>ERZ724514.89-NODE-89-length-36631-cov-6.985482_pt1 | contig 36631 bp, 30 predicted proteins | sample MGYA00376047_ERZ724514 | MGnify/ENA primary metagenome ERZ724514 (study PRJEB28724, sample SAMN07190883) | activated sludge metagenome | isolation source: activated sludge of sewage treatment plant in Hong Hong | place: Hong Kong | collected 2016-03-17 ...
AGCGAGAGAGAATTAAGAAATTTTCGTCTGAATGTATTTGGTCCTTTACACGGACACCAACGGGGATGGTCGGGGGGAGTTGGTGGTGGCGGGGGGGAATGCGCAGCGTGTGGAGGTGTGGCAGCAAAATGGGAGTAAGTCTTTTCAACGGCTTGCGCAGGTCAGCGTTCCTGCTCCGGCGACGTCGGTGCTTGTCACAGAAGCCAGCGGAGACGGAATCCCTGATCTGGTGGTTTCGCTGGCCGGACAGAAAAACATCGCGCTGATTCCAGGGAAGGGACAAGGTACGTTCGGGTCGGCGATTTCCATTCCCAGCGGAACCAGCGCGCAGCAGCTAAGCGCCATCGACGTCAACTGTGATGGATACACCGACATCGTGACGAGCAGTGCCAGCGAAAACAAGCTCGGTCTGCTGCTCGGATCACGTACAGGACTGCAGAACGGACAGACGATTGATCTGTCTGCACATCAAAGCGGAATCGCACAAGCGGTCTCGGTGGCTGATGTGAACTTTGACGGACTGCCGGATCTGGTCGTCGGAAGCAACCAGACTCCCGCGTACCTCCTGCTACCAAACATCTCTCCCTAGCTTCGCAGAATCCGCGCATCCACAGTACGATGTACGCATGATGCTCCGTGGTCCGCAGGCACTCCTATTGACAGCGTGGCTCTGTTTGCTGCCGAGGCTCAGCTCCGCAGAATCGATTCCGACTCCGGCCAAAGCACTCTCCCTTGCGCAGACAGACAACGTGCAGCGGCTGGCCCTCAGATCCCTCGCGGAATGGCAGGCACCCGGCATCGCGATCGCGATGGTTCATAACGGAAGTGTCGTGCTTCTGCAAGCGTATGGGAATCGCCGCGTGGGAGACGCTGCACGGGTTGATGTCCATACCCGCTTTGCGCTCGCATCGCTGACCAAGACATTGACTGCAGCGACGGCAGTTATGCTTGCGGAAGAAGGAAAACTGTCTCTGAATCGCCCAATCAAAGAGTCACTTCCTGACTTCGTCCTGCAAGATCCGGTGGCCACCGCGCAGCTTACGCTGCTGGACATTCTGTCGCATCGCAGTGGAATCTCAGAGTCTGCGGATCTGCTCTGGACTGGCACAGGATTCGATCGAAAGGAGGTCTTGCGCAGGCTCAAAGACGTTCCGCAAGAGAGTCTTGTTCGCAGTCGCTTTGCCTACAGCAACGTCATGTACACGCTCGCGGGGGAGCTGATCGCGAAAGCCGGAGGAGCCTCTTGGGAGTCCCTTCTTCATCAAAAAGTCTTCATTCCAGCCAAGCTGTCTGACGCAGGAATTGGGATTCCGAGCGCACCGGATGGAAACACAGCGTCACCACATACCATCCGAAATGAAACCCTCACCGCGATTGCGCCACGCGTACTTCACAACATCGCACCCGCTGCAGGTGTCTATGCCTCGATCTCGGATCTTGCGAACCTCCTGAAGATCTTCACCAGCGACGGATACTTGGACGGAAAACAGGTATTTTCAAAGACTCTTATTGACGCCATGATGACTCCGCAGACGCTGGTCGGACTGGCTCCATGGGCCAAAGCGCTGTATCCGCAGAGTCACTTTTTGGCGCACGGTCTTGGACTGATGCTGCAAGACCATCGAGGCCGTCTGGTGGCGTGGAACACAGGCGGAATCGACGGATTTTCCTGCTCGCTGGCGATGATTCCTGACGAAAAGCTGGGCATCGCTGTGCTCACCAACGTGCCGTGGACGGGACTGCCAGAGTCGCTGATCTTCGCGCTGCTGGATGACTGGCTGGGATCAACAGGAAAGGACTGGATTGCGACGCGGCTCCAGATGTCTAAGAGCAGTCGCGCGCGTCAAGCTGCGGCGGTCCAAGCGCAGCTCGGTGCGGGGCCGAGTCCACAGCCAGAGATCTCCGCGAGTCAGCTGGTCGGAACGTATGTCTCTGCACTGCTCGGAGAAGCGGAGCTTCGTCAGGATGGAAGTGAGTTCTCTGTTCGGATTGCGAAGTCGCTGACTGGACGACTTTCGCCCTGGCAAAAAAGCCGCTTGCGGATGCAGTTTGATGATCCAGCGCTCGGTGTGGTTCCTTGTGATCTTCAGCTTTCTCCCGACGGGAAAGTCGTCTCCTTTACGCTGGGAGACCATGGCAAGTTTGTCCGTACTTCCGCCAAGTAGTCACGGAACAGAGCGCGCACTGTGATACACATTCAACATGCAGACGCATTCCCAAAAGCTGCTGGCACTGGCTGAAGATCTCAACACGCACATGCCGCTGCGGCCTGGAGACTTCCGCATCGAGACCGATCGCTACGTCATCGTGTTTGGCGCAACGGAAGGTCCACACGGAACGGTTGTGCAGCGATTCCGCATCCCAAACGGAGAGGTTTCACAGACTCTGTCCGACATCCGTGCGCGAATCCGCGCGTATGGTCGCAAAGAAGCGCTGTTTGAAGTGGGTCCGTCTGCTTTCCCGACGGACTTGGCGACACAACTACACCAGCACGGAGTCCTTCCGTTTGAGCTGGAACAAGTCACAGAGTCGCTCCTTTTGGAGCATCCCAAGTCGGGTTGGCTGCCACCGTGGTCTGATTCGATTCGGATCGAGCGCGTCCAAGACTTCGACGCCTATCGACGTAGTCAGCGCGTGTTCTGGAGCTGTTTTGGTCACACCCCGGATGACTTTGAGGAGTCCGTATCAAACGACTACGCCTGCTACAGAGCCAGTCCGCTGTGGCTGCGCTTTTCGGCTTCCATCGACGGAAATGTGGTGGGTGCAGGCGACGTAGTCTTTACCGAAGAAGCAGCGATTCTGTGTGGCGGTGCTACCGATCCAGCGTTTCGCAGCCAAGGCGTGTATCGCGCGCTGCTCTCTGCTCGCTATGAAGAAGCGTGTCGTCACGGAATGCCGCGTCTTTTGACCCAAGCAGGACACATGTCGCAGCCGATTCTGCGCCGACTTGGCTTTGTGCCGCTGTGTCGCGTACAGATTCTCCACGATCAGCTGTAGGTGCCCTTTCGGGCGCGCTGCACTACCGATAGAGCCTGATATGATCGAACGTATGCGATCTTCTGTGCGACTTGCAGCGCTGCTTGTTCCGACGGCTCTGGTGTTCAAAATAGACTCAGTCCAAGCCGATCCAGAGCCCGTGTATGGCAGTCAGGTGCGAGGTGTACGCATTGGTCTGTCTCTGAGTCCTGAGCAGCCGGTCTTTCCGTCCGATCTGTCGCTTCAGGTGACGCTGCACAACACCACCAGTCAGACCAAGACGATTCCGGCGTCTTTGTGCGGACAGATTACTTGGCAGTCTTACACCAACATTGCAGTTCGCATCGACGGTGGGAAGACCTATCGCGTGCCCATTCACGGCATGATCGACATCACCAGCGTTCATGATCATGAGCCGCTGATCTTGCAGCCCAATCAGAAGCTGGAAGCCAAGGTTTCCTTTTCAGATCTGGCGCAGCACTACCCGCTGCCCGATAGCGAGCAGCCGCTGTCATCGCGGCTGACAAAAGTCTCCCACATCGAGCTATGGGCAGAGCTGCCCTTTGAAGGAAGTCCTACTGTTCGATCTGGATCCATCCAACGAAGCTTTGGACTAAAACATATTCAAAAGCCGCTCGGAGAGCAGTGTCTGACGCAGCTTGCCGCGGGCTACTATCACGCCTGTGTGCTCAATCGCGTGGGCACTCCGTACTGCTGGGGAGAGACGGAGCCGGGCTATAACCCCGAGACCAAGCGAAATGAAGTTTCCTATCCGCGTGCGCTGCACTGGCTGCCGCAAGGGACGTCTCACATTGGCGTTGGGAACACAGAGCTGTGCGCAATCACCACCGATCGTGACGTCTTGTGTCTGCGCGGTGATAACGATGGATCATCGAGTCGACGCTTGATGAGTCCCCAGCGGATTGGCGGATTCCCAAGCGGTCTGAATCGACTGTTCATGGGCGCTGCGGATCTGTGCGCGCAGACAGAATCGGGCGCGCTGTGGTGCTGGGGTCGTGCGCTGCTCACTGTGCCGCCCGGTGGTTTGCTGACGGAGTGGCGGGCCAAAGAGCTGGCTGCGCTCGGTCAAGATGTCGTCGAAGTCGCGATGGGAGCCGCACACGCCTGCGCACGCAAGCGCAGCGGCGAAGTCATGTGCTGGGGCGACAACAAAGTCGGTCAGCTTGGCAATGGAAGTACGGACAACACAGAGACTCCCAAAGCGGTGGTAGGAATCGGTGGCGAAGCCAAAAAGCTCGTCGCTGGAAACAACTTTTCTTGTGTCTTACGCGCAGATGGAAAGGTGTTTTGCTGGGGCAAAGATGAATACGGATCGCTTGGCAAAAACATCGCAACGCCACAGCGCACAGCGACGGAACGCAGCGATCTAAGCGGAGACGGAGTCGATCTGTTTGCCGCGCACAATCAGCTCTGTCTTTTGCGCAAAGACGGACAGCTTCAGTGCATGGGCGTCGGGCTCTTTTCGGCGTCGATGGTCAGCAGCCAGACGCCGATCACGATGGACGGTGTTCCGTCGGATGTCGTAGACGTTACGATTGGCGATCACGATGCATGCGCCCGGACGCGCAGCGGCGCGCTGTGGTGCTGGGGCGAGACCTTGCGTGCGCTCGCGATGCCCAACGAAAAGAAGCCGCCCGGAGGAGCCCAGCCGGTCGCGGGACTGTCCGGCGTCGAAAGCGTCAAGATTGGTTACGGCTTTCTGTGCGCTACGACGAAGACCGGCGGAGTCTTCTGCTGGGGCAGTGGCTCGGGAGGACAGCTTGGTGCAGGCGGCGTCACGATGTCTGCCAAGCCGCTGCGACTGTCGATTCCGTGTGACAAGTAAGCCCAGTGCGCCTACAGCGACGCGCACAGTGGACGCGCCGTGACACCCGTGACGCATGATTCTTCCCAATGCATCGTCGAAAATATGTAACATGAATCACAAAGCACGCTTCGCCAAGGAGAGTTGCTTTGGATCGACTTACTACTACTTCTTCTACATTTGCTCAGCTGGCTCACAGCGTCGCCGTCAAGTTCGTCTCCGACGCGGCGGTCGATGGCGCACTCTCCTCGATCGGAGGAAAGGCGAACTGGATCGTCGCAGATCTACCGATCGAAAAACGGAGCGCGCTGATTCAGCAGTTCGTCCGAGCACTTCGCGACACGGGCGTTCACACCGCCACGCGACTGGAACATGCGCTGCTCCATGCGGCACACTGTCCTGCCGCCGGTCGGCGCGTGATCTCGCTCAAGGATGCGATCTCGCTCATCGCGGTTCGAAACCAGGTCCATCAGCTCGCAACCGGCGTCGGTCTGTCGTGGAACGAGAGCATGCGGCTTCAGTCGGCGATCTCTGACTTGACGCGATTTATCGTCGAAAAAGGCGGTGGTCGCGTCGAAATCGAAGACACCAGCAGCGCCCTGTTTTTCATGATCTACGCCAACGCTGATCTCGGGCCTTGCACGCCTCCCGAAGCAACCACTCCGCCGTGGCTCGTTGGAACCGTAAACCTTGCCCAGGGATTCCGCTGTGGTCGCGCGATCTCCGGCACGCAGTTTCAGTTCTGGCATGGCCGCCCGCAGTCGATGGTCGCGTAAATCCTCCGCTGAAGGAACCCATGCCAATCGCTCTCGATGTCAATGTCCTACCGAGAGGAAAGACCTCTCGAACCCGCAAGCTTCATGAAGCCTTCTTTGCCGCGTGGCAGGCCAAGCATCCCGACGGACAGCGCATCTCGCTCAACCTCGCGGAAGACTATCGATCGCTGCCGGTGTTCGACGAGTGGGACATCTCCGCGAAGTTCGAAATGCTCTACGGAGAAGGAAATCTCGATGACAAAGGGGCCGAGCGCTGGAACGCGCTGACGCAGCTGACGGATCAGCTTCATGCCGCCGATCTGATCGTCATCAGCACGCCGATGTGGAACTTTTCGATTCCGTGGCACCTCAAGCGCTGGATCGACTGCGTGGTGCAAGGTCGCCTGACCTTTGAGTTCGTCGGCGGTCAGTTTCAAGGTCTGCTGACGGGTCGGAAAGCCGTCATTCTCAGCTCACGCGATGGTCTGTATACGCCCGGCACGTCGCTGGCTGCGCTCGACTTTCAGATGCCATATCTGCGCACGATCTTGGGATTTTTGGGTCTGTCGCCGATTCACGAAGTCGTCGCAGAGCCGATGATGATGGCGGGCGTGGCAGCGGGTCAGGCCGCACTCGAAGCAGCGGTCGAAAAAGCCCGCGCACTCGGCGGAGAGCTGTAAAGCCAGTCATCCGCCGCAGCGACGAGTCATCCCCAGACGCTTACAGTCCGTCCGACAGCACCGGCATCGTCAGCACGTCTTGGCTGCCATAGATGCCAAGCTGCTGCGCGGTCTTGAGCACCGACTGCGCCGCTTCCACCGACGAAAACTTCACCCGCACCGCCGCCGCTTCCTTGTCCGAGCTGTCCGCGTCTCTCTGCGTCAGCTTTTCGATGAGCTGCTTCACCGCGCCTTTTTCCTGCGGAAACGTCACAAGCTCGACCTCTTGCGCGTCCGTCAGCGACGTAAGCTGCTTGCACAGCTTGAGCGCGGTATGCAGCCCGCCCAGCTCATCGACCAGACCCAGCGCTTTGGCATCTTCGCCCGTCCAGATGCGACCTTTGGCCAGCTCTAGCACGCGCTGCTTATCGAGCTTCCGACCCTGCGCCACCTTGCTCGTGAAGTCGTCGTAGACGCGATCGAGCCAGGCTTGAAAGCGCGCCCACTCTTCGGGGGAATAGTCGCGGTTCATCGAAAAGAAGCCGGCGTTTTTGCCAAGCTGCACCGCGTCAAACGACAGGCCGATCTTGTCCCACAGCTCCGTCGGAATCATCTTGCCGCCGAGCACGCCAATCGATCCCGTAATCGTGCCCGGCTGCGCGACGATCTTGTCTGCCGCCATCGCGACAAAGTAGCCACCCGAGCCTGCGACATTTCCCATCGAGACCACAACCGGCTTGCCCGCTCGTCGCGCGCGTCCAACTTCCTGCCAGATCGCATCGGATGCGACGTACGAACCGCCAGGGCTATCGACGCGAAACAGGATCGCTTTGACGTCTTTGTCCGCAATCGCAGCCCGAAAGCCCGCCGTCACAGTGTCCGAGCCCATCGTAAAGCTTCCCGACAGCGGATCCGTCGAGCTTTTGCCTCGCGCAACGCCACCGACACCGTAGATCAGCGCCACTTTCGGACCTTTTTTGTGAAGCGGCTCCACCCGATCCGCGTACTTGTGCAGATACAGAAGCTGCGCATTTTGTCCGGCGCGCTGCTTGGCCGCACCATAGAACTCGTCGCGATAACCGAGCTTATCGACGAGCTTTGCCACCTGCGCTTCCGAACCCAGCAGCGGACCTTTGTCCACCGTCGCTCGCACTTCTTCGACGGACAGCTTGCGCGCTTCGCTCACCGCTTTGACAAACTGCCCGTAGACGCCTTCCCCGATCTTGGTCATGGCTTCCCGGTGCGCGGGCGTCATGGCCTTTTCGGTGAACATGTTCATCGCGTTTTTGTATTCCTTGCGCTGATCGAGCCGAGGCTTTACGCCCAGCTTGTCGAGCACGCCGCGCAGAAACGGCGACTCCAGATGCAGACCGACGAGCCCAATGTCGCCCGATGGCTGCATCCAGACTTCATCAAAGCCCGTCGCCAGATAGTAGGCACCGAGCCCGTTTGAGAACTCTCCGAACGTCTCTGCAAACGCGACCGCAAACTTGCCCGACTGACGAAAGCGCATCACCGCCGCGCGGATCTCCTGAATGTCCGCGACGCCAATCTTGGCCGCGCCCAGACGAGCCACCAGACCGACGACCTTCGGATCTCGCTCGGCGCGCTCCAGCGCCATCGTCAGATCATGCAGCACCAAGCGATCACTTCCCGTCGCTTGCGCCAGTGGATCCCGAGGCTGAAACTGAACCACCTCGCGCTCTAGATCCAGCTCCAAGATGGTCTTGTCAGGAACCGGCTTCTTTCGATTCATCGACAAAAAGACAATCCCAGCGACGATCAGATAGATCGCTGCGATTGCGCCCAGCCACGTCAAAAACCCGCGAATGATCTTGCCCATCGAAAAGGTCTCCTTTGAACGACACAGCACGCTGTCAGACAAACAACCACCTACGCGCTGGTTTATTCCCGCACTCGGTCAAAAGCGAAGAAAAACCACGGATCGGTCGCGCTCGCACGTTCGACTGCACGGACATCTGGCGACGAACCGCGCGAGACCGCAGAATCTAAGATTGCAGCCCATCTCAGAAGGAGAGGAACACGCGCCCATGCTGATCAAAAAGCCTGACGATGTCTTGGGGTCAGAGATCACTTCGCGAGAGAACTTCATGAATCGACGACGGTTTCTCGCCGGAACGACGATCGCGGGACTCGGAGGCTTGGCGGGCGCGTATCTGCTCGGTGGCAGTCGAAGCTCCAGCGCAGAGAGCAAGCAGAAGCTTGTCGCACCAAAGCGCGCAGAGTTTTCCGTCGCTGAGCCGCCGAACTCGTACAAAGACGTGACGACGTACAACAACTTCTATGAGTTTGGGCTCGGCAAAGATCAGCCCGCCGAAAATGCGCACACGCTCAAGACCAGGCCGTGGACCGTGCGCATCGAGGGAGAAGTTCAAAAGCCGCGCACGATTGGCATCGAAGATCTGCTGAAGCTGGCGCCGCTCGAAGAGCGCGTCTATCGCTTCCGCTGCGTCGAAGCCTGGTCGATGGTGATTCCCTGGATCGGCTATTCGTTTTCAGAGCTGGCCAAGCTGGTTCAGCCGACGGCAAAAGCCAAGTTCGTGCAGTTTGTGACGCTCAAAGACACCGCGCAGATGCCGGGACAGAAGAGCTGGGTGCTCGACTGGCCGTATCTCGAAGGGCTGCGGATCGACGAAGCGATGCATCCGCTGACGCTGCTGTGCCTCGGTGTGTACGGCGAAGTGCTGCCCAATCAAAACGGTGCGCCCGTGCGCCTCATCGTGCCGTGGAAGTACGGCTTCAAGAGCATCAAGAGCGTCGTCGCGATCCGCTTTACCGAAGAGCTTCCGACGACAACGTGGGCCAAGCAAGGACCGAGCGAGTACGGCTTTTACGCCAACGTCAATCCCGAGGTCGATCACCCGCGCTGGACCCAAGCCAGCGAGCGTCGCATCGGTGAGCTTCGTCGTCGCAAGACCCTGCCCTTCAACGGCTATGCCGATCAGGTCGCCTCGCTGTACCAAGGCATGGATCTGCGTCGCTTCTTCTAGCCAGCCCTTCCGTCTGAGCCGCTCCGTTTTCCCTTCGACGAATCGATCCCCTGCAGACCCCTGCTGCTGCGTGCGCTGGGTCAGCGGTCGCGTGGACTTTTCGTTGTGCGGAAAATAAAAAAGCCCGCCTGGAAAAGCGGGCTTCGGAGACAGCGAACCGACGAGTCGATCGACTAGAAGAACTTCGCGGTCAGACCCATGCGTCCGTAGATCGGCGTGTCATGGATCGGGAACAGTCGGTTGAACTTGTCAGTGAAGAGCTGACGCTCCTTCTGGAACGGCGCACCTTCGAGCAGACCGAAGACGCTGACGTTCGAGGTGATGGCCAGCTCCACCGCAGCCTGCAGCATGCCGCGCACGCCGACGAAGCGCTCCAGCACGCCAGTGCCATCCACCTGGAAGTCGGGATAGTTCGGGTCGTACTTGCGGGTGCCGTTGTACTGGACGACGGCGTAGTACGGGCTCGGGTAGCTCGCGTTCGGATCGTAGGAGCGACCGACGCAGCGATCGCCAGCGTGCTCGGCGCCACCACCGTCCGAGCTGTCACGCGGATCGCCACGACGAATGAACTCGCTGCGATCGTTCTTGTACAGATCCTGAATCGATTCTGCCGACGGACAGTGACGATCCGAGTAGACCTGGATGTACGCCTTGCCGGTGAGCTTGACCATGCTGCCCGCGAGGATCGTGACCGGCAGACCCAGCTCCCAGCTGAAGCTGTTGCGCTCACGAGGACCACCGCCGCCGCCGACCAGCATGTGCAGACCGAGCGCGAACGGACCCTTGCGCATCATCTGGAAGCGAATCGTGCCCGCCACTTCGTGATCGCTGAAGAAGTTGCTGCGGAACTCGGTGCCGATGTCCAGTCCCAGCTCGCCGAGGACGCTGTGCTTGGTCTTCCACACACCGACGGTCAGACGAACGTTGCCAAGCCACGGATAACCGCTGCCCATGTCCGCCGTAAACGCGCCGTAGGGATTGGTCACCGCCGAAAACGACGACAGACCGCGACGAACTTCCTTCTTGTCCTGCTCGGGCTCCTTGGTCTTCACCAGGATGACGCTGACCTGCTCAGTCTCGCCGGAGCGCACGTTGAACTGCTCGGTCTTTTGGTCAAAGCCGGGGAGCTGGAACTCGACGGTGTGCGGACCCGATCCGACGTTTTCCCGCGTGAGCGGCGTCTGACCGATGAGCTGACGGTCGAGCATGACGAACGCGCCCTTGGGCTCCGACGCGATGTAGATCTTGCCGACGTTGCGAAGGTTCAGCGTCACCGTCTCCGTCGAACCAGCCGCGAGCGTGACTTCCTTGGTGTCCTGTCCAAAGCCGTCTTTCTTGGCGACGACAATGACCTTGCCCGAAGCGATCTCGATGCCGGAATCCGACAGCGCAGCCGTTTCGTCGTAGCGACGACCATTGATGAAGTACTGCGCACCCTCGATCGGGTTGGCCATCACGATGCGAACCGTGCCGACCTTGCGCGTCACCGCATCGCCTTCCATCTCGACGCGCTCGACGCGCGGCTTGCCTGCTTCGATCTCGATGACCTTGGTCACGGTCTTGTGACCCTTGGCCGACACGCTGACCGAGTGCTGGCCGGGCGTCAGGCTGATCGGCTGACCCGGCGCGCCCTTCGAGACACCATCGATCTGCACTTCCGCATCACCGACGCTGGTCACCACCATCAGGGTTCCTGCGGCGGGCGGCGGCGGCGTGGTGTTGGCGTGAACCTTGGTCTGCTGATTGCCGACGACACGAACGTTCTGACGCCACGGCGTTGCACCCGCTTCGGTGCGACGAACCTCGACGACGTGCTCACCTTCGGTCAGGTTATCGACCACCACCGGCGCTTGACCACGCGGCTGACCGTCGATCACGACATCGGCCACCACGTCTGCCGAAACAATCAGCGTGCCGGTCTTCACGTCGCTCTGCATGATGACCCACACTGGACGCGTCTCGCCGGCTTTCACCTCGAGTCGCTCCGTGTAGACCTTCATGCCAGGCTTCCGAACTTCCACCAGGTGCGGTCCACCCGGCAGATCCACCAGCTGCGGCACCGTACCGGCGGGCTGGCCATCGACGAAGATCTCTGCGCCACGCGCACCATCGTTCGTCGCCGGATACTTGATATCGAGCCGCGCCTGCGCCTTGTCCAAGACAAACGACAGCTTCTGCGCGGCACCGATGTTGATCTGCTGCTCGAGCGGCTTATAGCCTTCCAGCTCCAGCTTCAGCTTGTGCGGTCCCTTGGTGATACGAACCTTCGTCGCAGGACCGGTTTTTTCGGCCTGGATCGCACCATCGATATAGATCGACGCCCCCGGAGGGTTCGACTCGATGGTGATGCGAGGCGGGACTTGAGCCTGCGCGGTGTGAGGGTGAACGATGGCCAAAAGGGCCATCAACAAGGCACATGCCGTCATCCTGATGGGGCTAGCGAGCATCGGTACAGGTTCTCCTGCTCCAAAGTCGAGTGTTCGCTGCGCCATCAAAACGTCCAATGAACAGGGATTGTCTACTCATGAAGGGTTGTCCAAGGACAGGGCTGCGCAGCTCTTAGCGTGTAATTTCACCAAATATTTCGCTTGGGTTCAACAGTAACGGTGCAGACCCCTTTCTAAGAGGCCGAGTCTTGACGTGAATCCTGGCTGGTCGACAGCGAAAACGCCCGCGCGCCCAGCGTCAGCAACACCAGCACGCAGGAGCACATCAGGATCGCTGTACAACCACTGTTTACCACTGCCTTCACCCGGTTCGGATCGCGGCTGAAGTTGTGCCAGATCGACTGCCAGCCAGCGGTCAGCGTCGTGCATCCCACCGCGATCATCGGCACCGCCGTCACCAGCGCGTAGCGCCGCTTTCCGGGATGAAGCCGCAAGATGAACGCCGTTCCCACCGCCAGCGCCGTCGTCGCCAACAGCTGATTGGAAATCCCGAGCAGCGGCCACAGCGTCGAAATCGTCCCTGAGTACAGAAACCCACCCCAAAACGTCACCACCAAGATCGACGCCAGCCACACACCCGGCGTGTAGTCGTGACGAGAAAACTTCGGATCGATCCGGCCCAGGATGTCCTGCATCAAAAAGCGAGCGACGCGCGTGCCAGCATCGACGGTGGTCAGGATGAACACCGCCTCGAACATGACGATGAAGTGATAGAAGTAGCCAAGCAGCGCCTTGGCGCCGGGAAGCTGCGAAAAGATCTGCGCGATGCCCGCCGCGAGGCTCACCGATCCGCCGGTTCGTCCGCGTAGCTTTTCTCCGACGAGCTGCGACATCAGATCGATCTCAACCGGCGTCATGCCCAGCTTCGCAAACGCGGCTTCCGGCACGTTGATGGCAAAGTAATCGGCGGGATGGAGACAGGCCGCAGCGACGAGCGAAGTAATTCCGACCAGGCCTTCTAGCAGCATCGCGCCATAGCCGATCGGTCGGCAGTCGGACTCTTTGTCGATCAGCTTCGGTGTCGTGCCCGAAGCAATCAGCGAGTGAAAGCCACTGATCGCTCCGCACGCGACGGTGATGAACACAAACGGAAAGACCTTTCCTTTGATGATCGGTCCGCCGCCGTACACAAACTGCGTGAACGCTTCGATCTTGAGCTCGGGATTGACCAGCATGATCGCGATCACCAGCACCGACAGCGTGCCCAGCTTCATGTACGACGACAGATAGTCTCGCGGCACTAGCAGAAGCCACACCGGCAGCACCGACGCGAGCAGTCCATACGCAGCCACGCACGCGACGAGCGTTCCAAACGACAGCGACAGATACGGTGCCAGCTTCGAGTGCGCCACGGTGTCGCCATAGACCACCGCAAAGAGCAGAAGCAGGACGCCGAGCACCGACGCAATCCGCAGCCTCGGACCGTGACTTTCGCCGCGCATGATCGCGCCCATCAGCAGCGCGATCGGGATCGTCATCGAGATCGTAAACGTCGCCCACGGACTGCCTTCGAGGATCTTCACCACCGCGAAGCTCATCGCCGAGATCGCCACCGTCACCGTAAAGAAGATCGCCAGCGTCGCCACCGAGCCTGCGCGCGTGCCAAGCTCTTGCCGAGCCATCGCCGCGAGCGACTTTCCACCCGATCGCACGCTCGCCGACAGCGTCACAAAGTCGTGGACTGCACCGGCCAGCGTCACGCCGATCAGGATCCACAGCAGTCCGGGCAGAAACCCAAACTGCGCCGCGAGCACCGGCCCAATCAGCGGTCCCGCGCCGGTAATCGCCGCAAAGTGATGCCCAAACAGCACCCAGCGGCTCGTCGGAACGTAGTCTTTGCCATCGCGCCGAGCGTGCGCCGGGGTCTGGTTCTTCCCGTCGAGCGCAAACACCTTGGCCGCAATGAACGCCGAGTAGAACCGATACGCGATCGCCAAGATACAGATTGCGGCGACAAAAATCGGTAAAGCGTGGATCCTCATCGTCGGAAAGAGCCTCCAGAGCGTGGGGTTGCGCGATCAGAGCCCAGCGAGCAGGAAGCGAAGTGCCCCCGGCAGCCGTCGAGCCCAAGCATCTTCATTGTGAACGCCACCGGGTTCCAGCACGTAATTCAGGCTGACTCCGTCGCGAAAGCCGATGTCGCGATAGGTCTGAGCCAAGCTGGCGGTGTTGCGATAGTCGTCGCCGCTCGCGCCGGAGTTGCCGCTGTCGATGTAGACCCGACTCGGCTTTTGAACGCTGGCTTTGACCGCGCCGATGATGAAGGTTCCATCCCACCACGTCGACGGTGAAAAGATCCCGAGCCGTCCAAACACATCCGGCTTCTTGATTCCCGCATACGCCGTGATAAGCCCGCCGAGCGACGATCCAGCAAGCGAAGTCTTTGCCGCGTCGCCCAGCAGTCGTCCTTTGAGCTTCACCGGCGCTTCCAGGTTGTTCATCTGCGGCATCAGCTCGTCGGTCAAAAAGCGCAGATACGCATCGCCACCACCGCTGTCGGAATACGCGGGCTCGCTGCTCTTCGACGGAGTGTATTCATACAGTCGTCGATCGGTGTTTTCGGGACCGATCACCACCACCTCGGGCAGGCTGTCAGCGGGCTCTAGCGCATCAATCCCCGCGTCGAGCGTCTGCGACACCTGCCACGTCCGGCCTCCGAACGCGTAGCGCGGATCGAACAGGTTCTGTCCGTCGTGCATGTACAGCACCGGATAGCGCGCCTCGGGATTTTCGTCGAAGCTCGGCGGCAGATACAGCCACACCCCGCGTGTATTGCCGAGCACCGTCGATCGCACCGCATCCACGCGCAGATATCGACCCTTCGCCGTCACAAAGTGCGGATACACATCGACGGTCTGACCCGGCAAAACGACAAAGTTGTGACCTCGGGACCACGTCGCATCATCAAGGAGCGGCTTCCACTCCAGCGTCGCAGTCAGCCCGCGCAGCTTGGTCACGAACAGCCCGTCGGCGGCCTTGGTCATCGTGCGTCCCGTCGTCCACGAGAGGCCCGCTCCGTCGCCGCGCAGCGTCATCTTGCTGTAGCGCGCATCATTTCGCGGATAGTGAACGCGCACGACCGTATCGCCCGGCAGCACCGTCAGATCCGAGTCCGCCAGATCGGCGCCAGTCGTCAGATCTTTGCTGACGCTGGCGAAGTCGATTTCACGGCTCGATTCATCGGCGCTGGGCTCGCTTGTCGACGGCGCTTTCACACAGCCGACCGAAGAAACTGATGCCAGCGCCAAGCCGAGCAGCGTCGACCCAACGCCCAGCCAAAGACCATCATTCCTGCGCCAAGCGCGCGCGCGATCGTCCATGCGCGGAAGCTAACCCGCTTGGCTGCGAGAAGCCAAAAAGCCCCAAAAAACGAGCCGAACCCGCCGTGTCTGCGCAGGATCCGCCCAGAAACGACCCAATCGGAGCGATCCCACGCGTCTTTGAATGCGTGAAAACCAAGCTGATCCATTCGGGACGGATGTAGTCGCAGCGCCCTACACAAATCGCACGGTCACTACATGTCAGAGGTTGTGACAAAAGCTGCGCGCATGCTATGACCAAGCCTGCTATGTGCGCAGATCTGTCCTCGCCGCCTAAGCGGACATACTGACGCGGCAGGCAAGGCAAACGAATGGACAAGATCGTCATCAAAGGGGCTCGCGAGCACAACCTCAAGAACATCGACGTCGAGATGCCTCGCGACAAGCTGGTGGTCATCACCGGACTGTCGGGCTCGGGGAAGTCGTCGCTGGCCTTCGATACCATTTACGCGGAAGGTCAGCGTCGCTACGTCGAGTCGCTGTCCACGTACGCGCGACAGTTCCTCGAGCAGATGGGCAAGCCCGACCTCGACTCGATCGACGGACTGTCACCGGCGATCTCGATCGAGCAAAAGTCGACCAGCAAGAACCCGCGCTCGACGGTCGGAACGATCACCGAGATCTACGACTACCTGCGTTTGCTCTATGCCCGCATCGGGACCGTCTACTGTCACTCGTGCAATCTGCCGATCGCAGCGCAGACGGTGCAGCAGATGGTCGATCGCGTGCTGAAGCTGCCGCAAGGGACGCGCTTTTCGGTGCTGGCGCCGATCGTTCGTGGTCGCAAAGGGGAGTTCAAAAAAGAGCTCGACTCGCTGCGTCGCCAAGGTCTGCGTCGTGTCAGCGTCGATGGCGAGCTGTTCGATCTGTCGGAAGACACGATCAAGATCGACAAAAACAAAGCGCACACGATCGAGGTCTACGTCGATCGTCTCGTCGTCAAGACCGATGTCAGGCAGCGTCTGACCGAAGCGATCGAGCTGTCGCTGCAGCTTGCCGAGGGAATCGTCAAGGTCTCGCCGGTGCTCCTCGGGGATGATCCGCTGCCCGAAGGTGTCGGCATCACCGATGAAAGCGGCGACATCGTCTTTTCCGAGCGCTTTGCCTGCATCAACTGCGGCGTCAGCTATCCCGAGATCACGCCGCGTCTGTTTAGCTTCAACAATCCCTCGGGCGCGTGTCCAGCCTGCGACGGCATCGGCGCCAAGATGTTCTTCGATCCCGAGCTGATCGTTCCGAACACCGATCTGGCGCTGCGCGAAGGCGCGATCGAGCCGTGGGAAAAGCGCAACGGACCGTTTTTTCAGCAGATCATCGAGGCGCTGGCGCAGCACTACGGCTTCGACATGGCGGTGCCGTGGTCGGATCTACCGCAGAACGTGCGCGACATTGTGCTGCTCGGTAGCAAAGGCGAAGAAGTCGAGTTCTGGTTCGAAAAAAACGGTCGTCGGCACACGTACAAAAAAGAGTTCGAGGGCGTCATCGCAAACCTCGAGCGACGGCTGTCGGAGTACGAGCGTCGTCGTCGCGAAGAAGGCACTGCACCGGCGGGATCGGACAGCTTCGAAGCGGCGTACGAAGAGTTTTCGCCGTACATGAACAAGTCGCCGTGCGAGGAATGCCAAGGCACGCGGCTGCGTCGAGAAGCTCGCTTCGTTCGCGTCGGAAACCTGCCGATCAATGAGCTAACCGCCAAGCCGATTCGCGACGCACATCGCTTCTTTACGGATCTCCGACTCAGCTCGCGTCAGGCCGAGATTGCCGAGCGAATCCTCAAGGAAGTGCGCGATCGACTCGGGTTTTTGGTAAACGTCGGTCTGGATTATCTGACGCTCGATCGAACGGCAGCGACGCTGTCGGGTGGTGAAGGTCAGCGCATTCGCTTGGCCAGTCAGATCGGTAGCTCGCTCGTCGGTGTTCTATATGTTCTCGACGAGCCTTCGATTGGTCTTCATCAGCGCGACAACCAGCGGCTCTTGGAAACGCTGTTCCGTCTGCGCGACATGGGCAACACCGTCATCGTCGTCGAGCACGATGAAGACACGATTCGCGCCGCTGATCACATCATCGACATGGGTCCGCGCGCCGGTGTGCTCGGTGGTCGTGTCGTCGCAGCAGGCCCCGTCGCAGAGATCATGTCCTCGACGGCATCGCTCACCGGAGCGTATCTATCGGGCCGCAAAAAGATCGAAGTGCCGCGCAGCCGTCGTCAGAGCCAAAACCGCTACCTCGTCCTCAAAAACGGCAAAGAGCACAACCTGCGCGACGTCACGGTGCGCTTTCCCATCGGCGTCTTTACCTGCGTCACCGGCGTCTCGGGATCGGGAAAATCGACGCTGGTCATCGATACGCTGCTCGCGGCACTCAAGCAAAAGCTCAATCACTCCAAGTGTCAGGTCGGCGCGCACGACGGCATCGAGGGTCTTCACCACGCCGATCGCGTCATCGACATCGATCAGCTGCCCATCGGTCGCACGCCGCGATCGAACCCAGCGACGTACACCGGCGTCTTTACCCACATTCGCGATCTGTTTGCGGCGCTGCCCGACAGCAAGTCTCGAGGCTACAAAGCCGGTCGCTATAGCTTCAACGTCAAAGGCGGTCGCTGCGAAGCGTGCCAGGGCGACGGCATTCTCCGCATCGAGATGCACTTTTTGCCCGATGTCTACGTCGTCTGCGAAGAGTGCGGAGGCCGTCGCTACAACCGCGAGACGCTCGAGGTCAAATACAAAGGTGCCTCGATCGCTGACGTGCTCGACATGACGGTGACGCAGGCTTGCGAGTTCCTCGGGCACATTCCCAAAGTCCGTCAGAAGCTCGAGACGCTGCGCGACGTGGGCCTCGGCTACATTGCGCTCGGTCAGGCAGCGACGACGCTGTCCGGTGGTGAAGCGCAGCGCATCAAGCTGTCCAAAGAGCTGGCCAAAAAAGGCTCGGGGCGAACGATCTACATCCTCGACGAGCCGACGACGGGACTTCACTTCGAAGACATCAAGCAGCTTCTCGAAGTGCTCAATCGCCTGGTTGACACCGGCAACACCGTCATCGTCATCGAGCACAACCTCGACGTGATCAAGACCGCAGACTATGTCGTCGACATGGGTCCAGAAGGCGGCGAAGGCGGTGGCACCGTCGTGGCCTGCGGAACGCCCGAAGACATCGCGCGCGTTCCCAGTTCCTACACCGGCCAGTATCTAAAAAAAGTGCTCGCGCTTAGCTAAGCTCAGCGACGGAAAACGGCGGCTGCTATGAAGATCCTGTCCGTCCAATCACTGGCGATTCCCGACGTCAAAGTCATTCGCTTTGCGCGCTTTTGCGACGAGCGAGGCTACTTCAGCGAGCACTTTCGGACGAGCGACTTCCAAAGTCATCCCACGCTGGCGCAGGCGATTCCGCAGCCGTTTGTGCAGTGTAATGAAGCGTTTTCCCGACGAGGAACACTGCGCGGACTGCATTTTCAGTGGCAGCCGAAGATGGGCAAGCTGGTGCGAGCGCTCGCGGGACGACTCGTCGATTTTGTGCTCGATATCCGGCCTGGCTCGTCGACGTTCGGTAAGATCATCGGCTACGACCTGCCCGCCGTGCGTGAGCGTGACTTCGCCGAGTGGATCTGGGTTCCTCCCGGCTTTGCACACGGCACACTGCTGCCTGAAGACACGACGATCGAATACTTTTGCACCGCGTCGTGGAATCCTGCTGCCGAGGCTGCCATTTCACCGCTCGCCGCTGACTTCGACTGGTCGCTGTGTGACGCTGCACTGACGAAGCTGTTTGCTGATGTCGTCGCCGAGGGCGTGCTAATGACCGACAAAGATCGATTTGCTCCGTCGCTGACCGATTGGCAAGCCGATCCACGCAGCGCGCTTGTGACGGGCTAACGCACGCTCGGACTGCTGTCACTTCCGTCGGAAACCCCAGCATCCAGTAGTGGTGGCGGAAGTAGGTCCGGCGGTGGTGGCGGCGCACCAGACGGCAAAATCTGGAGCGCTCCCGTCGCGGCACCAAGCAGCGCATGAAGCGCAGAAGCCGTCACAAAGCCCGTCACAATCACGTCGCTGTCCTTGGCTTCAATCGTCAAGTGATCCGTCACCGTCGAAAAGCCCATCAGCTTGAAGCGCCAGTCGCTGCGTAGCTTGTCGGACACTTGGAGCAGCGACTCACGAAATCGCGTCGCTTCCTCGGTAGAGCCAAGCACAAAGCGACCATGCACTTGCGGATCGGGATCTGCCGACAGCGCGAGCTGTAGCTGCCTGGGCGTCGGAATTCCGCCACGCAGGCGCAGTCGAAGCTGGGTATTGAAGATCTCCGCGACGAGCGGCGGCCCACTGCGAGGAAGCGAGCGACGAAGCGCAGGAAGCTGCTCACGCAGGCTGGGCGGCGATGGAGAAGTCCCAGCATCCGGCGGAACGCTCTCGGGCAGCGACGAGAGCTGCGGCTTGGGCAGAAACGCGAGCAGATCACCACCGTCGAAGAGCAGCTCTCGATCATCCCAGGTTGGCACCCGTCGCGACGTAAGCTGCTGATAGACCGAATCCAGCTTCCGTCCCAGCGCGAGCAGTGCCGTCTGACTTCGCCGCTGTCCCGACGGATCGGTGGTCGCAATCACCAGCAGCTCTGCCGACTGAAACAGCGCGTCCGCCAGCCCTTCGCCCGACGCAATGCCACTGCCCGCCGTCAGAAGTCGCGAGTCAGGAAACGCGCCCAGCAGCCCAGCCACCGCTTGTCTGTGCGACGAGCGAGCCACCTCTGGCAGACGAAGCAGCAGCCGCAAGCCGAGATCTTGCTCGATCGACTCCGGCCCGACGCCATGCAGGCTGCGTAGCCCCGGCAGCTTCGGCGCTTTGCTCTCTTTGACTGGCTTCGGCTTGCCGATTTGCCCGTTTCCACGCTCGATGGGCTTGGGCTTTTCGGGCGGAGCCTGTGGCTCGACGGGCGCAACGGCTTCCTGTTGCGGAGTCAGCAGCGACGGAGGCTTCGGCTTGGCTGGGACGATTTCCCACGTCACAGGCGGCGGCGGCATCAGCTTTTCCAGCAGTGCCAGCGACGACAGCAGCAGTGCAGGCAGGCCGTGCGCAAGCAGCGACAGGATCACCGCCCAGATTCCTCGACCGACACCGCTTCCCGACGCTTTTGCCACGCCGCGCCACCCTAGCAAAGCCCACGCACGCCGCAACACACAGTTTCGACAAATCGGAAGCGTATCCGTCGAGAAAGACCGTTAGCCAAGCCGCGAAAACAGCGCAAACGCATGACGAGCAAACGCCGGATAGGTAAACGACTGATGCAGACGACGCTGCCCGGCAAGCCCCAAGCGCAGTCGCAGCGCAGGATCGTGAAGTCGATTGATCCCGTCGCGCACGGCTTGCCAGGTCGGCAGCGTCACCAGTCCCGTCACTTCATCGAGCACCACTTCTGGGGCCCCACCGACGCGCGCCGCCAGACACGGCTTTTGGTGCGCCATCGCTTCCAAATAGACGATGCCAAAGCCTTCGTTGCTCGACGGCAAGACCAGCGCATGACAGCGCGCCAAGGCCGCATGCTTGTCCGATTCAGACAGACGCCCAAGGAAATGCACGCGGTCGGCAACGCCCAGCGCACGAGCCAGCGTCTGTAGCTGCGGCTTGGCATCACCCTCGCCCACCACTTCGTAATCGACCAGCGGCAGACTCGGCAGGCTGCGAATCACCAGATCGATGCCTTTGGGCTCCTCGGGATGAAGCCGCGTGATGCTCAGCAGCCGCAGTCGCGCACTCTGCTCGTCAGCCGTCGACGGATTCCGCGCCGCCAGCGCAAGGCTCTGCTCATCGAGCGCGTTCACCAGCCGCTGACAGTGTCCGACGAAGACGCCTTGAACCTGGCAGAGCTGTGCGAGCGTGTGCTCACTGACACCAGCAGCGACGTGGGCCTGACGAAGCGCCCAGCGCCTGTAGCGAGGCAGCGCCGTCCACACATCGGTTCCGTGCGCAATCACCCCGAAGCGTCCAAACGGAAGCCCGAGCGGCGACAAGTTGACATGCCCGAGCACCACCAGCCGCTCGCGTCCGATGTGACGAAGCACGCTCGTCGCAAAGCCCACCTTGTCACCAGCCAGCGCGTGATACGTCGGTCGCTGCGTCGTCTGCGGCAGCGAATCCACAAAGTCCGGCTCTGCGTCGGGCTGATCGGTCAGCGCCAGCACATGGAGTCGCTGTCCCGTCGAAACCGCAAACTCCGCAGCCGATCGACACAGCAGACGATTAAACGACGGGATTCCGCCCGGAGCCCCGAGCAGGCTGCTCAAGACCAGCAGCACGCGTCGCTAGCCTTTTCCGAGCGCATGCAGCAGCCACAGCGTCACGCCGGGAACGTAGGTGATAAACAACACACCGACGGTCATGATCGCCAAAAACGGCAGCGCTTCCCGATACAGATACGGCAGCGGCTTCTGGAATCTCGTCGCGGACAGAAACAGGTTTAGGCCCATCGGTGGACACAAAAAGCCCAGCTCCAGGTTCGCCAAGAAGATGACACCGAGGTGAACTGGGTTGACCTCGAACGCCACACCGAGCGGCGCAACGAGCGGCACCAGCACCACAATCGCCGAATAAATCTCCAGCACGCTCCCGAGGATGAGCAGCCCGATGTTGAGCACCAGCAAGAACACCCAGCGCGAGTGAATGTGCGCCTGAACCCACTCGACGAGCTTGGTCGGCACCTCGGCTTCAACCAGGTAGTTCGTCAGTCCCAGCGCCACCCCGAGCAGCACCACCACGGCGCCCACCAGCGACGCGGCATTGAGCAGCGCAGCAGGCAGATCCTTGGTCGGCTTCATGTTGCGAAACACCGTCAGCTCGATGACCAGCGCGTACGCCGCACCGATGGCCGCTGACTCCACGATCGTCGCAATGCCCGACAGAAATGAGCCCATCACCACGACTGGAACCACGATGTCCCACTTGGCTTCCCACATCGCCGCGCGGGCTTCGTTCCACTCGAGCTTCTGACGCGGCGCGCCCGCTTTGTGACCTTGATACATGCCGTACAGCGACACGAGCAGCACCAGGCTGAGTCCGGGCAAGAAGCCACCGATGAACAGCTGGTCGACGGCAACTGGCGCAACCGAACCCGGCGAGCTGGCTGCCACCGAGTACAGAATCACCGGCAGGCTCGGCGGAAAGAGCAGACCCAAGCTGCCCGCTGCCGTCACCATTCCGAGCGAAAATCCCTTGGGATAGCCGTCTCGAACCAGCATCGGATAGACCAAGCCACCGAGCGCCAGAATCGTCACGCCCGAGGCTCCGGTAAACGTCGTAAAGACCGCACAGACGATGACAACCATCACCGCCATGCCGCCGGGAATCCAGCCGAGCACGCTCTTGTACGCACGAACCAAGCGATGCGACGATCGTCCCGACGCCAAGATGTAGCCAGCAATCGTCAAAAGCGGAATCGCAGGCAGCGACGGATTGGCAACCAGGCGCAGCGTCTCAAGCGGCAGCGCAGCAATCGGCGTTCCCGACGAAAAGAACATCGTCATCGCCAAGCCCGCCATCACGACAAATACCGGCAGACCCAGGAAGAAGCCAACGCCCGTCGATAGCAGACCCAGCCACTTGACGACCCCGACGAGCTTGTCGACGCGACTGACCCAGTCTTGCAGCCGCTGCGAGCCATCGTGCGCAAAGCCAATCGAAAACATCGCGACCGCCAGCGCAAAGATCACACCGCAGATCACCCAGCGAATCAGCTTCCGTCGCGGGCTCATCGAAACGTGCGGAGCGCCATCGGCTGGACCGTGCCCACCCGCTGCGTTGGGATCGAGCGCTCGCCAGGCCGCTCGCGGCGCCATCAGTCCAAACACCACCGGGATGACGAGCTGCACGAGCCACTTGTGAACGCCGCCGGGAAGCAGATCGTTGTCTCCGTTGGCGCGAGCGACCGCCACCATTCGCGCCGCTGCATAAGTCAGCACCAGCGTCACCAGCACAAAGACCACCGAGCAGAATCCTTCGAGCACGCTCCGCAGCGGCCCGCGACGCATAAACGCTGTCGTCGACAGTCCCAGGTGCTTGCCGCCCGCGACGGCCAACAGCGCGCCCAAAAACCCGACCCACACCGTGATGTTCTGCACATACACCGACGCCCACGCGAGATCCGTCGGCACCAGCTTGTGCAGCACAAACCCGAAGGAATGCGTCAGCCATGGCAGCTTCGTGGACTCGCGCAGCATGTCGGCCAAGCTGCGGAGACTCGACAGAACCGGCAGAAACACGATCGCCAGCGACAACAGACAAATGACCGCTGTCTCGATGCGGCTGGCCGGTGGTGGCGCTTCTCCGGTTCCTTCTACTTGCTGGACGTTGTCGTCGGGAGATCCCGTCTCGCTTGGCCCGCTTGGCCCGCTGGAAGGGGTTGAAGATGGCGAGGCTGCTGGGCTTTCAGGCGAGGGATCGACCATAGGAAGTGAAAGCAGTATACCAATAGAGGACCTATGGTACAGTGCCGTCACGTTTTGAGAAGCAAAGGCAACGATTGATGCATGTTCTGACTCTCGGTAGTCGGCTGTGGAAGAAGTCTTCGCGCTGGCTCTGTGCGGTGGTGATTCCGGGTCTGTTTCTTTCGTCGATGAGCGGCTGCTCGATTCGTGGTTATGCGCTGAAAGCGACGGCAGATGCGCTCTCGGGAACAGGCGGCGGCTTCGGTACAGACGACGATCCCGAGCTGGTTCGGCAAGCGGTTCCGTTCGGTTTGAAGACGATGGAATCGCTCGCGGACGGTCTGCCGACGCATCGACCGCTGCGACTGTCGCTGGCAAGCGGCTTCATTCAGTACGCCTACGCCTACGTCAACCAAGACGCCGATCGACTGGCCGACAAGAGCATTCCCCAAGCCAAGCGAGAGTGGCTGCGTGCCAGACGGCTCTATCTGCGTGGTCGAAACTATGCACTCGATGGACTGGATATTACGTATCCAGGATTCCGCAAAGCGGTTCTGTCGGGAGACAAAGCCCAGGCGCAAGCGGCGCTCGCGAAGCTGACCAAAGACGACGTTCCACTGCTGTACTGGGCGGGCGCGGGCTGGGCACTGGCCATCAGCATTGCCAAAGACGATCCGAACCTGTTTGGCGACTTTCCGATGGTTGGCGTGCTGATGGATCGCGCGCTGGAGCTAGACGAAAGCTTCGACGAAGGCTCGATCCACGAGTTTTACGTGTCGTATGACGCGGCGCGATCCGAAGATCAGGGCGGCGGACCGGCGGCGTCGAAAAAGCACCTCGATATCGCGATGAAGCAGAACCAAGGTCGCCGATTTGGCGTCGTGGTGTCGTACGCGGAAGGCGTCCTGCAAGCGCAGCAAAAGAAGGCTGAGTTTGTGAAGATGCTCGAGCAGGTCGTCGCGACCGACGTGTATTCCGAAGATCCCACCTGGAAGAAGCAGCGACTCAGCAACATCATCGCCCAAGAGCGCGCCCGCTGGCTGCTGACCAAGCTGTCCGACCTGTTTGCCGAATAACCCGATCGATCGATCGCGATCAAAATGTTTCTCGGCGTTCTTCGTCCTATCCGTTACGCGCAAAACATCTGATGTAATGGCATAGTGGCTTCGATTGGCTGGAGCCCACGCCCGCAAGGAATACCCATGAAGAAACAAGGCCTGCTCTCGCTCGTTTCCGTTCTGTGCCTCGCCGCAGCTTCGCCCGCGAGCGCACAAGACAAAGTGACCATCAAGCTCGGAACCCGCGCGCCGGTTGGCTCGACGTGGCACACGCACCTACAAGAGGCCGCGCAGAAGTGGGCCGAGCTGAGCGGTGGCAAGGTTGAGCTGAAGATCTTCGCTGGCGGCACGATGGGCGACGAAGGCGAGATGCTCACCAAGATGAACAACAACACGCTGCAAGCGGTTGCGGTGAGCACGGTCGGTCTGCACGTCATTGCGCCCGATCCGCAGGCGATCGATCTGCCGATGCTGGCGAAGAACCGTGAGCAGTATCGCTGTCTGCTCAGCAAGATGACGCCGAAGCTGGAAGCGCTGCTGGCCGATCCGTATCGCGAGCCAGACAAGACGAAGAAAAAGCCTGCGGTGGTGGTGCTGGCGTGGGGCGAAATCGGCTTTACGCGTTTCTTTTCGACGACGCCGCGACCAACGCTGGCGGAGATGCGGACCTCGAAGATGTTTTCGTGGGAAGGCGATCCAGACAGCACCAAAGCATGGCAGACGGCTGGCTTTAAGCCGGTGGTGCTGAGCAGTGCGGATCTGGTTCCGTCGCTCCAGACTGGAAAGATCGACGCGCTGTGCTATCCGCCCGTGCTGGTGCTCGCGGGAAACATGCACAGCAAGGCCAAGTACATGCTCGATATGCCGTATTCGCCGCTGACGGGTGTGACGGTGGCCAAAAAGGAAGTCTGGGACAAGATTCCGGCGGATCTGCGTCCGAAGCTGATCGAGGTCTTCCGGTCGGCGAGCGCCAAGATCGATCAAGAAGTCCGCAAGATGGAAGACGACTCGATTGCGAAGCTACAGAAGCAAGGCGTCACGCTCGTGCCGGTCAAGGATCAGGCCGAGTGGCAAAAGACGATGGAAGAGGTCTACAAGACCGTGCGTGGCACCGTGGTTCCCGCGCAAGCCTTCGACGACGTCCGCAAAGCGCTCAATGAGTGCGCCCAGGGCAAGTGATCGACGCTCCGATGCCAGCGCGGCCAAGCCAGCGACGCTCTCGCGGCAAGATCTTGGCCGTGCGCTGGGGACTCAATCCAAACTCCAGCTCTCTCGGCGTTGACATCACGTTCCTGCTCTTCGGTCTGTCGATCATCACGCTGCTTACGCCGGTTCTCGGCTTCTTTCTTCGCTTCTATCGCCAGCGCTCCTAACCGAGCACGCTCCCACACAGGCTCTAGATCCTTACACAGCGACGGACAGCGTGGTGCCAACACCAGCGCCATGGAAAGCTAGATCCGTCCGCGCTCTGCCGCGTTCTATGCGCATATCGCCAGCCATTAGGAGCAACCGTCGATGGAGCGCATCCGCCCTACCCTGACCTATCTCGTTGTTGCCAGCGCATCCGCACTCGGCCTGTGGGCCGCACTGTCGCTGCCTCGGCATCGTCCCACGCCGCCGATCACTGAAAAGCCGCAGCCGGTCGCTGAAAAGCCGCAGCCTGTGCCTGTTCAAGTGCCCAAGACCGTACAGCGTCCGCAGGTCGATGTCGTGTTCGTGCTCGATACCACCGGATCGATGGGCTTACTCATCAGTGGCGCGAAAAAGAAGATCTGGGAGCTGGCGCGCTTCATCGCCCAAGGTCAGCCCGCCCCAGCGGTGCGCATCGGTCTTGTGGCCTACCGTGATGTCGGCGATGAGTACGTTACCAAGTTCTTCGATCTCACCGATGACATGGATGGCGTATATCAAAACCTGGCGTCCTTTTCGGCTGCCGGCGGCGGGGACACACCTGAGCACGTCGCCAAAGCGCTCCACGATGCGGTCTATCGCAGCAGCTGGTCGCCTGGAAAGAACACGCTCAAGATGGTCTATCTCGTCGGAGACGCACCGCCACACAGCGACTACCAAGATGGCTTCAATCATCGCGTCATCGCCCGAGAAGCCAGCAGCCAAGGAATTCGCATCAACACCGTTCGCTGCGGTCACGATGAAGACACGCGCGTCTCGTTTACTGAAATCGCGAGCATCACCGGTGGCGACTCTTCATCCATCGAGCAGTCGGGCGGGATGCAAGACATAAGGACGCCGTTCGATGAAGACCTGGCAGGTCTGAACCGAGCGTTGACCGAGACAGCGATTCCGTACGGAGACGCCGAACGTCGCGCATCGATTCGTCGGAAAGCAGAGAACAATCTCGAAGCCCCCGTTGAAGCGCAGGCCGCACGCGCAGGCTGGTTTGGACTCGCGAAGACTCGCGGTCGCGCCGCAGCACTCAGCGATGGAGATCTGCTTGATGATGTCGCAAACAACAAAGTGCGACTCGAAGCCGTTGCCCCAAGCGCGCTGCCCGAGGCCATGCAAGGAATGAGCGCGGAAGAAAGAAGCCGCTTCATCGAAGCCAAGCGCAAAGCCCGCGACGAGGTGTTGCGCCAAATCAACAGACTGTCCGCCAAGCGCGACGACTACATCCACAAAAACCACGCGCCCAGCACGAGCGGCTTCGACGGGAGAGTCCGCGAAACGGTCAAAAAGCAAGCCGCAGACATCGGGCTGGACTACTTCTAGTTCGACCGGAGCGACGCGCTACACAAACAGGCTGGAGATCGAGTCACCGTGGTGAATCCGCTTGATCGACTCCGCCAGCAGCTTGGCCACCGACAGAACCTGAATCTTCGAACAGGCTCGCGCGGCTGCCGACAGCGGAATCGTATCGGTGATGATCACATCCGACAGCACCGAGTCATTGATGCGCTGAATCGCCGGACCCGACAGAACACCGTGCGTCACGCAGGCAATCACGCTCTTGGCTCCGCGATCGAGGATGACCTTGGCGGCCTGCGTCACGGTTCCAGCGGTATCGATCATGTCGTCGATGATCACCGCATGTTTGCCTTTGACGTCGCCGATGATGTTCATCACCTCGGATACGTTGGGCTGCGGACGACGCTTGTCGATGATCGCCATGGTCGACTCGATCCGCTTGGCGAAGGCACGCGCTCGCTCGACACCACCCGCATCAGGCGAAATCACCACCACTTCATCGCGAGCGAGACCACGCATACGCAAGTAGTCGATAAAGACCGGCATTGCATACAAGTGGTCGACGGGAATGTTGAAGAAGCCCTGAATCTGTCCGGCGTGGAGGTCGACCGACACCAAGCGATCTGCACCAGCCGCGGTGATGAGATCGGCGACGAGCTTGCTCGAAATCGGCGTCCGTGGCTTGACCTTGCGATCCTGTCGACCATAGCCGTAATACGGAACCACAGCGACGATGGAACCAGCCGACGCACGCTTGAGCGCGTCGATCATGATCAGCAGCTCCATCAGGTTCTGGTTCACCGGAGAGCTGGTTGGCTGAACGACGAAGCAGTTGACGTTGCGGACGTTCTCACGGATTTCTACGAAAGACTCTCCGTCAGAGAAGTTGCTCACCAGCGACGCGCCGGGGGAAACCTCCATCACGCTGCAGATCGACTCGAACAGCTCGCGATTCGCGTTTCCAGAGAAGATGCTGAGGGCTTTGATCATGAGAGGGATTTCCCGGCACGAGCGATCCGCACCTACACCACGCCCGCAGTGCCCGCAGTAAAAGCGAAAAGAGTTGGGGCGGTAGGATTCGAACCTACGAATGCGGATTCCAAAGACCCGTGACTTACCGCTTGTCGACGCCCCAAAAGCGCAGCGGCCTCATACCATTTGTGAATTCTGAGTGTCAAGCGTTCATCATCGCACCTGGACGCAGATTTCCTGCGCTCGAGTGTGAAGCGGCCCAGGCTGGGTCTGTTTTTTGTGTGTCCAGGTCCGCTGAGCGGGTCCGTGATCCCTACCGCGCACGACAGGGCTCAGGCGATCGCTGTGCGGACGTTGACCCGAGGCAGAAAGACTCGGTACTATGGACGCGGGGCGCTCCGCCCGAGAGCCTCGTCCGGGGTCTAACTGGATCCTGGGGCGATATGCAAAAGACCGTCATTGATGAGCGGTTCACTCTGTACCGAACGGGCGACGGAACACAGTGATCGCTACCCCAAAGACATGTCAGACACTTCGGCGAAGGAACAGACTGAATCGGAAGGCGGGGCCGCGCCCGTACAGGCCGGCGGCTCACAGCCCGCAAGTGGACCCGCTCTCCCTGGTTTACGAGGCCCAGATGCTGGAGCGGTCCCGCCCATGCAGGGCAACGGGAGCGGATCGATCTCGGCGATGCGCCAAGGAGGACTGCCCGGCTTACCGCCTCCTCGCAGCGCAACCATCGACGAGGAACACGAGCGGTGGCTCATCACCAAAGAAGACCGCATGGACTACGGTCCATTTTCGCTGCGCGATGTGAAAGCGCAGATCGAGCGCGGATCGATCTCGGCGGAGCACACGATCACCGATACAGAGACGAACGACAAACGTCGCGTCGCTGATCATCCAATGCTTGGTCAAATGGCCCGAGAGTGGACCGCCAAGCACATGGAACTCGATCGGCAGATGAAAGAAGAAGCCGAGCGAGCCAAGTACAACCGCGCCGTCGTCAAGATGCTGGCTGGCATCTTCGCAGCGGTGGTGGTGGTCGGCTCGGGCATCGGCATCTGGCTGATCACGCGTCCGAAGCCGCAAGTGGTCAAGCAAGCGGGTCCGCAGTTTACCGACGATCCGCTGAAGGGCCTTCAGATCGCGATGCAGCCGATGCCGCCGCCGCCGCCGAAGAAGAAGAAGAAGGTGGGACCGAAGAACGGCGCATTTGATGACTCGCAGAATGTCGACTTCAACGACGGTGGTGACACGCTGTCGGCGGAAGACATTCAGAAGACGATGATGTCGAAGTTTTCGGTGCTGTCGGGCTGTCTTCGAGAAGAAGCAGCGCGCAGCCCGACGACCAAGAAGATCGATCTGGAGTTCATCGTCAAAGGCACCGGCTCTGTTTCGTCGGTGCGCGTCAACGGATCAACCAGCTCGCCCGTTGCTGCTTGCGTCTTCGCCAAGATGCAGTCGATCCAGTTCCCCGAGTGCAAGACCTGCGGCAAGACCGTCGCAGCCTTCTCTTTAACCCTCAAGTAAGTAGACCCAATCGGATCTTTGTCGTCGAGGCCAGCGAGCACAACTCGACTGTAAGGTCCGCCACGTTCGCTCGTTTGAACGGAGAAACACGCGCGTGCACCCCGACCGCACAGGCCCGGATGACTCGGCGGAACGAAGCGCCCTGCTTCAGCGGGAAAAGCGCGCCGTCGAAAAAGCCCAGGCCGGTGACTTGGCTGCTCTCGAACCGATTCTGGGAAGCCATGCCGAGGCGCTGTTCATGGGCATCTTGGGTCGCGTCGGAGATCGCGCACAAGCGGAAGACATTTTGAAGGACACGCTGGTGACGGCGCTGGAGCGAATCTCGACGTACACATTCCAGCAGCGCAGCATCTATCACTGGCTGCGACAGATCGCCTGGAACAAGGTGATCGACTTTCATCGCGCGCAGGGACGAAGAAAGCGGCTGTGTCAGGCCCTTCGTGCAGAGTTATCCGACACCGAAGAAGCGACGGCACCGCTCTTACTGTCCGCCGCCGAGGAACGTCAGATCGCCCAGCGTCGGATTGAGTCCGTGCTAAGCGGGCTGCATCCTCGCTATGCGACGGTGATTCGGCTGCGACTGTGTGAAGAAAAACCGCGTGCAGCATGTGCAGCTGCGCTCGGCGTTTCCGTCGAGACGTTTGACGTGCTGCTGCTGCGTGCCGTCCGTGCCTTCCGCAAAGCCTATGGAGAGCCCGATGCAGGATGATCGTGACGAACCCGTCGACAACCAAGGAGCCGTCGAGGATCCCGATGCGCCACCGCGTAGCGACGAACTTCGTGCCGCGCGATCGCTGAGAGACGCACTGCGCGCGACGGAAGAAGCAAGCGATCACGATCCGCTGCGTCCGCAAGGTAAGCGCACACCGGAAGCTCGCTGGCTGGCTGCGCATCTGCGGTTTCCGACGGAAATGGAGTCGCTTGGTGAGCTTCGAGCACGCGGTCTGGCCCGCGCAGCCAAAGAGCAGGTGACGGCCAAGCGCTCGCAAGCGCAGCAGCGAAGCTCGACGCTGAGACAGCTTGGACGATCGGTGACCGGAACGGGCGGTCTGCTGCTGGCGGCGGCGATGCTGCTGCTGTTTTCGTGGGCGATTCTCGATCAGGGAAGCCAGCTGCGATCGAAACAGACGACCGGCGCGCTGGGACAGACCGCGTGGCTGCTTCGGGATTCACTGCGAAAAGGGGAAACACCGACGGCACGGTTGGACATGCTGCTGCAAGAGCGACTTCATCAGCGTCGGAGCCAAGGTCTGCGAACCGGCGTCACGTTGGTCAATCGTCACCATCGGATTCAGTCGACGATGGCGATCGTCGGAACAGCGAGTGATCGATGATGCAGCGCGGGTGGAAAGTCTGGCTGCTGATCGCGCTGTGTATGGTTGGTTCCTGTAACCGAGAAGATGGAAACGGACGCAGCGACGAGCTTGTCCTGCTTCAGCTGAGCGAAGCCCGCGCCCTTCACCGTCGCGCGGATCTGCATCTTCTCGACGGAGATACGCCAGCTGCGATCGGCGATGTCAAAGAAGTGCTGCGCATTCGCTTTCCAGCGGGCAGTTCTGAAGGCGAAGACACGCTGCTTGATGCGCATGGCAGGCTGGCCAAGCTGCTGCTGGCTCCGGGCGGAGAAGAAGCGGAGCATCAAGCGTTTGCGCAGATCGAGGCTGGCCGTAAGCTCGCGACACGGGACAGCTTTTTTCGTGCCCACCTGGAGTCGGTTGCTGCTGAAATCTATGAAGCACGGGCAAAGCGCGTAACCGATCCGGCTGCGGCCAAGGAAGCGCGCAAAGAAGCGATCCGCGCACTGGAACGAGCGATTGCCATCGATCGACACCTGCAACGAGCGCTTTTGGCTCTGCCCGATCTTCCCGAGGAGCACTAAGGCAATGAAGCTTCTCTTTGTGAACGTGGCCAAGGACCTCACGTCCGCACAACGAGGCTCGCTTGTGGCGCTGTGGCTGCTGTCCAGCGTCGGATTCGTGGGTACGCAGGGCTGTGCGCATCAGCCTCGGAGCGGCCCTGGAGCGGAAGCCGCGCGGACAGAGATCGCTCAGCTCGAAGGAAACATCTCTTCGCGCCGACGACAAATTCCAACGCTGGCGACTGCACCGGCTTCTCCCGATTCGGTTCCGTCGGTGTCGGCAACGACGGCACGAACGGCTCCATCGTCGCGGTGTGATGGCGCCTGCGTGGCAGCCCAAGCGATCTGCGGTTATTCGCGTCGCATCTGTGAGCTATCTGAGCGCGTGGGCGACGAACCCAGCCTGCGTAGCTGCAAAAAAGCCGAGCGAGAGTGCCAAGACGCAAGCGGCCTGTGCGCAAGCTGTCGTTAGTCCCAGCGTTGACACACCCCACCGGCAAACCCCATACTCCGCGCTATGTTCGCCGGGCTGACTCAGAGTGACTTTGCGTGCTATGAGGCGCGCAAGTGGAAGTCGAACGTCTATAACCGAGAGCGCCTTGAGGTGCGTCAAAAGCTCCTCGCGCTGGGCCAACACTGTACGTCCAGCTTGATCGGGCCTGACGGTGCACCGCTGTTTTTGGAAGCCAGCGTCGAGCATCCCGCCGTCTGGAACCACAAACAGGTCGACAGCCAGAGCATCTACTTTTCGCGCAACGAAGCAGCGCGCAAGCAGCTCGACGGGTTTATCGATCGCCAGAAGCCGATCTCGACGCTGCTGGACGATCCGACGCCGCAGCGCAATCACCTGTTTTTGGGTGTGACGGTTTGGCATGAATCGCTCGATGTGGTGCTCAAGATTCACCCGGATGCGAGCGTCGATCGGCACAACCTAGAGCGAAAGCTCGATGAGCACTACGAAGCGGAGCGACTGCTCGGTCTGCTTCATGAGCTTCCTGAAGGCTTTTCGATCGGTGTGCTGCCGAACCTGACGCCGGTCGCGAGCGACTTTGCGATCGAGCAGCTGGCGGAGATCATCGGATCACTGCCGCCTCCGAGTGGAACCGGCGGAGGACTGACGATTCCCGGTCAGCCGGTTCAGATGTTCTCGATTGCGAAGAGCCTGCCCGCCGCTGAGTTCGTTGCGATGTCCGCCGACGAGCAGTCCGCATGGGTCCAGACGCAGCTTGAGCAGCTTCTGCCGATCTATCGCTTCATCGTGTGGACGCGCGAAAACGACTTCGTGTCGATGGCCAAGGTTCTCGACAAAGAGAAGGCGGTTCGGCGACAGCGCGGCCTGCACAAGGGCGACCGGGTTCGCATCGTTCGCGGTATGCTGGCAGGGAAAGATGGAGCCGTGGCAGAAGTCGATGCCAAGGGCCAGCTCAAGGTCATCGTCGGCAAGATGGTGATCAAGATCGACGCCAGCGACGTGGAAAGAGCGAATGCATGACACCCTCTCGCGCCTAGGTCGGATCCCTCTCTACAAGCGGCTGTTTGCCCTGGTTCTGTTTCTGGGGCTCCTGGTTGGCTTCCGGCACTTGGCGCTGGTGGGCGTGACGCTGGTGGTGCTGGCGCGCGGTCTTGGTGCGCTGGGAGGCCTGTTTGGACGCCTGCTCAAGCGCAGTGAGCGCGTGGGCGTTATGGTCTGCTTGCTGCTGCTTGGGCTCCTCCTCGGGCTCTTGGGCCTGGGCGTGTTCCATCTGGGCACGCGCTACTACGCGGAGCTGACGGCGCTGCGATCGGGACGACCGCTGACGGATCTCATCAACGAGCTACAGCGTGAGTCGCTTGCGCGGATGCCGTCCTGGATTCGCTTCGATGAGCTAAAAGACAAGATCCCGGAGCTGATGACTCCGGCGATGACGTACTTGCGAGCGACGGGCCGCGTGCTGCTGCATCTGCTGCTCGGGGTGATCTTGGCGATCATCTATTTGCTCGATCGCAAGCCGGTCGATGACATGCTGCGCGAACTCGATCCCGAGTCGATCGTCGGAGCGCTGAGTCGCTACTTCCGATTCCTGAGCGAAGCGGTGGTGATCACGATCACGCTGCAAGTGGTGGTGGCGATCGTCAACACGGTGTTCACGCTGCCGATCTTGGTGCTGCTCGGACTGCCGCACCTGCTCGGGTTTACGCTGCTGCTGTTTCTGTCCTCGCTGGTTCCGGTGGTTGGAAACTTGGTGTCTGGCACCGCGCTCATCATCGCAGCCTACGTGTACAAAGGTCCGGTCGCCGTCGCGGTGTTTGTGGTGAGCACGTTTGTGCTGCACAAGGTCGAAGCGTACGTGCTCAATCCGCGCCTGGCCTCGCGACACGTCAACCTGCCGTCGTTTGTGCTGATTGTGTCGCTGGTGCTGTTCGAGCACGCGTTTGGCCTGGCTGGGCTGTTTCTGTCGTTTCCCGCGCTGTACGTGGCGATGAACGTCTCTGCGGATCTGCGCAGCAGTTCGCCACAGGATGCGCTGGCGCAAGGAAATGAATCGTCCGCGTTCAGCGAGCCGGACCCACAGCCCGCACCTCGACCGACCACCGCGCACAAGCAACCAGCTACACCTACGGTCAAGCGCGCGTCCGCCAAGAAACGTCGATAAAGATCTCCTTTTTCAGGGTGCGCGACGCATCGACAGAGGCCCTGCCGCCGATTTAACCTAGTAGGGAGACTGCGAGCGGGGGGCGGTTTGTCTTCTACGTTATCCGGTGCGACCAAGTCCATTGCCCGCACCTGCACGGTGTGTGGCACGGCTTACCTTCAGAGCGCCGGACACGTCTGTCCCCTGGGCGGCTCGACGGAAAAGTCCGACGATGGGCTCGAAGGCGCGGTGATCGATGATCGCTACCGCATCGACAAAATGCTGTCGAAGGGCGGAATGGGCATGGTCTATCAGGCCACGCACACCGTGCTCGACAAGCCGCTCGCGTTCAAAGTGATGCTTCAGCCACAGGACGAAGCGGCGAGACAGCGGTTTCTCCTCGAAGCAAAGCTGGCGGTGCAGGTCCGGCATCGCAACATCGTCGATGTCGTCGACTTCGGCGTGCTCAGCACCAATCAGCCGTTCTTGGTGATGGAATTTCTCGTCGGTCAGACGCTCGCAGAGCTGATCGAACAAGGCCCGATTCCGCCCGCGCGGATGTGCTTTCTCGCGTCTCAAGTCGCCTGCGGACTCGGCGAAGTCCACCGCAAAGGCATCGTCCACAGAGATCTCAAGCCAGCCAAGCGTGGGTGGCGTCGCGGGGCGCTGTTCCCTCTTCCCTGGACCGACGGAATGCGGTCGGGGAACAGTCATCGCGAAGGAGCCTGCGACGCATCCTTCGCTGATTCATCCGCGCAGGTCTGGACGTACGGACAGGCTGCTTAGAATTCCCACTCCACACCGACGGACAGCGGATCCAGCAGCGCCGGATCTTCCGCTTCAATTGTCAGATCCAAGATGCCGCAGATCTTCGACACGACATCATGGGTCAGCGACTTGCCTGGATCATACCCAGCGGCAACCAAGCGCTCTTCCGTATTGGAGTCGTTGTAGGCGCTACGGACCAGCTCGACCTTCTTCACAGAGAGTCCGGGCACTTCGCTGGCCGGTGTGTCAAACAGATTGCCAAACGGACCAAAGGCGCGAGCCAGTGCTGTCGATTCCTTTTCGGGCCGAAACGACGCGCCTGGGTTGCTGGTGTTCGAAAGCGAAAAGTTGGTCCGGGCGTAGATCTCGCTATACGCCCAGCCTGCGACGGCCATTGCCCCCCACTCTTCGAGAAAGTACTTGGGATCCAGACCGTAGTCCGGATGCCGTTGATAGATGCGAATGACGACGGTGTTTCCCTCGCGTGCAAGCACGCTCCCAAGGTATGCAGCGGACATGCGCAAAAGTATAATGGAACGCGGTCTCTTCGCAGCTTGAGATCAGCGCGGAATCTGAAACGTGAACGTGCTGGAGACATCCGCGCACAGACTCCGATTCCGCAGATGGGAAGGATTCCCTCTCACTTCCCAAGAAGCGCAAAAGGAGTCGCTTTGTCGACGAGGATTCCCACAGAAAGAATCAGCCAGCCAACATCTTCGTGATCAAGCAGTCCGGCGCCGAAGTGGTCAAGGTGGTCGACTTCGGAATCGCCACGCAAACGGGAGGTCAGAACAGCGCACGTCTGACGGCACCGGGCATGGTGCTCGGAACTGCGGAATACATGGCACCGGAACAAGCGCAGGGACTCCCCGTCGACCATCGCCTGGATCAGTACGCGCTCGGCTGCATCATGTGGGAATAGTTTCCCAGGTCCGCTAGCGCCCGTCGCTATAGCACGTCTTTTGTGGGCCGTGCACCTTTTGTGCGCCAGCCAGGTTTATCGGTGGCTCGCATCACTGAGCCAGGGAGAGCAGCCATGGAGCCAACTGAAGAATCTCTCGGCTTTCTGCTTCGGTGAGATCCAGATAGATGTCCCCTTCGTGCGTACAGCTAATCAGCCACGGAGAACCGTCCGCACGAAGTAACGCCAAATCCTCTGGCAACTCAGGTTGCCGAAATGAGCGCAGACCGCCAGCAGCTTGCGCCAAAGTACTTGCCGTCTCAGAGTTCAGCTCGCCTTCAAATACCTCTGCCAGCTCACCGTCAAGGAGTTGTGTTCCAGGCCACTCACTCGACCTCCGCATCGACAGCAGGCTGGGCTGAAGCTTCGCCAACAGCGCATGGAGACTCGCAGAACGTCCCAAGCTTGGTCGAACCACAAACAGGTACCGACGACAAAATTTCGGAGCTACTTCGCGAAGCAGCTCTCGAAATCGAGCCCGATCGAGCCTCTGATTGACCGCGAATATGGTCCGCACCAACTCACCCATAGTCGTTAACGGGAATATGATCAACCGAACCGACGTGCAGATGCGGAAATCGCCCGAACGGCCTGCTCGGATGAACCTCCGGTCCCCGGACAGCCAGCCCAACCTCTGAAGCCCATTGCTTCAACACCGCACTCTCTGCGCACGTAACTCCCTGAACACGGTGCTCTTTGGCGAGGTCGATCAGCGCCGACTGATCGGGTGAATGGTGCCGGGAAGCCCCAACACCCG
>ERZ724514.91-NODE-91-length-36495-cov-6.362239_pt1 | contig 36495 bp, 27 predicted proteins | sample MGYA00376047_ERZ724514 | MGnify/ENA primary metagenome ERZ724514 (study PRJEB28724, sample SAMN07190883) | activated sludge metagenome | isolation source: activated sludge of sewage treatment plant in Hong Hong | place: Hong Kong | collected 2016-03-17 ...
TTGCGGCCAAGCCAGTTGCGGTTGCGGCCAAGCCAGTTGCGGTTGCGGCCAAGCCGGCTCCATCGGCAGCGGCGACACCGGAAGGCCAAGCGATGCTTCGCGACGCGCAGCAGGCCTACATCCGAGGCGACCGTCAGCAAGCCCTCGCAATGGCGCTCGGTGTGACGCGACGCGGTGGCGAAGATGCAGCCAATGCCTGGCGCTTCGTCGGTGGAGCCGCGTGCTCAAACCGTCAAGCCTCGCTTGCCACCACGGCATACCGAAACCTCAAGTCTCCCGATGCACGTCGGACGCTGGTCGATCTGTGCCAGCGCAATGGTCTGCCGTTCGCCGCGGGTCAGTTCTCGTCCGACTAGCTCCTGCACGGCCCCTACGCATCCCCTCACACCTGCTGGGTCGCTTTTTCTCGGCGCGGACACAAGCGCGACGAGCCCTCACGATTGTGCAGTTCTTCGCGAGCGCTTCGCGGCACGATCTTATATAACTCCAGTAAGAAGTTATTTTTTGTGTCTACAGATGCAGAAAAAACGCTGTATAATCTGCGCATTGTGATCCTTTCTCGTCGGGAGCCAATGAAGACCCACGTCAACATCATCCGCTGGGGGGCAACCATCTGTGGCGCTGCGCTGGGGCTTTTCACGGGAAGCGCTTCCGCACAGCAGCGAGTGGCACTCGGGGACACTGCGCTCCATGGTGGGTCGCGTGATGCGCGGGCCAGCCGTAGCGAGCCGACAGTCACAGTAGAGCCGCTCGATCATCTGCCTCGGCTTCGGCCCGTGCTGCGTGGCGCGATGTATCGATCGGGAACGCCGAGTGAAGCGGCGCTGTCGCACCTGTGTGAGCGCGGCTGGAAGCGCGTCTATTCGCTGTATGGTGAGCACACGACCCAGACCGGACCGCGCAACGTGAGCATGCTGCGGACGGGACGAGACGTTCGCAGCTGTCAAAGCGAAGGCTCGCCGCGCTCGATTGAGTGGCGGTCGGCCCCGTCTGCGCGTCTGCGTACGCTGCCCAATATCTTCCGCGATGTGCTCGAGAGCATCCGCAATCCCGATAAGGGTCCGGTGCTGGTCCACTGCTGGAACGGACTGCACTATGCGGGCATGGTATCGGCGCTGGCACTGCGTCAGTTCTGCGGATTTTCCGCCGAGCAAGCCGAAGCCTACTGGCGCACCAATGCCAACCGCGGTGCCAACTATCCGCTCATCATCGCCAACATTCACAACTTCAAGCCGATTGCGGGTCTGTCCCTGACGGCGGCAGAGCAGCAAGCGCTGTGTCCCGATGTGTCGATGGGATACATGCTGCCAACGGATAATATCGTCGCTGCGGCGCTGATTCATCGCGGACGCGGTGGCAGCCACAATCCGCCGATTCCTCCACTGCGTAACGCGGTCGAGTCTTCGGAAGGAAGCGCTTCCACTGTTCCTATGACGCCACCGGCTCGCAGCAGCCATGGTGAGCGCGCGCCCGTGCCTGCCTCTTCCAGTCCATCGGCCACGTCCGGTGCGACCAGCGAAAACACGCCTCCACCGAAGACTGGACCGAAGTTCGCGTCGCGTAGCTCGTAACAGCCTGACCAAGCGCCAGGCTGGGTTACGACGCAATAAGAGACATAGAAAATGCCTCTTATTGGCTTATTCGATCGCGGCTTTCTGAACAGACACCCGCAGCAGTGCAGTGCGCAGCCAGCTTGCCAGCTCGGCAATCGCGCCACGCGCCGCCGGCGCAATTCCGGTCAGCTGCAAAAATCCGTGAATCATCCCATCCCAGCGACGGAGAGTAACCGGAACTTTGGCCTGATGAAGCTGCGCTGCATAGGCTTCTCCTTCATCGCGTAGGGGATCAAACTCTGCGGTCAGAATGTAGGCATTTGGGAGTCCTGACAGGTCCGCCGCAAGACTCGGAGCCGCATCGGGATTGCGCAGATCTACTGCACTTCGCAGGTAGTGATCAGAAAAGAACTTCATCGCGCCCGCCGTCAGTAGATAGCCGTTGGCGAACAGCTTCTTCGATTCTGTGACTTCCGCACCGGCCAGCGCGGGATACAGCAGCACTTGCGCCTTGGGCTGAATTCCACCCGCCGCTTTGGCATGAAGTGACACCACCGCTGCGAGGTTTCCGCCTGCACTGTCCCCACCCACTGCGACATGGTGTGCATCAATTCCCAGCGCGGCTGCATGCTCAATGACGTAGCGGAACGCGGCATCACTATCGATCACAGCGGCGGGGAACTTGTGCTCGGGAGCCAAGCGATACCCAACAGAGATCACAGCACAGCCAGCCGATGATGCGATTGCGCGACACAGTCTGTCATGCGAGGAAATGCTACCAATCACCCAGCCTCCGCCATGAAAGTAAAGGAGTGCAGACAGCGTCTGTCCCGGCTGTGGATGATAGAGCCGAAGCGGAATGTCTCCTTGCGGTGAAGGGATCGTGAGATCACGAACTTCCGCAACAGAGTCCGCTGGCGCTTCCAGCATCGCAATCGCTTCCATCCGGTCTCGTGCCGCTGAAACGGTGGACTCCTCATAAGGCGGAAGCTGCGACGCGACGAGCATGTCCAAGAACGTTTGCATCTGAGGATGAATGGGCATCCCCAGAGTGTGGATCGCGCCGCTTGAACAGACAAGGAATTAGGCGCTGGACAGACGTGCGATCTCGCTGCGGAGAATGCGAGACAGGATGGCGATCGCGCAGCCGTACGTACTCTCTACACCGAAGTAGCTGAGGCTCTTGGACAGCAGGCTCTGCCGACGAGAATACGGCGTATCCGACGCATAGTGCAGCAGTCCGACTTCAAACGGAGTGCTGTTCGATAGATGCACGATCTCGTTTTTGGGATGACGGCTGGGATTCACGATCTCATAGATTGAGGACAGATACGGACCCGCTTCCATTTCCAGCACGGTGTAGCCTTCGTGATAGAAGCTCCCCATGTAGGCACGGTTTTGCAAAAACGCACTCCGCACCGTCAGGGCTCTTTGGTTATCGAGCACCGTTGCGTGTTCCAGATACGGCTGCACATCGCTCGACGCAAAGCAGTTTCGCAGCAGATAGGTGTTTAGGGAATGCTCATCATGGACGACGGAGGAAATCATGACATCTCCGACGCGACCGTTGAGCGTTGCAGCCTTTCCCATCACGTAGATTCCGCGCAGCTCTCCGACCCCTTGTGCGAGTCGTGACAGCAGGTGATAGGCCGCCATTCCGAGCGGATAGTCAATGTTCACAATCACTGCGTCGCTTTGGGAAAGCCGTGAAAAAGAACGTGCAACATCGGGCGGAAGTAGGCGCGGATCGACTCTGTCTTGCTTGAGCGATCCAATCTGTACAAGCTGCGCGCTGACATCGATGCGACCGGGACTCTCGACGGACTGAATGCCGCTCTCTTTATCGAACTCGCGCACGCTGTCGCGATGGGACGCACCCAGCGGATCATGCAGAAACGATCGCAACAGGTAGTACAGCAGGTTGTCTGCCTTGGCTTCGTTGCCTCGCTGAATTGCTTCGGCCAGCGGCTCTGCAAGCTGCTCAGGATTCCGCTTGTGCGCAAACTGAATCAGCTGATCACGATGAAGGCGCGCGTAGCCTCCCAGCAGGTTCACGACAGAGTGCGAGTTCGACGACACAAAGTAGACGGGCGGTCTGCGCGGATGCGTGGGACGCAGATAGTGGGGCTCAATTCCGCTCCACCACCGCTGGGCTGCGCGCTGATACTGCGAATAGGAACCGACCAGCAGCCGCACGCTGAGATCCAGCTCTCGCTGTGCCATCTCGCGCAGACCGATGGAAAGAGAGTCCCCGAGCGCTGCTTTGAGGGTCCTCATTCCGCTCGCATCCAGCGACAATGCCGTCGCCAGTGCAGAGAGATCGATCGCAGCGTCGCTTGTCTGTGTATTCGCTCCAGCGAGCGCCAGCTGCTTGCCAAGATCACTTTGGGAAAGCAGCAGATGCATCTTGTTCCACTCGATCTGAAACGCGGTCACAATCGGAATCAGATCATCGATGTCGCTGATGCTGGTGACAAAGGCTGCGAGCGTTTCTCCACCATCGTAGCGCAGCGGTCTTCGTCGCCCACGGGTTGAAACAGACTGCCATTCCCGAACTTGCAGACCTGCCGCTTCAAAGTGTTCGTGGGACTGTCCAAGGACAATGCGACGTACCGAAAAAATGCACGATGGGAGTCTTCCTGCGCTGTACGCAAACGCCGCTACATCGGGCGCTGGCTCGCGACATCCTTCGTGCAAGCTGGAGCTGGAATAGATGTGGGCTTCTTCAAACGCGCGAACGCGGACTTCGCCCGAGCTGCGCAGCAGGGAAAAGTACGTGCGAATGTATAGGTCGATCTCGTCGCTGGTTGTGCGAGGGGGATGCCGATCCACGGAGAGCCTCCGGTTGTCTGTGCGCCAAGCGGTTTGGGGTTTGTGCTGCGCGGATTCTATGCTGAGCCCGCAGAATCGACTTACACGAGATTGGATGACGACCTGCACAATCGCACCTTAGATCAATCATTTCCGTCGCCATGGATGGTTCCTTGTGAGTCCCTTGATTGGTATCAAAAATGAAACAGTGTGTTGTCTTCATCCAAACTGGTGCAGATTTGATGACAAGTTAGAATAGGCTGCATGGAGCGGGATGGCAGCGCTCCGGTTTCAGCAGGTTCACAGAATCGAGGGACCGAAGGAGTCCATTATGACGACGGTAGAGCAGGGCAGCACAGGGCTTTCAAGCACAGGAGATCGCAAGAGCCGGATGCCGGTGGTGTTTCTGCCACACGGGGGAGGTCCGTGGCCGTTTGTCGAGATGGGACTCGACCGCAAGGAAGTGGAAGCGCTGGCGGGATATCTCCGATCGGTGCATGCGCTGCCGAAGGTGACGCCGCGTGCGCTGCTCGTGATCTCTGCACACTGGGAAGAAGCGCAACCGACGGTGATGACCGGGGCCAAGCCGCCGCTTCTGTTCGACTATTACGGCTTTCCGCCTGCTTCCTATGAGCTAACGTGGCCCGCGCCCGGACATCCGCAGCTGGCACAGCGGGTTCAGAGTCTGCTTGGGAGTGCCGGTTTTCAGACGAAGACAGAGCCTCAGCGCGGGTTTGATCACGGAACGTTTGTGCCGCTCAAGCTTACGTATCCCAACGCAGAGATTCCGACCGTGCAGCTGTCGCTGGTCACTGGACTCGATCCGCGTGTGCATCTGGCGATGGGAAAGGCTCTGGCACCGCTGCGCGACGAAGGGGTGTTTATCATTGGGAGCGGAATGTCCTTTCACAACATGCGCGGATTCCGGTCGCCGCGTGTTTCAGAGATGTCTGCGCCGTTTGATGCGTGGCTGCGACAGTCTGTGACGCTCGACCCGCGTGAACGGAATCAGCGTCTGTCCGATTGGTCGAGTGCGCCGGGTGCGCGTCTGTCTCATCCGCGTGAAGAACACCTGCTGCCGCTGATGGTGGTGGCTGGTGCGGCTGGTGAGGATCGCGCGTCAGTCGGATATCACGGTCCGATGATGGGCGCACACCTGTCTGCATTCCACTTTGGGATGTCGTAGTCTTACGATGTCTTGCGTCGCTGCGGAACGTTCGCTGTCCGCAGCCAAGCCGTCGCTTTTATCTCTGGCAAGTCGAGCGGCTGACAGTGTTATGGTCCCGCTCATGCGGAATCCTCACCTCGCCCCTGTGTCTCTGCGCTTTCCCTTTCTGCGACGGACGCTGTGTGCTTCGGCGCTCCTTTCGCTGGCTGTTGGCACGCTGATCGGCTGTACGTCCAAGACCGATTCGGTGACGCCTCCTGAGCCGTCTCTGCTCGACATGATGCCGCCGGAGCGGACGTGTCGATCGGGGCAAGTGGCCAAGGTCGGGGATTCCTTTTTCGAAGACATCTCCGACAAGAGCGGGATTCGCGTTTCCAACTACACACCGATGCCGCCGATGGCGATTCCCATCAATGATCACAGTCGGCTCGCGTTCGCAGATCTGAACGGAGACGGCTACGACGACATCGTGATGCACAGCCTGTTTCCGAACCCGCAGAAAGGGATTCCGTTTGAGCACTTGGTCTTCCTAAACAACCAAGACGGAACCTTTCGCGATGCCAGCGATGAGTCGGGACTGCGCAACGTTCAGGCCGGATTTTTTGCGTTCGGAGACATCGACAACGACGGAGATCAAGATGCGTTTGCGGGTCTGGACATTCCGCTCACCGGACAGAATCATCAGGTTTTGCTAAACGATGGCAAAGGTCACTTCACAGCAAAGACCAGCGCAGGAGTCGAATCCGCAGCAACCACAGCAACTGGAAATGCGATCTTTGCGGACTTTGACAGCGACGGAAAGCTGGATCTGTTCCTGGGAAACGGACAGACCGGATACCTGGCTGCGGATCAGCTCTTTTTCGGAAACGGAGACGGAACCTTCCGCGAAGTGACCGCCACCAACTTGCAAGGAACCAATCCGCAGCGACCCACAAACGGTCTGGTTTCTTGCGATTATGATGGCGATGGCGATCTCGACATCTTTGTCTCTACCTACGGTGTCAGCGTCGAGCTAGGACACGACATCTTGTGGGAAAACGACGGCAAAGGAGTCTTCCGAAACGTTGCGATGGAGCGTGGCTTTGCTGCGCAAGCAACCGGAAACTACTGGCAGGACAGCACTGGACGCGGAACGATGTCAGAGCCCGGAAAGGATGCCGCTTCCTACATGGGCGGAAACGGCTTCGGACTGGACTGTCAGGACATCAACGGCGACGGATATCCCGACATTTTCCAGACCAACATCTCGCATCCTTCCGAAACGGAATACAGCCGCAAGTGGAGCGATCCCTCGCTGCTCCTTATCAACCAAGGACCGCTCGGGAAGTATTCCTTTGTGAATGAGTTTTTGCAGCGCGGCCTTCCGTACAACGAAGGAGACGTCGATGGCTCGACGGTGGACTTTGACAACGATGGTCGCTTCGAAATGGCGATGTCGCGCGACACCAAGTACGAAGGATCGTTTTCCAGCATCGATCAGAAGTCTTGGTTCGGTCTGATGCATCAGCTTCCCGACGGAAAGTTCGAGAGTGTTGGCTACAAGAGCGGCATCAATGACGACTCCCAAACGGCGATGTGGAAGCGCATGAAAGGGGCGCAGAATCATGCCTGGAGTGACATTGATCTCGACGGTGCGCCGGACCTGCTGGTGGGTGGACGTGATCAAGGCGGTGGTCGTCCCAACTTCCTGTTCCGCAACAAGATCGGAAGTCAAAATGCGTGGCTCGGAATCCGTCTGCGTGGCAACGGAAAGACAGTCAATCGCGATGCCCTGGGAGCCAGAGTGACCGTCGAAGTTGGCGGTCTCAAAGTGGTGCGAGAGCTAAAGTCCAGTCGCGGAACGTACAACTCTGCGGACAGTCGCGCGCTGGTGTTTGGGCTGGCTGATGCAACATGTCCTGCGACGGTGACGGTGCGCTGGCCAAACGGAAAGACAGATACCTTCCGTGAGGTTGCGCTGCGTCGCTATCAGACCATCGACATGGACTTGGGTCTTTCGTCGAAATAGTTCGCGCAAATAGTTCGCTTCCGCCGCCGCTCGCAGATCTGCTAACCTGCCAATCATGTCGACGCGGCGCTGGCTTTCGGGACTGTTTCTCCTTTGGGCCACTTGTGGGGACGAGCCCATTTCCTACGTGGTCGTTCCAGAGGTTCCGGCGGTGGCTCCTTCTGCTCCGGCGATTCACATCGTGCTGCGAGACAGCGACAGCATGATGCCGATGCCAGGTCGCGCGATCATCTATCCGGTGGGAATGACTCCCAAGCCGGACTTTAAGAGCGATGGTGCGACGGCTTCGGTGCTGGCTCCTGGTGTGATCGGAGCCCCGGAAGGAGTCCTGCTCGTTTCGGGAGATGCGACGATCGGACTCCCGATTGGGACGTATGATCTGATCCTGCTGCAAGGTACAGAGTACGAGTCCGTTCGCAAGACAGTGAGTGTTACCGCCGACGCTGTCACGCAGGTTGATGTCACGCTGGAACATACGGTGAAGACAGAGGGCTGGCTCGCTGCGGACATGCACATTCACAGTCGGCGTAGCTTTGACTCGAAGCTGCTGGCGGCGCACCGGGTGGTGTCGGAAGTGGTGTCAGGAATCCAAGTGCTGGTTCCGACGGAGCATGGCTATCACTACGACCTCAGTGATCTGATCAAGACGCTGGATTACGGATCGCGCGCGGTGTCGATTCCGGGCAGTGAGTACAACTTCCAAGGTGGGCACGCAGGAATCTATCCGGTGGTGTTTGATCCAAACGGACCGTTTCTGGGAGCGCCTCCGTGGCAAGAGTGGCCAAAGCCCAACATGGCCGATCCAGAGACGTACTTTCCGCTGATTCATCAGCAAGCAGGAAGTCCGCTGATCGTGATCAATCATCCGCGCTTGCCGCCGGACTTGGGCTACTTCCTAAACATTCGCTGGCGTCCCGGAATGCCGCTCAAAACGGCGGGACTGTTTGACGCGATGGAAGTGTTAAACGGCTATGCGATGCAGCCGCATGAAGTGGCAGAGCTGCTTCAGGACTGGTTTACGCTGCTCAATCAAGGTCTGCGTGTGACCGGACTTGGCAACAGCGATACGCATCGGATTGACTGGCTGCGCGCAGGATATCCGCGAACGTGGCTCCAGTTTCCGACGAGCGAGCCGTCCCGTGTGATTCCGTCTGATCTGCGTGATGCGCTGCTGTCGATGCGCGCGGTCGGAAGCAATGGTCCGTTTGTCACGATGTCCGCAGAAGGAAAAGGAATCGGAGACACGGTGAAGGTACAGAGCGGCAACGTCTCTGTGTCGATCACTGCGGATGCACCAGGCTGGGTAGATCTGACGCGGCTTCAGATCTACCGAAACGGTGTGCTGTTTACCGAGATTCCGATCACCAGTCGGTCTCATCCAGCGCTGTCTACGAAGGTTGATGTCGATGTTCCCAGCGACGGATGGATTGTTGCGCTGGCGCTTGGCGATGCCCCGCTTCCGACCGATGTGATTGGTGCGGTGAATGCAGGACGCGCGCTGCCAATGGCGTTTACAAATCCGATCTGGCTGGATGCAGATGGGGATGGAAAAGTGACTCCTTCCAGCTCCGTTCCGCCTCGTCCGTTGCCGTGGAAACAGTCGATGCTGGCGTCGGACCAAGATCGTGCGCAGCTTCTGGAACTGCTGCATGCGCCGCTTGATTGTGAGCCATTCGAATATCCGTCTTGGCTGCGTTAGGAATCAGCGCGATACGGAACACCGCGAGCTTCTAGCTCCGATGCTGATGCGGTTCCTATTGAACGTGGGAATCGGTCTGCTGGAGTGCTGCGCAGATCTGTTTCACCACGGCTTCGATGCCGCGCGCGACGGAATCACTGACTCCTTCTCCGATACCGAAGTCACTGCCGCCGATTCCATACACGCTGACGGTGCGCGGTTGTACAGCGAGCGCGTGAGCCAGATCCAAGATCTGTGCAAGCGACAGCATGTGGGAAGAGCTTGCAGCGCGTTTCGGGAGTGCCAGGTCAGGACTCTGTCGATACAAGATGTCTCCGTCGGGGATTCCTGAGACTGCATCGATCAAAATGACGTGATCAGCGCGTGAAAACAGCTCGAGAAGCTCGCTGACATCGGCAGCGGACTCGTAGACAGAGACAGCGGAAGGAAGCGCGGTGCGAAGCTGGCGAGCCGCCAAGATTCCTGCGCCATCATCGCGACGCAGTAGGTTGCCGATGCCAATAACGACAGGAAGACGAGACAACTACGAGAGGAGGAAAGAGGGAGAACTACTTCTTGGGAGCGGGCTGGCCGGGCTCGCCGAAGCCAGCGAAGAGCTCGGCGGAGCTGAGGGTCGAGCGCTTGCTTTCAATCTTCTTGCGGCGCTGACCGGCCTTCTGGTGGGCACGCTTGCGACGGGCTTTGGTGCTGGTGGTGTTCGACATCGGAGTACTCCCGTTTGAAATTCGAAGGTGTGCGGCGACACAAACCGCAGTAAGGGCCGCAGTCTGAATGTAGGAATCGGCTCTTGTCAAGGACTTAGAAGTCGGACGGCTGGGCGCAGGCTCGGGGACAGGCTGCTACGTCGACGGCACCGCGCGTTGGCGTGATTGCGAACACTTTGCCGTCGGAAATCACCGAGATGTCGCCGTTTTGATCGGTGCGATAGTAGTGAACGCCGCTGGTGCGTAGCTTGTCGAGGGTCTGACAGTGCGGATGTCCGAACATGTTGGGGTCCGTCGGTCCGCCGGAGCTGATCAGCGCGTACGTCGGGGACACCGCCTTGAGCAGGCTCGTTCCCGTCGCGTTGCAGCTTCCGTGATGGCCAATCTTGAGCACATTCGCGGCCAGCTGCATCGAGAAGGTCATATATAAGTTTTTCTCGGCTTCCGTCTGCGCATCGCCGGTAAACAGCATCGAAAAGCTTCCGTAGCGCAGCTTGATCACCGCCGAGGTGTTGTTGATTCCTGTGCCATCGTTTTGTGGATAGGGCACATCCGAGACGCCCATCACCGAAAGCTCCAGCTTCGGGTCGAGCAGCAGGCTCTGATTGAGCGTGAGGCTGCGATAGCGACAGCCCGCCGTATCGCGAATGTACTGATAGCCCGTGATGTCGGGCCGCGCGAGCCCTGGATCAAACACGCGCGCCTCGCAGTCCTTCGGGAGCAGTCCAATCGCAGTACCGAGCCCGGTGTAGTGGTCCGAGTGCGCGTGCGACAAGATCACGTAGTCGATCTTGGTGATGCCAAGCTTCTTGATGTAGTCAGCGTAGCTGCCGCTGCGATCGGGGCCTCCGTCGATGGCAATCACGACACCGCTTGGGGTCTTTACGAGCATTCCGTCGCCCTGACCGACATCGACCATATGAATCGTCAGTGCGGCGGCTTGATCGACCATCGATGGACTATCGACGACGGATGCTCCTGGTGTCGTCTGAACCGCCTCGCAGCCGAAAAAAAGTCCTACAAGGAGAAGGAATCGCCCGTGTGAGGTCTTCATGATCGCAGCATGCATCACTCGGGGCGCGAATGACTACTGGTCGAGCATCTGGGCGGGACTTCACGGTTCCTGCTGGTTCGCCAGCACGCTGCGCAGATCGGCCAGCCAGCGCTGCGCATGATTCGGATCGGGACGGCGATCGGGATCGTCGAGTAGCAGCTCAAACAGCAGATCGCGAACCAGCGCGGGCAGCGGTGGCGCCTGCTCGGCCAGCTTCTGACTCGGCACGCCGTACGACGGCAGGTTCCCGGTGAGCAGCGAATACAGCAGCAGCCCGTAGACATACACTTGGCTGTTGCGAGAGGGCTCGGCACGCGACGCGGCTGTCTCGGGCGCTTGCAAGATTGGCGACGGACGAAGCGGCTCGCTGCTGGTTTTCGACAGAAGTCGCGCCGCCATCCCGAGTGGTGCGAGCGGATCGGCATACAGCCAGACCTCACGCAGGGGCAGCTGACCTTCTTTGCGGGTTCCGTCTCGCTGGACTCGACGATCCAGCTCGGCGCAGATCTGAGCCGTCAGATCCAGCGCCAGTCGCAGCGGCGGCGCACCGTAGACCACCAGAAACTCGCTCAGAAACAGGCCACAGCCGAGCGGGGCCGACAGCAGGTGTTCTCCCGACGGAAGCTCGCGCAGCAGTGTCCCGCCGCTTGGGCTCGAATCGGGATGCGAGCGCAGCAGTCGAGACTCGGCGGTGAGCCGGGCCAGCCAGCGCTCATGCGAGGGCGCGTCCTTGGGCAGCACCTTGAGCACGACCGTCGCTGATAGCTCTTGATGATCCGCCCAGTAGAGCTGCATCGGACCGAGTGGACCGAGCGGACATCGCACACGAAATGGCCTGAATTTGTCAGAAATCAGCGAAAAGTCGGCATTCTTCGCCAAAAATCGCGCTTTTGCTTGGCCTGCCTGCACCAGATCGCCGCTTTGTAGCGTGCTTCGCTCTCCTTGCAGGCGAATGCCGCCCACCCAGGTGCCTTGATCCTTGGACAGATCTTCGATGAGCAGCAGATCTTGTTCGACGGACACCTTGGCATGCTGACGAGACGTCGTCAGATCCTCGGTGGTGATGAGACAGCCGCGAGACCGTCCGAACACCGCGCCTTGCTGCGGAATCGGCAGGAGCTGCGTTTCTCCGTCGTCGCTGACCACCAGAAAGTGCGCACCCGACAGCGGCGGTGGTGGCGGTGGCGGCGGCAGCGGTGCGGTCAGTCCGCTTGTGTGGGTTCCCAGCGTGCGCGGTACGTTCTGCGTCAGAAGCCCGTCGAGAGAAAACAGCAAGCTCATCGAGCGATTGCGAATCGTGTCGCGATGCCGAAGCTCTTTGCTGACGTGGGGAAAGATCGGCTGATCGTTGATGAACGACTGCGACGAGCTACCGAGGTCTTCAAAATACCAGCGTCCGTCGCGACCAAAGATGCGACCCCACTTGACGGGCACCTGGGGATCGTCGGACTTGACCAAGCACTCGCTGGCTCGTCCGAGGAAGCCGCCGCTCATCGGAACATCGATGACGACGGGAACTTGGTTGCGATCCAGGTAGGAAAGTCGAGCGCGCGTGCTGGTTGGCAGTCCGCCCGCGCCGGAAAGTCCCGATGCGCCGGAAAGTCCCGATGCGCCAGAAAGTCCCGATGGGGCGGACAGCATCGACGAGCCTCCGCCGGTGAGTCCCGATGCGGTATGAACCGAAAGCTGCGGCGTATCCGTCGGACACTGATGAAGCTGCGCTTGACGCTGATCGATGCTGAGCTTAGCGACGGGCGCCTTCAGCAGCACAAAGCGAACCTGAAGCGCACCGCAGCGAATGACATCCGACGAGCGCAGTCGTGTACCGCTCATCCCGACGGAGTGTCCGTTCACCAGCGTCTCATGGCGCGGCGAGATCGGCAGAACCAGCCACTGCTCGTCGTCGCAGTACAAAAACGCGTGCTGTCGTGCGGTGCTTTCGTGCTCTCCGTAGACGGTGCCGCCTTGAAACGATCCGAGCAGCGCGCCATCGGCTCGCAGCGGCGCGGTCATTCGCTGTCCCGACGGGGAAAAGAACAACAGTCCGGCAAGCGGGGCGCGCGTCGACGGAGTCGTACACTCAAAGCGCAGAGCGGTGTCGCCGCAGCGCAAGATGTCGCCATTGCGGAGCGGGCTGCTCATGACGCGACGGTCATTGACCAGGGTTCCGGCGGCGCTGCCCATGTCGGATACCCAGTAGCCGTCGTCGCGCTGCTCGATCCATGCGTGGCCGGTGCTGACCTGCGGATCGCCCAGGACGATGAGGTGCTTTTGCGCGCGTCGACCGATCGCGCAGCCGTCAGGAAGTAGAAAGACAGAGCGCTTTTCCCCGTCGCTGTCGATATATCGCAAGCAGGCAGGCACCGGCGACAAGTGTAGCGCTTCAGGTGCGTATCTACAAAGGGACGACGCATGCCGATGGCTGAAGTTTTGCTACAGTCAGCCTCATGTCACACAGCGAAGAGAAGTCGGCGAGCCTGCTCGATCAGCTCAAGACCATGACCATCGTCGTCGCGGATACCGGCGACTTTCACGGCATTGCACGCTTTACGCCTCGGGATGCGACCACCAATCCCAGCCTGGTGGCAGCGGCGGCGCAGCTTCCTGAATATACCGATGTTGTCGAGGGTGCTCTTGAGCTGACTCGACGAGAGCATGCAGGACGATCGCTGGCTGAGCAGTCGACGGCAGCGCTCGATCAGCTCTCGGTGGAGTTCGGTCTGCGCATCTTGGCGCTGATTCCGGGTCGCGTCTCGACGGAAGTCGATGCACGGCTGTCGTTTGATACCGACGCAACGATCGCCAAAGCACGACAGATCATTGCCAAGTACGAGTCGCGTGGTCAGCGTCGAGAGCGCATTTTGATCAAGATTGCCTCGACGTGGGAAGGCATTCGTGCCGCCGAGGTACTGGAGCGAGAAGGCATTCGCTGCAACCTGACGCTGCTCTTCGGACTCCACCAAGCGATTGCCTGCGCCGAGGCACAAGCGACGCTGATTTCACCGTTTGTCGGTCGCATCCTCGATTGGTATCTGAAGGAAACGGGCAAAAGCTCGATTCCTGCCGTCGAAGATCCAGGCGTTCGCAGCGTCTCGGAGATCTATTCGTACTACAAGCACTTTGGCTATCGCACCGAGGTGATGGGCGCCAGCTTCCGCAACATCGGGGAAATCTGCGAGCTGGCTGGCTGCGATCTGCTGACGATCGCGCCGAAGCTGCTGGCCGAGCTGGCGGAGACGAGGGCTCCGCTTGTGCGCAAGCTCGACGCGGAGGCTGCGCGCTCACTCTCGATCGAGCGCATTGCGATGGACGAAGCGACATTCCGGGCCATGCACGCACAGAACCGGATGGCGCAAGACAAGCTAAGCCAGGGAATCGCAGACTTTGTAAAAGCACAAGTCAGCGTCGAAGAGCTGCTGGCCAAGCGGCTCGCAAGCGCTGGCAATCGCTGACAAAAGCGAGTCGGGTGGGTGCGGTTGCTTTTGAATCGCTTCTAGGCAGAATGTTCGCCCATGACTCGGTATGTCACAGCACAAGAAGCCCTGGGCCTGGTCCGCTCAGGGATGCGTGTTTTCATTCAGACCGCCGCTGCAGCTCCGCAGCAACTGATCTCAGCGCTCGTCGAGCGTGCCCCGGAACTGCGCGGGGTGGAGATCGTCCACATGCACACCGAAGGCTCTGCCGCGTACGCTGAGCCGAAGTATCAAGACAGCTTTCACGCCAGCGTGATGTTCGTCGGTCAGAACATGCGCGAGGCCGTAAACTCGGGTCGAGCCGACTACATTCCCGTGTTTCTGTCGGAAGTTCCGCGACTGTTTCGACAGAAGATCCTGCCGCTCGATGTGGCGCTGCTCCATGTGTCGCCGCCGGATCGCCATGGCTACTGCTCGCTGGGAATTTCCGTCGACGTTGCCCGCGCAGCGTCCGACAGTGCGCGGATCCTGATCGCGCAGATCAATCCCAACATGCCGCGGACGCATGGCGACGGTCTGATTCACGTCAGCCGTCTGACCGCGATGGTGGAATGTAACGATCCAATCGTGGAACACCATCCGAGCCCACTGTCGGATACCGAGCGTGCGATCGGTCGTCACGTCGCCAGCTTGGTCGAAGACGGTGCGACGCTCCAGATGGGCATTGGTGCGATTCCTGATGCGGTGCTGGCTGCGCTGGGCTCGCATCGTCGGCTTGGCATTCACACCGAGATGTTTTCCGACGGAATCATCGATCTCGTCGAAAAAGGCGTCATCACCGGCGAAGCCAAGAAGATCCATCAAGGCGAGATCGTTGCAGGCTTTGCCGTCGGAAGTCGTCGGCTGTACGACTTCATGGACGACAATCCCGTGATTCGGATGCTCGACATTGCGTACGTCAACGACACGGCGGTGATTCGTCGCAATCCGCAGGTGACGGCGATCAACTCGGCGCTCGAGGTCGATCTGACGGGGCAGATCTGTGCCGATACGCTGGGCTGCAAGCAGTATTCCGGCGTCGGTGGTCAGATGGACTTCATTCGCGGTGCGGCGCTGTCCGATCACGGTCGCCCAATCATTGCGCTTCCGTCGGTAACTGGTCGTGGTGAGTCACGCATTGCAGCGATGCTCAAGCCCGGCGCTGGTGTGACGACGACGCGCGCGCACATTCACTACATCGTGACGGAATACGGTGTGGCGATGCTGTACGGCAAGAGTCTGCGGCAGCGTGCGAAGGCTCTTATCGAGATTGCCCATCCAAGTCACCGTGAGGCGCTGTCGCAAGCCGCCCACGAGCGCTTCGGTCAGTTCATCTAAGCGCGGGACGTTTCGAAGATCCGCTCGCTACTGCATCGACGCAGAAGGCGGTAGCAGCGGCGGTCCTGCATCGCGATCGCGATTTCGCTCCACCAGCACCAAGATCGTCAGCAGCAGCAGCAGCGCGGCCAGCGCCAAGCCCGCGATCAGCCATCCGAGCTTGAGCGCTTGCGGCGTCTGAGACGTCATGCTTTGACGCGACGCGGCCATCGAAAACATCGCCGAGAGCGGCATGTCACCTGGCTGACTGGTTGCACTGTTTTGCGACGATGGCGTGGGACTTCGTCCAGTGGTCGAGACGGGCTTTGCGCTCTGGGTGCTGCCCGCGCGGACCGCGAGTCGTCCAAGCTGCGCCGGATCGCCTGGACTTGAAGACGGCTGACCCGTCGATGCAGAGGTGATGGGCGTCGGTCGATCGACGATCGGTTTCGAGTCGGCGCGCTCTGCTGCCGGTGGATCGATCGGCATCACGATCGGCTTGGCCTGCGTGGTGGATCGATCGGGACGAATCGGTTCGACGGGGGCGGGCGGTGCAGGCACGACAGCAGGCAGCGGTGGCTGCGACGGACTTTTCGACACAGCGGGCTGTTCCGGCATCGTGATCTGCGCTGCCGACGGTGGCGGATTCTTCGTCGGACCGATCGATAGCATCGGCAACACACCCGGCGGGGGCAGCTGGCGCGGCGGCGCGATCACTGGTTCTTCGTTGGCCATCACCACATGAAGCTGCGGCGCAAGCGGTGGCGTCGACTTGGGTCGCTCTTTGCGATACTCGGGCACGGGTCGAATCGGAACCGGCAGGCTGTCTTCGTCGCTCTGCACGGCAAGTGGACCCGATGGCGACCGCAGGGGAACCGGCAGATCGAACAGCTCGACGGGAACATCTTCCGTCGGAAGCTCTGCGTTACAGTGCGGACAGTGGCGTCGCTCACCGCTTGCGCGGCTGGGCTCTGAAGACACCGTATGCGAGCACTGCGAACAGACCTGCATCCTGACCTATCTTCATAGTTTATCCGCAAGGTCTACCGTCTGAATCGTCAATTTGGCGAGCGATGTAACGAACTCGCTGCGCAGGGGTGGCGACCGGCCAAGGGCGGCGTTATGTTCGTCTTACATCGCGACCGCCCATGATTACCAAAGAGCTTCAAGAGTCACTTCTCGCGGCCATGTCCTATGCCCGGAAGCGTCGGCATGAGTATCTGTGTCTCGAACACGTTCTCTATTCCTTCACCGAGGAGCCTAGCTCTTCCAAGATCCTCAAGGCGTGCGCCGTGGACTTGTCGAAGCTGCGGAAGCAGCTCGAGGAGTTTTTCGATCAAAAAGTGACACCGCTGCCCGATGGTGCCGATCAAGAACCCGAGCAGACGGTGAGCATCCAGCGGGTGCTTCAGCGCGCGATTTTCCATATGCACTCGTCGGGAAAGTCGGAAATTAGCTCTGGGGACGTGCTGGCTGCGATGTTCCGAGAGCAAGACAGCCACGCGATCTATCTGCTGGAAAGCCAGGGGCTTACGCGGCTCGACGTGCTGAACTACCTGTCGCACGGCATCGAAAAAGATGGTCCCGACGGTGACGGTGGCGAAGAAAGCGATCTGCGACTGTCGAAGGGCGAACACGGCGGCGAAGGTGATTCCGACGACGAAGAGAGCGGCGAGTCGGACAAAAAGAAGTCGCTGCTCGATCGCTACACCGTGAACTTGGTGGCAGAAGCCAAGGCCGGACGGATCGATCCACTCATCGGACGGGAAAGCGAAGTGCTGCGGACGATGCAGGTGCTGTGTCGTCGTCGCAAAAACAACCCGCTATACGTCGGTGATGCGGGTGTTGGTAAGACCGCACTGGCCGAAGGTCTCGCGTGGAAGATCGCGCGAAACGAAGTGCCAGAGGTGCTCAAAGAGTCGGTGGTGTTTGCGCTCGATATGGGCGGGCTCGTCGCTGGAACCAAGTTCCGTGGCGAGTTCGAGCAGCGACTCAAGGGCATCCTGACGGAGCTGCGAAAGATCAAAAAGGCGATCTTGTTCATTGATGAGATTCACACGATCGTCGGTGCGGGCGCGGTATCCGGTGGTGCGATGGATGCGGCGAACCTGCTCAAACCGGCGCTGGCGTCGGGCGAGCTGCGCTGCATTGGCTCGACGACGTTCGAGGAATACAAGACCGTCTTTGACAAAGATCGGGCGCTGTCGCGACGCTTTCAAAAAATTGATCTCGTTGAGCCAACTGCCGACGAGACGTTCCTCATCCTCAAGGGATTGCGGGCGCGCTACGAAGAGTTCCACGGTGTGCGTTACACCGACGCGGCGCTGCGAGCGGCAGCGGACCTGGCTGCCAAGCACATGACGGATCGGCACCTGCCCGACAAAGCGATCGATGTCGTCGACGAAGCGGGCGCTGCGATGCGGATTCTGCCCGGTGCCAAGAGCAAAAAAGTCGTGCGTCCGGTGGACGTCGAGCAAGTGATCGCGCGGATGGCCAAGATTCCGCCCAAGTCGGTCAGTGCCGACGACAAGACGCAGCTTCAGAGCCTGGAGCCAGAGCTCAAGAAGGTGATCTACGGTCAGGACTCGGCGGTGGAGTCGCTGGTGACGTCGATCAAGCTGTCTCGCTCGGGGCTTGGGAACCCGGAAAAGCCGGTGGGCTGCTTTTTGTTTTCGGGTCCGACGGGCGTTGGCAAGACGGAGCTGGCCAAGCAGCTGGCGCGCGTGCTCGGCGTCGAGTTCATTCGCTTCGACATGAGCGAGTACATGGAAAAGCACACGGTGTCGCGACTGATTGGCGCACCGCCGGGCTACGTGGGCTTTGATCAAGGCGGGCTGCTCACCGACGCGGTGCGGAAGACGCCGCATGCGGTGCTGGTGCTCGACGAGATCGAAAAAGCGCACCCCGACATCTACAACGTGCTGCTCCAGGTGATGGATCACGCGACGCTGACGGACAACAACGGTCGCAAAGCGGACTTTCGCAACATCGTGCTGGTGATGACGACGAACGCCGGTGCGCGCGAGATTCAAGCGGGCTCGATTGGCTTTGGCACGGTGACGCCGAAGTTGCTGGACAAGTCGGCGATCGAGCGGACGTTCAGCCCCGAGTTTCGCAATCGACTCGATGCGTGGATCACGTTCCAGTCGCTGGGCGCCGAGACGATTCGCAAAGTGGTCGATAAGTTCGTCGGTCAGCTGGTCGATCAGCTCAAGCAAAAGAAGGTTCAGATCGAGCTGTCCGACGAGGCGCGTAGCTGGCTGGCGGAAAAAGGCTACGATCGGCTAAATGGCGCGCGTCCGATGGCGCGCATCATCCAAAACGAGCTAAAGCGTCCGCTGGCCGACGCGATCTTGTTTGGTGAACTGCAACACGGCGGCGTGGTGCGCGTGGTGGTCCAAGATGGCAAGCTGAGCCTTCAGATCGAGGCCGCCAAGTGATGCCCGCGAACACACCGAACGCCGCTCCATCGGAAGGCAAAAACGCGGCCAACCCCTTACTTTTCCAAGGCAAGTCTTGACGTTGCCTGCCGGGGATGTTGAGCTAAATAATCTGCGCTCAAGTTCCCATCCATGAGCCATCCAGAAGGACTGAAAGCCATCATGCAAGACCGCAAGACTACGGGCTCGCTGTCGCAGCCGACCATGTCGTACATCATTCCCACCGTCGTCGAGCAGACCCATCGTGGTGAGCGCGGCTGGGACATTTACTCGCGGCTCCTGAAAGACCGCATCGTGTTTTTGGGCACGCCCGTCGACGATATGGTGGCCAACACCATCATCGCGCAGCTGCTCTTCCTCGAGTCTGAGGATCCCGACAAAGACATCATGCTCTACATCAACTCGCCGGGCGGTATCGTCACGTCGGGTATGGCGATTTTCGACACCATGAAGGTGATTCGCTGCGATGTGGCGACGATCTGCATGGGTCAAGCGTCGTCGATGGGATCGTTTCTGCTGTCGGGCGGAACGAAGGGCAAGCGCTACTCGCTGCCGCACTCGCGCATCCTGATGCACCAGCCGCTCGGTGGCTTTTCGGGTCAAGCGACGGACATCGAGATTCATGCGCGGGAAATCCTGCGTACGCGCGAAAAGCTGATCGAGCTGTACTCGCAGCACACGGGCCAGCCCGAAGATCGCATCCGTCGTGACATGGAGCGCGACTTCTTTATGAGCGCCGCCGAAGCCAAGGAGTACGGCATCGTCGACGAAGTGCTCGTCAAGAAGAAGGCTGAGCCAAAGACCACCTAATTTTTCGTGAGGGAGCCGATGCACGGTCTTTCTTGCTCGTTCTGCGGTAAGAGCCAAAAAGAGGTCCGCAAGCTGATCGCGGGTCCGACGGTGTACATCTGCGATGAGTGCATCGGTTTATGCAACGACATCATCGCCGAGGAGATCGAGAAGGACGACCAGCCATTCGGACAGAGCAGCGTTCCGAAGCCGTCCGAGATCAAGAGCGTGCTCGATGAGTTTGTGATTGGTCAGGATCGCGCCAAGAAGATCTTGTCGGTGGCGGTTCACAATCACTACAAGCGAATCGACGCCAAAGTCGGGCCCGAAGAAGTCGAGCTTCAGAAATCGAACATCTTGCTGCTGGGTCCGACGGGAAGTGGCAAGACGCTGCTTGCGCAGACGCTGGCGCGGATGCTCAACGTGCCGTTTGCGATCGCGGATGCAACGAACCTGACCGAAGCTGGCTACGTCGGTGAAGACGTTGAAAACATCATCGTCAGCTTGCTAAATAACGCCGATCACGACGTGGAGCGAGCGCAGCGCGGCATCGTCTACATCGACGAGATCGACAAGATTGCGCGCAAGAGCGACAACCCGTCGATTACTCGTGATGTCTCGGGCGAAGGCGTTCAGCAAGCGCTGCTCAAGATCTTGGAAGGAACCGTGTGCAACGTGCCTCCCAAAGGAGGCCGCAAGCATCCGCAGCAAGAGTTCCTTCAGGTCGATACCACCAACATCCTGTTTATCTGCGGTGGTGCGTTCGTCGGTCTGGAAGATGTCATCGAGCAGCGCGTCGGTCAGAAGAACATGGGCTTCGGCGCGACGATCCAGAGCAAGCACGAAAAGAAGATCTGGGACTTTTTGAAGGAAGTGCAGCCCGAGGATCTGCTCAAGTACGGGCTGATTCCCGAGTTCATTGGCCGACTGCCGGTGATTGCGCCGCTGCACGAGCTGACCGAAGAAGCGCTCATCGACATCCTGACCAAGCCGCGAAACGCGCTCATCAAGCAGTACCAGAAGCTGTTTGAGATGGATGGCGTGAAGCTCCGCTTTACCAAAGGCGCGCTCAAGGCGATTGCGCAGGCGGCGCTCAAGACGCGAAGTGGTGCGCGTGGACTGCGGGCCATCGTCGAAAACATCCTGCTGGAGACGATGTACGAGATTCCCTCGCATCCGAACATCAAGGAAGTGCTGGTCAGCGAGGAAGTGGTCGAGCAAAACCAGCAGCCACTGCGGATCTATCACCAGAAGGACGCCGCGGTATCCGCGTGAAGGATTGCTGAGCCTGACTAAGCAGTGAAGAGGCCGCCCGTGTGAACGCTGCACGAGCGGCCTTTTTCGTTACTTCCGTGTGCTGAGGAACTCGTAGGGCACCTTGTCGGTCTCAAACAGCAGCAGATCCGACTTGCTGTCGGCGTTCACATCCGCGATGAGCGTTGCTGTTCCCAGTGGAAATACGCGCGGCGAGCTGATGAAGCTGCCGTCGCCAAGTCCGATGAGTGCCTGGCTGCGCTTGGCACCTGCGCAGCGAACCACCAGATCCACTTTGCCGTCGCCCGTTAGCTCTCCTGCGGAAAAGTCCGTCGGGAACTCGCAGGTTGCAGACAGCTTGGCAGACGCAAACGTCCCGTCACCGCGTCCGGTGAGCACTGCCAGGTTGTTGCTGTCGCTGTTGAGCGTCACAATGTCGAGCTTTCCGTCCCCGCTGGTATCCGCCAAGGTCAAGTCAGACGGAGCCTGACCGACGGCATAGCTCTTCGCTGCGTTTAGCACACCAGCCGTTACGGCGCTGCCTTGTAGATAGGACACCGTGTTTCCGTCGGCATTGGCTGTGACCACATCGAGCCGTCCGTCCCCACTCAGCTCTGCTGCGGCCACTGCAATGGGGGCTTTCCCGACGGTGTAGTCCTTGTTCGTTGCGAAGTTGCCGGTGCCATTGCCAATCAGCACGCTGACCGAGTCGGCTTCGGTGTTGGCGGTCACGATGTCGAGCTTGCTGTCTCCGTCGAGATCAACCACCGTCATGCTGTTTGGTCCTTTTCCGACGGAAAAGGTTCGCTGGGTCGCAAACGTGCCATCGCCCTTGCCGAGCAGCAGGCTGACCAGGTTTGCGTCGTAGCAAGTGACAGCAACGTCGAGCTTTCCGTCTCCGTCGAAGTCGCCACCGCGGACGGAGCTGGGCGTACGATCAACGTCGACGGTCTTGGGTGCGTCAAATGACCCGTCGCTGCGGCCCAGCATGATGCCCAGCTTGTTTACCGACGAGCCAACGTAGACGATGTCGAGCTTGCCGTCGCCATTCCAGTCGCCGGTTGTGACGCTGTTCACCGTTCCCGTCGGTGGGTTCTGAACGAAGCTGCCGTCGCCGCGACCGTAAATCAACGACACATCACCTCGCTCGGTGTGCGTAAGGACCAGATCGAGCCGTCCGTCTTTGCTGACGTCGGCGAGCACGGCGCTGCTGTATTGGCCATCGGGATCGAGCTGTTTGGCGCGAGTCGTCCCGTCGGTGTTCGTGATGCTGATGATGGCCTGCGCAGCGGGATTGAAAGAATCAAAGCGACCACCACTGACGAGATCCGATTTTCCGTCGCCGTTGAGATCTCCGACGAGCAGATACGACGAATTCGCGCCAACATCGCTGCTGACCTCGGTGCCAAAGGTTCCGTCGCCGTTGCCGCGATACAGACGAAGCTTGCCAGCCAGTGTGACAACTGCCAGATCTTGCTTGGTGTCACCGTCGAAATCGAGCACGGCACCGATGGGAATGGTGTCGCTCATGGTGCCGGTGAAGCTGTTTTTGAACGTGCCGTCGGTCTGACGGATCAGCGTCAAGATGCTCCCGTTGCTGCCTCCGATCGCGCCAGTTGTGGCCAGCACATCGACGCTGCCGTTGCCATCGAAGTCTCCGAGACGGACGGAGCGAACCGGAGTCGTTCCCGTCGAAATCGCGCTTCCCGCCGAAAACGTACCGTCGCCATTTCCTGGAAACAGGGACACGTCTCCGCTCACAAAGCCGACGACAAGGTCGATTTTTCCGTCGCCGTTGACGTCTCCGGCGGCAATGTGTTGGTGCTGATAGTCGGAAAATCCTTCGCTCAGCAAATCAACCGAGCGGCTTCCCTGGAAGGTTCCGTCGCCATTGCCGACAAAGACGTTGATCTGCGACGGATAGCCGGAGGAAACAACCAAGTCAGGCTTGCCATCTTTGTTCACGTCCGTCGCAATCACTGTCTTCGCGCCGGACATCGTCGGACCGGCCTTTGCCGTGAGCAAGCTTGATGCGCTGTTGCTCAGCTGGAGCGCGATGCCTCCCGTCGTGATCGTCGCGATGTCTGGACGTCCGTCGGCGTTAAAGTCCGCGACCGCTGGCGCATTGGCACCCACTACGGGATAGCGCTGGATGAGAGGGACCAGATTGGAGGCAATCGGGTCCAGGTTCACGGCAAACAGGTCTGCTCGCTCTCCGTATCGTCCGTCGGGCAGCGTAACGCGAACGGAGACCGCTGTTCCGATCGCAAGTCCCGACGGAAGTGCGACCTGAATCTTGGTCGACGTCACCACACGCGGCATCGCTGCGGGCAGGCCTCCCACGGTGACTTTTAGGCCCGGCACAAAGCCTTTGCCCGTGATGGTCAGTTCTCCGTCGCTGCCTGCGAGTACGGCGGCTGGTTCCACCTTGGTCAGACTCGGCGGTCGTGCCGTTTGGGCTGTCCGCACGCTGTCATCCATCGCGATGTCATCCTCAGCGTCCGCGAGCGGCTGCATCGGATCGCACGCTGCAGCGGTCAGGATTCCCAAGGTCAGCCACTTCGCGATACTCGTACTTCGCTTGTTCATTCGAGCCTCCAGCGGTTCAAAGACCGTGTTCGCCCATGTGCGCCCCAAGCCCGAAGACCATAGCCGATGGGTCTGACATCGCGAGAGCTACAGGAATCGATGAAGGGAATGCGAAACAGAATCGATGAAGGGAATGCGAAACGGAGTCCGTCCGGCTCGATACGGCGTCGCGTTACTGGAACTGCTGCGTGCCCGTCACGGTCTGCGAAACCTTAAACAGCACGCCCGATTCCGTGATCTGCTGATCGTTTGTCGCGGTGATTCGGAATGTGAACGGACCCGGTCCTGGATCGGGGCTGTCGGCGACATAGTAGTTGTAGGTCTGCGACGCGAGGCTTACCCAGTTTCCGTTCTGTTGTAGCTCGATCTTTTTGATCGGAAGTCGGCTGTTGCGTACTTGAACCGCCATCCAGTACGGATTGCTTCCTTCTTTGAAGTGAATTCCGATCGGACCACTCACCGCGCAGGCGACGGCAGTCCAGCTGATCTTGACGCGTCCGGCGGACTTGTCGGCAATCTGCACGAACGCTTCTTCGGATAGATCGAGGTCGCCGCTCTTGCACTCTGGACACAGGTCCACGATGCGTACGGTGACTTTTCCTTTGGGTCCGGTGACATCGACGCAGGTTCCGCAGACTTGGCTTCCTTGCCACTGCGGAGCGTTCATGGCAGCCACCATCAAGTTGCCGGGACTCGGATCATAGGAGCACGCGCCAGCGCCGGTGGCTCCGTAGTACGTACCTTCTCCGCTCTGCGCTTGACCGATGGTTGGTTGTGTTCCCGGCGTCTGCGGATTTTCCGGCGAAGTTGGATTGGGATCGAGCGAAGTATCGGACGAGGTATTCACAGTCGTCGATCCGCACGCAGTGAGCAGCGACGACACAAGGACAAGCACAGAGTAGCCAAGGCCAGCGCGGGACGATCTCATTGGGTCACTCCTTGGTGGTTCCAAGCCGATTCCTACCTGGACTCCTGTGTGCTTCCCAAGGCGACTCCTACTTGTCAATAAGAGTCATTTGATACGCCTAATATTGGCGCTCTGTCAGCACGCTTAGTCGAGGCAAGTCGGCAGCTTTTTGGGAGGCGGAATGCGCGGCTTGAGCTGGCTCTGTCCTTTCATGACAACCGGAACACAGCCAGTCATGCGCTGTTGTTCACTGCATACGCCTTCTTCGCGCGCTTGATCATCGTAGCGACGGAACAGACACAATCCCTGACAGTCGTCGCCGTCGTTACAGACCTTGCCAGCGTCGGTGGTTTTGCAGTTACAGCCTTGATAGCGGTTGACTCCGTAGCGGCCCCAGACGCCACTGCACTTTTCGCAGGCTTCTTTGGCAGCGGACAGACCCTTGTTGGCAATCTTGATCGAGCCGCGAACGGACTGTTCTCCCGTCGCTCCGGGCGGACGAAAGTAGACCACGGCTTCTAGTTCACCGGGGGTGGTCCACGGAATCGCTTCTTTCCAGGTCGTTCCGTTGCCAACGACTGGCGCCGGATCAAACTCCAGTTCCAAGCTGCGTCGACCGTTCTCAAACATCTCCAGTCGGTAGATCGACTGAAACTCGCCGGTACAGTTTTTGGCGCGCAGCGGAATGTCGCTCTCGCACTTGTCCCACGTCTCGTCGCACTTGAGAGACACCTCGATGGGCGTCATCACAAAGCCACTTTCCATCGGAGAACAGCCCTTGGGCGGCTCCGGCGTGCGATTGACATCGACGGGCTTTTTGACGGGCGGCTTGGCTGCGGGCTTGCCGACCGGCGGACGTGGAGTCGCAGCCGGTGGCGCCGCCAGCGCCGTCGAAACAGACAGAAGGACCGGAATCGTGAACGAGAGCAACGAAGTCTTGTCCATGTCACATGGTATGTAGCACGGCTCGGGAGGCTGCCGCTTGTCAATCTGCGCGTCGCGGCTTGCTCGTCGAGCCTGCTTCGGATGGGCGCGAGTTTCTGAGGTTGTCGTTTCGGCCAGCCACATCGTCGCTTGAATCCGGTTCCATTTCGTCGAGCGTTTCTTCGTCGAGATCGCTCGATTCGTCGTCGCTTTCGGTTGCCACCAAGATGCCCATCTCTTCGCATTCCAGCTTGGCACAGCGACGGAGCAGATCGATCGTTACGGCGCTACCCTGCGCCAGGGCTCGCAGCGCCGCGCGGACCACCGCGTTTTTGATCGCACCGCCCGACAGATCGAACTCTTGCGCCAGCTGAAGAAAGTCGATTCCGTCGGCCAGCGGCGTATCGCTTGGCAACATCGACTCCCACAGCCTCGCTCGCTCGTGCTCACTCGGTAGCGGCAGCGCAATTCGAAAACGGAGTCGTCGACGAAACGCGTCATCCAGCAGCTTTTCGTTGTTGGTCGTCAGGATCAGCACACCGTCGTGAGACTCGACCGCTTGCAGCAGGTAACTGACCGCCATGTTGGCATAACGATCTTGCGACGAGCGCACATCGAGCCGTCGACCAAACAGCGTGTCGGCTTCGTCGAACAGCAGCGCAACTTGCTGCCGCTTGGCTTCGTCGAAGATTCGCGCCAGGTTCTTTTCCGTCTCACCGGCAAAGCGCTCGACGACACGCGCAACGTTGACGCGAAATAGCTCCAGCCCAATCTCTTTGGCGACGAGCGCGGCGACCATCGTCTTGCCCGTTCCCGGCGCCCCTGCGAGCAGCACGCTGATCGAACGTCCATACGGCAGCTTGCGCTCAAATCCCCACTTCCCGAGAAGCTGCTCTCGATAACGAGCATACGCGACGATCTCCAGCACGCGCTCCATCGACTCCGGCGGCAGCACCAAGTCTTCCCATGAAAGCGAAATCGAGACGAGCTGCGCCAGATCGCCGAATCGATTGCCGAGCTGCTTGCGCACCGCTTCCCGCGCAGCGGCCATCGTCAGCGTCGGCTGCTTGCTTCCATCGATTCGTGCGCTGCGAACCATTTCACTGACGCAGCGATGGATGGCTCCCGACGGCAGAGAATAGCTGCTGGCAAGCGCACGGACATCGAAGCCACGCTCTCTCAGCATATCGACGGGCAGAAGGTGATTCCACAGCGCGATCTGCGTGGCGCGATCTGGCATCGGAATGTCGACGCGCAGAAGCTCCGGCAGCCGTGCCCACAGCGTATCAATCGGTCCGTCGGCAGCCAGCACGACGCGCACGCGGCTTCCGAGCAGTAGCCGACGAAGCTGTTCGAACAGCGCCGATTCCAGATCACCGAGCAGCTCTGCCGACGCGATGTAGAGCACTCCTTGGACGATGGCAGCTTCGGCAAGCGCGGCCTGAACCGTCTGAATCAGCGCAGCTTCTCCTCGCTGTAGGCTACTTGCTGATAGCACCACGAGCGGTCGTCCTGGCAAGAGCGCCGACAGGATCGCTTTTCGTCCACTGCGACGAAGTCCCGTCAGACAAAGCGGCGGCAGGATCGAACCGTCGCTGTCCGATAGAAGTGGCTGGGTACACTCGTCGAGAGCGTCTCTGAGCTTGTCGGCGATTCCCGTCGGAAGCGTAAGCTGTGCCAGCGTCTTTTGACCGATATAGAGGCTTACGCCGTGTGGCAGCGCGTGCGTCGGAGGCCGCTCTTCGCCGTGTAGAAACGACGCCAGTCGATCCGACAGCTTGACCCGCTGATACAGCATGGGTGTCGTCGGAGCCCACGCGGGATCTGCAGCCAAAAAGATCAGTCCATGGCGTCGCAGCGTTCCGCTCGGGGACAGCGCCCAGAGCAGCGTTCGCTGTGTCGTCTCATCGTGACTGAGTAGCTCTAGATAGTGCGCGACGGTTCCTTGCACGCTTCCCGACGGCAAGTGTGGTGACAGATGTGCTCGTGCTTCGGGAACGGTTTCCGCCAGCAGCAGCACCGTCAGCAACGACACTTCCAGCGGAGACAGCGCCAGCGATCGTGACAGTCGTGTCAGCGGCAGCGGCTGTCCGGCTCGCTCGCTATCGGAGAGTCGTGAGTCGATGTGCTGCGTCAGCGCGTCGAGTTGCTGGGTCACGCTGGCCGCGTCGCCGTGTCGAGACAGCTCTCTGCGCTCTAGCCAAAGCTGGAGTCGTCGCTGTTCATCGCGTAGATGCGCAAGCGGGGTTGGGTACGGATGTCCTGGGTGCTGGCTGGGATCTGAATGCATCGGCAAGGCCTATCCTGGGGAGCATATCACGTCGGAGAGCCGCGCTAATCGTGCGTCAGCGAGCGATTTTTCAGCGATCTTCTGGTTAAATGCCGTGCGTCTACGCCATGGCACAAGATCCCAAGCCTTCATCGAAGCCTGCTGGCAAGCCGCGACGAGCGGTGGCGTCTGTATCGGTCCGTTCCGACCGCAAGGAATCGGAACCTGCGGACACACCGCAGCCAGAACTGGTCGATGGCGCGGCGGATTCCGTCGAGCCGTCCGATGACGATGCAGAGCTGGAAAAGCTGGTTGGCTCAGCGGTCGATGCGATTCCCGACGAAGACATCGTGCTGGCTGCCGATGCGCTGGTGACGGAGCTGGTGCCGGATGGGCGACGCACTGGCTCGCTGGTCAAGAGCGATCCGCTGACGGCGTATATGCACGAAATCCGTCGCTATCCGCTGCTCAGTCGCGAAGAAGAGCACGATCTGGCGGTGCAGTATGCGCGTTCGCGCGATCCGGTGATTGGGCGACGGCTCATCACGGCAAACCTGCGGCTCGTCGTCAAGATTGCCCACGAATACAAGCGAGCGTATCGAAACCTGCTCGACCTGGTGCAAGAGGGCAACCTGGGGCTGCTGCAGGCGGTCGAAAAGTACGATCCCCACCGAGGCGTCAAGCTGTCGTCGTATGCCGCGTGGTGGATTCGCGCCTACATGCTCAAGTTCATTTTGAACAACTGGCGGCTCGTCAAAATCGGGACGACGCAGGCCCAGCGCAAGCTGTTCTTTAACCTGAGCAAAGAGCGCGACAAGCTCGAAGCCGACGGCTTTGTGGCGACGAGCAAGCTGCTGGCTGAGCGGCTTTCGGTGCCCGAGCAAGAAGTAACGGATATGTCGATGCGGCTGGGCCAGAGCGAAACGTCGCTGGATGCGCCCGTGGGTCGCGATGATGAAGGCGGTCGCCGTCAGGTGGACTTGCTGGAATCGCCGGGCTCGACGCGTCCCGACTTGACCGCCGAGAGCGAAGAGTTCCGTCTGCTGCTCAAGCAAAAGCTGGCCGAGTTTGAGCTGACCTTGACCGGACGCGAAAAGCTGCTGTTTCAGGATCGTCTGATGGCCGACACGCCGCTGACGCTACAAGATGTCGGCGAGCGCTTTGGCATCAGTCGAGAGCGCGCTCGTCAGCTCGAAGCGCGGCTGCTCGGTCGGTTGAAGGTGTATTTGAAAAAAGAGCTGGGCGACGCTGTGCAGGTTGCGATGGGGCTCGACTAGCTCAGGCGAGCGAGCAGACCCTTGGCAAGCTCACGGATTTCGTCGCTGAAGCTGGTTTCGGTCAGGTAGCGCAGCTTGCCGATGAGCGCGCGGGTTCGGCGCGGCAAGTACCGTCGATCGAGCAGCTCACCGATTCGGGTCATCGCTTCGTGAATGCGCGACTCTTTTTCGTGCTCGAGGATCTGCTCGAGAAACTCGTGATCATCGGGCATCGGAAAGCGTGACAGGTACTTTTCAGCGGCGCGGCTGATCTCGGACCGACTGGCCGCTTCGGTCAGCTTGCGAAACAGCGACGCGCGATCTTCGGGGGGCTTCTTCTTGGCCGCAGACTTTTTGGGAGCGTCCGCATCCGCTGGCGTGCTGTCCGTCGGTGCTGAGCTGGCAGCCGGCGCACTTGGCGCGCTCGCAGTGGGCGCTGCAGCCGGAGCCGTCGGTGCTGCGGGGGCGACTGCTTTGGGCTCTTCTGGCGTATTTCGTCCGAGCAGGTTCAGCTTATCGGCCAGCTTGCCCAGCTCTCCTTTGGCAAAGGCTGCTTCGAGCGCTGCTCGGTATTGCTTCTGCCGCGTCTCTTCCCCGTGCGCAGGCCGCTCCGACGGCGCGCTCGTCCGCGTGCTGCCGCCTCCCGCTCGTCGCTTGTCGATCTCGCGCCAAGACAGCTTGGGTCGTTCTTCGTTTCCCATGGTCTACACTCTTGCCTGAATCGGCTCTAGCCCAGCTCGTGTCGAGGGGGACGGCCAAGAAGGTCGGACATCACTTGCCCGACGGGTTGGTTTTCGTAAAGCACCCGATAGATGGCGGCGCTGATCGGCATCTCGACACCGACCTTCACGGACAGATCGCGCACGGAGCGAGTGGTGCGAATGCCTTCGGCAACTTGCTTCATTTCGGCTTGGACCTGTGCGAGGTCTTTGCCTTGAGCAAATAGCAGCCCAGCCTGACGGTTGCGGCTCAGTGGGCCGTTGCAGGTCAGCACCAAGTCGCCCATCCCAGCGAGTCCCGCCAGCGTCAGCGGATTGCAGCCAAGCCGCACGCCGAGCCGCGAGATCTCCGCCAGCCCGCGAGTGATCACCGCCGCGCGCGTGTTGTGACCAAAGCCCAGGCCATCCGCAATGCCGCACGCGATCGCGATGACGTTCTTTACTGCGCCACCGACTTCGGCGCCGATCACATCGTCCGACGTATACACGCGAAACGTTCCGACCTGAAACGCGCGCTGAACCGCTTCAGCGATCGCTCGCTGTCTCGCCGCTGCCACGACGGCAGTTGGGTGCTTTTCAATCGTCTCTTTGGCAAAGCTTGGGCCCGAAAGCACCGCGATCCGCTCGTGAAGGGACGACGGCAGCACTTGAGACAGCACGGCATCCATCGTCAGCAGCGTATCGTTTTCAATGCCTTTGCTCGCCGTCACCACGATGTTTTGCGTCGGCAGCGCTGGCGCCAGTTCCGTGAACACCTGGCGCATCGTGTGCGTCGGCACCACGGCCACTGTCATCGACGGCTGATCCTGCGGAAGCGAGCGAATCGAGCCGAGCAAATCCGACGAGCACAGTAGTCCATCGGGGAGCCTCAGCCCTGGCAGATAGCGACGGTTTTCGCGGGCTGCAGAAAGCTCGGCCATCTGCGCGCTGTCTCGTCCCCACAGCGTCACGCGGTGCTGGTTTTCACAGAGCACACACGCCAAAGCGGTGCCCCAACTGCCGGCTCCAACGACGACGATATCCATGGTGATGATTCCGCTACAGGCTTGCTTTGGCTGAAGGTGAGAACGACTTGCCAGCGGCTTTACCGAGTCACGATACCCGGGCACTGGGGCCACTATGAGGGGCCGCTAAACCACGATTCATCATAACAAAAAGCGCGCATCTTTCGTGCTAGCAATTTCGCGGGCAGGCTGCGGACGCGCTGCGCGAGGTCTTGTGGCTGCGCGTGGATCGGTCCGATGACAGGCTGCATTTTGATTGAATAAAAAAGTTGCACGGGCACAAGTGCGCGACGCCGCTGGAGCTTGGAAGACCGTTGGCTTGCCGACAAACTTTGCCGCGAGCGTCCATAGTTAGTCGTGTTAACCTCCAAAACATGTCGCGTAAGTTGCTCCGATGTTTGGTCCTGTTCTCCGTCGTGATGGCTCCGGTGGCTGCTTGGGCAGATGAGGCGGCCGCTCAGTATCAAAAAGGCTTGCAGTTTATGCAGCTCGGCAAGCTCGATGACGCGCAAGCGGCGCTGGAAGAAGCGCTGAAGCTCCGTCCGAACTACGCCGCCGCTGAGCTGACCTTGGGCAATGTGCTGCGCAAGAAGAAGCAGTGTGACAAGGCGGTCCCGCACTATGAGGCGGCGATTCGTCTTCAGCCTGACGACAACTTTGCGCATGGCAACCTCGGCTTCTGCTACGCCAGCGCAAATCGCGATGCCGATGGCATTCGGATGCTGGTCCGGGCGACAGAGCTGGCCCCAAACGAGGTGCAGTGGCGGTCGTCGCTGGGTGCGCTATATCGTCGCGCCAAGCAGTTTGACAAAGCGCTGCCTCACTTGGAAAAGGCGGTTCAGCTCGATCCGAACAACCCCGATGCGCTGCGCAACTACGCGGTCGCACTGCGGCAAGCGAAGAACCTCGACAAGGCCGCCGAAGTGACGCAGCAAGCGATTCGTCTGCTGCCGAACGACTCGAACCTGCGCTTTGACCTCGGTGTCATCTATCGAGTGCAAGGCAAGACCACCGAAGCGATTGCTGCGTATCGCGAGGCGGTCAAGATGGACGACAAAAACGCCGAGGCTTGGTACGACCTCGGTGTGCTTCTCGCGCAGGATCGTCAGAAGCAAGAAGCGATCGAAGCGTTTAACAAGTACATCGACCTGGTCGGCAACAAGAACAGCACCCAGGTCGAAGGCGTTCGTCAGCAGATTCGCGGTCTAGGCGGCACCGCCCACTAGAACACTTCTGCGAACCAGTTGCGCATGCGACGCCACATGCCGCGTCGCTCGCTGTTTTGGGTCAGCAGCATGCCGTCTTGCTTGCGCGCGCCATACAGCACAAGCCCGACTGCCGTCGCGTAGATCGGGCTCTTCACCACATCCGCCAGTCCGCCCACGCCTTGTGGAACGCCGCGTCGAACCGGCATTCCCAGGATCTCTTCGGCCAGCTCGGGCAGTCCTTGCAAAATCGTCGATCCGCCCGTCACCACCATTCCTGACGCGAGCGAATCGGACAGGCCGCAGCGCTCTAGCTCGTCCCGCACCAGCGAAAAGATCTCATCCACGCGCGGCTGCAAGATGTCCGACAGCTCGGTGCGCTTCATCACGCGTGGGGGACGGCCTCCGACCGAGGGAACCTCAATCGTTTCGTCTTCGGAAATCAGGCTGGTCATCGCGCAGCCGTAGCGGTGCTTGATCCGCTCTGCTTCGGTCATTGGCGTCCGCAGTCCGACCGCGATGTCGTTGGTCAGCTGATGTCCTCCGACGGGCAGCACGATCGTGTGAACCAGCGATCCTTCGGAAAAGACCACCAAGTCGCTGGTTCCGCCGCCAATGTCGAGCAGCGCCACGCCCAGCTCCTTTTCATCCGCGTGCAGCACCGATTCCGCCGTTGCGTACGGTTCGAGCACCAGATCCTGGACTTCAAGGTTACAGCGCGTGCAGCACTTGATGATGTTCTGCGCCGACGCGCTGGCTGCGGTGACGATGTGAACCCGCGCTTCCAGTCGCACGCCAGCCATCCCGAGCGGCTCTTTGATGCCGTCTTGCTGATCAATCGAATACTCACGTGGGACGACGTGAAGGATCTCTCGATCTTGCGGGATGCTGACCGCTTTGGCCGCTTCGATGACGCGCTCGATGTCGTCGGGACGAACTTCGCGATCGCGAATCGCCACGACGCCTTCGGAATGAAACGCTTTGATGTGCGAGCCCGCGATGCCTGCGTACACCTGGGTGATCTCGACGCCGGCCATGTGCTCGGCTTCTTCGACAGCTTTGGCGATGGCCGCGACGGTCGAGTCGATGTTCACCACCACGCCCTTTTTCAGCCCAGAGCAGGGCTGGGTCCCGACACCAATGATGTCGACACCGTCGTCGGTGACCTCGCCCACCAGGCACGCGACCTTGGTGGTACCGATATCAAGCCCGACGATGATTTCCTCACGCTTTGCCATGGATAAACGCCTAAACAGCTGCTCGCCGCCAACGTCCGAGCCCAACATGCACTCGATGACGCTAACCGCACCCGCCTAGCTTGCCCAAGGGATGCAAAGGGCGCGAATTTTTTGGTCTAGGTATCTAGCTCGAGCACGGTCACTCCGTCGCCGCCATCCCCTGGTTCGGCTGGATACAGCTTGCGCACACCAGGGAATGCCGCAAAGTGTTCGCGCAGTGCTCCGCGTAGCACGCCCGTTCCGTGACCATGCAGGATGAACACCGCCGGGCGCGACTCTCGGAGCGCGTCATCGACGAACTTTTCCGTCCGTGCGATGGCCACTGGCAAGCGCTCACCACGCAGATCAATCGTCGCATCCGGGGTCCGAGGCGGAATGATCGGTGGCGGGCTCTGCATCACCTCAGGCAGCGAGGGCCGCTGCTTCACGTAGCGCTGTGGCAGGGCAGGGCGCTCACCGCCACTTCCATCGAGCAAGAGCAGCTCGCTGACCTCTGCCGTCAGTCGCAGCGCGCCAACTTGCACCACTACTTTTCCGCGAGAGACATCCGACGACACCACTCCGCTTGCACCGACCCGCGAGACATAGACCTTGGTTCCCACCGTCAGCTCGTCTTCTCGCGGTGTACGACCTTGAGGCCCTGCGCTCTGCGGCGTAAGCTCGCGTACGGCTCGCGACAGCTCGTCGAGTCGCTTGTGCGTGCTCTGCATATCGGGAAGCGTGCCAGTGCCTTCTTCGGCTTTGCTTCGCGCGGCGCGCATCGCGGTCTTCATATCGGACAGCTCTCGCCGAGCAGCTTGCAGCGTCTGGATCGCTTCGTCGTGCGCTTTCCGTCGGGCTTTCTGCAGCTCAATCCGCGCATCGTCGTGCGCTCGTCGCGCTTCCGCTGCTTCGCTGGCGGCAATCCGACGCAGTCGCTCGGCCTCGGCACGCATCGTCTCGGTGCGTTCTCTCTCGCTTGCCAATGTCTGCATCAGCTTATCGACGCTCGACTGACCGCTGGCCAGCAGCGACTCTGCTCGCACAATCAGCGCATGCGGCAGACCCAGCCGTTCCGCAACCGGCAGTGCCGACGACGGACCTGGAATTCCCAAGTGCAGCTTGTACGTGGGCCGCAGCGCCTGTAGATCGAACCCGACGCTGGCGTTGTGAAAGCGCGACGAGTCCGCCGCCATCGCTTTGAGCCTGTCGTAGTGCGTCGTCACAAGCACCGTTGCGCCTTTGGCCACCACGCCTTCGAGCACCGCTTGTGCGAGCGCCGCTCCTTGCTCGGGATCTGTTCCGACGGCAATCTCGTCGAGCAGAATCAGCGTTCGTGGTCCCGCCTGCCGCAGAAACTCGCACAGATGAAGGACGTGCGCCGAAAAGGTCGACAGGTTCTTTTCCAAGCTCTGATCGTCGCCCACATCGGTCATCACTTTGTCAAACCACGGCAGCCGCGAGCCCTCTTGCGCCGGCACATGGAGACCCGCGCGCGACAGCAGCACGCACAAGCCGGTCAGCTTCAGCGCCACCGTCTTGCCGCCCGCGTTCGGTCCCGAGATCACGAGCGCTCCACCCGCCGGAAGTACCACATCGTTTGGCACCACATTGACGCCCGACAGCAGCATCAGCGGGTGACGACCATTGCGCAGGTCGATCGATAGTGGAGCCGCCGACTCTGACGACGCATCGTATAGTTCAATCGGACTTGCGCGTAGGTCCGACGACAGCTTCGCTCCTGCATCGACCAGATCGAGATAGGCCAACAGCTCGAGGTTGCGCAGAATCCTGGGCGACGACTGCTCGACGAGCAGCGATAGCTCCGCCAAAATCCGTCGCTCTTCTTCCGACACTTCGAGCTGCGCCAGCTTGAGCCGGTTGTTCAGCTCGATGATCTCTTCGGGCTCGACAAAGACGGTCGCTCCCGACGCGCTGGTTCCATGGACGATGCCGCGAATTCGTGTTCGCGCATCGGCTCGAACCGGCACCACGTAGCGTTCTTCTCGCTGGGTGACGAAGCGATCTTGCAAATACGGCTCAATGTGCGCTTCCCCGAGCAGGCCATCGGTCCGTCGCGACAGATCTTGCTGAAGCTGTGCCACACGCTGACGCAGACCACGCAGCGCCGGGGACGCCGAGTCACGCAGCGTGCCATGATCGTCAAACGAGTCGGCAATCGGGCCCGTGACTTCGGGAAGCTCAGCAATCGGTTCGGCGTGCTTCGACAGGTTCGGAAGCCGCGATCCTCGACTGAGGATATGACGTCGCAGACGCTGTCCACCGCCCAGTGTTTTGCCGATCTCGGTCAGCTCATCGGGGACCAGCACACCGGCTTTTTGGCTGCGTTCCACGAAGGCTTTTACGTCGCTGATTCCACCAAAGGGCAGCGCTTCGCCACCATCTTGCAGCGCCCGCGCCTCACTCACTTCGCGCTGACGGGTCTGTGCCTCCTCGATCGAGGGTAACAGCGTCAGCTCTTTGACCAGTTGCTGGCCGCGTGTGGTGTGACAGCGCTCGCTGAGCTTCTGAAGCAGCGTCGGCCAAGACAGGTCCGCTGCCGTCTTTTCATCCATCTGTAGGTCACGCATAGCCCGTGCATCCTAGCAAATCCCTCGCCGAGCACCGAATCGACCCACCCCGAAATCCGACGAAGCCACGACTGTACGATGCGACGCGTGGTCAAGCGATAGCGCTGGTACCTGTACTCGATTGCTTCGGCACGCTTTCACCGGCAGCGCGCGAAGCAGGCTCGCTGCCCATCCTGGTGCACAAGGAGGGCCGCAACCTGACTCGCTGCCACGGCGCAAACCATAGCCAGAAAAGAAAAAAGCCTGAGTCTCGATGAGAAACTCAGGCTTTCTTTGCGGGGTGGACGGGACTTGAACCCGCGGCCTCCGGCGTGACAGGCCGGCGTTATAACCAACTTAACTACCACCCCAAAGTGGTACGACTATTCAATTTTGTAGGCGCAACAGGGCTTGAACCTGTGACCCTCGGCTTGTAAGGCCGATGCTCTACCGCTGAGCTATACGCCCTCAGGTCGACCCGGTGAAGCGCCCAGGTGGGTGTAACTCCTAACAGCCTAGGTGTGTTTGGGTCAAGCAGAAATTTTCAAAATGTTTGCAAAAAATCGAATTCTCGACGGGAAGGATT
>ERZ724514.93-NODE-93-length-36291-cov-6.382796_pt1 | contig 36291 bp, 32 predicted proteins | sample MGYA00376047_ERZ724514 | MGnify/ENA primary metagenome ERZ724514 (study PRJEB28724, sample SAMN07190883) | activated sludge metagenome | isolation source: activated sludge of sewage treatment plant in Hong Hong | place: Hong Kong | collected 2016-03-17 ...
GGCGAATTCGCTGCGCGGGCTGGAACGCGTCGCGCGGCGGTGATTAGGCGGGGAAGAACGGCTCGGGCAGCTCTTTGGGCGTCCAGAAGAAGTGGGCGAGGGCGATGAGCGGCAGATACAGAAGACCGCCGATGATCAGAAACTCCGGGGCAAGCTGGAGCAGCGACAGTCCGTAGCCCAGCACCAGCATGACAATCGTCAGCAGGTTCAGGCTCTTGACCTTGATCTTGCCAAACTTGGGCATCCGCCAGCTTGACACCATCAGGTAGCCAAACAGCAGCAGCATCAGCGGATAGTAGTGCGCCAGCGCATCGAGCCGAAGGTCGCCAAGCAGTCGCCAGCCCGGATAGCTCTGTCCTTGCGTCCACGCCGGGTTTCCGTACTTGCAGAGCGTGACAATCGCCATCGCTTGCAGTCCGCCGGAAAAGGTCGTTGGAACACCGAAGAAAAAGTCGGGATTTCCAGCGCTGACGTTAAAGCGAGCCAGTCGCAGCGCGGCACACAGGGTGTACGTCGCGCAGATGAGGCTCAGCGCGATGCCAGCCGGTCCGGTCGACCAGCCGAGATCGGCGTTGTTGTGAAAGAAGCCGTAGACGATCGCTGCCGGACAGAAGCCGTAGTTTAGCAAGTCAGCCAGCGAGTCCATCTGGACGCCGAGCGGGCTCGACGCGTTGAGCGCTCTGGCCACATATCCATCGAGCTTATCGGTCAGCGTCGAGTATGCGATCCACCAGCAGCCTTCGACGATGTGTCCTCGTAGTGCCGCCTGGACCGCCATCACGGCGCAGATGATCGACAGCGAGGTCACTGCATTCGGAGCAATGTAGCGCAGCGTCCGTGAAAAGGGACGTGAAGTGGTGCTCTGGGTCAAGGGAACCTCACGGAGAGCGGTCAGGCCCCGTACCGAGGCCGGCGACGGGTAGATGACTGCACGAGTCCTAGCGTTTGCGTTTCCCGGAAGGCTAAACTGCGCCGCGTCATGAAGTCAACACCGCGACCTGGACAAGCAGGCAAAGTTGCGTGGGGCTTTATCGTCTGGCTGGCGGTCTTTGCCGTAGCAGGCGTGGTCTTGTGCATGATTCCTCTGCTGAACGTGCTCGGCTATGAGTCGTCGCTGGTGACGGCGCTGCTGGCCTCGCTGGCGGCGATCGAGCGCGGATCAGCGATCGTTTCGCGGACGCGGCAGCGAATCCGTCCAGCCGATCGCGAGCAGATCGATGGCTCGCCCTTTCGTCGGGTGCTGTCGCTGTGGGGTCAAGCGGTGGTGGCGACGTGGCTGCTGTGTCTGATCCCGCTGCTGCTGCTGCTCGGTAACGGACTGCGGGTGCGAAACTGTAGCTACGGCTCGGGTCTTTTGTTCTTTGCGCTGCTGCCGCTTGGATCGGCGCTGTGTGCGTCGGCGGTTGGGGTGTGCACGGCGCTGTGGGCGAAGACGCGAGGTCGCGCGCTTTTCCTTGGCTATGGTGTGATGCTGGCGTCGCTGCTGTGGGCGGGACTGCGCGGGCTCAACTCGCCGGCGATCTTTGCGTACGATCCGTTCTTTGGGTACTTCCCCGGCGCGCTCTACGACGAGGATGTGCGGGTTCAGTCGGCGCTGTATTTCGCGCGAGGCATGCATGCGCTGTTCATCGGTGCGTCGCTGCTTCTGTCGGCGCGCTGGCTGGGCGGGCAGGATCTGCGGCTGACGGCTCGGACGGCTCCGGGTCGCGCTGGGCTGTTGCTGGCTGGTCTTGTGCTGTGTGGGCTGGGCGCTGGCGTGTATCTGCACGGTGGATCGCTCGGGCTGTACGCGGACGAAGCGTCGCTGATGGAGCGCTTGCCGGGAGAGCTTGTGACCGAGCACTTTGTGCTGCGCTATCGGCCCGGCGGTTCCGTCGAGCGAGATCTGTCGCTGTATGCGCGAGAGCATGAGCTGCGGTATCGGCAGCTTCGCGAGCTGCTCGGGATGGAGCCGATCTGGGAGCCGGGACGGATCGCGCGGCTGCTGGGCCTGCCGTCGAAGCTGTCGCAGCGTCAGCGCTCGGATCGCGGCAAGGTGGTGAGCTACCTGTTTGACTCGGTGGCGGACAAGCGGCGAGCGATGGGCGCGGGCGGAACCTACATTGCGAAGCCGTGGCGCAAAGAGATCTACATCCAGCACGAAGCCTGGCCGCATTCGGTGCTGCGTCATGAGCTGGCTCACGTCTTTGCCGGGGCTGCGGGCGACTGGCTGTTTCATCTGTCGATGACGGGTGTTGTGCCGCAGCTCGGTCTGGTCGAAGGGATTGCCGTCGCGGCGGATCGGCGAAGCAGCGGCAATCTGTCGATTCATCAGTCGGTGCGCGCGATGAAGCAGTCGGGGCTCTTGCCTCCGCTTGCGCAGGTCTTTTCGGGGCTGGGCTTTTGGTCGCTGCCGTCGGGGCGGGCGTATACGGTCGCGGGCTCGTTTGTGCGTTATCTGCTCGCGGAGTTCGGTGCGCCGCCGCTGCTCGCGGTCTATCACGACGGAGGACGACCCAAAGACTTTGCCAAGCACTATGGAATTGCGTTTGCAGAGCTTCAGTCGCGCTGGCTCCAGTTTGTCGAATCACAGCCGCTGGCTTTGTCTGCAAAAGAGGTCGAGCGTGAGCGTCTGCGCCGTCCAGCGGTGTTTCACAAGGTCTGTGCGCATGAAGTGGCGATTCGTCGAGACAAAGCGCGCGAGCTTCTGGCGCACGGTCGAGACGCGGAGGCCATTTCGCTGCTTCAGTCGGTGTGTCGTGATGATCCGGGCGAGCCGGGCTATCTGTTTGAGCTCAGCGATGTGCTTCAGCAGACGGAGCAGTACGACGAAGCCGAAGCGGTGGCGCTGCGAGCGATGGCTCATCCAGCGACGACATCGGCGCTGCGGGCTCGGCTGACTGCGCGGCTGGGCGACATGGCGGTGCTCAAAGGTCAGCTCGATGAAGCGCGGAAGCACTATGACGAGGCGGTGAAGCTGCCGCTCGACGAAGGGACGGCGCGTTCGGTGTCGGCGCGGCGGCTCGCGATTGATCTCCCGGATGCGGGGCCGCTTCTGCTCAAGGTGCTGGTCGGTGGTCCGAAGCAGACGCGAGGGCTGCGCAAAGAAGAGCGAAACGATGTGCAGAGCGTCTATTGGCTGACGCAGGCGGCGGCGCAGCAGCCATCGGCGGGACTGGTTCGCTATGTGCTCGGACGGCTGTTGTTTCAGCGCGGAGGCTATGCCGAAGCGATCGTAGAGCTTACGCGCAGCCTCGAGCTGGGACTTTCAGATGCGCGGTTTGTCTACCAAGCGAACCTGCTGCTTGGCGAGGCGCAGCTTCTGCTTGGGCAAGGATCGGCGGCGCAACAGACGTTTTCGCGCATGCTGACGAGCCTTGGATCCGACGAAGAAGACAAGCGCACCGAGGTGACGGACTTTATCGAGCGAGCGCGACACTGGGACAGCTTGTGAGCGCAGATTGACATTGCGCAGTGGGCGGGCTAAGTCGAGGCGTGCTCGATGAAGTGCCAGTCAGCGACGGAAGCGAACCCTTCCGTGATGCGGTTGTAGATCCTCTGCTGCGTGGTCTGTCAGACGAGCAGCAACGGGCTGTGCTGGCTCCTGCGGGTCCGCTGCTGATTCTGGCGGGCGCTGGCTCGGGCAAGACGCGGACGCTGCTGCATCGGGTGGCCCACGTATTGCGCCAAGGTCTGTCGTGCGATCGGGTGCTGCTCGTGACGTTTACCAATCATGCGGCGCGACAGATGCGCGATCGGCTTCAGCTGCTCCAGCGTCAGCCGGTTGTGCAGATGTGGGCGGGGACGTTTCATCGCTTGGCGCTGCGGGCACTGCGACTCTACGGGCAGCACATCGGGCTGTCGCCGCGCTCGGGGGTGATTGACCACGCCGACGCGGTGGATCTGTTCGCGAGCTGTCTGCATGAGCAACGGTCGACGCTGCCTGCGGACCTGCCGCGACCGCTGTACTTGCACTCGCTGCTTTCGCTGTCGGTGGCCACCGAAGAGTCGCTGGAATCAGTGCTGTCGTCGCGTGCGCCCGAGCTGCTCGGTCACTTGCCGCTCTTTTCGCAGGTCTGTGATCGCTACAGCGTGCTGAAGGTGCGGATGGGGCTGCTCGACTTCGATGATCTGCTGCTTGCGTGGCGACTGCTGCTGTGTGACAGCCGAGAAGTACGCGAGCGTTTTCAGAGCCAGTTTCAGCATGTCTTCGTCGATGAATACCAAGATGTGAGCCCGCTTCAGAGCATCATTGCCGACGAGCTGGCCGGTGGATATCGCAGCCTCACGGTGGTCGGCGACGATGCGCAGTCGATCTATCGGTTTCGAGGCGCGGACTTGCGGGCGATTCATTCCTTTGCGCTGCGCTGGCCCGACGCACAGCGGGTTCATCTGTCGGTGAACTATCGCTGTCAGCCGGACATTGTGGCGCTGTCGAATCGCTGTCTGCTGGCGACGCCGACAGGTCAGCTGTTGCCGCGACCTCCGATGCGAGCGCAAGAAAGTCCGTCGCTGTCGCTGCGTCCAGCGGTGGTTCATGTGCCGGACGCGCGCGTGCAAGCCGCGTTTGTGCTGTCGCGCATCGTCGAGCTGCGTCAAGCCGGGCAGCCTCTGTCGGACATCGCGGTGCTGTATCGTCATCACCGTCACGCGCGCGAGCTGCAAGCTGAGCTGCTGCGGGCGGGCATTCCGTACGCGCTGCGCTCGGGACGACGGCTGATCGAGCAAGCGCACGTCAAAGATGTGCTGGCGCTGCTACGCATTGCGAACGATCCGCGTGACGAGCTGTCGTGGTCGCGTGCGCTGCGTCAGGTGGCGGGACTCGGAGATCAGGGACGCGCGCTGGTCCTGCACGGGCTGAAGCGACAAATCGAACACGGAGAGTCGCCGAGCCTGCTGCGGATTGCTGGGGTGCGAAAGTCGGCGCAAGCGGGGCTGCTTCGTCTGGATTCGCTGTTGTCCGAGCTGTTTCGACTGCGAAGCGAAGCGAGTCAGCCTGGTTTTGCGCTCAGTCAGCTTCCGGCGCGGCTGATCCAGCTGATCGTCGAGCGTCACTATCGCGAGCACGCGCTTTTACACTTTGCGGATGCCGAGCTTCGTCTGCGCGATCTGCGGCTGCTCACCGAGACGGTGTCAAGTGAGAGCCATCATGCCGTGATGCAGAGTGCGCTGCCGCTGCCGGGGGACGGAGCGCAGACGGCACTCGGGGATTTCTTGTGCGCGCTCACGATGGGCGAAGACTCGTCGCAACAGCCCGAAGAGAAGGTCATTTTATCGTCGGTGCATCAGTCCAAAGGACTGGAATGGAACACGGTGTTTGTGCTGTGGCTGGCCGAAGGACATTTTCCGTCGGCGACGGCGCTGTCTGAAGATGACGAAGATCTCGGCAGCGGCGGGGAAGCCGAAGAGCGTCGGCTGTTCTACGTCGCGATTACGCGGGCGCGGCGCGAGCTGTACTTGTGCTGTCCGGGCTCGGCGGTGACGCAAGGTGCGCTGCGGGTGTCGCGCTATGTCGGAGAGCTGTGTGGCAGCGATCCGCTGTGTGAGCGCTGGTCGGTGAGCGCACAGCCACGATAGACTAGTGAGCGCATGCGTCCTTCGACCATCGTTGCGATCAAGGTTGTGCTGCTCGTGCTGCTGCTGGCACCGCTCGGACAGCTTGGGTTTCAGGCTTGGCAGAGCATTTCCGGGGTCGGTGACGGGCTCGGCGTCAATCCGATCGAGCGGCTGACGCATCGCACCGGAGAGCTGGCGCTGTACTGTCTGCTTCTGTCGCTCGCGGTGACGCCGCTGCGCATGTTGACGGGGCGCGCGGTGCTGACGAGGTTTCGACGGCTCATCGGGCTCATCGCGTTTGCGTATGCGACGCTGCATCTGGCGGTGTATGTGCTCGATCGCTCGCTCGGAGAAGACGGTTTTACGCTGCGCGACGTGGCCAAAGACATTGCGAAGCGGCCTTACATCACCATCGGAACGCTGGCGTTTGTGATCTTGCTCGCGCTGGCGGTGACGTCGACAAACGGCATGATTCGGCGGCTCGGGAAGTCGTGGCAGACGCTGCATCGGCTGGTGTATCCGGCGGCGCTGCTCGGGGTGATTCACTTTGCGTGGCTGGTGAAGGCGAGCTTGGTAAAGCCGCTCATCCTGTTTGGCGTGCTGGTGGTGCTGCTTGCGGCGCGACTTCCATCGTGGCTGCGTCAGCCGGCAAGCAAGACAAAGCGCACCGCGTCGTAAGCCAACCCAAAACATCGGCGTACGGAGTGGGCGATTTCCTTTCTGGAATCGTGCGGTACGCCGCTTGATGCAGTGCGCCATCTGGCTCGCCATCGACACCGCTTCTGCGGTATGACTGTAGCTGTCATGAAACCGATGAGCGTCAAAGCGGCCCTCGCAGGTCACGACCTGGTGGGGCAAAAAGTTACGGTCCAAGGCTGGGTGCGGACTCGTCGAGACTCGAAGGCGGGACTCAGCTTCATTCACATCAGCGACGGTTCCTGTCTGGACCCCATCCAAGTGGTGGTGCAGTCGAGCCTGTCCAACTACGCAAGCGAAGTGCAAAAGCTGACGACGGGCTGCTCGGTGATCGCAGAAGGCACGCTGGTCGCGTCGCAGGGCAAAGGTCAGAGCTTCGAGATCCAAGCAGACTCCATGTCGGTGGTCGGCTGGGTCGAAGATCCCGAGCACTATCCGGTGCAGCCCAAAGCGCACACGATGGAATACCTGCGAGAGATCGCGCACCTTCGTCCTCGGACGAACACGTTTGGTGCCATCGCGCGCATTCGCAACACCGCCGCGCAGGCGATTCATCGCTTCTTTCATGAGCAAGGCTTTGTCTGGGTGAACACGCCGATCATCACGACCAGCGACGCGGAAGGCGCGGGTCAGATGTTCCGGGTGAGCACGCTCGACATCAGCAACCTGCCGCGCACCGACAAAGGCAGCATCGACTTTTCCAAGGACTTCTTTGGCAAAGAGTCGTTTCTGACGGTGTCGGGACAGCTTAACGTCGAGGCGTACTGCCTGGCTCTGTCGAAGGTCTACACGTTCGGACCGACGTTTCGGGCGGAAAACTCGAACACGACGCGGCACTTGGCTGAGTTTTGGATGATCGAGCCGGAGATTGCGTTTGCCAACCTGGCCGACGACGCGGATCTGGCCGAAGCGTTTCTGAAGTACGTGTTCCGTGCGGTGCTGAGCGAGCGCTCGGACGACATGAAGTTTTGTGCCGAGCGAATCGAAAAGACGGCGCTGTCGCGACTGGAAGCGCTGGTCAATCAGCCGTTTGAGCGCATCGACTACGGCGAAGCGATCAAGCTGCTTCAGTCGAGCGGCAAGAAGTTCGAGTATCCGATTGCGTGGGGCAGCGATCTTCAGACGGAACACGAGCGCTATCTGACGGAAGAAAAGGTAGGTCGTCCGGTCATCGTGATGAACTATCCGGCAGAGATCAAAGCGTTCTACATGCGGATGAACGACGACGGAAAGACGGTCGCCGCGATGGACGTGCTCGCGCCTGGCATCGGCGAGATCATCGGTGGCTCGCAGCGTGAAGAGCGCCTGTCGGTGCTGGAAGATCGGATGCGACACCACAAGCTCGATCTCAGCTCGTATCAGTGGTATCTCGACTTCCGTCGCTACGGAACGGTTCCACACGCGGGCTTTGGCCTGGGCTTTGAGCGGCTCATCGTCTACATCACCGGCCTTGGCAACATCCGCGACGCGATTCCGTATCCGCGCGCACCGCACCTGGCTGCGTTCTAAGCGGCGACTCGTCGAGCAGGCAAGCGACTTCCGACGTTACGGATTCGCTTGCAGCGACAGCTTTTCAATGGGCGCTTCCAGCGTCGCACCGTCCACCGTCACATACAGGGTTCCGTCGCTGCGCAAGACATCGAGCTTGGTGTGACGACTGACTTTTTGCTCAAGCTCGTCGAAGAAGCTCGGTGCGATCCGAAAGACTTCGATCTGTTCGATCTTGTGAATCGGACGCTCGCGAGCCTGACGCTGAAGCTGGCCTTCTTCGACGGTCGTAAACAGGCTGACGCGCTGGGCGGCTTTGGCTGCTTTGTGCAGTCGATCCGCAGACGGAAGCCCGACATCGATCCACGCAACGAGCAGCCCAGTGGCATCGCGAATGGAAATCGGTGGCTCGTCGGTGGAAGACAGTCCTCCTTTGCTAAAGGAAATGCCGTCTTCATACGACAGACAGTAGGCGACAAGCCGCGTCAGCAGATAGCGCATCGTCTCAGACGGATGCCGCGCGAGACGAAGATCGAGGCTTTCATAGACGCTGCGATCGACATCCGAGAGTGAAACGGGAAGGTGATAGACGGTCGCGGTGAGCGCCATGGGCTGCGAGACTACTCGGCCTCGTGCGTTTTGCCCACGCGTTAGAAGCGGTGGTGGTGATGATGGTGATGGCCTCGAAAACCGGGCGTGCGGACGATGCAGCCGGTTCCAAACGACAGCGCAATTGACGCAAGCAGCGAAGCAACGACGAAGCGAGACACCGTAGCGCGTACGCGGTTCATGGGGACTCCTTGCTGAGGCTGGGCGACGCCTCGTTGGTTTCAGCGACTGAAACACCGCAGGGCTGCGCTTCTGTCACCGCATGCGACCGTTTTTCTGCGCGACGTGGAGAAACGGGAAAAAGTTGCTTCTTGGTGCGCGGCGGGAACACTACGCATCCAACTGTCGCTGACCGAGGCTGTCAGCAACACAAAGGAACAGGACCATGGCTGGAAAGAAATCGGAAGAGAGCGGGCTCGATGTAAACGCGCTGTTTGAGCAAGAGCTTCAGTCGCGAGCGGATGATCTGTATCGCGAGGCAGCGATTGCGATGCTGAGCAAGCTGCGTCCCTCAAACCACATCACGGTGGCGGAGTTTTTGGATGGGCTGACTCCGCATCCCGATGTCTGGTCGGTGGTTTCGACGATGGGCGTTGGTGAGTTTGCGGCAGCGCTGCTCGGTCGATCCGTCGGTGATTCGACGGGTTCAAGCAAGCGCTCGTAAGCGCGGCGAGACGTGGAGCGCAGGACTTCGTTAGTGAAGCTGCGCGCTGTCTTGATACGGACCCGAGAGCGGCAGACCCAGCACCAACTCGTTGGCCAGCCGCAGCGAGTCGTGGGTGCCCGCGTCGGTCCAGTATCCTTCCAGGATGTCAAAGCCCAGCTCGCCGCGACGAATGTAGGCGTTGTTCACGTCGGTGATTTCCAGCTCTCCGCGTACGGACGGTCGAAGCTGCGACACGATGTCAAAGACGCGATCGTCGTACATGTAAATGCCGGTGACGGCGTACGGGCTGCGCGGCTGCTGCGGCTTTTCTTCGATGCCGATGATGCTGTCGCCTTGGATTTCAGCGACGCCGTAGCGCTGCGGATCGGGCACTTGCTTGAGCAAGATGCGTGCGCCGCGTCCCTGACGGGCGAAGCGCTCACAGTGCATGCCCAGCTCGTCTTGGAAGATGTTGTCGCCGAGCAGCACCACCATCTTGTCGCCGCGTGCGAAGTCTTTTCCGAGCGCCAGCGCTTGGGCAATGCCGCCCGCGCGATCTTGAACGCGATAGGTGAACTCGCAGTCGAAGTCGCGTCCCGATCCGAGCAGTCCGACGACATCGCCCATGTGTTCGCAGCCAGTGACCACCAAGATGTCGCGAATGCCTGCGCGAGTGAGCTTGCGAACCGGATGCACGATCATCGGCTCTCGTCCCACGGGCAGCAGGTGTTTGTTGGTGATCTTGGTGAGCGGAAGCAGGCGCGTGCCCGAGCCGCCGGCCAAAATGATCCCCTTCATGGTAAGCCTTTCTGTGTCGGCTTTCGTCGCTGATTGCGCAGCAACTACAGCTCTCCGCTAATGAGTAGTTCGGTTAAGTACGCGCGCAGGGCTTCGCGCCAGGGTGGAAGCTGATACAGCCCGCGCAGCCGCAGCATTCGACAGTCGAGCAGCGACGAGCGCGGACGCTGCGCCGGAGAAGCCAGCTCACTTGTCGAGACACCAACAAAGCGTCTGGGCAGCTCTCGACCAAGGGCTGCTGCTTCGTCGCACAGCGCTTGCGCAAAGTCATACCACGTCGTCTCTCCTTGGCTCGTGGCGTGATACAGCCCGTGCTCGCCGCGCTCACACAGCGTGATGATCTGCCGAGCGAGCAAGCGATTCCACGTCGGTGCGGTCAGCCTGTCTTGATCGAGCTTGAGGCTCTGACCGGCGCGCAGCCGAGACAAAAGCGACGATACAAAGTTGCGACCGCGTCGTCCGTAGAGTCCACCGACGCGAACGATGAAGCTCCGAGACGATGCGCTCGCGACCAGCTTTTCCCCGGCGAGCTTGCTTCGGGCATAGGCCGATAGTGGGTTTGGCGCATCAAACTCGTCATACGGTCGCGCTTGCGCGCCATCAAACACAAAGTCCGTCGACAGATGACAGATCGCCGCACCTGCTTCATCGGCAGCGCGCGCGACCAGCTCTGCCCCGAGCGCATTTACCAAGAACGCTTCGTCGGTCTTTTGTTCGGCTCCGTCGACATCGGTAAACGCCGCCGTGTTGACGACGAGCTGACAGTCGGTTCCCGACAGACGATCGCGCAGTCGATACAGGCTCTCTCGGTCGGGCGACGACAGATCACAGATTGAGCGATCGATCGGATCGACATCGTGACCGCGCAGGCGCAGCTCTTCGCACAGGTGAATCCCGAGGCTGCCTTGCGGACCGAGCACCGCTACCCGCATTGCGCAACCTCTTTCAGGCTGTCGGGTCGCATGGTGTAGTTGCGCTCGTAGAAGGTTCGGTATTCGCCCGAGCGGACGCTCTCACACCACGCGGGATGCTCGCGATACCAGCGAACCGTCTCGCGAAGTCCGTCGGACAGCGTCCAGCGTGCGCGCCAGCCCAGCTCGCGCTCGGCTTTTTCACAATCGACGGCATAGCGACGATCATGACCAGGACGATCCGCGACGAAGCGAATCAGCGAGCGTGGCTTTTGCACCAGATCGAGGACGGAATAGACCATCTCGAGGTTCGGACGCTCGGCGTGACCGCCGAAGTTGTAGACCTCACCGGGCGTGCCTCGTCGCAGGGCCGCATCAATTCCAGCGCAGTGATCGTCGACATAGATCCAGTCACGCACCTGCATTCCGTCGCCGTAGACCGGCAGCGGCTTGTCTTCCATCGCCGACAAGATCATCAGCGGCAGCAGCTTTTCGGGAAACTGATACGGCCCGTAGTTGTTCGAGCAGCGCGTCACCACCACCGGCATTCCGTAGGTGTGCGCATACGCGAGCGCGAGATGATCCGACGCTGCTTTGCTCGCTGCATACGGAGATCGCGGGGAAAGAGGCGTCTGTTCGGTAAAGGCCGGATCGGTCGGGCTCAGCGTTCCGTATACCTCGTCGGTGGAGACATGAATAAACTTCGCCGTCTGGGCTTTGCGCGCCGCCTCGAGCAGCGTCGTGGTTCCGATGACATTGGTTCGCACAAACGGCATCGGTCCCAAGATCGAGCGATCGACGTGACTTTCCGCCGCAAAGTGAACGACTGCATCGAAGTGCTCGTCTCGAAACAGCTGCGCGACCAGCTCCGCGTCACAGATGTCTCCACGAACAAACGACAGCCCCGGATCTTGGGTCAGCCCTTCCAGGTTGGCGAGGTTTCCGCAGTACGTCAGCGCGTCGAGAATCACCAGCCGATCGGTCGGATAAAGCCGCCGCTGCTGATGGACGAAGTTCGCGCCGATGAAGCCGCAGCCCCCAGTGACGAGCACGTTCATGGTCGGGATAGTCGGGCAAAAATTCGCTCGTCCCAAGAGGTATTTTTGCGGGATCAAGCCATCATCAGCCGGGGTCTTGACTTCCCATCGTACGCGCAATCGGTCCGGTCGTTTTCGAATCGTTTCCGTCGCTGAACTCCGCTTGTGCGGGCTGGTATGTCAGTTGCGGATGGGACTGTCCTTTTTCGTTCTCAGCCCACGTTTGGGTTGGGCAAGGAGGTTCACGATGAAGCGTTCGATCTATCTGGGCGTGCTGTCCGCAATGATGATGCCTGCGCTGGCACTCGCGGCGGATCCGAGCAAGCTGTCGGGCATTGGCGACAGCATCTCGCAAGGCTGGGGCGCCAACAACCTGCCGGGCGAGCATCCCGAGTTTGGCTTTGGTCAAGGAACGGATGCGGGGGTGAACTCGCTGTTTCTGCGCTACAAGGCCAAAAACGCGGCGATGACCAAAGAGTTCGTGTCGGTGAGCGGCGCGGAGATGGTCGGTGGTCGCAACAACGGTCCCGGCCAAGCGGCGCGCATCTGTGCGATGGCGGTGAAGCCCGATCGCGTGGTGATTGAGCTGGGTGGCAACGATGTCTGCTCTCGCGACAAAGGATCGTCGTCGGATGCGACCTCGAACCTGTATTCGGTGACGACGTATCGCAATGCGCTCAAGACGACGCTGGATACGCTGGCGGGCTGTCTTCCGACGGGCGCACAGGTTCAGGTGCTGTCGATGCCGCGCGTCGATTACCTGTTTAACGCGGGCAATGCCAAAAACGTCATCACCTGCAATTTGGTGTGGTCGGTCGCGTCGGTGTGTCGCGTCGTCACGGGCGAAACCAATGCCACTCGTCGTCAAAGCATCGGAGATCGCATCGATCAGTACAACGACGGTCTGCGCGCCGAAGTCGAGTCTGCGGCCAGCCGTCACGCCGGCAAGATCACCGTCATCACCGACTGGCGAGGCAAAGACATGAGCAACTCGTCCGTCGGAACGTATCGCTTTGGCAAGGACGACATCGACGGCTTCGACTGCTTCCATCCGCACAAAGACACCGGTCAGCGCAAGATCGCGTGTGCTGCGTGGGAAGCCGCTGAGTACGGCTCGCTGTCCAATGTTCCTTCGTGCCTCAAGTAAAGGAGACCCACCATGAAGACGCAGCTTGTTTCCCTTGCTCTTGTGGCCCTGCCGTGGGTCGCTTCGTGTACTGGTGCTGACAGCGCTTCACCGACGGTAACAAAGCAAGAAGTGGCCGCGCTGGCGGTGCCCGAAGAAGGCGCTCCTGCTTCCGAATATGTCGCGCACCCGACGACGTTTCGTCTGTTTGGAACGCAAGGTGAAGGCGCGACGGCGTTTGCGACGCTGGCCGATACATCGAGCTGGGACACCAGCAACATCCGTGTCGGTGAAACCATCGGTCGCAGCCTTCAGCTTGTCTCGGTCAGCGACGCGGGCATCGAACTACTGGACACCACCACCCGTGAGCGCCGCATGGTTCGTTCCGGCGAAGACATCAGCGTCCGCGTCATCGAGCACGAGTTCGATCGCGCCGCCGTCGAGTCGAGCGAGCATGTCTTCCACACCCACGCGCGCAGCCTCGCACGAATCGAAGCTCGCTACGGAATCGGCGCCAGCTGTGAGACCGTTTCGTTCGCAGGTCAGAGCCCGTGCAAAGTGGGCGTCGTGGCGAAAAACAGCGTGGCTGCGCGGCTTGGACTTCAGCCTGGCGACCTGCTGCTTGGAGCCGATGGATCGCCGGTGACGCCGAGCAACCTGGCCTCGCAGCTGCATCGCCTGGGCGAACAGCAGAGCCAGTCTCTTCAGCTTTCGATGGCGCGCGGCGGTGTGGTGATCGATCGAATGTACGTCGCAGAGTAGCGGCTGTCGGCGGGGCAGGGCGGTCAGGTGCGGTTAGTGTTCGTGAACCAGGACTTCGCGAACGCCCTTGGCTCCGTCGGCGGGACCGACAATTCCATCGCGTTCCATCTTTTCGATCATGCGTGCCGATCGGTTGTAGCCAATCCGCATCTTGCGCTGGAGCATCGAGATCGAGATCTGACGACCTTCCGACACGATGCGAATCGCTTGATCGTATAGCTCGTCGACCACTTCGTCTTCGCCGCCTTCTTCTTCGTCATCCCCGCGCGGCTTCAAGATGTCCATGTCGTAGATCGGCTTGCCAAGCTGCTTGAGGTGCTCGACCACGCGATGGACTTCTCCGTCGGTGATGAGCGCGCCGTGAATTCGCTTGAGCGCCTGGCCTCGGTCGGTGAACAGCATGTCGCCCATGCCGAGCAGGTTTTCCGCACCCTGCGCATCCAGAATCGTCCGTGAGTCCACGCGACTGGCCACCTGGAAGGCGATCCGCGACGGAAAGTTCGCTTTGATAAGTCCGGTGATGACATCCACCGACGGTCTCTGCGTCGCCAAGATCAAGTGAATGCCTGCCGCTCGCGCTTTCTGGGCAATCCGAGCGACGCTGATCTCCACTTCCTTGCCCGCCACCATCATCAGGTCGGCAAACTCATCGATCAACACGACGATGTACGGCAGCTTCTGCATCGGCTCGGATGGATTGGGACGACTGATGTCCTCCAGATCGACGCCCAGCGAGAGCTGCTCCGTCGGTGACATCATCTCCAGCGACTTTTCGACCTTTTTGTTAAAGCCACCGATGTCGCGCACGCCCGCTTTGCTGATGAGATCGTAGCGACGATCCATTTCCTCGACGGCCCAGCGCAGCGCCAGCGCCGCTTTTTTCGGATCCGTCACAACAGGCAGCAGCAGGTGCGGAATGCCTTCGTAAATCGAAAGCTCCAGCATCTTCGGGTCGATCATGATCATCTTCACCTCGTCGGGCGAAGCGTTCATGAGCAGCGAGCAGACCATCGTGTTGACGCTGACGCTCTTGCCCGATCCGGTCGTTCCCGCGACAAGAAGGTGCGGCATCTTCGCCAGATCCACCGACACCGGAAGTCCCGCGATGTCTTTGCCGATCGCCATCGTCAGCTTGCTCTTCGCGGTGCGGAACGAGTCGTCGGCCAGCACTTCCTTGAGATAGACCGTCTCTCGCGTGCGGTTCGGAACTTCAATACCGACGGCAGCCTTGCCTGGAATCGGCGCGACGATGCGCACCCGCAGCGCTTCCAGTGCCATCGCGAGATCGCTCGACAGCGACGTGATCCGCGCCAGCTTGATGCCCGGCGCCGGAACGAACTCATACATCGTGACGACCGGACCGGGATGAATCGCCGTCACCCGACCTTTCACCAGATAGTCACCGAGCGTTCCTTCCAGTCGCTGCGCCAGATCGAGCATCGCTTTGCGATCCAGCTCATGCTGCGGATGCTCGGCGAAGTCGAACAGATCAATCGGTGGCGGCTCATACGGACGCAGCTTGATGTAGTTCGCTTGCTCGCCGGGACGACGCTCACTGCGACGAGGAACCACCGAAGCCGGTGCTTGGCTGGAATCTTCCGCCACTGCTGTCTCGATGATGCTCGGTGAATCACTGATTGCTGCGTCGCTGAGTGCCACTTCATCGTCGGGCAGCGGCATGTGCGCAGGCGGTCCGTCCATCTTTTCCGTCGCATCCACACGCGGAGCCGTCTGCGCTGCAACCGTCACAACCGAGCCTGCATTCGACGGCTGGGTCGGATCCTGTCGCAGAAGCTGTGTCGGCTCATTGTGCAGGCCATTTTTCGGCGCTGGCTCGTCACCTGGCTTGGCCGCTGGCCGTCGCGCAATGATCACCGGAGCCGCTTCGCTTGCCCCCGCATCCTTGGCTGCATCGGCCTGCGCGGACTTTTGCGGCAGCGTCGTCGGATCTTTGGCATCTCGATCGTCGCCATAATCACGTACCAGACGCGGCACACCCGAGCTTGGCTTTCCCGAGCCTGGCATCGCAATCGGCGGACCCAGATCCACGGGCTTTTTGGGCACAAGCGCACGCAGCGTGTCACGGATGCGATGCATCAGCGGAACCGTCAGCGACAGGAACTTGCTGCCTAGCTCGCGCATCGTCAGCGGCGTCAGCATCGTCAGCGACAGCAAAAGACCCATTAGCAGGAGCAGCACCGTTCCAGCCGTTCCCAGCATGGCCAGCAGCGCTTCTGCCGCGTATTCACCGAGAGAGCCTCCCGGCGGCATTCCCGCGATGCGAAAGCGTCCCGCGAGCAGGTGCGCCAGCATCATCGACACAAGCCACACGGCAAGACCTCCGCCGAGCAGCTTCGGCGCGATCTTGAGCGACTGCGCACGCAGCAGCCGAATCGACAGCACAAACAGCAGCAGCGACGGACCACTTGTGCCAATGCCGAGCAGCGCATACACCGTTGCCGCGACCGCATTGCCAACGGGACCCATCAGGTTTCCGTCGCCAAATACCAGTGAAAGCGTGGCCAAAGATACAAACAGCGCCAGCGAAAGCAGGGCAATGCCAATCGCTTCTCGTCGCCTGGATGTCAGCGCGGTGGGCGCGGCGCTGGCTGGCTGGGCTCGGGCTGCCGCTCGACGAGGCGCACGATCGGCTGGCTCGCGGACTGCACTCGAACGCACGGGCGCTGCTGATTCGCGCACAGGCACAGACGCCGGTTCCTTTTTGGGCAGGACAATCGGTCCTCGGATCGGCGCTGGCAGCGATTCTTCGACGGAAAACGCTTCGCTGACTGACAGAGGGGAAGCTGGCTCTACAGCCGCAGGCTCTCGTCGGACCGGGCGCTCGATCAGCTTGGGCGCAGGTGCGGCACTGGCGGCGCTGGGAAGTCGCGCGGGCCGAGGGCGTGGCTTGGGAATGGGCACTTCACGACGCTGCCGAGAGTCCAACAGCTCCGACGGTGGTTCCGTAAATGCCACCGATGACGACGATTCAGCGTCGCTTTCCATTCCGGTCACCATCGGTCGACGCACCGCCCCTCGCAGAGGTCGCGAAGGCAGTGGACCCGATTCGCCGTCAAACTCGCTGGAATCAAGTGGCGCGCTATGCATGGTGCTGTCCATCCGACATGTAGGACATGAGGTTACCCTCGCGTACCCTACGGTCAAGTTTCGAAGCCAAGGCTTGAACGTCGAATCGTAGGAGGCATCGCGTCACCTGGCAAAAACCGCGACCGTTTGCGAGCGGTGCTATCGTGCCCGCCATGCCGCTTGCGCCGGGCCCAACCGAGTTTCAGAACATGCTGCTCGCTCCCAAGATCTTGTCCGACCCGCGCGGACCGATCATGGAGCTGACCGCTCGCTACGGTCGGATGTGGCGGTCGCGGACGCTGACGCGGCACGGACTGCGCGACATGGTGTGGCTGCTCGGCGTCGAGCACAACGAGCGCGTGCTCGGGCCCGCGTACAAAGACGATTTTTCCTGGTACGAGGGCTACAGCTTTTCGATGGAGCCCTTGTTCGGACGCGACATCTTGTTTCTGTCCGACGATCAGCCAGAGCTTGGACGCGAAGGTGCGCATCGGCGACGGCATCGGCTGCTGATTCCGGCGTTTTCGACGAAGCTCGACGGTCAGTATCTGCCCGCGATGGCGCAGATTGTGGCGCGCTATCTGGATGCGCTGCCGCTCGGTCAGCCGGTGGATCTGGCGCAGACGGTGAAGCAAGTCACGTTTCATGTCGTCGCGCAGCTTTTGTTTGGCGCAGAGCCCGAGGTGTTACCGACGCTGCTTCATCAGTTTGAACAGATTGGGCTCGGGCTGTTTTCGCTGGTTCATCTGCGGATTCCCGGTCTGCCGTTTTATCGAGCGAGTCGCGCGCGCAAGCAGCTTGCGAAGTACATCGACGGACGAATCAGCCTCTATCGCAGTGGGCAGGCGGACAGTCCGACGTTTTTGGCGCAGCTTCTGTCGGCGGAAGGCGAAGACGGAGAGCGGCTTGGCAATGAGACGCTGGTGTCGGAGATGCTGGCGTTTTTGTTTGCGGGCTACGATACGACCGCGAGCATGCTGACGTCGGTGCTGCTTGCGCTGTCGGAAAACCCGGTGGTGATGATGCAGCTTCGCGAGGAGCTTTCGTCGCTGGATGTCGAAGGCGTGCTGCGTGGACAGCTTCCAGAGACGCCTTATCTCGACGCGGTGCTATCGGAAACTGAGCGCTTGTATCCGCCGCTGACGTTTGCGCTGCGAGGCGCGATGCGCGATCTCGAAGTCTCGGGATATTCGATTCGCAAAGGCGACTGCGTTACGTACAGCCCGTACTTCACAGGCCGCGATCCCGAGCTGTATTCCGACCCGCTGCGCTTCGATCCGCAGCGCTTTTATCAGAAGAAGCCGCGTCCGTATTCGCTGCTTGGCTTCGGGGGCGGACATCGTCCGTGTATCGGCAAGCGCTTTGCATTGTGGGAAATGCGTCTGTTTGTGGCGACGCTGCTGTTGCGCTTCGATGTGCAGTTTGGTCCACAACCGTCCGATGCGGTCTATTTCAATCCGACGATGCAGCGTCGAGATGGCTTTTGGGGATCACTTTCTTTGAACCGCGCGGCGACGTAGCCAGCATCCAAGCTGCCTGACATGACCACTTCGCTTGCAAAACGATCTTCCGGTCCGTCTGTGCTGGTGATTGGCGCTGGAATTGGTGGGCTCAGCGTCGCGATTCGACTGCTTGCGCAAGGGCACGATGTGACGGTGCTGGAGCGTGCGACGCATCCCGGTGGCAAGATGCGTCAGGTCTTCGTCGGAGGACTGCCGTTTGATGCCGGTCCCAGCGTGATGACGCTGCCGTGGGTTCTCGACGAGCTGTGCGAGACAGCCGGTGTCCGTCGTGCGGACTTGATTCGACTGACGCCGCTGGATCCGCTGTGCCGACATTTCTTTGCGGATGGCTCGCAGCTGGATCTGTTTAACGACGATCCTCCCGACGGACGAAGGCCGAGCGATGCGGCTTGGGAACGATCCGCCGAAGAGATCCGTCGCGTCTGTGGCAGCCGTTCCGCCGAGCAGTACCGTCGCTTTCGCTGGCATGCTGCGCGCATCTATCAAGCCGTCGAGCGTCCGTTTATGAAGAGCCCGATCCCGCGCAATCCGCTCGGGCTGGTGCTGCAAAACCGCTTTCGCGACGCGCTGGGACTGTGGCGAATCGACGCGTGGCGAACGCTGTGGAAGGCGCTGGGAAGCTTCTTTTCCGACGAGCGGCTGCGTATGTTGTTTGCTCGATATGCGACGTATTCCGGGGCTGATCCGTTTGTTGCGCCGGGGACGCTGGCGGTGATTCCTCATGTCGAGCAAGGCTTTGGCGTCTATGCCGTCGATGGCGGAATGTTTCGCGTCGCAGAAGCGCTGGCCGAGCTGGTTCATCGTCTTGGCGGACAGATTCGCTATGGCGCGTCCGTTGACCGCTTGCTGCTCGACGCTGCGGGTCGTCGTGTGGAATCCGTCGAGGTGTCCGGTGAGCGTCTGTCCGCTGATCTGATCGTCGCCAACTGTGATGTACAGCAGCTCTATGAGCGAATGCTCGACGGAACACGCTGTGCGGACAAGCTGCGCAAGCGGTACGACGCGCTAGAGCCGTCGCTGTCAGCGTGTCTGCATCTGGCCGTCGCGACGGATGCGCAGAAGCTGCCGCTGCGTCATCACAATGTCTTTTTCACCAACGACTACCGACACGAGTTTGCGGAGCTTCAGTCGGGACCGCCATCCGACCCGACGGTGTATCTGTGCAATCCCGACTTTGCCGAAGACTCGCAGCGCTGGTTTTTTCTGACCAATTCACCGGCACTGCCGCGTCGGGAAAGTCCGAATGAATCCGCGACGCAAGCGCTGCCTTGGAACGACGAGCTCATCGAGCGCTGTCGTCAGCGTGTGAAGGCCAAGCTGGCTCGACACGGAATCGACTATTCGCAGCATGTCCGCGCCGAAGATGCCGTCACTCCACAGACCTTTGCGTCTCTGTTTCCGTCGAGTCGTGGCGCGATCTATGGCTTGGCTGCGTCGTCGAAGATGGCTGCGTTTGTGCGGCCTCCGAATGTGTTGCCGGGGCTTTCAAACCTATTTTGCGTCGGTGGTGGCACGCATCCTGGCGCGGGCGTTCCGATGGTGATGCTATCGGCGCAGATCGTCGCGGGTCTTATCGCCAAGCGCTTTCCGAGCGGTCAGCGCGTCGCAGTGTCTTTGCAAACCGCCGGTTCGCGCTAAGATGCCCGCTCTTTCGTTCGCAACCTCGGTCCTCGCTGGACCGCTTCAAGTTTTCGAGGAGAACACACATGTCGCGCATCGTTCACTGTCGCAAGCTGGGTAAAGAACTGCCGGGACTCGACTTCGTTCCGTTCGACGACGAGCTGGGAAATCGGCTCTACAACCAAGTGTCGGCGCAAGGCTGGCAGATGTGGCTGGAGCACTCGAAGATGCTGATCAACGAGTACCGGCTCGACCTGGTGACGCAGCAGGCGTACGACTTTCTGCACAAGCGCTGCGACGAGTTCTTCTTCGGGGAAGGCTCGGAGCTGCCCAAAGAGTTCGTCGCTCCGCAGCACAAGCACTAACGATGGGCTTTCGCACTTCCGTTCAGGTTCGCTTCGGCGACGTAGATCACGCGGGCATCGTCTATTACCCGCACTTTTTCATCTACTTTCACGAAGCGTTCGAGGACTTCTTCAACGACGCTGGAATCAGCTACGTGCAGCTTCTGGACGAGCGACGAATCGGCTTTCCGACGGTTCACGTCGAGACCGATTACAAAGCACCGCTGCGTTACGGTGACCGGCTCGATATCGAAGTGTCGGTGTCGAAGCTGACCAATCGATCGGTGAAGATGCGCTACGACGGATATCGTCACCGCGACGGTAAGCTGTCGGTGTCTTGCACCATCACCACCGTGTGCGTCGATATGAACACCTTTTCCTCGCGAGAGATTCCCCCGGATCTTCGCGAGCTCTTCGAGCGCTTTTTGGCATGAACGCTCCTCGAAAAGCTGGAATGGCGGCGGTGCTTCGTCCGCAGTTGTCAGACGATGGACCCGACTTTGCGGTGCTACTGGTTCGACGGAGCCAGCGTGCCAGCTTCATGGCCAACGCGTACGTCTTTCCGGGCGGTCGTGTCGATGCTGCGGATGCAGAAGTCGATCCCGAGTCGCCCAGTCGCTACGCAGCCGCTCGTGAGCTGAGCGAAGAAGCGGGTCTGTCGGTTGCTGACTTCAAAGCCTTGGTTCGCTTTGCGCACTGGATCACTCCGACGGCAGAACCGAAGCGCTTCGACGCGGACTGTTACTTGCTATCGCTGGATTGGGCGTTGGCCCGTCACGGTGGCGAGGTCAAAGTCGATGGTCGCGAGGTCTTCGATCCGCTGTGGCTGACGCCTCGGGAAGCGCTTGCGCGTTATCTGGCGGGCGAGCTGAACTTGCCGCCACCGACGGTCTGCACGATGGAAGAGCTGGAAGCTGAGCGTCTGCGTGCGCTCGCAATCTTGCGATCCAAACAGCCGGACTCTTCGTCGCTGATGGACGCGTCGGCGCTTGTGGCTACGCTGCTTCAGATCTGTCAACAGCGCACGCCGTATCCGCTGTTGCCGAAGCTGATTGCCAAGCCCGAAGGCGACGGGATTGCGATCGTGATGCCGTGGGATCCGCACTTTGCGGAGCTGCCCGGCGAAGGCGCGAGCTGGCCTGGTGTTGGAACGTCGGCTCCGACGGTGATGCAGCGAATTTCACGCTGTGTGCTGCCGCTTGCCAAGGCCGATGCAACCTACGCGGTGCGGCCCGAAGACTCGCAGTCTGTGCGCTGGCAGATCGAGCGACTTTCGCACTAGCGACGACGCGTGTCGCTGAGCCGACGCTCACAGTGACGTTTTTGTGCTGCGTTCCTCCGGCGGCCAGCTTACGATGAGAACGTCACTTCTCTTTTTGCGATGCGCATCCTGCTCCTCAACCAGTTCTATTACCCGGACATTGCGGCGACGGCGCAGCTGTGTACCGACTGGGCCGAAGATCTGGCTGCGCGCGGCTTTTCCGTGACGGTGCTGTGCGGGAGCGGACGCTATCGTCAGCCTCACCTCGGTCGAGAGCCGGAAGCGCTGACACCGCTGCCGTCAGACGAGCTGCACAACGGCGTGCGAATCGTGCGCGTCCCGGTGCGTGATGCACCGCCGCCGATCTCGGCTTCCCCATCTAAGCGCGAGCAGCTCAGTCGTCTGCTCGGACGTGCGAGTGGCTACGGTCAGTTTTTGACCCAAGCGCTGTGGACGATGCAGCGGCTTCCGTCGCCAGATGTGGTGGTCGCGCTGACGACGCCGCCGCTCGTCGGTGCGCTGGGTCTGTGCGCGAGTCGCTTGTCGGCGGCCAAGCTGGTGCTGTGGGTTCAGGATGTGTACCCGGACTTGCTCTTGGCGATGGGTCTGGCTCGTCCCGAATCGACGCTGTATCGCGCACTCTCTTTGTTTGCGCGGACGCTCTATCGGTCTGCTGATCGCATCATTGCGCTCGATGAAGCAATGGCTGATCGACTGCTCGATGCAGGAGCTTCCGCTGCGCAGCTTGTCACGATTGATCACTTTGCATCCGCTCGAGAGCTGACACCGCAGCCTCGTCAAAACAGCCTGCGCGCAGAGCTGGGTCTGACCGATGAGTTTGTCGTCTGCTACGCCGGAAATCACGGTCGCGGACACGACTTCGATACGATCATTGAAGCAATCCGCGTGCAGTCTTCGTCGCTGAGTGTTGGTCCTCCGGTTCACTGGCTGTTCGTCGGAGACGGAGACGAAAAGGCACGGCTGCTTGCGAGTGTTCCGTCGAACATGCGCGGTCTGGTTCACTCGCTGCCACCGCAGGCTCGGGCTAGGCTTTCAGATGTGCTGTCGGCTGGTGACGTCGGACTCATCTCGGTCAAAGCGGCGATGCAGGGGCTGTTGGCGCCGAGCAAGCTGTACGGACTGCTCGCGTCGGGCCGACCGATTGCGTACATCGGACCCGCGCGCGGACGCATTCCTGCGCTGCTACGCGACGAAGAGCTGGGTCTTTCGGTCCGAAATGGCGACGGAAACGCGCTGATTTTGGGACTGCGTCAGCTGGCGCAAGACGCGACACGCTGGCATGCGATGGCAAGGCGAGCCCGCGAGCTGGCCGTGACGCGCTTTGATAGGCCGCTGGCGATGGCTGCGCACGCACAAGTGTTAGAAAGTCTGCGACGGGAGAAGCGATGAGAGCCGTCGGACTTGGGCTGCTGTTGTCGCTGCTGTTGTCGCTCTTGCTGACGCCGATTGCGGGTCGTGTGGCGCTGTGGCTCAAAGCGCTGGATCCATTTTCGGCGCGCAAGCTGCTTCGTCCGTCGCAGGTTCCTCGGCTGGGTGGCGTTGCGATTGCGATTGCGTTCTATCTGACGGTGGCGCTTTTGTGGTCGTCGGGAAGCGTGGTCGCGCGTGCAACGCTACAGCAGGGAACGCCGGTCTTGCCGATCCTGCTCGGCGGTGTGCCGATGCTGCTGCTCGGGATTGTGGATGATCTGCGCGGCCTGCGAGCGCTGCCGAAGCTGCTCGTCGAGATTGTGGTTGCGCTCTTTTTGTATGGGCAGGGCTTGCGGGTGCTCGGTACAAGTGGTCCGACGGGCCCGATTGAGCTGTCGCAGCTATTGTCGGCGCTGGTGACGGTGGCTTGGATCGTTGGTGTCGTCAATGCCGTCAACTTGATCGATGGGCTCGACGGACTGGCTTCGGGCGTTGCGGTGATTGCGCTTGGAACGACGACGGTGGCTGCGCTGCTTCGTGGAGATCTGCTGCTGGCGTTTGTGGCGGGCTCGCTGGCGGGGGCGACGCTCGGCTTTCTTCGCTACAACTTCAATCCTGCGTCGATCTTCATGGGCGACTCGGGGAGCTTGTTCCTGGGCTATCTGCTGGCGACGATGTCGATCTGGTCCGTTCGCAAGTCAGCGACGGCAGTGCTGGTGGTTTTTCCGGTGGTTGCGCTGGGCCTGCCGCTGCTCGATACCGGGCTGACGATCTCGCGACGGTTTTTGGCGGGACGGCCCGTGATGCAAGCCGATCGCGATCATGTGCATCATCGGCTGCTGCTGATGGGCCTGCCGGTGCGACGTGCGGTGCTGTGGCTGTATGCCGCGTGCTTGGTGTTCGGCGTTCTGTCGCTGCTGATGGTGCTCGGCGGGCCGCTTGTGTCTCGCATCGGGCTGACGCTGGCGGTGGGATTTGCGCTGCTGCTTGGCTACCTGCTCGGATACCTGCGCGGGGGTCCGCAGGGGTTGTGGGCGGCGCTGTCGAGACGAAGTCGTACGCAGCAGCTTCTGCGAGCCATGGATGAGCTGTCGCTGAAGCTGCCAGGCTGTCAGACGCTGTCCGACGTGGAGTCTCAGCTTGCGCAGTTTGGGCAGCTGCTGGGGTTTTCGCTGCGGCTGAAGCTGGAGACGACCCAGATCGCGGCCATGCGCGAGCTGTCCGACGGATTTCCCGTGGTGATGCCGGGAAAGCAAGGTCGCTTGCTTGGCTATCTGTGCGTCGATGAGCCGTCGCACACGGTCAATCCCGATGAGCGCACGCTGATTGGGTTGCTCTGTGACTCGCTGGGGCCGACGCTGGGACGGGTTGTTCCCTCCGACGCACCGCGCGCGTAACGCGTGTGCTTCGGACTACGGATTGAGCAGCGACTTGCCGGTCATCTCGGCGGGAACCGGCAGTCCCATGATCTCCAGCACCGTCGGAGCTACGTCGGCAAGCCCGCCTCGGTGCAGCGTTCGCTTTTGTAGCTCATCGTCGACCAGGATAAACGGTACTGGATTGGTCGTGTGCGCGGTGTGAGGCTGTCCGGTGGTCTCGTCGACCATTTGCTCGCAGTTGCCGTGATCGGCGGTGATCAGGACGGCGGTGTTGGTCTTCGTCGCTGCTTCGACAATTTTGGCCAGGCACTGATCGATCGTCTCGACGGCGGACACTGCGGCAGGAAGAATTCCGGTGTGTCCAACCATGTCGGGATTGGCGAAGTTGATGAGGATGAACGCGTACTGCTTGCCTTCGATCGCGGCTACTGCTCCGTCGGTGACTTCACTTGCGCTCATCGCGGGAGCCAAGTCATACGTGGCAATGTCGCGACGCGATGGCACCAAGCGGCGATCCTCATGCGGATAGGACGCCTCGACGCCACCGTTAAAGAAGAACGTGACGTGCGCGTACTTTTCCGTCTCAGCGGTGCGAAACTGCTTGTAGCCGAGCCCAGACAGGTATTCGCCCAGGTTGTTTTCCAGCGACTGAGGCGCAAATGCCGTCGGTAAGCCGAGCTTTGCGTCGTACTGAGTCAGGCAGACGTAGCGCGCAAGCTTCGGGGCTTTGCCGCGATCGAATGCATCAAACTTGGCTTCGGTGAGCGCTCGACTGATTTCACGCGCGCGATCGGCCCGGAAGTTCCAGAACACCACCGCGTCGCCATCTTGGATGGTTGCGACGGCGCGTCCGTTTTCCGTAAGGACAATCGGCTGGACAAACTCGTCGGTTTCGCCTCGGGAATAGGCGGCTTCGATGGCGGCGGCGGCTCCGGCACTGGCTGGCTCGGGACGACCTTCGCCTCGGGTGAGCAAGCGATAGCCTCGAGACACGCGCTCCCAGCGGTTGTCGCGGTCCATTGAATAGAAGCGACCGGCCAGCGACGCAACACGACCCACGCCGATGGCTGCGAGCCTGGCTTCAACTTCGCGCAAATACGAAGCAGCGGACTGTGGTGGCGTGTCTCTTCCGTCGAGAAACGCATGCCAAGCCACCCGCGACAGGCCGCGCTGCTTGGCCAGTTGGGCGACGGCGTAGCCATGTTCCAGCGTCGAGTGAATCCCACCCGGTGAGTTCAGACCCAGCAGATGCAGCGTTCCTCCGCTTGCTTTGACGGCTTCGACAGCGGCGACAAGCTCGGGATTGGTGAAGAAGTCTCCGTCGGAGATCGACTTGCTGATGCGCACCAAGTCTTGGTAGACGATGCGTCCGCCGCCCAAGATGGTGTGGCCGACTTCGGAGTTTCCCATTTGTCCGTCGGGAAGTCCGACTGAAAAGCCCGAGCACTCTAGCAGCGTCGTCGGATACTGCGACAACAGACGCGGCCAGGTCTGCTTGTGGGCAAGATGGACGGCATTGGCATCGGTTTGCTCGCGATGGCCGAGGCCATCGAGCACGATCAGAACGACAGATTTCATACTGAGGATGCTACCGAAAGAGGTGGGTAGCTGACGAGAGGCTGTGTGGGCTAGCGACGAATTCCGAGCAGCTGATCCATGGTGCGCTGATCGGCATCCGGGAACTGGTACTGACCAAATTCCGAGGAAGCGACCCAGCGGAAGTCTCGGACTCGCTTGGCTCGCATCGGACGACCGGGGATGAGCTTGGCTGCGTAGAGCGCCAAAATCACTTCGTAGCCGTCGTAGATGTGGTGCTTTTCGCCGATTTTTTTGCCGATTTCAAAGTCGGCGTCGAGGCGTTCGCTCAGTTCGCGACGGAGCGCGTCTTCATCGTTTTCGCCTGCCTCGACCTTTCCGCCGGGGAACTCCCACTGCAGGGGCAGCACCGCCGACTCGCGACGCTGGGTAATGAGGTACCGTCCATCTCGCTCGAGAACGGCGGCGACAACGCGGATGACCTTTTTCATGGACCGATCGACTCCTCGCTTAAGCGGCATTCCAATCTACCAGAGATTTCAGTTGGTTGGTGATGCTCTGCGGAAGCTTGATGGCCTGATTGTGGGCCGGGTGCTGATCTGGATGAGATCGGGCGGACGACTTTCGCAGCAGGACAGAGCGTATCACGTACAGGGGCACCTTGCGAATGGTCTACTCGGTACCTATGATCGATACTCAATAGCGTTTCGTACTACACGGTCTTTACACCGTCTCGATGGCCGGGCTGCGCATGTCGCGAATCGGCTTACAGAAGGAGGAATCGATGGGCCTAATGGATTTCGTCAAGGGTGGCGTTCGTGAGCTGGCGATTGCCCGCCCTGACAGCGCGAAGGGCATGCTCGTCTACAAGCATCCCGATCCCACCATCCCGAACAAGGCGCAGCTGACGGTCGGGACCGACGAGGTGGCGCTGTTCTTCAAGGACGGTCAGTTTGTTGGCCAGATCGGCCCTGGGCGACACACGCTGGAGTCGTCCAACATCATGTTCCTCAACCAGATCGTCGATAAGTTCACCGGCGGCAATGTCTTCAAAGCCGAGGTCTGGTTCATCACGGTCCGCGAGGTCGCAGGCTTTAAGTTTGGCGGTCGCATCGGCGATGTCGAAGATCCGAAGAGCGGCCTGGCGATTGGCGTCATGGTCCACGGCGAATACTCGTTGCAAGCGACTGATCCGACGCAGGTGATTTCGTTCTTCGGGCAGCGCTCGTGGGCGCAAGACGAAGAGTTTGTGGGCTGGTTCCGTCAGCTTCTGCTCAAGACGATTCGGGATCGGATTGCCAAGCTGCTCGTCGCCAAGCAGCTTCCGCTTTTGAACATCACGTCGGGCGCGCTGACCGAAGAGATCGAAGCCGAGGTGATCGAGGGACTCAAGCCGCACATGCAGAGCTACGGCATGCGGGTGGTGCGGCTCGGTAACTTCGTTGTCTCGATCAAGGAAGAAGACGAGCAGACGCTCAAGAGCATGTACAAGGACGCCGCGCAGATTCGGATGGCGGGCGGACTCGGCGGCTATCAGCAGTTTGCGGCGGGCAAGGCAATGATGGGCGCGGGCGATGGAATGGCTCGCGGTGGTGGCAGCGGCGACGGTGGCGGAATGCTGGCTGGTGCTGGGCTCGGTGTGGGCATGGCGATGGCCAACATGTTTGCGCAGTCAACGCGTCCGGCGGCAGAAGCTCCGGCGGCTCCGGCTCAGCAGGCGGCACCAGCGGCCCCGGCGCAGCCAAGCCTTCAGGATCGGCTCAAGAAGCTGAAGATGCTGAAGGACGAAGGACTGATCGACGATCAAGAGTACGCAGCCAAGCGCGCTGAGATCCTGAAGGATCTGTAAGTCGCTTCGGTTGTGGCTTGGCTCGCGACGACTTGGTACGCAGTGACGTCCAGGTCGTCGCGCGACGTAGTTCGATGAAAACTAGCTTCCGCTCGTGAACACGCACGGCTTGCCTTTGCAGGTATCGCGCACGGTTCCGCCGTCTTTGAGAAAGTCCTGAAGCTGTTCTTTGGCTGCTTCGAGCCGACGAATCGCTTCGTGAACCGCGTTGTTCTTGGGCGGGACGTTGTCGTCACCAAGGCGCGGCAGCTGTCCGATGTCAAACTGGACATAGGCGGACGGAACTGGACCTTGCGCTTGTGTAATGCCCCACGGCGATTCCACCGACGGTGACAGCAGCGGAATTCCCATCGTTCGCACCATCATTCGGGTCGTCAGGTTGGGCACCTGCGCATCGGCGATTCCTTCTTGATACAGCACCTGCTTCGCCCCGCCAGTTCCCGGCAGCGGCGCTTTTACGACATAGGGTGCGTACGTCGCTGGATCGGTGTGATCCCACAGCGACTGGCTGAGCGCGATGAGCACCTGACGATCGAATGGATCGGAATACGAGGCAGACAGCAGCGGCAGCAGCGACTGGAAGTTTGCACTTCGCCACATCATCACGTTCCAGAATCCTCCCGGCACATTGAGCGCGCCGCGCTTCACGTCCGGCGACAGCGCAAGGAACGTGAGTCCTTGAACGCCTCCGTTGGAGATTCCGTAGTAATAGACCTGGCTTGAGTCGAGGATGACCTTGCCGCCAACCTTTAGCTCGGCCAGCTGCGCAAGCGATCCGTCTTTGATGATCCGCGCGAGCACCGCGAAGTTTGTGTGCGCCTGCTGCAGTCGATCGGTGAGCTGGACGAAGTTGTTAAAGTCGCTCATCACCTGATTGGCGGCGTACAGCGCGTCCGCTTGGGTGAGCCCAATCCAGTCCGAGCCAACCTGCACCATGCACAGGCGCTGGACGATCTCACGCTGATAGCCGGAGTCCATTTCGCCGAGCGCTCCGCCAAACAGTCCGTGTCCGTAGATCATCACCGGCACGGGCGCGGTCGCGTTTTGCACGCACTTGGGAATGTGAACAACGAGCGGAAAGCGTCCGTAGCCGCGCAGCTTGGGCTGACCGCTGGCATCTTTCAAAAGTCGTCCGTTTGTATCGTCGCTGAGAAACGATGGCGCGCGAAACGTTCCAATCACTTGTCGCAGCAGCGGATCTTTGGGCGCGGACTCGACCTTGTCGATCGTCAGCAGCGGCGACGCATCCATCGGATCGGTCGGACGCAGCGCTTTGATCGCAGCGTCTCGCATCGCAACCAGCTGTCCGGTGAGCTGCGCATCGTCGCCGGTTGTAAAGTCCCACGCGAGCTGGAGCGACTGTTGCGCAATTCCTTTTTGCGCCAAAAACGAAAACAGCGCGTTGTACTGGTTCGAGAGCTGGCCTCGGATGCTGGTCTTTTCGACATCGCCATCGCGAATCGCCAAAAAGCCCGCGAGCGGTGGAACGTCTTGTCCCGACGGAGACTTCAGCCCGGATATCGCGACAGCGTAGCGGGTCTTGGGCGCGAGCCGAAGCTGCGGATGAATGATCAGCGCTTGTCGCTCACCCGGACCTGCGTTGCGATCCAGCTCGGCAAACAGCGGAATGCGCGTCCCTGTGTCCATCGCAATCAGCTGAATCGGCGACGAGACTTGCAGCGACGCTTCAGGCTGACTGGGCTGGGGCAGGTTCTGTCCGTCGATTGGCGTCGGAAAATAGACCAAGATCGGGGTCGCTGGACTGAAGCCATCGCGGCTCGCAAACAGCGCAGGATCGAGCGGAACTCCCTTGCGCGAAGTCGGCAGCACACCGGGCGGAAACGTTACGCGACGAACGTTCTGTGCATCGGTTCGCAGATAGTAGTTCGACGGAAACGGGGACAGACAGTCTTCGCCTGGTCCGCCGCCGAGCGGATTGCAGCCCTCGACGAGCGGAGGCTCTGGAAGCGGCGTCGGATCGACGTGAACGGTACACGCCGAAAGAAGCGGCAACCCACACACAAGCAGCCGAGTGAGCGACGAAAGACGCGACGACGAGTTCGACAAAGCGGTCCGCATGCGCGGCAGCATATGCCAAAACCGGATCGAATTAGGAAGCGGTGTCTGCGACGCGAGAGAGGATGTCGAGCGCTTGTTTCTTTCGGACCGCTTCAGAGTGAAGCGCTTCGTCGCTGATGACCTGATATTTGGTCAGCTGCGACAGATAATCGAGGTGCAGCTCGGACGAGGGTCGAACGAACACGGCCTGGATGAGCGCCAGCTTGCGCAGTGCTGTCACCGTCGGAACAGGAATGTGACACTCGGCGTGCGTGATGAGGTACAGCGTGACGCGCGTCTTGCGGTTTGCGCACAGCGTCAGTAGCTCTTTGTGCAGATCGCGAAAGACCCGGGAATAGTTTCGTCCGCGCGTGCTGCGAAAGCCGAGCACATACGGCAAGACCTTGCGAGGTGCGTAATCGGCGCGCACAGCTTCATGCAGCCTTCCGTCGAAAAAGCGAATCATCACCGGCAAGTTGGCGCGCAGCAGCTTCTGGCTCAGCGACAGGGCCAGCCCGCGTGCGAAGACCTGACGGAGCCCTCGCATCGACGGAGAACCATCAATCAAGATGTAGTGAAGCGGATGCGGCGCTTCGATCTGACGTTCGCGACCGAGATAGAGCAGCTCGGACTGTGCGAAGCGCGCGTAGAACAGCTCTTCGTCGCTGGCAAGCTCACTGGGAAGCAGTGCATCAAGCGATCCGCGACTGAGCAGCCCGGCATATCCGCCGGTTGGATAGCTCTGTGCGCCGCTGATATGTTGGGCTTCAAGCACCGACGGCAGCAGATCGAGAGAAAAGCGCACGGTATCGCGCAGATCGTCTGCCTCGAACATCGTCAGAAGCTCTAGCAGATCGATGCGATCGTCGCTGATTCGAGACAGCACACTCGCACTTCCGTCGTACATCGCCAGCAGTCGCACCGCTTGCGCATTGAGCAGCTCGGCGCGAAGCAGAAGCACACTCGCGTGCTGCTGAAGCTCATGCAAAAAGGCCAAGTGACGCTGCGTTTCTTGCTGCTGCTCGACGGGATTCAAGCCCTGATCGGCGCTTGGTAGCTCTCCCTGAGGCAGCTCGGTCGTCGCCAGATGATGCGAAGGCAGCGTCGGGGCCAGCGTTCCCAGCAGCTTGAAGATCAGCACTGCAATCAGCTTGTCGGGCGGTCGCAGGCTGGCGATCTGCTCGATTGACTCGATCTCCGCAAGCTCCGCAAGCAGCGTCTGATGTCGTTCGAGTACGCCTCGATGCGCAGGCAGCAGCGCGAGATCTTGTCCGATTCGAAGCTGCGCACGCGGGACCGACACAATCCGTCCGATGTCGTGAACCAGTCCGAGCGGCAGCGACAGACCCAATCGCCGAAGCTGATTGAACCACTCGATCGCAGCGGCTGTGCTCTGCTCATCCGTCGTCCCGCGCACCTGAGACAGCGACAGAGAAATCCGCTGGGAGGCCAGAAACGCTTTCGCGGACATGGATACGCTTCACCTTAACAAAAATGAAGCGGCTGCGTCGTCGTGATGTACAAACGGACAATGCCGATACGAAAGATCGCTCAGATTGGTCATCCGGTGCTTCGTCAGGCTGCGCGTCCCGTAACCAAGGAAGAGCTGCTGTCTGCGCAAGGTCAGCAGCTTATCGATGATCTGATCCTGACGATGCGAGATGCCGACGGTGCGGGACTGGCTGCGCCGCAGATCTACGAAAGCGTTCAGGTCTGTGTCATCGAAGTCGGACAGAACGCGCGCTATCCCTACAAGCCCAAGATTCCGCTGACGGTGCTGGTCAATCCGGTGCTGACTCCGCTTTCGGATCGGACGTTTGGCAACTACGAAGGGTGTCTGTCGGTTCCGAACCTGCGCGGACGTGTGCAGCGATTCTGTGAAGTGCGTGTCCAGGCGTGGGACCGTCACGGAAATGATCTCGACTTTGTCGCCAAAGGAATCACTGCGGGAACGTATCAGCACGAAGTCGATCACCTGCATGCAACGATCTTTGTCGATCGCGTAACGGATTCCCGAACGCTGTGTACGTGGCAGGAATTCGAGCGACAGCAGCGCGAAGGATTCATCAAAGAAGTGCAAGCCATCGTCGCTGAGTTTGGCTCCTAACGGACTCCTTTGCGGCGGAAGGCGCGCGTGATGGGGGAGCCCGCTCACGTTTCCGTGCAAGCGGTGCTATGCTGCCCGGCCATGAACCTCACCGTGAATCCGTGGCTGTCTGTGGGTGCGATTTCTGGCTTTGTCTCTGTTGCAACCGGAGCCTTCGGAGCGCGCGCGCTCAAGCAGCGGCTTGCCCCTGATCTGCAAGCCATCTTCGAAGTCGGAGTGCGCTATCAGATGTATCACGCGCTGCTCCTGTGTCTGATTGGACTGCTTCCGCTGTCTTCGCCAGTGCGCTGGGCTGCGACGCTGTGTGTGGCAGGAACGGTGCTGTTTTCGGGCTCTCTGTACGTGCTGGCGCTGTCAGGAATCCGCTGGCTGGGAGCGATCACTCCGCTTGGCGGACTGTGCTTTCTGGGGGCCTGGATTGCCGTCGCTGTCGCTGGCTATCGACTGGCCTATCCGCAGTGATGCTCAGACTTCTGCCCGCGCGAGCACTTCCAGCTTCTGTTCCGCTTCCTCTTTGGGAATTCCTTTGCTGACCAGCAGTGCAACACCTGGCTCTAGCGCGGCACGGATCTGACGTTCCTTGACTTCATCATCATCCACTTCAGAGGACTCTGCGCTGGTGCTCTTTTCCGTCGCTGAATCCGTACTCTGCTGCTGCGCGATCTGCTTGTTGTACTGATCCCGAAACAGCGTCATCGCTTCTTGATATCGCTCATCTTTTCGCAGCTCTGCCGCGATCTCGTCATCAGACTTGGTGAACTTTCCGATGACGATCATCGCGATGATTCCGAGCACCAGCAGAACCAGCAGCGATGGGAATCGATACAGGAGCGGCGTTGAGAGCTTGTCTTGCGCGACGCCCAGGATCTTGGCTGCTTGCAACGGAGTCAGCTTCCAGATCGTCTTTCCTTGATACAGACAGTACTGTCCATCCCAGGTCCAGGCATCCAGCCAAAACAGTCCAAAGTAGCTGTAGACAAAGCCCACTTCGACACCGGGCTGCGTCAGTCGTTCAATCGCTGGCTTTGCGTCTGCGGGCACTTGTCCAATGTTGGTAATGCTGTCGCCCGTTGTGATCAGAAACGGAACTTTGGCGGCCTCTGCACGCATCGGCGCATACGTCAGCATCAGAAACAGCGCACACAGTACGAATCGAACCATAGATACCTTGAGATACATCGACGCCCCCATCGTAGAAAAAGAGAACCGATATCGTACCAAGGAACCCGGCGCGATGGACAGCCTGTGTGTCTGTCTGTGCTTGTCGTACTGGTCGGTGCAGGTCTGCCAACGTGGGGTCAGCGTGTCCGTGCGGATGTCTGTGCTGCGTAATGCGGAGCGGCTTAGTTCACACGCAGCGGCGCAAGCTGAAACGCTTGTAGCGGAGGGTTGTGCTGTAGATGTTCGGACTGCGCAAAGCAGTGTCTCTTCGACGGGTCGATCGGTTGCGCACTCAGCAGCACACAGAGCGATCCGTTTGCACTCTGCGCAGGGGCTCGCAGCCAGGAATCTGCACTGGGAATGCGCGCGATGCCGGGTTCATGCACGCGATCTGTTCCTCCGCTGGGATACAGGTTGTCGAGCACGCCACCGCTGCGGCTTACCACATAGACGTACGCAGACTGCGAAAGGGGAACATCCACCGCGAAGACCTGCCCCGGAAGGAGCGGCTGACTGGCTGCAAGTGGCGTCGGATATCCGCGATCATCAGGAAGCAGGATCTGCGGTGCACTGGCGAAGCGTCCGCCCTGATAGGTAGGAGGCTGCACGCACGATGCACACACAGACAGCGCGATCAGAGTAAGTAGACGCATGCGCTGTCGATCGTAACACAGCGGAGCGGACTCCTAACGCGCTTCCTCTGCCAGTCGCTGATCCAGCTTGCGCTCTGCATCCGCAGCGTAGTCACTGCATCCGCTTTTTTGCACAAAGGAATCACGCGATCCGGTGCGCTTGCTGGCTTCCCATCGCTCAAACAGCGACGACATGCCTGGATGTGCAGAGATCAAGACATCGCAAGGCAGACTCCGTACGGTCGCGATGCTCTGACGGAATGCGCTCACGCGCTCAGGAATCTGGGTGAAACGGAATCCGGGAGCGCTGATCGGATTGAGACTATCGGCGTACACCATGTGCAGACAGCGCGATCCTTCGCAGCTCTGCCAGCTCCATGACATTCCGCCCGGAGTATGTCCCGGTGTGTAGTGTCCCGTTACAGAGACATTCCCAACCGAAAGGGACTCTCCGTCTTGAATGGTTTTATCGACGCTGAGCGCTGGATACGCCATCTCTTTGGGACCAAATCCCGCTTGCGGATCATCGCTTGTCACATTTCCAGTCCGTAGTGCTTCTGCTCCGCGCGGACTTGCGACAGCTTGTGCTCCGCTCCATCGCTTGAGTGCAGCCAGACCTCCGGCATGATCGTGATGTGCGTGCGAGCCAGCCAGGATGCGAACCTTGCGCAGCGAAAAGCCAAGCGCTTCGATGTTTTTGGCCACAAGCGGAGCCGATTGACTGAGTCCTCCGTCGAGAAGCATCAGCTCAGAGCCTCCGTCGATCAGCACCGCGCTTAGTCCTTCTACGCCGACATAATAGGTATTCCCAAAGATGCGGAACGGTGGCTGCGGCTTGTTCCATTCTGCGCACGCATCACACTGAATCGGAGGATCTGCCATTCGCGTAGGTTGCGCACACTGCGAAAGTGTCAGTACAGACAGTGCAAGCCCGCTGCGAATGAGCCAGTGATAAGCAAGAGAGCGACGGTAAGATGTCTGAGCTTGGTTCATCTTCGTGATTATTTCAAAGTGCGCGGCTTCGTCGATTTTTCTGCGCGACAAGCGGGTCTTCCGGTCGCTGTTGGCTGTCTTCAGATAAGAGTCATTTCATCTGCCTAATATTGAATCGCAATCGCATCGAACGGACATCAGGATGCGTGATGGGAACAGGGCTTCTGACCGCGTGGGATTGGACCGGGAATCGCATGCTGGTTGACGCTCAACGCGCGCGCTTCTGATAGGCTCTGCGCCATGACAGCGAGCACCAAGGTTACGCAGCCGATTCGACCGTACGGAGACCGCAAAGACGACGGACGCATTCAGCTTTCGTTTACCCTGCCAGTGTCTGCGTCGGGACGAGCCAAAGAAGCGGCGCGTCGTCTGTGTGAACAGATGGGGCTTAGCAACATCGCGGTGTCGACGATGGAGCCAGCTGGCGACGGCTTCAGCTTCTTTGTCGTCTATGCCAGCACCGGGCAGACCGTAGACTTTGCCGAGATTGTCGTTCCTGAGGTCACGGCTCCCTCCTGGTCGTTTAAAGAGGTCAACGCGATCATCCGTCACCACATTGGGCGCAAGCTGGTGATCGTCGGAGCCTGTACCGGAAGCGATGCGCACACCGTCGGAATCGATGCGATCATGAACATGAAAGGATACGCGGGCGACAAAGGGCTCGAAGCGTATCCGTGGGTCGATGCGCACAACCTCGGCGCTCAGGTCGATAACGCGGCGCTGCTCGCTCGTGCCAAAGAGCTGTCCGCCGATGCAATCTTGGTGTCGCAGATCGTGACGCAGCGCGATGTTCACCGTGAAAATGCCAAGCGAATGATCGAGCTGGCTCGACGGATTGGACTGCGCGACGTGCTGCTGGTCCTCGGCGGTCCGCGCATTGATCACAAGCTGGCAAGTGAGCTTGGCTACGACGCTGGCTTTGGTCCTGGCACTCGGCCCAGCCAAGTCGCAAGCTATGTCTTGCAGGCGATCTTGGCTCGCAAAGGGCTTGGGCCTGCTGAGGCGCTGGCGAGCGCGCTCGAGCACGCACACTGACGCCGACATCGTCCGACAGCTAACGCCGTTTCCCCACGCTGTCGCCACGTCAGAATTCTTCACGCTCGACGACAGAGAGTCGCCGACGGGGCGAAACCCAGGCTATCATCAGCCGATAACTTGGGTGAATAGGTCCGTCCTTGATCACTCTGCGTGGAGGCAGTCGCTGCCATGCCCACTAGTTCGAGCGCCCAGCCCATGATGGCGTTTTCTTCACCACTTCTTTCGTCGGTGGATCGGCTGCTGCGTGGCTTTGATGGCCGCTTCGGCTCCGCCGGCTTTTTATCGACGCTGAACCGCTTTGAGCGCTTTTCCGATCGCTTGCTGGGTCGTCATCTCAGCTCGCTCGGGTTGCCGATTCAGTCGAGTGGCTTTGCGCCACGAGATCTGCCGCCGGTTCCGACGCTCGATCAGCCTGAGTCGTGGATTGCAGGTCCGACGGCTGCGATGGCGAAAAGCAGCGCGAGAGCCCAAGCTGTGTCGACGACCGCTGCAAAGCCTGCAGCGAATCGGACGTCTGCCGTCGGAATGCCGATGGTTCCAGCGGCTTCTCAGGCTGTGTCGCCTGCACCGGCTGCCACTGGGTCTTCACCAGCGACGACGAGTCCGGCACTCGCTCCGTCTGTGACTTCGGCTCCGACGGTCACTCCGACGGCAGCTCCGACGG
>ERZ724514.96-NODE-96-length-35919-cov-5.693091_pt1 | contig 35919 bp, 23 predicted proteins | sample MGYA00376047_ERZ724514 | MGnify/ENA primary metagenome ERZ724514 (study PRJEB28724, sample SAMN07190883) | activated sludge metagenome | isolation source: activated sludge of sewage treatment plant in Hong Hong | place: Hong Kong | collected 2016-03-17 ...
ATGCTGAAACGACTCCGCTCGTGGACTGTGGGAGCCTGCTTGGGACTGCTGGGGGTGACGGCGGGCTGTGACGCACTGTGGTCGCCGTTTTTGCAGACGCGAGAGCTGACATGCGGAGGCGGGATTTTCTGTTCGCAGGAGACTCCAGTGATGTCACCGCTGCGGGCCATCTGGGGCGCTGATGCTCAAAACATCTTTGCCGTTGGGGACAGTGGGGTCATCCTTCGCTACGACGGCAAGAGCTGGACGGGCGGCGCACAGAGTGCAGCCAGCGGACGAACGCTGCGAGGTGTGTGGGGAAGCAGCGCCAGCAATGTCTGGGCCGTCGGTGATGGTGGTCTGATCCTGAACTGGAATGGCAGCAGCTGGAATGGTCCCGGCGGATCCACTGCGACAGCCAACCTACAGGCCGTGTGGGGATTGGACGTTCGCACTGTCTGGACCGTCGGTGACGCAGGAACCATCCTAAAGTGGAGCGGCTCAGTGTGGAGTCCTGATGCATCAGGAATTTCGCAGCGCCTCAACGGGATTTGGGGCGCACAGGATGCGGTGTGGGCCGTTGCTGACAGTGGAAAGATCTTGGTTCGTAGCGGCACAATGAACTGGAGCGAAGAGACCTCTGGGACGACAAAAGCGCTCTACGCCATCGGTGGCTTCGATGCAAACAGCCTGTTTGCCGTGGGAGTCGATGCCGTCATCGTCAAGCGCGGCCAAGGTTCACCGATTTCATGGGCTGGCCAAAACATCGGTGTCGCAAGCACTTCTGCGCTGCGGGGTGTGTCGGGAGTCAGCGCACAGAGCGTCTGGGTCGTCGGGATGGCTGGCGTCGCTGCGTACTGGAACGGCGGACTGTGGACGCCGATGGAAACGGGAACCAGCTCAGACATCTACGGCGTGTGGGCAGCCGATCCCACGCACGTCTGGACCGTCGGTGACAAGGGAACCATTCTGTATCGTGCAGAGTGAACCTCGAAGCGAGGGTCCGGCTGCGTGATGTCGCACAATTGATGGCTGTATTTGGCTGAAAGCTCACATGAATCTACGGTATAATTTGGCAGACCCTCTTCAGCGCTTGGCTGTGTGCATATGCCGTCACCGCAAACAGATCCCCACATTGGTTCCTATTTCGGCAACTTCCGCATTGTTCGGAAGCTGGGCGAAGGCGGAATGGGCGTTGTCTACGAAGCTGAAAACCCAAAGATAAGCAGCCGTGCGGCCGTCAAGCTCCTGCATGCTCGCTTTGCACAGGATGGAGAATATGCGAAGCGATTCCTAAACGAAGCACGCTCTGTCAACGTCATTCGTCATCGCGGGCTCGTCGAGATTTCGGACTTTGGTCAGCTTCCTGATGGAACGCTGTACTACGTGATGGAGCTACTGAAGGGAGACTCTCTTCGCAAGCGGATCGATGCCAAAAAAGGTCCATTTCCCGTCGAAGAAGCGATCGCCATCGGTGCCCAAGTCGCCCGAGCACTCAGCGCCGCACACAAGGCCGGAATTGTTCACCGAGACCTCAAGCCGGACAATCTGATGCTTGAGGTGGATCCGGTGAATGCGGGGCAGGACTGGGTCAAGATCCTCGACTTTGGGATTGCGAAGTTTCGTGCAGGTCGTGACGCGCAGGCGGATACCGACAAGACGAATGTGAACACGCAGTATGGCTCGTTTATGGGAACGCAGCTGTATATGCCGCCGGAGCAGCATGGTCGCGCAGAGGATGTCGATGGTCGCGCGGATGTGTTTTCGCTGGGCGTGGTGCTGTACGAGCTGCTGACAGGAACGGTTCCGTTTGAACAGAGTTCGCTGAGTCTGCTGGTGCGGACTCCGATGCCGATTGCGAAGCTGAATCCTGCGGTTTCGACGAAGCTGTCGAAGCTGGTGGACCAGATGATGGCCGCACGTCGCGATGATCGTCCGACGATGGATGTCGTGGCTACGCGACTGGACGCGATGCTGTCCTCGCACGTTCGCACGGGACGACGACTGGTGGCGCTGGCGGGAGTCATTGGGGTACTGGTTGGTGCGCTGCTCATCGGTGTGCTGCGAATGGATCGTGCGCAGTCCCCCGCAGAGCTACGGATTCGCAGTCACAACGTACTTTCAGAGACGCTGCAAGGTCAGGACAGTGCACTGCAGCTGCAAGCGATTCAGGTCATCGGACAGAGTCGCGACTTGGAACAGCGTAGCTTGATAGAGCCACTGCTCAAGGACTCGCAGAAGTGGAATCAGTTCACTCCAAAGCTTCGGGAGTCCTTGGTGCGCGCGCTCGGACAGATCGGTGCACTGGATACCACACCGATCATTCTTCCTCTTCTATCGAGAAGTGAGCCGATTCAGATGCAGCTTGCGGCGGCGGATGCGCTGTCTCAAATGCAACATCCACGCGGTCAAGAAGCGCTTCGAGAGCTGCTCGTGGATGGTGATCTGCTGACCAAGATTGAAGCAGCGCTGCGCCTTGTTTCCTATCGAGATGCGATGGGCGCAGACCTTCTGTGGAAGAGCGTGGATACCTCTGGACTGTCTTTGGACAAGCGACTGGAAGTGCTGGGAAAACTGGCGCGTTCCGACGATGAGCGGGCCAAGCAGAGGCTGTGGGAAGAGCTGTCGCAGCTGTCGCGATTGCCGCTTCGCGAGCTGCGTGTTCGTGTAGCGCTGTGGCTTGCGCAGTGTGGTGATGATCGCGCGTGGCCGGAGCTGAGGAATGCAGCGAATCAGAAAGAGCTGATGTTCGAACAGCTCCTGGCGCTGCGATTTTTGGCAGCACTTGGTGAGCCGGACTCGGATGTGAAGCTGCGTGAAGTGATGCTCGATCGAAAGCAGCCGGACTCGCTTCGTGAGCAAGCCGTGGAAGGTCTGGCCGACGGAAACAACTCCGGCAGTCTGGATGCATTGGGGGTCGTGCTGGAAGATCGCGGAACCAGTCCTCGGCTGCGGATTGCGGTGGCGGGCGCGATCTTGCGAATCACTGCGGGGGAGCTGGCGAAGATGGGAGAACACAGCTTGGCGGCAGCGCGCGGTGCGCTGGGAAGTGACAGTCAGTCGATGCGTGAGCTGGCGATTTCCATGCTGTCGCAGGTGGACTCCGAACAAGCGGTTGGACTGCTGGGACAAGCGCTGAGCGACAAAGAGCGTGTCATCCGCTTGAGTGCTGCCAAAGCGCTCGGTCGCAAGAACCTGCGTGGTGCGGTGATTGCGCTGCGTCCTGCGCTGCGCGATGCAGACTCCGAAGTGCGGAGCCTGGCGATTCGCTCGCTCGGTCAAGTGGTGCAGACCCTTGGCAAGCGTGCGGACGGAGCGATCGTCGGATCGGTGATTCAGGATCTGCGTCAGATGTCGAGCACAGGAAGTGAGTCTGAAAAGCTGGTGGCAAGCGGAGTCCTGTTGCAGCTGGGACAAGCGCGCGTGGGTGAGCTTGCGGTGCTGCGTAACGGACTCGGAGCCAAGGATGCAGAGCTTCGCCGCCTGGCCATTGAAGTTGGTGATGTGGATCGCTCGCAGCTTGTCAGCGCACTGGAAGATGCAGATCCATCGGTGCGACTGGCTGCAGCGTATCGCTTGGCAAAGCAGGGTCTGTCTGACGGTGCAAGCGTCCTGCGCGCAGTGGTAGAGAGTGGCAGCAAAGAAGCGCTACAGGCATTCCTTTCGCTGCGCATGCTGGGGGAACAAGTGGCCGCTCCGCCCGGACTCCTGAGCTTGCTGACGAGCGGAGATCTGGCGACGCGGCTGTCGGTGCTTGATGCAGTACGCGAGCTGTCTTCGCAGACTGAGCTTCAGCTCAAGCTGGTCAAGACCGCGATGCTGGATCCCGTCTCTGTGATCCGTCGTCGCGCAGCAGAAGTGGCCGCGCAGCTGTTTAAGAAAGATCCACAGCTTCGTTACCTTCGCTTGGTTCGGAGTCTGCGCAACGATCCAGATGTCTCTGTTCGTGCGCAAGTGGTGGTGCTGCTTCAAGACTTGGCAGCCATCACTCCTGTGAATACGGAGTCGGTGCCTACGCCCACGTTGGCACCAGTCAGTCCATCTTCTGGTTCAGCTGAAGCAAGCAAGAGAGACGGCGAAGTCGCGAGTCCTGCTGCGAGTCCTACTGCCAGTCCTGCCGTTGCTACTGGCATGGGCGATCTGTTGGTCGAAGGAGAAGAGCTGGTTCGCTTTCAGATCGACAAAGGAGCCATGCAGCTCATCACGGGACGCGCGATTCAGGTAGCGATCGGAAAGCATCGCATCGGCTACTTACGAGGGCAGCAGGATGTCACGATCTTGGCGGGACAAGTGACCAAGATACGGATTCCGGTCACGCTGGCCGAGCAGATGGTTCAAGACGCGCGCGCTGCACTGGATCGCAAGGATCTGATTCACGGACAGGAGTCGCTGGATCAGCTTCGGCGCATGATTCAGCGCGGCAAAGCGCCACAGAGCATGCAGGCAGATCTTTCGTTTCAGCAGGCACGCCTTCATGAGTCGCGTGATCAGCTTGATCTCGCGCTGATGGAATACAATCGTGTGCTCAACATTCCAGCCGGTCAGCGTCGGGGAGAACTCAACGCTGCGCTGCAAGCGACGCAAGGCCGACTGTCTAGCAAAGTCAGTCGAATTCAAGTCTTCACCCTGGTCGATGGACAGTGTGTGATCACGCGCGAGATCTGGTCTTCACCCGGTCAGCAGCAGATCAGCATTGGCAAGGGACAGACCCGTAGCATCTACGCAACACTCGGTAGCATCAACAAAGTGATGGCATGTCAGTAGGCGCACTGCGAAACGCGTTCTTTGCGACGCTGGCTCTGCTGGGGTTGCTCGCTACATCGATCCGTGCGCAAGCACTTCAGGAATCGATGGATGTCGTGGTAAATGGTCCCCAGGGCGCACTCCTTTTGATGGACGGACAGGCGAAGGGAACGCTTCCGTTGCAGGTGAACTTGAGCGTTCCTTCGGGCTCTCATCGCTTCCGTCTTCAGCTGGGAAAGCAAGCGGCGGAAAGTGATCCGCTGAGCTTTCAAGGGAGCGGACAAGCAGAGCTAAACCTGACGCTGTCGGGTCGCACGCTGGTCGCGACGCTGCGGATTACCGATGGACTGTTGTGGCTGCGGGATCCGTCTGTTGAATCGGTTCGTTCTACGCTCGCGGATGCGGTTGCGCAGACGGCGCGCAGGCTGCACTCGGTTCTCATCAGCGGTGAGCGCGAGGCGCTCTATCTTGCGCGTCAAAAAGATCTGCGCCAGTGCTTTGAAGAATGCGCCTCCAATGCTTCGCTGATTCCTGAAGGACAAGTGTCGTATGCGCTGTCGCTGCGAGTGGAAAACGGAACCCCGGATGTCTCTGCTTCCTGTCTGGTGCGGACTGCGCTGCTGGATCTACGAACCCGGGAAGTGAGCGCGCGTGCGGAAGAACAAGCCACACCGTGTCGCGCAAATGAGCTGTCTGTGATTGCGGCCAAGCTGACTGCGCAGCTTCTACAAGATACGCTCGCTCGGCCTCGCGGAATGATCCAGGTCACCTCTGCGCCAGCGGGAGCGCAGGTTCGACTGGATGGTCGCTTGATCGGAACGACGCCGCTTCAGCAGGAAGTATTTTTCGGTACGCGCGTGCTGGACATCTCGCAAGCTCGCTACATCACGCAGCAGCAGTCTGTCTCGATTCAATCGGGAGAGACTACGACGACCCACATTGCACTGGTGCGAACCCCGGATGCGCCGCTGCCACGTCCCAAGTGGCGCATCATCACTGGAAGCGTTCTATTGGGGGCCGGACTGCTGATGGTGGGATTTGGTGGATCTGCGCTGAGCTATCAGGGCAAGTGCCAAGATGAATCGATGAGTGCAGAGACTTGCAGTCCCTACTATGAAACCAAAAGCATTGGGCTGGGATTGATGGGCGTGGGTTCTGCGCTGACGCTGGGTGGGGTGCTGACGCTTGCGATTCCTTCCAAGAATACGTCTCCGTAAGACTTGGATAGGAATCGCGGAAGAACCAGCTTCCTTTAGCCAGCCAGCGTCGATAGATCCCGCGCCAGCACGCGGTTGAGCGAAGACAGCAGCGCACCCGGTTCAGGAACGGTTCCTTGCGCCAGGTACGCAAGCTCTAACAGCAGATCGCTGTAGATGTTGACCTCTTCGCTGCCCGGACGCGTGGCCAGAAGATGCGCCAGCTTTTCGACAATCGGGCTCTTCGGATTCAGCTCCAGAATCGGCTTCTTTACGTCTACCTTGCGTCCGGCTCGCTGAAGAAGCTGCTCTAGGTGTGCACCCATGTCGCCTTCTTCTGCGACGAGAACAGAGGCCGAGTCCGTGAGCCGAGAGGACAGTCGCACTTCCTTGATGCGCTCTTGAAAGCGAACACGCAGGTGCGCAAGCAGAGACTGCACTTCCGTTGTGTGCTCCGCGCTTTCCTTCTCTGTCTCCGGCTCTGCTTCACCCTCCAGCTTGGGCGGAACGAAGTCTCCCTTGTGAATGGCGCGCAGCTTCTTACCGGAAAACTCAAGCAGCGACTGCACCACCCACTCATCGATCGGATCGATAAACAGCAGGACATCCAGCTTGCGCTTGCGCAGGGCTTCTACGTGCGGACTGCGCTCCACCACTGCGCGCGATGGTCCGGTGATGTAGTAGATCTCTTCTTGTCCGGCTGGCATCTTCGCGATGTATTCCGGCAGCGTGATTCGCTCGGTCGCGGGCGTGTTCAGCGACGACCACAGACACACTTCCGCAACCTTTTCGCGGTTTGCGTGATCCAGGAAGATTCCTTCCTTGAGGATTCCGCCAAACTCCTCAAAGAAGTCGCGATACTCTTGCGGCTTCTGTTCGCGCAGACGCTTCAGCTCATCAAGTAGGCGCTTGACGACCTGCTTCTGAATCGTCGTGATGATCTGGTTTTTTTGCAGGATCTCACGCGAGACGTTCAGGGGAAGATCTTCGCTATCTACCACGCCGCGTACAAAGCGCAGCCACGGAGGAAGCAGCTCTTCGGCATGATCCAAGATGAACACGCGCCGGACATACAGCTGCATGCCGCGACGACGGTTCTGATCCATCATCATGTCAAACGGAGGCTTCTTGGGAATGAACACCAGCGCTTGAAACTGATAGGGAGTATCGATCGACAGATGCAGCTTCCCAAGAGGAACGTCGTCGGCAGAGAAGCCTCCGCACAGCTCTTTGTAGAAGTCGTCGTATTCCGTTTCGGTGACATCGTTCGATCGCTTCGACCACAGCGCGGTGGCGCGATTGAGCTGCTTTCCTTCCAGCCGCACCGGCCACTTCACATAGTTCGAGTACTGCTTCACGATGCTCTCAATGCGCCAGCCATCCAGGTATTCCGTCGCATCGTCGTTGATGTGAAGCGTGACCGTTGTTCCGACGCTGGTACGCGTTCCCGTTCCCAGCTCATAGGTTCCGCCGCCATCACAGCGGAACAGAATCGGCTGTGCGCCGGGCTCTGCCGACAGCGTATCCAGCTCGACTTTGTGCGCGACCATCAGCACCGAATAGAATCCGACGCCGAACTGACCAATCACATCCAGCGACTTGCTCGCATCGGGGCCTTGCTCTTTTAGCTTCTTGAGCAGCGTTCCCGTTCCCGAGCGTGCAATCGTTCCGACATTGTCGATCACTTGCTGGCGCGTCATGCCGATGCCGGTGTCGCGCACCACGATCGTCTTGTCTTCTTTGTTAAGGACAATCTCGATCGCGGACTCTTGCGATTCGACGGCAGAGGACAGCTCTGGTCGCGTCAGCGCCAGAAAGCGCAGCGTGTCGATTGCATCTGATGAGTTCGAGATCAGCTCACGCAAGAAGATTTCCTTCTTGCTGTACAGCGAGTGAACCATCAAGTGCAGCAGCTGCTGTACTTCGGTAGAAAACGTTCGTTGTTCGGGGGCTTGGGTTTGGCTCTGTTCTTCGCTCATGGCGTCATGGCTAATCACTGACGCTCACAGATGCAAGCCCTTCCTGCACAGTTCGTGCTACGATCTCGCCATGAACTCTCAAAACCAGCACAGCGGCAGCGGTAGTGGTTCGAGCGATGAAGAGGGACGACCCGGCCCGGCTCGTCTGCTCAGCATTCAGATTGTGTGGGGCGCGCTGCTTTCGACGGTGGTTGGCTACGTAGCAATTGCCTATCTGACGATCCCTCCCGGTGAAAAGCCGGAGGACCTGGGCGCGTTCGAGCTGGTGCTGGCCCTTTTGGCCCTGAGTACGCTCAGTCTGTCCTTTGTGATTCCCAAGAAGCTCCTGGGAAAGGCGATCGGGAACGATGATCCAGAAGCGCTGTCGATCGAAGATCTCACGGCACGGGTGTTTTCACCGTGGATCATTCGGATGGCGATGACAGAGTCGGCTGCCGTCTTGGGCTTTGTCGCAGCCATGGGCAGTCGTCAGCCGAGCAAGATCCTGCCGTTTGTGGTGATTTCTGCACTGGCGATGCTGACTACGCTACCGACGGACCGTTCGCTGCGTCTGGCTGCACGCGCAGCTGTCAATCGCTGATCCAGAGAATGCATTAAGCATCCTTCCTATCGCTCCGTTGGAACGCCCCGATATGAAGCATTTGATAGGACTCATATTGCGTGCATGTCTTCGCTCGATTCGATCAGCGCAGTAGATTTCCCAAGCTGATGTTGATGTGGCTGCGGATCGCTCGAAGCAGGCTCCGAAGCTCTCCTTGTGGCAGTCCAAGCTGTTTCGCCAGCCGCTCATATACACGCGCTGCCAGATCCTCGCGGGCTCGCTCAATCCAGCGCGCCACCGTCGCACGATGCACCCGATGAATCAGCGCCAGATCATCGATCCGTAGTCCGTCCAGCAGATGACGACGCAGCAAGTTGCGCTGATGCGGACTCAGGCTTCGCAGGGCGGATGCGAAGGCAGATTCAAACAGCGGACCATACTGTGCTTTGAAGTACTGCGCTTCCAGATCGAGTGTCCCTGGCTGATCCGCCAGCGCGCGATCTTCTGACTGTGCTGCTGCAGCGGTAGCAAGTGCTCGTCGGACTGCTACTGCGCGCAGCCATCCTTGCAGTGGACCTGTTCCTCGATAGCTCGCGATGCGCGGACTGCGACCATCGGCCACAAAGAGATGCGGAATCAGCTCTCCTTGCAGCTCCCTTCGTCGCGTTGCATCGATTCCTGTCCGCGCGAGCGCACGCTCTACACCTGGAAAATAGGCTTCTTGTAGATCTAATATTGCGCGCTCATTTCCGTCAGAACATGCGCAGCACAGATACAGATCCGCAGCATGCAACGCGTCAAGACCCCTGACCGGATCTGCTGCTGTCCGCTGCGCCAAATAGGTCAAGAATCGTGCATCGGGAATCGCAAGTGCTGGCCACTTCGCTTTGGCTTGTTGCAAGATGCGATCGAGTGCTTCACCGAGCCTGGCTCGCGCTGCATCGTCTACGTCCACGTTGGTTTTGTGAAGCGCTGCATGAGCCGCTAGAAACTGTGTCGCAAGGTTCATCGTTCACCTGCTCGCTGAGAAAGCCACGCATCCATCTGTGCCAAGGTGTCTGCACTTCCGCTGGCATCGCGAAGCTCTGTCCGTGCTTGCTTCGCCATCGTCACGGCTTCCGCGTGTTTTTTCTGTCCCCACAAGGCCTGCGCAAGTGCAAAGCGCACGGCTGCACGATTGGCTTGCCACAGTCCGCCATGCGCTGCCAGATCGAGCGCACGCTGTAACACTGACTGCGCCTCCACGACCTGTTTCCGTCGCAGATGAATCACTCCCATCACACGCAGCGCCTCCGCAAGCTCGGGATGCATTCCTTCTCCCGCTTGCTCAAACAGCATCACCGCACGCTGGCAGCTTGCCAGTGCCGCATCATCCAGACCCAGGTGCGCTTGCAAGTCACACAAGTTGATCATCACCAGTCGGACGCCGTCATCGCGCGGCTGCTGCGGAACCTGCTGCATCAGTGTCAGCGCACGCTGCATGATGCCCAGTGCTTCTTCGAATCTTCCTTGATCTTGAACCGACACCGCCAGGTTCATCACGGCATCTGCGAGGACTGGACTGCTCGACGGCTGCGTGCGTTCCAAGATGTGAATCGCTTGACGATTCCGTTTCTCTGATTCTGCGTGCTGACCGACTTCATGAAGCAGCGTCGCCATGGTCAACAGTCCGCGTGCGTAGCGCGGATGTTCGCTTCCGTGAATGCGCTGCAGCGCCGACTCAAAGCGCGCTAGCTGCTGACGGGCTCTGTCTGCTTGTCCTCGCTTGAGCAGCAGCAGTCCGTACAGACGCGCTGTCTCTGATGACTCCGCAAGCTCGACTCCTTTGCTGGCAGTCAGGATGTCGAGCGCTCGCTTGGCTTGCTGTTCTGCGGTCGCGAGATCGCCCGATCGATGCGCCAGACGCGCACGCAGAAGTGCCAGATCTCCGATGAGACTGACGTCACTTCCCCCCAGTCGCTCGACCGCAACCTGCGCCAGCTCTTCGTATTCCCGACCTCGCGCTGCATCCCCGAGCACTTCTCCTGTCAGTCCGGCAAGCCCGATCCAAGCCTTTGCGGCGACTTGCTGTTCACGGCTCCCTTCGGCAGCCAGTGCAGACCTCCGCAGCGACGATGCCGATGCACTGAACTCCGACCGCTCGATCTGCAAGCGACCGAGCAGATACAGAGACTCTGCTTCCACCGCGCGGTCCTGCTGCTGCTGCGCAGTGGTAACAAGCTGTCGGACTTCTCGCTCTGCACTTTCCCACTGTCCGGTGCTGGTGAGCGCCTGAACATGCGCGAGTGCATCACGCAGCGGATGACTGGTTGCAGCACGTAGCGCCGGATCGGGGGCAAGCTGAAGGCAGTCGAGCGGAGATCGCAGCGAAAGTACAGCCTGCGTCGCGCGCTCTACCACGACGGACTCTGGTGCTTCCAAGACCCGCACCAGTGCTTGCAGCTCCGCTGCTGTGCGCGACAGACACTCGCTTCGTGCGCGCGCACCGTCCCCCGCAATTCCAGCCGATAGACCCAGCTCACAGCTCTGTTCACTTGCGCGATGAAGCGCTGCGGTGTGCTGTTCCAGAAGTCGCGCGGCGTACTCAAACGCTTGCTGTGCATAGGGTGTCGTTGTGCGTAGAAATCCGCGATGAACACGCGCTTTGGTCGCCCTGTCAAACAGAAGGAACTTGCGATCCAGCTCTGCCACGCAGCGACGGTGTTGATCGCGCAGAGCCAGTCGATATCCGGTCGCACCAGCGATCAGGACACCCAGCAGCGCAGCGATTCCCAAGACCTGGGACAGAATCCGACTTTGGGAAGGACGCAGCGCAGCAAGCAGTGCATTCATATCGACAAAGCGCGACTGTGGATCTTCGCTCAGTCCTTGGCGCAGCGCGCGATGCGTCCTTGCAGAAACGGTGTCTTTGGCCAGTCCCAAGGCTTCCATCACCGTCAGACAAAAGCTGTACTGATCCGATCGCGCGGATGCACAGACTCCGCGCCGAAGCTCCGGTGCCAGATAGCGCGGTGTTCCAGCTACGCTGCGATCGCCCGGCATGGCATCGCGGGTGTGAGCCAGTCCAAAGTCCGATACCAGCACACGTCCATCACTCCGTCGCCACAGAATGTTTTCCGGCTTGAGGTCGCGGTGTACTTCACTACAGAGGAGCGGCGCTGTGAAAGATTCCCCCGTCGTCGGATTTTGCGCAGCAGAGCCCGTGGGGAAGACAGCGTGTGGGAACGAGTGATCGCGCGGGAAGGAATCTGCGTACGTTTAGTGCTGTGCGGAATTCTTCAGAAGATCCACAACACCGTCGGCAACACCAGCGGCAGATGCGGGGTTTTGACCTGTCACCAGTCGCTCGCTGATCACCACTTTCTTCTGCCACTTGGGAGCGGGATCGTGCTGGGCTCCGTGCGCGGTCAGTGCATCCGCAAGCAGGAACGGAACGACTTCATCGAGCTTCACTGCGCGCTCTTCTTCGTTGGTGAACGCGCTGACCTGCTTGCCATCGACCAGGTACTTTCCAGAGGTCAGCTTGACATTCACCAGCGCGGCGGGACCGTGACACACCGCAGCGACGACGCCTCCGCGCTCGTAGATCGCTGCCGTGACACGCTGAAACGCACGATCATCTGGCAGATCCCACATCGTTCCGTGACCACCTGCGAAGAAGATGGCGTCGTAGCGGCTTGGGTCCACGTTTGCTGCGGCTTGGCTTGCGGCCAGATCCGCACCGTGTTCGGTGAGAAAGGCTCGGCTGACTGCGTCTGCATCTGCGACGCCATCGAGCGGAATCTGTCCGCCTTGAACGCTTGCGAAGTCAATCTGATAGCCGGCACGACGGAAGACTTCGTAGGGATGCGCGACCTCGCTGAGGTAGGCTCCCGTTGGCTTTCCGGTGTTTCCTTGGCGCGTGTGGCTGGTGGTTGCAATGAGTACTCGCTTGCTCATGGGATCTCCTGGCTTGGGTGCGATGTGGGTTCCGCTTGCTGATTGAACGTGAGGGGTCGCACACGCGCTCATCAGGGTCAGAAGCGCGAGTGCGTGGCCGGTGACAGTTCGTCGTTTCATGAACTGAATATGCGCCCAGCTCGGTCCGCAGAGTAGGTGACGCAATCGTGCATGACTTGTACACTGCTGGTACAAGTGAGCCATGGCGCTTCAATCGACCTTGCCGAATCTGCTTACCTTTTGTGCCGCGTTCGAGCTGGGCAGCTTTTCCAAGGCTGCGCGCCAGCTCGGGATCACACCACAGGCCGCGAGCCGCAGTGTGGTTCGCCTAGAAGAGACGCTGGGTGTGACGCTGTTTCGACGGACCACGCGCACCGTGACGCCGACCGATGATGCCCGCTCGTATTACCGAACGGCCAAGCAGGCGCTGGATCTACTTCAGCAGGCAGAAGTCACCGTTGCGCGTCGTGATGGCGCTCACGCTGGGATCGTTCGCTTGAGCGCGCCCACTTCATTTGGTCACGTCCGCTTGCTTCCTTCCCTGGCTGCGTTTCGCGAGCGCTATCCCGCGATCGAGCTGGAGCTTCACATCGGCAACCGCAACATCGACTTTACGCAGGAAGGGTATGACCTTGCGATTCGGATGGGAACGATTCGCGAAAAGGGACTCATCGCGCGCAAGCTGGGAGACTTTCCGCTCGGCATCTACGGATCGCCTTCCTACTTTGCGCGCAGACCACCACCGCGAGCCCCGGCGCAGCTTGTGGATCACGAGTGCATTTCATTCATCATGCCGAGCACGGGACGCGTTCTGCCGTGGGTGCTGCATCCTTCGCCGCGCTCCTTTACGCCACGATCCGCTGTGCGCTGCGCAGAAGATGTGCTTGCGCTGGTCTCGCTCGCGCGCGCAGGACTTGGACTCATCCAGATCTATGACTTCTTGGTAGAAAAAGACGTAGAGCGCGGCCTTCTTGTCGAAGTTCTGCGCGAGCATCGGGGGGCGAGCCGCCCGTTTTCGCTGGTCTATCCGTCCGCCGGAAGACGCTCTGCTGCCGCGCGTGTGCTCATCGATTTTCTGCTCGGAAAGACATCCTCATGATGCACAGACACGCCTGGTGACTACATCCTTCTCCCCAGCTTCCCCCCGCATGACCGTTCAGTCGGTCCGCAACGGGACAGAAGCCAGGAACAGGTCGCGGTGAATCAGTCCAGCACTGTGCGCAGCCGCGAGTCCCTTTCCTGCTTGTTGTGCCACCGAAAGGATGTCCGATACGGTGCGGGGCGTCTCTTGCAGCCAGGCGCGCAGCGTCAGTCCATCGACATATTCCATCGCCAAAAACAGCTGTCCGTGATCGGCTCCCGCATCGTAAACCTGAACCACATTGGGATGACTCACGCGAGCCATCGCGCGCGCTTCCCGCTGCAGGACATCGGCCTCTGTTCCTCCCCACAAGTCTGGACGCAACAGCTTGATGGCGACGCGTCGATCCAGCGCGGGATCTTCTGCCAGATACACCACTCCCATTCCGCCCACGCCGAGTAGCTGAATGAGCCGATACCGTCCCACCATCGCACCGGGAAACAGCGGAACGGAACGAAGTCCGGTTGCGTGCGGATCCGAGCGATAAGACCCAGAGCGCTCGGTGCTGCGCTGAAGCAGAATCAGTGCGGAAAGCTGACGACGACAGCTCGGACAGCCATCCACATGCGCTTCAATCTCTGCGCGCTGCGTCGCTTCTGCGCGTGCTTCTGCAACAGCGAGCAAAGCTTCCTCATCGGGACAGGTTGGGACAGAAGACGCGTTGGAATCGCTCGGTCCAGCTGGCCACATCGATAGAGGCTCATCATAGCACGGCTCGACGGAAATCCCACGGGTCGCTGCATGTGAAGAAGCGTAGTCCACAGTCCGCTGCGGACGCAGATGGAATGCACGTCCAGCCGCGTATCCCAGCGCTGCCTACAGTTGGAATTTTTTGCGACAACTTGCAGCGAAGACTCTCTCCCAAACGAAGGACCCAAACAGGGAGGAATCCGATGTACCGAAGACTTGCTGTGTGCTTTCTTTCTTTTGCTATTTCGTGCGGAGACAGTGCAACCACAGGACAAGACAGCGACGGTGGTGATCCATCGAGCATGAGTCCCTCTGCATCTGGTTGCAGCATCGCAAGCTGCGGTGGTGAAGGACAAGCCTGCGTCCAAGATCGCTGTGTCACAGACTGTCGGATCGCAACCGCTTCCGCATGCAGCGCGGGCAAGGTCTGTGACTTTACCGACGGACGCTGCGTCGGGAAAGACAGTCCGGGCGTGCTCACCGGAGGCTTTCAGGAGTGCATCGGTCCCAATGGAAAGCAGCAGTGCGGTCCGGGCTCTCTGTGCTCTCTGGACGGACACTGCGCGGCGGATGGTCCGTGCTCCGAGCTGTCTTGCGATGAAACAGGACGCTGCTATGGGACAAGCTGCCCGACGACGCGACCGGCTCCGCTGTGTACGCTTCCCGATCTCGACAAGCTGACGGCTGTGACACCCAACGCGATCAGCTTCGACTTTGATCGACTCTGCAACAGCTATGTTGTGACGCTGACGGGCTACGATTATCTGTATCAAGTGGCGCCAAGCGGAGACATCACCACCGTCGCTGGCTATAGCGATGCCAACATGCATGAAGTGGTGGCGGCTCCGCTTGCTTCATCGGTCAAGACACCTGGTGATGTTGCGCTGATTTACGGAATCCATGGGTCGGCCCTTTCGATGCTACAGCGTGGTGAGATGATGTCTCTGCCTCCGCTGATTCCGACCAGTGCGGTTGCTGCGGGAGTGGCTCCGATCGGGGCTCCGTTTGATACCTATTCTGCGGGTCTTACGTATGGTCCGCAGGGTCGTTTGTTCGTCGGAAACGTACAAGTCAGCGGAGACTTGGCGGAAGTCAACGCCAAGGATGGAACCACCACCACGCTGTATACCGATCCAAACGGAGAGCGCATCACTGCAGCTGCGCAGTATAATGTCCGATCGCTCGTGATTGGCATGATGAGCGGAGAGCTGCGCTTGTTTGATCTGGGAACCAAGAAGATGACGGTTCTGTCTTCGGGAATCAGTGAGCCGATCGCAAGCCTGGCCATGGATCGCTTCACCGGCACGCTGTATGTCGGACACATGAGCGGTGCGGTTGTCACTGTGAATGCAAAGGGAGAAGCGACTCCGTTTGCCAAGCACGATCTGGCGGCGCGCCTGCGCATTGGCCCAGACAACGCGCTGTACTGCCTGACCGGAGCCATTAGCGGTGGCGGTGTAAGCGGCGCGAGCTTTGCGAAGACGGCCCTTCCGAACAAGCGCTAGGCAGCGCACGCGGACTTCCTACACTGGCGCATGCTGGGACCGGCTTGGTGTGGGCCTTTCCGTCGAGGCTGCCGGTCTTGCTGACTTTTTCGCCCCAAAACCTGCCGCGAGCGCTACAAGATAGGCCTGTTAGCGAAAGGCAATCGGGTGAAGGTCTCGATCATCATTCCAGTGTTTAACGAAGAGCGCACCATCGGTGCCGTCATCGAAGCGGTTGATGCGCTGTCCTTTGACAAAGAAATCATTGTTGTCAATGACGGATCCAGCGACGGAACGAAAGAAGCGCTGCGTCCGTACGAAAGCGGTCGTCCCGGCATCCGCGTCTATCACTGTCCGGTGAACCTGGGCAAAGGCTCGGCGGTGCGCATCGGCTTTAGCATGGCGGAAGGCGACATCGTCACGATTCAAGACGCGGACTTGGAGCTGGATCCGACCGACTACTACAAGCTGATGCAGCCGATCGTGTCGGGGCAGGCGGATGTCGTCTACGGCTCGCGCTTTCTGAACGACGGAGGCGGAACCAAGCGACGCGGCATGCTGATGTTTTACTTGGCCAATCGCGCGCTGACCGGCTTTGCGAACCTGCTGTTCCACGGCAACCTCACCGACATTGAGACCTGCTACAAGCTGTTCCGTCGTGAAGTATTGCCGAAGCTGAAGCTGCGCGCTTCGCGGTTTGAGATCGAGCCTGAGCTGACGGCGCAAGTCTTAAAGAGCGGCCATCGCATCGTCGAGCTACCGATTTCCTACAAGCCGCGTACGCATGCAGAAGGCAAAAAGATCGCGTGGGTAGACGGTTTTATCGCGGTCTACACGCTCGCCAAGCAGCGGCTTGGCTGATTCCTCGATAGCTTTCCGTCGTCTCCGCCCCACATTGCAAACCGCCGCGACTGGGTCAGCATAGATGCTGGCGCAGCTCGGCGTGAGCATACGCTGACAAAAGGGGAGGAGCGACGAATGCGGACACAGAGGCTCGGTCACTTGGCGTTGGGAATGGCTGTGCTCGGCTTGCTACATGCAGGATGTCAGAGCACAGACACCGGGGGAACCGCACCTGATGATCAAGGTGCAAGCGTAGACGGCGGAACAGATGGTGGCGCATCGTGCAGCCCGGAAGGTGCGTTTGATGGCGCACCGATCACCGCAACCGCTGGAGAGTGGACGTGGGTGGACGTTCCTACTGCGGTCTGCCGGACTGGCTCACCGACGGGATTTGGCATTCGTCTGAATCCCGCTTCGGACAAGCTGATGATCTACTTTCAAGGCGGCGGAGCCTGCTTCAACAGCGCAACGTGCAGCAGCAACTCGGGCACCTTTGGGTCCAGCGAGTTCGCGGTGGCCAAAGCGGTGGCCGGACAGCGCGGCGTCTTCAATTCCAGCGACGCAAACAATCCGTTCAAAGACTGGAATCTGATCTTCGTTCCGTACTGCACCGGAGACGTTCATGCGGGCAGCGCAACCGGCGTGACTGTGCCCGGATCGGGGTCTCCGACCAACCAGCAGTTTGTCGGATATCGCAACGTAGGACTGTTTCTCAAGCGCATCGTTCCGACGTTTCCTTCCGTCAGCAAAGTGCTGGTGACAGGATCGAGTGCGGGTGGCTTTGGTGCGCTCGTGAACTATCACCGCATTGCGCAGGCGTTCTGTCCGCGTCAGGTCTCTTTGGTCAATGACTCTGGACCGATCTTTTCGGACACCTATCTTGCGCCGTGCTTGCAGAAGCGCTGGCGACAGCTGTGGAACTTTGATTCGCAGCTTCCTGCGGACTGCACAAACTGTAGCAATGCCGACGGTGGTGGCTTCTTTAACGTCGAGCGCTACCTATCCAAGAAGTATTCCGCGCAGCGGCTCGGACTGATTTCGTACACGCAAGATTCGACGATTGCGTACTTCTACGGATTTGGCCAAAACAACTGCGCGGGCATCGATGGGAATCCGGGCGCGCTGTCTGGAACGACGTTTCAGTCTGGCCTGACCGAGCTGCGTGATAGCTACCTAAAGCCCGACGGTGCGTGGTCTACGTTCTATCCAGCTGGTACAAGTCATACGATTCTGCTCGATACCAACTACTCTTCGTTTTCTACCGCAGGAACCAAGCTGACGGACTGGATGTCGAACATCGTCAATCAAGGGAATCCAACGCACGTCGGTCCGTAGTCACCCAGCTTAGCTGCTACACGACAGCATCGAGCATCCGGCGCGATGTCTGGCCCACTCTGGACGCTTTTCCGCATACTGCGCATGCTCGGGCTGTTCGTCGTACGGACGACGCAGCACATCGAGTAGCTCATACACAACAGAGCCGTCTCCCTGTTCTGCGCGATCGATCGCAAGCTGCGCCAGATAGTTGCGCAGCACGACATAAGGATTCACCGCATTCATCTGCGTGCGACGCACGGCATCGGGCAGATCCTGTTCCGTGATCCGTTGCTGATACTTCGCAAGCCACGCCACGATCGAAGCGCGATGCGGTCCATCCAGATCATCGGGACGATAGTAGGCCGCACGCAGTGTGCCATCGAGAAACGCAGAGACATCGGTATCTTGCGTAGACAGAAGCGCCAGCTTGCGAAAGAAGATCGTCATGTCCGTCTCGACGAGCTGGAGCACATGATACAGCTCCTTTTCCAGCGCTTCGTCATCTTGCGGACGCCACGCAGACAGACCGAGCTTGTTGCGCATCATCTGGGGCTGCTCGCGATCAAACGTGTGAGGGAATGCCATCAGCGCTTCTTCCAAAGGACGCGCGTCCCCGATGAGCGGAAGGATTCCTTCTGCCAAGCGAACCAGGTTCCAGAACGCAACACCAGGCTGATTCCCAAAGCAGTAGCGTCGTCCGCTCGCGTCCGTGGTGTTGGGCGTCCAGGTTGGATCGTAGTCTTCCAGCCAGCCATACGGACCGTAGTCAATTGTCAGTCCCAAGACGCTCATGTTGTCGGTGTTCATCACGCCGTGAACAAAGCCAACACGCTGCCACGCTACGACGAGTCGCGCGGTCCGTTCTGCAATGACTCCGACCATGCGCAGATAGCTGTCTTTGCTGGGCGGACCCAGGTCGGGAAAGTACTCTGTCAGCGTGTAATCGACGAGCCTACGCAGTGCATCGATGTCTCTGCGAAACGCCAAGATCTGATAGTTCCCAAAGCGCAGAAAGCTCGGAGCCACACGACAGACAACCGCGCCAGGTTCCTTGGCAGGATGTCCATCGTAGAACATATCGCGCACCACCCAGTCTCCGGTTCCTACCAACGAAAGTGCGCGGGTGGTGGGAACACCCAAGTGATGCATGGCTTCGCTGCACAGGAACTCTCGCACCGATGAGCGCATGACCGCGCGACCATCCGCAGCGCGCGAATACGGAGTCTGTCCGGCGCCTTTGAGCTGAAGCTCCAGCCGCTGTCCGCTCGGTGCTTGGACTTCGCCTAGGCTCATGGCTCTTCCGTCGCCCAGCTGTCCGGCCCAGTTGCCAAACTGATGACCTCCGTAGCAGGCCGCGTACGGTGTCATTCCTTGCGCGAGCGCGTTTCCCGCCAAGATCTGCGCCAGCGCTGGATGCTGATGGGAATCGCTTGGGAGTCCCAGCAAACCGAGTACTTCCGCTGCATGTGCAATCAGCTTGGGAGCTTGCACGGGCGTCGGACTGACCCATGAAAAGCAAGAGCCATGAACCTGACGAGAGCGTCGCTCTGTGCTTGGGTCGGCAGGAAGCGAAGACACAAAGCGATTGTCAAATGGCACCGCTGAAAACGGACTGTCAGAGACGATCGGAACAAGCAGCGGAGCCGGGGACTGAACAGACATGGCCGACACTGTGTCAGCTTCTCTGTCTGGCGAAAAGGGAAAGTAGGAATCGTGCGCATGCCTCGTCTTCTATAGGTTTTCTCTATGGATCATCTGCATAGGTTTTCTCTATGGAAGTGCGCTGACTCATCGCCCAAGTCATCCGCCAGCGGAGCCTGCGGACGGATTGTCAGCAAGCGCGGATTCCGGGCGTAGCCACCGTGGCGGTCGCTGTCTGGGCCGCACACACCGCAGCCGACGACGCGGCACGGTATTCGCAGGGCAGGGCGGACTCGGCACAATGCGCAAATTCAGCGCGCTTTCGTCGCAACGCCACGCCGTGAGGAACGCGATCCTTCACTGGAATGGTCAGCGCTTCGTCAGTGAAGACGCTGGCATAAGTGCCACCTTGTATGCGGCATGGACCGACGGAAGTGACACGGTGTGGGCTGCAGGATCGGACGGAGCCCTGTATCGTCGCGAGGCTGGAAGCTGGACCAGCTGGGCAACCGATTCTTCGTCGGCGCTTCGCGCTGTGCATGGAACCAGTGATGGCGTCTTCGTCGCGGGCAGCAGCAGTGCGCTGTGGCGCTGGGACGGCAGCGTCGGAACCCGAGAGGCGACACCCTGCGGCGGATCGATGCTCGGTCTGGGACTGGTCGGAAGTGAGCTGCTCAGCGTCGGAGAAAGCTACTGCATGGCCAAGCGCAGCGGCGGAACCTGGGTCAGCATGACCGCACCAAGCATGTTACCGACGGACAAGAACGGCTATTTTTCCGTCGTTGCATCAAGCTCAGGCACAACCTGGGTCAGTGGAAGACCTGGCAACCTGTTTCGCTTCGACGGCAGCACCTGGACCCAGCTTGAGCTCAAGACGATGGAAATCGCGAGCAGTCTGTGGGCCAGTCCCGGCGGAGAAGTGTGGATTGGCGGCACCGATCTATACAAAGTCAGCTCGTCTTTGCCGTCGCGGGTGAACGCGCGACCGCAGGAAGCCATCTACTCGCTGTCGGCGGCCACCGCAGAGACGCTGTGGGCTGTGGGCTTTGCGGGCACGGTCCTTCGTCGCAGTGGCACCACCTGGGAGCCGATCCGCAGCGAAGCCACGTCGGCGCTGTATGGCGTTTATAGTCCGTCCGACGAAGTGGCGTACGTCATTGGCTTCGACGCGGCGGGCAGCACGCTGTCGATGTGTGCCAATCGCGCGTGTTCGCTCATCGAAAAGCCGCGCGCCGGCATCGAGTATTCGGCGATTCACGGCGTCGATGCGAACACGTTCTGGGTCGTCGGCAAAGGCGGTGTCGTGCGGACGTGGAATGCGAAAAATGCAGCGCTCGCCGACGATACATCGATGCTGGGTAGCTCGGCTGCGCTCAATCAAGTCTTTGCGATCGATTCCTCGTTGGTCTACGCCGTCGGAGAGCAAGGTCTGGTGGCCCTTCGTGAAGCGAGTGGATGGCGCGCAGACACAAGCGCACCGACGGGAAGACAGAGCCTGCAAGCGCTATGGGCCAGCTCGTCCGCAGATGTCTGGATTGGCGGAACGAACGGCTTTGCGGCGCACTTTGACGGCGCATCTTGGTCGGTGGTTCAGACGGGAATCAGCGACTCGATCAGCGCCATTTCAGGAACCGGACCGAGCGATGTCTGGGCGGTGACGCTTCAAGGTTCGGTGCTGCGCTACGACGGACAGCGCTTTGTGATCGTCAGTCAGAGTGAGCTGCCTCGGCTTCACTCGATCGTCGGCAAAGACGGACACTTGTATCTGGCGGGCGCGCTCGGGACCATCTTGCACAAGAGTCCTCCGTCGCAGTAGCGTCGCTCAGCAGTGTCCAAACCAGCCGGTCTGGCTTTCGCGTCGACGACGGCTGGGCATACCCTTGACCTTACGCGACAGCAGCGCAAAAAGGGCCAGCAGCGTTCCGAAGAAACCTCGTCGATTCAGTGATCGGGACAGTTCAGTCATTGGCTTCATGGCGTTTGCGCTGCCCTTCATTATATCGCAGCTGGCGTGCGCAGTCCGACCTTCATCCAGAGCTCATCCGCCGTCAGTCCTTTGTCACGCAGCGATCGAATCGATTCCGAGCCGCGTCGCTTTGCCAAGCGGGTTCCGTCTGCTTCCGTCAGCAGCGGATGATGCGCATAGTCCGGTTCCGCAAGTCCGAGCAGTGCTTGCAGCTGTCGGTGAACGTGCGTGGACGAAAGCAAGTCCTGTCCGCGCGTCACCAGCGTCACACCTTGTATGTCATCGTCCACCACCACCGCGAGGTGATAGCTCGTCCGCAGCTCTTTGCGCGCCAGGACCACATCTCCGAGCAGCTGCGAGTTGACCGGAACGACTCCGTGATGACGATCGTGAAACGTGAGCGGCCACTTTCCTTGCGCAGACAGAATCCGCTCGACTTGTTCGGTATGAAGTCGCAGCGCGTAGCTTTGACCGGATGCCAGACGATCGTTGACAAGCTGCGGATCGAGTCGCTGACACCGTCCCAGATAGCGCGGCGGCGTATCACTTCCCGGTCCATCCTGCGGTGCGCTCTGGGCGGCTGCAATCTCCGCTGCGATCTCTGCGCGCGTACAGAAACAGGGATACAGCACGCCGAGCGAATCAAGCTGCGCAAGTGCTCGCTCGTAGACATCCAGGTGTTCGGACTGCTTGCGCACGTCGCCATCCCAAGACAGACCCAGAAACTGGAGATCGGACAGAATCGCCTCGGTAAACTGCGGACGACAGCGCGTCTGATCGATGTCTTCGATGCGAAGCAAAAAGCGACCGTGCTGCGCGCGTGCTGCGTCAAAGCCCATTCGCGCCGAATAGGCGTGTCCCAAGTGCAAGTATCCCGTCGGACTGGGCGCAAAGCGAGTGACCATGGTCGCGAGAATATCAGCTCTTGCGCTGCAACCAAGATGCACCGTGTTGTGCGATAAGTGAGTCTGTGTCCAGCGATTCCGAACCTACGTCATCCGCGCTGACTTCGTATCAGAAGCGGCTGTTTGTGCTGTTGTCGGTGGCAACCTTCTTTGAAGGCTATGACTTCATGGCGCTCGCGCAGCTACTACCAAACCTGCGGGTCGAGCTGGGACTCGGGCGCAGCGACGGTGGTTGGCTGGTTTCCTTTATCAACATCGGCACGATGCTCGCGTACTTTTTGGTGCGGCTTGCGGATCGCTGGGGACGGAAGCGCGTGCTCGGGATCACGATCGTGGGCTACACGGTCAGCTCGTTTTGCAGCGGGCTTGCGCACGGCGTGGTGAGCTTTGCGATCTGTCAGATGCTGGCGCGGCTGTTTCTGATTGCGGAATGGGCTGTTGCGATTGTGTATGCCGCAGAAGAGTTTCCGGCCAAGCGTCGTGGCATGGTGATTGGAGTGATTCAGTCTTCTGCGAGCTTGGGTGCGATCATCTGTTCCGCACTGGTTCCGGTTCTCCTGAAGACACAGTGGAGCTGGCGAAGCGTTTACTTTTTGGGCTCTGTTCCGCTGATTTTGGTCGCAATTTTCCGACGAAGACTGCGGGAAACAGAGCGCTTTTCCAGCTTGTCCAAACAGACCGATGTTGATCGCGAAGGACAGATTGAAACAAGCACATCACAGCGCTTCTTTCACATCTTGCGGACGCCGTATCGCAACCGGGTGTTTGTGATGGCGCTCATCTGGATCATGTCGTACTGCGGCATTGGGAATGTGATCACATTTTGGAAAGAGCTTGCGCTGTCTGCGCGTGCAATGACGGATGCGGAAGCGGGAGTGCTCATCTCGACCGCAGCGGTGATGGGAATGCCGCTCACGTACTTTGTTGGTAAGATCTTGGATCGCATTGGTCGTCGCAAAGGAGCGGTTCTCATCATGATCGGCGCGACGCTGGCAACGATTGGGAGTTCCTCTTTTGATCATCGCGGCGTGATCCTATCTGCGCTGACGTTGTGTGTGATCACAGCAACCGGATCGCAGGTGGTCTTGAATGCATTCAATGCAGAGCTGTTTCCCACCGAGCTGCGGTCCAGTTCATTTGCTTGGTCAAACAACTTGCTGGGACGAATTGGAATGGTGGCCTCTCCTGCGCTGGTGGGAATGCTCGCAGAGCGGTCTGGATATGTGGTGGCGCTGCAAGCGATCGCGGTGTTTCCGCTGCTTGCGCTGCTGCTGATTGTAGGAATGCTTCCAGAGACGCGCGGTCGTGAGCTTGAAGACACCGCCAAGCTGCGTTCCGTCTCGGTCTCTGCTTCGGAGGAATCACCGTGAATACACAAACAGATGCGCAGCTGTGGAACACCGATCGGACGGAAGTTCGAGCGCGTGTCATCGATCCACGTAGCGCAAACGGATCCGGTCTACCCTTGTGTCTGGAGCCATCTCGGCCCGTCGCTGCTTCGGACTTGGTAGACTGGGCATCCGCCAAGAAGGACTCGATCTCTGCTGCGATCTTGAAGCACGGTGCCGTGCTGCTACGCGGCTTTCCGATTCACTCTGCGCAGGTGTTTGAATCGGTGCTGCTGGCGCTGGGAGCGGATCTCAAGAACGATTACCAAGGGACTTCTCCGCGCAATGCCGTAACGCGCTACATCTTCAATGCAAGTGAGCTGCCCGGTTACTATCCGATTCCGCAGCACTGCGAGATGAGCTTTTTGCGTGATCCGCCACGTCGTCTGTTCTTCTGTTGTCTCGTCGAGCCGCAGAGCTTTGGTGGAGAGACTCCGCTGTGTGACTTTCGATCCGTGCTGCGTGATCTGGATCCCGAAGTGCGCAGCCGATTTGAGTCACGCGGAGTGAAGGTCATCCGCAACTACGGAGGCCCAGAAGGACACGGACGCAGAGATCTGTGGCAGCTAAAGCCTTGGCACGACATCTTTGGGACAACAGACCGTGCGCGCGTCGAAGAAAAGTGCAAGCAAGTCGGTCAGGAGTTCGAGTGGCTGGCAGATGGTCGACTGCGCTTGATCAATCAAACCGCAGCGGTGCGCAAGCATCCCCAAACGGGAGAGCCGGTCTGGTTCAATCACTCCCAAGTCTTTCATCTATCGAGCGCGGAAGGTGAATACCGACGGATTTCGCAGCGACTTCCAGAGTATCGCTATCACGCGCTGCGTGCGCTGGCAGCTCTGGTTTCATCGTACAAGCGCTGGCGACTCCGAGACGATGAACAGGCGATGCAAGCGCTGTACGGAGACGGATCGCCGATTCCTGATGCAGACATGGAAGCGGTTCGGGAAGCGATCTGGACCAACTTGGTGGTGACACGCTGGCGAGAAGGAGACGCGCTCCTGATCGACAACAGCGCGGTGTCGCACGGTCGGCTTCCGTATCACGGGCCGCGCAAGGTGATTGTGGGCTGGGAATAGGGACGTGCGCTGCGTCAGGTCTTGACCACTGGGGGGGATTGTGTGCCAAGGTGCGCACATGCTGAACATTCGCTCGCTCGGAACCTTGGGTTTGGTTGGCTCTTCCTTGGCTGTTTCGTCGCTGCTTTGCGTTGCGAGCTGCGACAAAGTGGATCCGCCGGTTCCCGATGAATCGATGGACCTTGCGGTTCGCCCGCCGGACTTGACGACCGGACCGACGGTGGACATGACGGCAAGCGGAACGGACATGGCCAGCCCGCCGGTGGACATGGTCAGCCCGCCGGTGGACATGGCCACGAGCGGTCCGAAAGTCATGGGTCTTCCGTCGTGCACGGACAAGAACGTGCTGGCCGATGCGGTGTTTTCATCGGTAGGAAAGACCTACTGCGCAAACGGTCGCTGCCACAGCTCGGGCGCGGGCAGTCTGACGTTCACCGATGGCGCGTCGATGAAGACTGCCATGGTTGGAAAGAAGTCCACGCAGGCCACAACGCTCGACATGGTGAAGGCTGGCAACGTCGATCAGAGCTACCTCATCTACAAGCTGATGGATCAGCACCTGGCCGCCGGTGTGGGCGGTCGTGGTGAGCTGATGCCGAAGGGCGGAAGCAAGCTCCCAAGCGCGGATCTGTGCAAGTTCGTGGTGTGGGTGCAAGAAGGTGCGAAGTAGCAGCCGCGCCGCTGTAGGGAGTCCGCGTATTCCCTATCCCAACGCAGGATAGGGAACGCTATCTGGCACTGTATCCAAAGGTCGCAAGTCCTCTGCTGGCGACACAGAGTCCGGTACAGTGGTCGAAGCGGCGTCCTGACATTTCCCACAAGCAGAGAGGATCCCTGTTACACTGTGTCATTGATCCCCCAAGAGGCACGATGGCAGCAGAGACTCCTTCACTTGGGTTACGGGTGGCAGGCCGCTGGGAACTGACGCGAGTCGTCGGAAGCGGCGGCATGGGAACGGTATTTTGTGCGATCGACTTGAGCACCGGACAAGAGGTTGCGCTCAAGCTGATGCACGAAGCAGAGGGCCGCAATGAGGAGCGATTCCTTCGGGAAGCCAAGCTGCTGTCTGACCTGCGACATCCGGGGATAGTCTCGTACCTTGCGCATGGACTGATGGCCGATGGTCGTCAGTACTTGGTGATGGAGTGGCTGGACGGAGAAGACCTGTCCCATCGCTTGCGCCGTGCAGAGCCGATGTCCGTCGGTCAGATCCTGGATCTGGTCATCCAAGTAGCCGATGCCCTAGCGTTTGCGCACGCCAGGGGAATAGTCCACAGAGACATCAAGCCGGAAAATGTGTTTGTTCATCGGGGCAAGGATGCAAAGCTGCTGGACTTTGGGATTGCGCGGAAGCTGTCTTCCGAGCGCCTCACCCAGACGGGAGCAGTGATTGGTACGATCGAGTACATGGCTCCAGAGCAGGTGCGTGGGAGCCGTGACTTGGGAGGAAGTGCAGACATCTATTCCTTGGGTTGTCTGCTGTATCAGTGTCTGTGCGGAGAGCCTCCCTTTACGGGGGTGCATGCAGCGGCAATCTTGGCGCGGATTCTGTTTGAGGAGCCGCAGCATCTTCAGCTAAGGAATCCCAGTCTACCGACTGAGCTATCCAGCTTGGTTCAGTCGATGCTATCCAAAGATCCCGCACTGCGTCCGCAAGAAGTCGTGACTCCGCTTCGGAAGATCCGTGCGCAAGTGTCTGACCAGCTGATGCCAGTGGTGAAGGAGTCTGCGCGTCCTCACTTCAAGAGCGTGATGACGCATGGCGAGCTACGCATGATCACTGCGGTGCTTGCGTCCCCGAGCAGAGGGGCCGTCGGACTGCTGGACTCGACGCTTCAGCGCTCGCGAAATGTGGTGCGAATCGAAGACACGCAAGACTTAGGAATTCCTGCCAGTGTGGGTTCCTATCCGGGCGTTCGTGTCTCTGTCCTTGCGGATGGATGGCTGCTTGCGGTCTTCGATCCCGTCGGACAGATCGGACTGCTGGAGCAAGTCGTCAATGCCGCACAGCTGGCGCAGGACATTGTGCAGCTTCGTCCGATGACACAGGTTGCGATTGCGGTCGCGCAGCAAGGTGCAACGGAACGACAGATTCTTGGGCCGCTGGTAGAGCTGTGTACCAAGCTTCTTGCGCGTGCCAATGAAGAGGAATCTGTCATCGCACGGGCCCCTGGAATTTGGCTCGATGATGTCAGCAGTGGCGTCCTGTCTGCTCGATTTGCGGTGGAAAAAGGAACGTATGGAACGCGGCTGATGGCACCGCGAACGACGCAAGATTCACAGGATCTGTTTCTGGGAAAGCCGCGTCAGTTCATCGGACGAGACATCGAGCTTTCGATGCTGGAGCTGTGGTCGGGGGCTTGCTTTGAAGAGTCGATCGCCCGCGCTGTGCTGCTGCTGTCTTCCGCTGGAGTTGGAAAGTCGCGCTTGGTTCAAGAGTTTTTGCATCGTCTCAAGCGCAGAGACATTGCACACCTTCAGCTGTTTGCGCGCTGCGATGCGCTTACAGAGAGCACTCCGTACGGACCCCTTCAGCGTGCGATTCGGGGTCTGTGTATGGTGCAAGCGGGACAGGAACGCGCGCTTCAGCAGGAGCGTCTGGCTTCACTGATCGCGCGCTATGTCCGACCGTCGGAACAGAAGCGAGTGGCCGAGTTTATCGGTGAGCTGATTGGCGTTCCGTTTTCCGATAAGAACAGTCCACAGCTCGCTGCCGCGCGTCATGATCCCAAGGTGATGAGTGATCAGATTGTGGCGGCACTCATCGACTTTGTGCGGGCAGCATGCAGCGTCGGTCCCGTGGTGATGATCCTCGAAGACTTTCACTTCTGTGATCTGCTGTCTGTTCGCGTGCTAGAAGCCATGCTGCTGGAGCTTCATTCACTTCCGCTGTTCATTTTGGCCGCAGCGCGAAATGAAGTGACAGAGAAGTTTCCCGAGCTGTGGATCGGAATTCAAAAAGATGTGCTTCAGCTTCGACCGCTCAGTCGGAAAGCGTGTGAGCGACTGGCCAGTCAGGTCTTGGCCGGAAAGGTTCCGTCCGAGCTAATCGAGCGCGTGATCCTGCTGGCCGATGGGAATCCGCTCTTTTTGGAAGAGCTGATGCGCTCTGTTTCCTTGGGAGGAAGTGATGCGCTGCCGGTGTCTGTGCTGGCGGTGCTCCAGCACCGGGTTCATGGTCTTCCTCCCGATGCGAGACGGATTCTGCGTGCGGCCAGTATTTTTGGGGACACATTCTGGAAGGGTGGACTCAGCGAGCTGGTGGGACTGTCCAGTCAGAGCGTCGAAGAGTGGCTGCTGTTTCTGTGTCGCGCAGAGGTGATAGAGCGCCACCGGCAGAGTCGTCTGGCCGGCGAAGTAGAGTATGCCTTTCGACACACCCTGATGCGTGAAGCGCTGTATCAGATGGTGATGTCTGATGATCGCAAAGTCGGTCACGGGCTCGCGGCAGCCTATCTGCGCAAGATGGGCGAAGTCGATTCCTTTGTGCTGGCTGCGCACCACGAAAAGGCAGGAGATCTGACCAGCGCAGGGACGGAGCTAAGCAGAGCGGCGGCACAGTGTCTGGCTCGATTTGATCTAGTGGGTGCGCGCAAGAGTGCGCTGCGAGCACTGGATCTGGGAATCCGCGATGCGGTGCGTGGATCGGCATGCAGTCTGCTTGCGCAGTCTCTGTACTGGAGCAGTGAGTGGGAGCCCGTTCCCAAGTGGGCGCAGGAAGCGCTGGATCTCTGTCCGCTCGGGTCTGTGGAATACTGTCGCGCGCTCGGCGTGTACATGATGACTGCGGTCATGAGCGGAAAGCAGGATGTCGTCGGAGAGCTGGTCGGTCGATTCCTACAAACCGATCCAGAGACCATCGCGATCGATGCCTACGTGGAAACTGGCAACTTCATGGTGCTGATGTTCGTGATGGTTGCAGAGCGTGCGCTGGTTGACGCATTCCTTTCGCGACTTCAGCAAGTTGTGGCCAAGGTGTCTGAACACAGTCTGTCGCGGGCCATGCTGTCGTTCTGTCATGGTGCGTATCTTCGACTGCTTGCGCCGCAGCCATGGCAGGCAGTTGAGCTGCTCCGTGATGCGGTGCTCCGATTCCATCGCGCAGGAGACACCAGAAACGAAGCGCTGTCTGCGTGCATCTTGGCACTGGCAGAGCGCGAAGTGGGACAGTACGAGTCCGGTGTCCGTACGCTGGGTCAAGCGCTGCAGATCGCAGAAAAGTTGGCTGGAACCGTGATGCCAACCGTGCAGATGCACATCGCGATGCTGCAAGCGTCTTCCTCGCGACAAGAAGACCGGACCAACGCACCAATTGCCGCACAGAAAGTGATCGATGGATTCGCTGAAAATGCGGTCTACGTTGCGCTGGCGAAAGCGATTGTTGCCAAAGACTTGCTTCAAAATGGCAAACAAAATGAAGCACTTGCACTCATAGAATCGGCTTATCAGTCGCTGCGCATGACGCCAACAATGCAAGCGATCGTGCTGCCCAGTTTGATTGATATGCATCGTCAGTGCGGTCACATTGATGTCGCTGTCTCGATGGCTGCAGACTTGCGCGCATTGCTCGAAAAGCTGGGTGATGCTGGATACTTAGAAGCGGTTTGCCGATTGGCCATTGGTGATGCACTACAGGCCGCTGGGCAAACAGAAGAAGCACGCGCAATCTACCAATCAGCAGCTGCACATGTGCGGCTGCGTGCGTCGCATGCCCCTGACGAATCGTCTCGGGAAACGTTCCTCTCTGCTGTTCCTGAAAATGTTCGTGTCGTTTTCTTGACCTCATCGTAGACTTCATGCTGTGCAGACCGACCTGTCGTGCAGCATAGTGACTGCGCAGACAAGGTCGTTTTCTGGCACAGCGAGTGCTGACACAGCGGGTTGAGGAAACGGATGCGCAAAAAGATTGCTATCCTCGGTGGGGGAATGTCGTCCTTGGTCACGGCATATGAGCTAAGCTCCTTGCCTGACTTTCATGCAAAGTATGAACTGACTGTGTATCAAAACGGCTGGCGTCTAGGTGGCAAGGGAGCCAGCGGTAGAAACCCAAAAGATCACGACCGGATAGAAGAACACGGTCTTCATCTTTTGTTCGGATTTTACGACAACGCATTGGGCATTATGCGACAGCTCTATGACGAGCTGGGACGCAAGCCAGGGGAAGCTCTGGCGACGTTTGATGATGCCTTTAAGCCTCACAACTTCATCGTGATGATGGAGCAGCACAAGGGTCAGTGGCTTCCCTGGAAGCTGGACCCGATTCCCAATCCGCTGTCGCCAGGCGGAGACGGATTCCTAAAGCCTTGGGACTACATAAAGCGTGTGCTCGAGTGGTGTCTGGAGATCATTCACAACTACATCCTGCATACCGATGGGGTGAAGCTGCTGGGATTCCGTTCGCAGCTTGCGAAGGCTGCGGAAGTGATGAAGATTCAAGTCCATCAACAGATGGATCGCAAGGCCGCTTCAGCGTCGAGCGAAGGACTGGTTGCAGCCGCCAGCACGAAGCCAGAATCGGGAGCAGAATCGGAACCAGAGTCGGGAGCAGAATCGGAACCAGACAGCGAGCTTTCGGAGCTTGTCCGCACACTGCATCAGCAAGGAATCTATCCAGAACAGATGGAGGATCGGGCTGCGTCTCTGGCTCCCTCTTCATCGACCTTTTCGTCGCTGTGGTGGATCGAGCTGGAGCTGATTCGGCTGTTTCTGGACTCGATCGGTGATGCAGGCGCGGTGGTTCATCTGATCGGCAAAGTGCTGGAACATCTGTGGCGCTTGCTCTTTGATGCAGACACGGTCTTGCGAAGGACTCGCATGATCTTGGATCTGGCGTTTGCTACGGTGCGCGGACTCATCGACAGTCGGATCATCTTTCCACCGTACGACTGGTTTGGCATCGACAACTACGATCTGGTTTCGTGGCTGCGAAAGTACGGAGCCAACGAAGCGACGCTGCGATCGCCGCTCATCTTTGCGATGAAGGATGCGGCGTATCATGGCTACACTCCGATCGGAGCCGGAACGATCCTGCATGCGATGCTGCGCATGCTGTTCACTTATCGCGGCAACATCCTTTACAAGATGCAAGCCGGAATGGGCGACACGATCTTTACGCCGCTGTATGAGGTGCTCAAGAAGCGCGGCGTTCGTTTCGAGTTCTTCCATGCCGTTCGCAACATCGAGCTGTCCGCAGACAAGCGGAGTGTCGCCAAGATCCACATCGGACGGCAAGCGACGCCAAAGACAGGTTCCTATGATCCACTGATTCAGGTCAAAGGACTGCCGAGCTGGCCAAGCACTCCGCTGTTCGATCAGCTGGTAGAAGGAAAGCTCATTCAAGATGGTGGCTTCGATCTGGAAGACTTCTGGACGAAGTGGAAAGACGTGGACGCGATCACGCTGGAAGCAGGAAAAGACTTCGATCAGGTGGTGCTCGGAATCTCGATTGGTGCCTTTCCATTCATCGCAAAAGAGCTGATTGATGCGAATCCGCGCTTTGCTGCCATGACGAGCGCGGTGAAGACCACGCAGACGCTGGGCGTTCAGCTCTGGCTCAAGCCGGATCTCAAAGAGCTGGGCTGGGAACTGTCATCGCCGGTGGTCATTCCCTACGTCGAGCCGCTGGATACGTGGGCGGACATGACGCACCTTCTTTCGCATGAGTCATGGCCTGCGGGATCGGTCAAGAACCTGGCGTATCTGACGTCCGCAATGCAAGACAACGAACCGATTCCGCCTCGCTCCGATCATGGATATCCGTGGCGACAGACTGAGCGAGTGAAGCAGTACACCATCGATTTTCTGACCAAAGACATCGAGGCACTGTGGCCAAATTCTGTGGATGCAAAGGGAGAGTTGGATTGGAGTCTGCTCGCTGCACCTGCAACGGCGGTTGGAAAGGCGCGTGCAGACCATCAGTACTATCGGGCACCGCTGTCTCCTTCCGAGCGCTACGTGCTGGCGGTTCCTGGTAGCTCTGCCAAGCGACTACGGGCCGAGGAGTCTGGCTTTGCCAACCTGATTCTGACGGGAGACTGGACCAAGACCGCGCTGTCGATCGGTTGTCTGGAAGCCGCCACGATGGCTGGAATCATGTCTGCGCGTGCGATCGATCGTAGGATTCCCAAAGCCAAGCATGACTGGCTTGCGGATCTGCCTCCTGCTGCGACGCCAGTCCCGCCGACTCCTGTTGCGCAGTACGTCAACATAGACGGACAGCTGCTCGGGATTCCTCCGGTGGATCTGGATGTAGATGTCAGCATGTTCCTGCTTCCCGCAGACTACGGAAAGCTTCGTCAGATCTGCGACACCCAGCTCAACTTGGGAGGCGATACGATCTACAAGCCGATCGGTCCGTTTGTGGTGATGTACGCGTCGAAGCTGAACAACTATCCGAAAGGGAATCCGATTGGTTACGTGCCAGAGTTAGACTACGGAATCTGGATTCCTCTGCTGGCAGGAAAGAAGATCGGTCCGTTCTTTAAGCCAGAGCGCGTGGTGACGTACACTCCCTACATTTGGGTGGACAACGGAATCGCACTGATTGGCGGACGGACGGTGTTTGGGTTCCTGAAAAACATCGGTCAGATGACGTTCCCTGCATCGGCCAAAGACACCAAGAGCTTGTCGCTGAGCACGCAGGTTCTACCAAAGTACGGCGTCAATCAGAAGGTGGTGGAGCGTAAGCTCATCGAAGTGCGACGCAAGCCGTTTTCACTGCTGACGGAAGTGAAGTCCCTGTGGGAAGGAACAGAGAGTCTGCTGGATGCATTTGGCGCATCGATCGATGGACTTTTGCACGGAAATCCAGAGGTTCCGCTGCCAAGCTTTCAGTTCATCCGCGATCTGCTCTCCGGGATGTCGGCAGGAATGCGGATGGTGTATCTCAAGCAGTTCCCAGAGATCACCGATGCACGGCTGGCCTGCTACCAAGCCATCACAGAGTGCGATGTTCCCATTACGGGAGGCCTGAAAGGAGGCCTGCTGTTTGGTCAGTACTCCGTCGACATCTATCGCTACGAGAGTCATCAGCTTGTGAAGACGCTCGGACTCTATCCGGTCGAAAGCGATGCAGACAAAGATACGATGATGGCGCTGGCGCAAGGCTGGGCAAACTTCAAAGCGGTCGTTGAAAACGGAACGATCATCTGGAAGGCATCCATCCCGTAGCACCCTGCGGAGTCACGCGCTGTGTAGGTCGTGACTCCGCCTCCTTCGCATCGGTCCTTCTGTCCGCACCAATCCTCGCGAAAACGGAGCCTTCTGCGCTATCATCAAGTGCACGAAGGAGCGTTCTGATGAGCGACATTGTTGACTGCAAGCCGCTTGGTTTTCCGTGGGTGACTGCGGATCCTTTCCTGTTTTGCGTACATCATGATGATGCGTATCCTGCGGGAAATGATGCACTCGGTCCTGCTGCGTCTCTGTCGGGTCGTGACATTGGACAGGACTTCGCAGGAAAAGATGGCTGGCGGATGTATCACGGAGATGTGGTTCCGGGGTTCCCTTCCCATCCACATCGCGGCTTTGAGACAGTGACCATTGTGCGACAAGGCTTGGTGGATCACTCGGACTCGCTGGGAGCCACGGCGCGCTTTGGTCAAGGCGACGTACAGTGGCTTACTGCTGGTCGCGGAATTCAGCATGCAGAGATGTTTCCACTTCTTGCACAAGACAAAGACAATCCGCTCGAACTGTTTCAGATCTGGCTGAACCTTCCGCGCGCAAACAAGATGGTAGAGCCGCACTTTTCCATGCTGTGGCAGCCGAAGATTCCGCATCTTGTGGAAGACGGAGTCGATGTCGCTGTCGTCGCTGGTGCCATTCCCTCGGTGGCAAGTCCGCCGCCTCCTCCTCCGCACTCATGGGCCGCACAGCCGGATGCAGATGTCGCCATCTGGACGGTGAAGCTTGCACCTCATCGTGCGTGGACGCTTCCTTCTGCGCAGCCCACTTCGGTTCGTACGCTGTACTTCTTTCGTGGATCGCAGCTTCAGCTTGGGAATCGCACGATTCCGGCGCGACAGGCGATCTCTGTAAGAGCCGATGCAGCGCTTCGCATGCAAAGTGGCGACGATGAATGTGAGCTGCTTGTCCTGCAAGGTCGTCCGATTGCAGAGCCCGTGGTGCAGTACGGACCGTTTGTGATGAACACCCGCGAAGAGATCGAGCAAGCGATGCGAGACTATCGGCGCACACAGTTTGGAGGCTGGCCGTGGCGCAGGCGCGATCCCGTGCATCCGCGCAGCGAAGGACGGTTTGCCAAGCATGTAGATGGACGAATCGAGCGGCTCGACGCGCTGTAATCGCCACATCGCGATCTGCTACGCGCGAAAGCGAATCTGATACTCGCACGCATGACGAAGCTGCTGCTGTCGAAGCTCTTTCATGCGTGTCACCTGACAGTCTTTGGCTCCCACCATTGTCAGGACTTGTTCGATATAGGCATGCACCAGCGTCGTGACCAGCGGGCTTGCAGACTCGATGTCGCGGAGCTGCACAGTGACTCCGTACTGTCGATCATGCTGCGCCAGTACTCCAGCCGAAAGAGATCCAGACTCGAAGTACGCGGACCAGATCTGTGGAATCTTTGAACAGAGACTGACCGCCGTCGCACTCTGGATGTACGGACGATAGACGGTCTGAAAGTCACGCTGACAGAACGCGCGCAGCAAGCGACGGAACCGAGGCTCATCTTGCAGCGCAATCTGTCTGTGCAGCACTTCCAGAAACGGAGTCCACAGATCGAGGTTCACCCACTCAATGGCCATCATGGTCCGCTGTAGTAGCTTCTGGGTTTCTTGCGGACAGTCGAGAACCAGCTGTTCAAACCGAGCGGCTCCACAGACCTCACGAACGACACTAACACCGTCGAGGATGGCGGCTCCCTTAACCCGAGTTGCCATGGCAACATCCATCATAGCGCAGCGTACCTGAGATGATCCGAGGACTTCGGATTGTGCTGCGTTGCGCACTGCTTCACATCGAATCTGTCATTGCGTTGCTTGCGCACGATGAAGGACAGCGCGCTACACGTCGTGACAGACAAGCTGCGGCGTCCGATCTGCACTACGGACAGCGACAGAGACTCGATATCTCTGACGGTGAAGCCAGGTCTGAAAGTGCCAATCGCTGGGAATGTCTGCAATCGAAGCGGCAAAGGCAATGCGGATCGGCTGCGCGGAAGGAATCGCAGACAGTGCAAACGAAAAGCCATCCAGCGGAAGCGCAAGTCCAAGACCTCTGGCTTTGATGTACGACTCCTTCAGCGTCCAGTATTCAAAAAATCGGCTCGGTTGGGAATCGATGGGAAGACTCCGCAGATCACGAACTTCCGACGGTGAAAAGAATCGATCGGCCACATCAAGTGGTGCGCCTCGCTGAGGATCTTCGACATCAATTCCCACATCAAAGGAAGTCGTCACTGCGCAAGCCACCACATCATGGGAATGCGACAGGTTGAAGCGAAGCTGGGTCAGCGCCGGATGATGCGCGCGCGAAAGCTCCGGTTTTCCGTGTGAGCCTTGCTCAAAGACCAGCGTGTCCGGTTCGCACGCGGCGTGGCGAGCAAGAACCCTGCGCAGCAGCGCATGCGCGACTGCGTACAGGTTGCGATCTTTGTCGAACACAAAGCGCTGCGCGATCTGCTGTTCGCTGGGACGTAGCAGCCCAAAGTCACTGCGGAGTCCTTCAAGTCCCCGATCTGCGACGGTGGACAGATAAACCTGAACCGTTCCCAGCGCTGGAAAAGAGCGGGGCAGGGCACTTGTCATTTACGGCGTCCGCGTGATGCGCGGCGAGTAGATGTCGTAGCGAATGTCGCGCGGCAGATTCCATCCCGAAGGATCGGGCTCTGTTAGCTCGGTCAGATCCAGATCCGACATCACCAAACCCGTCGGAGAAGCGATGACTGGACAGAGTCCTTGCGGTCCGCAGAAGTAGCTCTCTCCGAAGTACTCAATGGTCCACGGCGGCTCGCGTCCCAATCGGTTTGAGCCACCGATGAAGACTCCGTGACGTACCGCGTCGACGAGAAACTCTTGATGCCAGACCTTCTGACTCTTTTTCCCAAACGTGATCGCCGGACAA
>ERZ724514.100-NODE-100-length-35668-cov-7.233314_pt1 | contig 35668 bp, 27 predicted proteins | sample MGYA00376047_ERZ724514 | MGnify/ENA primary metagenome ERZ724514 (study PRJEB28724, sample SAMN07190883) | activated sludge metagenome | isolation source: activated sludge of sewage treatment plant in Hong Hong | place: Hong Kong | collected 2016-03-17 ...
ACAGCATGTACTGTCCGCCCGAGTGCAGCGCCACCACGTCCGAGCGCAGACCCGTCTGATCGAGCGACTCTTTTTCGATCGCGGCGATGATCTGCTTGCGCTGCGCGTTCTGCTTGTCTGGCGGCGCTTTGCCGTCGATCGCAGCAGCGATCTTCGCGGTCACATCGTCGTAGGTCCACAGGATGCGCACTTCCAGGTCTGGACAGCGCAGCTCGTCATTTGCCGTCGCTGCGTAGAATCCATCGCGCAGAAGATCGCGTGTCGCCGTCGAAAGCTTATGCAGCTGGCCGCGTGCGACGTGATGGTTGGTCAGCAGCAGGCCATCGTCGGATACCAGCGATCCCGAGCCTCCGTCCGACACCCGTACCGCCGCACGCTGCTGATGAATCAGCCAGTCGTCCGTCGGCGCGAAGTTGTGGACTTTTTGCCACGCTCCGCGCGGAACCTGATGCACGGGCCACATGCCTTCGTCGGCGTGAGCCAGCACAGAACACAACATTCCCCCCAACAAGGCAGCCGTACGACGGCCCCAGATGCTCCCCATGCCACCATCTTCGATGGCCAAGGCTCATTACTCAATAGGATTTTGTATTTTGGATCGCGGAAATAAAACGGCTACTTAGCGCGCCGCACAGGAGCCGCAGGGGCCGTCGGGACTTTGCTTCGGAGCACTGGCTGACTGGGCGCACCTTTGCGCAGATACAGCGACGACATCTCGTACTCGAAGAAGCCGAGCATGCTGCTTTGGATCACCTTGCGCCACAGCTCGCTGGCTTGGTTGCGATCGCCGCGTCGCAGCGCTGCCTGCGCCAGGTAAAAGTTCGCCTCGGCTTGCTTGCCCGGCGTGTCGGCGTGACGGGTTAGCTCTGCTTCGGACAGCTGGCCGCTGCCATAGCGCGCCAAGTCCGCGTGCCACTTTCCACCTTGCACCGACTGAAGAAACGCCATCGCCAGCGGATCGGGCACTTGACCCGCGCGTGCCTGCAAGTCGAGCAGCCACAGCGAGCAATAGACCTTGAGCGGCTCTCCCAGCTGCTGCGACGACAGCGCGCGATGGTAGATGTCGAGCGCGAGATCCAGCTCTCCTCGCTGAACCAGGAACGCGATCGAGTCCGCATAGAGCGCGCCCGCGTTCTTGTTGTTTTCTTCGGCAGACGGAAGCTGATCGGCAGCCAGACGGAAGGCCAGCAGCGACTGCTCGCGATCTCCAAGCTGGTAATAGAGTCGTCCGCGCTCGATCTCTGCTTCGGCTCGTCGCTCCGGCGGCAGCTTTCCCGCGCCAAGGAGCTGCTCGTACTGACGCAGACTCGACTTGCGGATCTCGGTGCCCGCGCCTTCTTTTTGCAGCTCTTGCGCGTCGCCCATCATCCGACCGAGTCGCGCTGCGAAGAACGCTTTGCTCAGCGGATCGTACTGCGCCGCGTCTTGGTGGACCGATCGCGCCCGTTCCAGCGTCGTCGCTGCTTGCGCGGCGTCCCCTTTGCGAAGCTGCAGCAGCCCGAGCAGCTCCAGCGCCTGCGCGTTTTCCTGCACCGACACCGACCGCGTCAGATAGCGCGTTGCTTCGGGAATCGCTCCGACGTTGAAGTAGCCGCGTCCGACCTCCGCGAGAGCCAGCGCCATGCTAAACCCTGGCTTGGTGTCGGGAAACTGCTGCTTCATTCGCACGTAATACGCTTCGATCTCGGCGAGCGCGCCTTCCATCTCGGCGGTTCGTTCTTCGCTGACCAGCTCCGACAGACGCTCGACGTAGAGCAGGCCCAGCTTTTCCCACACCATTCGATCCGTCGGAGCCAGCGCTTGGGCTCGCTCAAACGCACGGATCGCCAGGCCTTTGCGCTCTTGGACCGCAGCCAGCTCACCGATGCACACCGACGCGGGAACGAAGTCTTTGGCACGCGCCGCGACATCGCGACAGACCTGCAAGCTGACATCAATGTCGTCGGCGTTCTGAGCCAGTCCCAGCGCCAGCTTCACCGCCGCTAGGAGCTGTTCGTCGCTGAGCTGTTCGTTTGGACTCGCCAGCGTCTCACGCAGTAGATCCGCCAGCTTGGCTTCGTCGCTGCCGAGCTTGCCGATCTTGTCGATCGCCGCCAGCGCTTCTTTGGGCTGCGACACCCGCAGATACAGCCGTGCCAGTCGGAACGCCGTCGCGCCGGTCGTTCCTTTGCGTCGCATCGTCTGAGACAGCGACTGCAAGAAGTCGCGCGGGCTCAGGATGTCGTTTCCTTGGGCTTCGCGCAGATAGATGTCGACGAGCTGCTTGCGAATCAGCGGCACCGGCCACAGTCGATACGCCAGCTCCAGATCCGACGACAGCGTCGCGGGTGGATCGCTAATAAGCTGCGCGAGAGAGCGTCCTCGGCCTCGCAGCGTGTTCTGCGCAGAGTCTCCCGTGCCGCTCAGCCAATCGACGATCTGCTGATAGCGCAGTGCGGGCTGCGTCGCTGCTGGGTCGAGCGTCTGCTGAACCATCAGCGCGGCCACGGCTTCGGGATGTGATCCTCGTCGAGAAAACGCGCGATCAATGTGCTGTGCGGCGGAAAGCAGTGCGGGCTGCGTCGGAGGCCGCAGCGGATCTTGTAGCTCTACGGCGTCAAACAGCGTCAGCGCACGCGAAAAGAGCTGGAACGCATCTTCCGCATGTCCTCGACTGAGCGCTTGTTCCGTCGCTGCACAGTAGTATTCGATCAGCGTTTGCCGTCGTCCGAGCCGCGTCGAATCTCCCTCTGGAAGCGCATCGAGCTGCTGACGGACGCGCTCGGCTTCTTCCTCGCTGTTCGGTCGGCTTCCTTGCGCGACAATCGGCGGCTGCGGCCTGATGTCTCGCTTTGTCGTCGCAGGTTGCGGTGATGCCGACGCAGACAGCGCAGGCTTGACCGTTTGGGGAGCGTGCCCACAGCCAACAAGGCCGAGCCACAAGACCCACGGAAGCCGCCCACCGATGTGTGCTTGCCCTCGTGGCGTTCTAAAAGAAAAGCGCGTGCGCATGCGAACGTTTGCCAGTCTACTACGCTCTGTCTCGAGAAGCCCAAATAACGGCGGCGCAGCGACTCACGTACGTGTCCGAATGGAAATTCGGCCCGAACTGCGTGCGAAAACAAACATCTTGCGGCACGCTGTGTCCGGGAGAACCCTCGTCAACATGATCACAACCAAAGCGTACGGTGTAAGCAAAGCCAAGGAACCCGTCGGACCGCTTACGATTTCTCGACGAGAAGTCGGACCCAGCGATGTCCTCATCGAGATTCAGTACTGCGGCATCTGTCACTCGGACATTCACCAGGCTCGCGACGAGTGGGGCGGCGGCATCTTCCCGATGGTTCCCGGTCACGAGATCGTCGGTGAAGTGACTTCAGTCGGCAGCGCAGTAACCCGCTTCAACGTGGGAGACCCCGTCGGTGTTGGTTGCTTGGTCGATTCCTGCCGAACGTGCCGAAGCTGCAAGGACTCGCTAGAGCAGTACTGCGAAAACGGCTGGGTCGGTACTTACAACGGCCTCGAGCGCGACGGCAAGACGCCAACCTACGGTGGCTATTCCGAGCGAATCGTCGTCGATGAAAACTTTGTGCTGAAGCTGCCGCGTAACCTCGATCGCGCGGCGACGGCCCCGCTGCTGTGCGCGGGCATTACGACGTATTCACCGCTGCGACAGTTCCGCGTCGGTCCGGGTCAGCGCGTCGGCATCGTGGGTCTGGGCGGTCTGGGTCACATGGGGCTCAAGCTGGCGGTTGCGATGGGCGCAGAGACCGTGCTGTTTACGTCGTCGCCGGGCAAGAAAGCGGCTGCGCTTGCACTCGGTGCCAGCGATGTGGTGGTCTCACGCGATGCGGACGCGATGGCCAAGCAAGCGGGCCGGTTCGACTTCATCCTCGATACGGTGTCGGCAAACCACGACATCAATGCGCTGCTTGGTGCGCTGCGTCGCGATGGAACGCTGTGTCTCGTCGGTGCGCCCGAACATCCGCATCAGCTCTCCGCGTTTGGTCTGATCATGGCGCGTCGTCGCATCGCGGGATCGCTGATCGGTGGCATCGCCGAGACGCAAGAGATGCTCGACTTCTGCGGTCAGCACAACATCGTGAGCGACATCGAGCTGACCACCGTGTCGGAAATCAACCGCGCGTACGAGCGGATCGTGGCATCTGATGTGAAGTACCGATTCGTGATCGATATGCAGTCACTGCGCTCGAGCTAGCGAGGCGAACACCCGGGGAGTGTGGGCTTCCAGGGTGGTTGTTCCGGCGAAACCCGGCCTCGGTAAGCCCTGAAAACTCCGGTAGAAAATGTGATCTGATTCGCACAAATTCGGGGCTCGTTATGATCTACGATAACGATCGGGAAACCACGCACGACGGCCGCCTGCAAAACAGGTATCGCCAGTCCTGAATAGAGACAGCTCGTCACAGCCACCATCGGGTACAGCACATACCCAAAAACCACTTGGCAAGGAACAAACGATGAAGAAAAAGTGGGTTGGATCGCGAATCTTTTTGGGCACTCTCTGCGGCTTGCTCGGAGCCTGCGGGACTCAGAGCATCGAGCCGTCCGCCGTGTCGTCCAGCGAACCGCAGAAAGCGCTGCCGGTGCGTGTGCAGGCGCTCCACGGTGGACTGGCGGCTCCGACGATGTCGTTTGTGGCTCCGCGTCAGCCGGTGGTGGCGGATTCAGTCGAGCAGGTTGCGTGGGCAACGCTGCGTGGCATCGAGGCCGGTCACAAGCTGTCTGAACAAGCAGTGGCGACGGCCAAGCTGCGAGAGATCCACGACGCGGGCAATGGTCCGCTGATCGCGCGTTTTGAGCAAGAAGTCGACGGTGTGCCGGTGTTCTTGAGCGGCATCAGCATCGCGATGGATCGTGAGCTTCAGCCGACGCTGGCGAGCGGTCGACTGGAAAACAAGCTGGTCAAGGTGTCGGAGCGGTTCTCACTCGACGAAGCGGTGGCTGTCGAATCAGCGCTGCGGGTGATGTCCGGCGAGCGTGGCTCGGCACAGTCGATGTCCGAGGCGGTTCCGTCAGCAGCTGGCTACAGCAGTCGCCACATCGTCGCGAAGCTCTCTGGCTCGGGCGCGCTGGCGGACGTCAAGTCGCGCAGTCGTCGTGTCTATTTCCCGACGAGCCAAGGTCTGGTTCCGTCCTATTACATTGAGCTGGATGTCGCGCCCGCTGATTCCACCAACAGCGTGATGCGAGCATATGTTGTGTCAGCCAGCGACGGAAAAGTGCTGTTTGAAAAGAGCCTGGCCGAAGACCTAGCGTACAGCTATCGCGTCTATGGCGACGGTGCTCCGGGCTTTGTTCCGTGGGATGGCGCGCAGGGCAATGCGTACTCACCGTTTCCGAAGGCGACGGCTGATGTCTCGGCTCCGACGTTTCAGGCGCCGGGTCTGGTCTCGATTGAAAACCTGCCGTTCCGTCGCAATGATCCGTGGCTTTCGGCGGGCGCGACCGAGCTAAACGGCAACAACGGCTGGGTGTACGTCGATCAGGTGGCTCCCGACGGATATACCGCGGGCGATTTGCTGGTGACTCCGACGGCGCCAGGTGTCTTTGACCGCACCTTCGACCTGACGACGACCAGACCGTCAGCCAATGACACCGCCAAGCGTGCCGTCGCGACCAACCTGTTTTACATCGTCAACTACCTGCACGACGTCTACTACGACGCGGGCTGGACGGAATCGGCGCAGAACCCGCAGAACGTCAACTACGGACGCGGCGGAGTCGAAGGCGATGCGATTCGTCTCGAAGCGCAGGACTCGGGGGGACGCAACAACGCGAATGCGAGCACTCCTGCCGACGGTGGAATGCCGCGCATCCAGATGTATTTGTGGGATGCGACGATTGGCAAGCTACAGGTCACGGCACCGGCGGGCCTTGCCGGCGACCTCAATAGCCAGGGCGCAACCTTTGGTCCCGTCGGAACCTACAGCCTCACCAAAGATGTGGTGGTTGCGAATGACACCGGCGGTGTGTCGGGGACTGACGGCTGCGAGATGATCACCAACGCGCCTGCCGTGTCGGGCAAGATCGCGCTGATGGACCGAGGCAACTGCAACTTCTCGGTCAAAGCGAAGAACGCGCAGCTGGCCGGTGCTGCTGGTGTGCTGATTGCGAACAATGCGGCAGGCGGTGCACCAGCGGGGGTCGGCGGAACCGATCCCACCGTTACGGTTCCGACGCAGGGCATCAGCTTCGAAGACGGCGTCAAGATCAAGACGGCGCTGGGGTCCGGCGCGGTGACCGTCAAGATGACGGGCTCGTTGGCGGAGCGCGATGGCTCGCTGGACGGAACGATTGTCTCGCACGAGTGGGGCCACATCCTGTCAAACCGCTTGATCGGCAACGGCTCGGGCTTGGTCAACAACCAAGGTCGCAGCATGGGCGAAGGCTGGAGTGACTTCGTCGCGATGCTGATGACGATTCGTCCCGAAGACGAAACGGCTCCGGCCAACGCAAGCTGGAGCGGTGCGTATCCAACAGGGGCTCCGTCGGTGTGGACGGATGGCAACAAGGCCTTCTACGAGGGCATCCGACGCTATCCGTACTCGACGGACAAGACCAAAAACCCGCTGACCTTCAAACACATCGAAGAAGGTGTGGCGCTGCCCGCGAGCCCGGTTCCGGCGTTTGGCGCAAACGGTACGGGCAACTCCGAAGTGCATAGCTCGGGCGAGGTGTGGACGTCGGCGCTGTGGGAGTGCTATGCGGCGCTGCTGCAAGACAAGACGCGGCTTACGTTCCAGCAAGCGCAAGAGCGGATGCGACGATACTTGGTGGCTTCGCTGAAGCTGACGCCGGTTTCTCCGACGTATACCGAAGCGCGCGACGCGGTGCTGATGGCGATGTTCGCAAGCGATCGCAAAGACTACGATCTGTGCGTCGATGGCTTTGCCAAGCGAGGACTCGGCGCGGGGGCAATCTCGCCGGATCGGAACTCGGCAGATCACGCTGGAGTGAAGGAAAGTTTCCAGACGGGCGCTGCGCTGTTCATCGATGGGCTCAAGCTCGATCAGTCGCTGGTGTCGTGCGATACCGACGGTGTGCTCGACAACGGAGAGTCTGGCTATCTGTCGATCGTGGTTCGCAACGGTGGCGACAAGGATCTCCAGAACGGGACGCTCAAGGTATCGAGCTCGGCGGGTGGATCCGTTCGCGTCGAAGGTCAGACATCTACGACGGTGGCGCTGCCGGCACTTCAGCCGTTTGAGACGCGCACGGTGCAGGTGAAGGTCTCGATGTCGGGCGCAACCAAGATCTCGACGGTGGCGCTGCAAGTCGAAGCGAGCGGCGACAATGCGGTGCCCAACGATCAGTCGAAGGCGAGCTTGCTCGATGTGGGCAACTACGATCTCAAGGCTGCGTCGTCGGCAACCGATGCCTTTGATGGTCGTCCGAGCAACTGGAAAGTGAGCGATGGCTTGCCGAATACGGCAAACGATCCGTGGGGCCAGGTGATCGAGCCAGACTCGGGCTATTTCCATGGTCCAGACACGAGCCTGCCGTCCGATCACATCCTGACCTCGCCGTCGATCGATGTGGGAACGGGCAACTTCTCGGTGTCGGTCAAGCATCGCTACAGCTTCGAGACGGACACTTCAGCGACGCCGCCGGACTACTATGACGGCGCGGTGATCGAATACAGCACCGACGACAAGACCTGGGTGGATGTCAAGAATGTACCGGGCGTGATGATCACGGGTGGCTACACCGGAACGCTCGTCGGTGGATCCAGCAAGAACCCGCTCAATGCTCGCATGGCGTTCGCAGGGGCCAGCGCAGGCTTCCCGATTGGCAACTGGGTGACGAGCAGCTTCAACTTTGGCACCGCGCTCGCAGGCCAGAAGATCAAGCTGCGCTTCCGCATCGGGACGGACGACTTTTCGGGTGACTACGGCTGGGACATTGATGAAGTCACGGTCGCAGGTGCTGTCGCGACGCCGTTCCAGTCGCAGGTGCTGCAGAGCACAGCGGCGGTCTGCAAAGTGGCTCCGGTGTTTTCGATCACGCAAGCGGATCTGAAGAGCGTTCCGGTGGGACTCCGCGTTCGACTGGACCCGACGATTACGGCGGCGCCAGGAGCCCTTTCGTGGCAGTGGTCGCAGGTCGATGGACCGACGGTGGAGCTATCGGGAACCGACACTGCGAACGTGGCGTTCCAGGCCCCGGAGCAGCCCACGACGATTCGGCTCAAGTACGTGGCGCAGAGCGGCAGTCAGTCCCGCGAAGGCGTGGTCGAGATCAATGTCGTCAAGGCGGCGGATTCATCGATGGATGGCACCGCGACAGGCTGCCAGATGGGTGGTCCGCTTGATGGTTCCAGCGCGCCGACGCTGTGGTCGGGCCTGATTGCTTCGACGCTGCTTTGGCTGTCTCGCCGTCGCCGTACGTCGTAGTTTCCTTCCCTGGCTTGCTCTTTGGCGGACCTGGCTCGGCCAAAGGGCACCCGTTTCCCCCGCACTTTTTTGCGTCGTATCGCCGCCAAGGCGCGCAGTCCTCTTTACGACGTGGGCCTTGGCGGAGTATGAACGCCAGCGAGTTGTTTCAAACAACCCAATAGGAGACTAAGAAAAAATGGCTAGGAGCAAAGGCTCTGTGAAGTGGTTCAACGACGCCAAAGGTTTTGGCTTCATCACTCCCGAGGATGGCAGCAAGGATCTGTTCGTCCACTTCTCGGCGATCAGCAGCCAGGGCTTCCGCACGCTCGCGGAAGGTCAGCGCGTTGAGTTTGATGTGGAGAACGGCCCGAAGGGCCCGTCGGCGACCAACGTAACGACCGTGTAGTTGAGCTGTGCCGTTCGTCGTCGCAGTGGGGGTTACTCGACGACGATGGCACCGCGCAGCATGTTCATGCCGCAGGTGAAGGTGACTTCGCCTTTTTCTTGCGGCAGATGCAGAGCGATTTCCGTCGGATTGTCTTCCGTCAGCGTCTTTTTGATGTTCTGGGCTGGAAGGACAACTTCTCGACCGCACTCGCCGGCGCTTTTGTCGTAGCGGAAGCTGAGCGTGAGATCTTCTCCCGGTCTACCGACGACACGAGGCGGCGTAAAGCCTTGATTGCTGACGGTGACTTCGATGCGACGAGGTCCATTTCCAGCGGCAGCAGGTACGGCGGATTCAGACTTGCGGCAGCCACTGGCGAGTGCTGAGACCACAAGGAGCGCAATGGGCAGAAGAGTCTTCATAACGACTACTTTAGCCACAAGTTGGGAAAGCCCAAATTTTCAGGGTCGCTCCTCGTGAAACGCCGCTTGCGCTGGTGTCGGGGCCGGGGTAACACTGCCTCCTTCGCATCGGCACTGTCCGACGAAGATTACTTCGAGGAGAACCTAACGTGTCTACCCTAACCCTGCCTGAGATCCTGACCGAAGCGACGCGACGCAAGTCTGTGGTCGCCGACTGCGTGCTCCTCATTGAGGAAGAAGTGTCGAAAAAGGGCGGTCTGTCCGGGATCGCGATCAAAGGTGCGTTCGCGATCGTCAAGGCGGTCAAGCCAGGCTTTATCGCCGAGGCCATGGATCACATGCTCGACGACTTTTCGACGCGGCTGGATCCGTTTTATCAGGCGAACAAGACGACGGGTCGTTCGCTGCCCAGCTACTTTGCCGAGCAGAGTGGATCGATCTCCGAGGCGCTGCTTGGCATCACCGATCAGCGCGCTCAGCGAGCGCAAAATCAGTCGGTGAAGAAGACCTATGAAAAGCTTCGTCCGACGGCGAAAAAGCACGTTGAAGAAGCGATTCCAGGCATTGCCAAGCTGATCGAAAAGCACAGTGCCAAGGTGGCGGCCTGAGCGCGCTCGTTTCCATCCGTCACGGCATCAGTCGGATCCTGTTTACGATTGGTGCGCGCTTTTACGCGTGGATGACGTGGCACGAGGTCTGGCGCAAGCACTGCGGCAGCCTGGCGGATCACTTTCCGCCGTCGCAGGGTGACAAGCTGTCGGTGCTCGACTTGGGCATTGGTCCCGGCGTGTCGGGCATCGGCATCTTGGAACGTCGTCCCGACCTGTGGCTCGTTGGGCTGGACTTTTCGTCGGAGATGCTTCGGCACGCACGTCGCTATCTGTCGCTGGCTGCGCAGCGCTTTCCGCTTGTGCATGGCGACGTGACGCACCTGCCGTTTGCCGACGCGAGCTTCGACATCATCACGCATCACAGCTTTCTGTATCTGCTCGGCAATCGCGACGCGGGTCTGTCGGAGATGTTTCGCGTGCTCAAGCCCGGTGGTCACTACGTGATGCTGGAGCCCAATCGCGCCGGATCCGTGACGGTGGTGCCGCGTATGAAAGGTCCGTTTCAGTTTCGGCTGTCGATGCTGCTGTGGCGGGTCTTTTCGACGGGCTTTGGTCAGTTTGCGCGCGATGAGCTGCGGGCTCTGCTTGGCAAGCACGGCTTTGTCTGCGAGCGGCTCGACGAAACGCTCGACGGTCTTGGCTTCATCGCGGTGGTGCGAAAGCCGTTTGAAACCTCAAAGGAGCAAGCGTTCTAATGCAGTTTCCTGAATACCGTCCCCGACGGATGCGACGCAGCGAGGGTCTTCGCAAGCTGATCCGTGAGACGCGCCTGTCCGTCGAAAACCTGGTCTATCCGATGTTCATCTGTCCGGGTCGCGAGACCCGCAGGCCGATTGCGACGATGCCGGGACAAGCGCAGATCTCCGTCGATCAAGCGGTCATCGAAGCCAAGCAGTGTCTGGATCTGGGCATTCCATCTGTGATCTTGTTCGGTGTCCCCGACGATGCGAAAAAAGATCGCGTCGGCAGTGATGCGTGGAACGGCGACGGACTGGTTCAGCAAGCCTGTCGAGCCATCAAGCGCGCGTGTCCCGAGCTGGTGGTGATCCTCGACTCGTGCTTTGACGAATACACCTCGCACGGACACTGTGGCGTGGTGATGCCCGACGCGGGCTGGCCGGATGTCGATAACGATGCGACGCTGGAAAACCTCGGTCGCGTGGTGGTGTCGCAAGCCAAAGCGGGCGCAGACATGGTGGCTCCGTCGGGAATGATGGACGGATTTGTCACCGCAAGCCGAGAAGCGCTCGACGAAGCGGGCTATTCGCACGTCGGAATCATGGCGTATTCAGCCAAGTACGCGAGCTGCTTTTACGGACCGTTTCGTCAGGCAGCGGGCACTGCATCGGGCTTCGGTCATCGCCGCAGCTATCAGATGGATCCAGCCAACAGCGACGAAGCGGTGCGTGAAGCGATGCTCGATCAAGGCGAAGGCGCTGATGTGCTGATGGTCAAGCCCGCGCTGTCGTACCTGGACGTGATTGCACGGCTGCGGGACGAAAGCGATCTGCCGATCGCGGCGTACAACGTGTCGGGTGAATACGCGATGCTCAAAGCGGCGGCTGAAAAAGGTCTGCTCGGCGAAGAGCAAGCGGTGCTGGAAGTGCTGACCTCGATCCGTCGAGCGGGCGCAAACATCATCCTGACCTATCACGCCAAAGACGCGGCGCGGTGGCTCGCGCAAGGGACTCGCTAAGCCGACTGTTCAAGCAGGCGAGAACTCGCTACGATCGGGACCAATGTTGGTCTCGGGAGGACTCATGAAGACGAGGACGTTGCGCTGGCTGCGTGGTTTGTCGGCGCTGGCGCTGCTGTGGGCGGGTTCTGGCTGCTTGAAGCTGACGCTGTACAACGCGGCGGTGATGAAGCCGAGCCAGGTCGCGGTGTATTTTTCCGTCACAGACTCGGGCGGTAAGCCGGTTCCGAACCTGACGGCGGACAAGTTCCGAATCTATGAAGACAGCGGACTGGTCTCGGTCTACGAGTCGAAGCAGACGATCCTCAATCCCGAGGTCGCGGCGGTTCACTACACGCTGCTGCTCGTCGATCTGTCGGGCAGCATCACGCAGTCGGGCGCGATGGAACAGCTCAAGCCTGCGGTGCAGAGCTTCGCGGATCGCGTCGGTAGCCTGCAAAAGGTTGCGATCTACGGCTTCGACGGCAGCAAAGAGATCTTTCCGATCATTGGCTTCACCGACGGAGAAGGTGGCGTTCGCGCGGCGGCTGAGCGGCTCGGAACGTTCAAAGGTCGCGATCCCTCGACGAACCTAAACGGCGCGGTGATCGAAGGTCTGAAGGTGCTCGACAAGTCGCTGGAGCACGCGCAGACGCCGCTCAAGTTCGGATCGCTGGTGGTGTTTACCGACGGAACGGATCGCGCAAAGCGCGTGCTGCGTCCCGAGGTCGACAAAGCGCTGGAAGAAGCCCAGGCCAAAGACACGGCGCTCTACGTCATCGGCGTCGGCAAAGAAATCGACAGCAGCGAGCTTCGCAACATTGGCCGCACCGCGTCGTTTTTGAGCACCGATCCCGCCGCACTCGCCAAAGCGTTCGACGAGATCGCCACCCGCGTCGAGGCCTACACCAAGAGCTTCTACCTGCTTTCGTACTGCTCACCTGCGCGCGCGCAAGAGCACGATCTGAAGGTCGAAACCGGCGGCGGCCTGTCCAAAGGCGATCTGACCTATCACTTCGACGCGACGGGCTTTGGTCCAAACTGCGACTCAAACCGGATGCCCAAGTTCGACATCCGACATCCCGTCCTCCGCAAAAAGTAGGCAAGACAACGCATCGCAGCGACTGCGTGCCGCGCCCGATTCGGAGCGTGACGCGCGATCGCTGCTATTTGCTGTCGTCGCGATGCACGGTGTCGGGGGAAAATCCGGGCAGACAGACCGCGATGTACTCGGCCCCGGATGCTTCCGGTGAGCTGTACTGAACCCACTCGTTTTTGGGCGCGATGATCGCTTGGCCCGCGTGAACGTCGATGACGCCGCTCTTCGTCGTGACGCGCAAGGTTCCCGCGAGCACGACCGTGTATTCATCAAACGCTGGAGTCTGTCCAGGTTCGACCCAGCCGCCGGGACTCTTCATCCGCGCAATGCTTACGCTGTCGGTCTGGGAGTTTACGCGTCCGATGAACTCCTCGATGAGCTTGGGTTTGTTGCCAGCGGCTTCGATGACGGTTGGTTTGCGAATGTGGGTCGCCATCCGTGCATCCTAAACCGACGGGCTGGCTTGACAAGAGCGACGCCGCTATCGCACTGTCCCAGGCTCTTCACATGGTCAGCGAAACCGACAAGCCTGGTCACAGCGCAGCGCCGCAAAGTAGCTGCTCTTCTTCTCCGCAGCCCAAGTCCGAAGCGGGAACGCAGTTCGACTACGAGGCCATTCCTGCCGGTTACTACGATCAGGTGATGCGCCAAGGGAATCCGATTCGGCGCCTGTGGCATGTGTCCAAGTTCGAGCGCGTCATCGACTATCTGCCGAGCGCGCCCGAGCAGTCGATCCTCGACATTGGCTGCTTTGCCGGAACCTTCCTTTCGCTGCTTCCCAAAGAGCGCTTCAGTCGTCAGCTTGGCGTCGACATCTTGCCTGCGCAGATCGACTACGCCAACCGCACCTATGGATCGTCCTTTCGCAGCTTTCGTCACGTTCCCAGCATCACGCACCTGCGAACCATCGAAGGACGCTTTGACTGCGTCACGCTGATTGAAGTGATCGAGCACCTTCAGCCGTCGGAGATTCGCGATCTGTTTGCTGAGCTGGCGCGGCTCATTCGTCCGGGCGGAAAGCTGGTGCTGACGACTCCCAACTATGCGAGCAGCTGGCCGATTCTGGAACAGATCCTCAACAGACTGTCCGAAGTCAGCTACGAAGAGCAGCATATTACGCGCTTTACATACTTCAATATGGAGCGCCGTTTGTCGTCGCTGTATCCAGCGCTCGATGAACAGTTTGTGCTGGATCTGAAGACCACCACGCACTTTATCACGCCGTTTTTGGCGGGACTTTCCTACGAGTGGGCGCGCGGTCTGTCGCGACTTGTTCCGCACACAAGCTGGCGCAATCCGTTTGGAAACTTGGTGCTGATGGTGCTGACGCGCCGAGGCTGAGCGCGCTGTTCAGTTGGGAATCGGACCGAGTCTGTGAACCGTCACTTGATGGACGCGCAGACCGGCTCCTTTGCTTTCTAGACGCACTTCAATCCGCGAAGACTTGGCGGGAATCTTTGCAGGAAACGTGATCTGCGTGCGTCCGTTTGCGAGCTGCGAAGCATCCAAGCGAAGCTGACCAAACTGATCGGTTCCTAGTCCTCCTACCAGATCGAGCTGCGCGATCGTTCCCGTCGCTGGTTTGGTCAGTTCCAGATCGAACCGGACTTCATACAGACCCGCTGGCAGCGTGACGTACGGACCAAAGATCGTGGCTTCAACGCCGGGCTGAAACTCAAAGATCGTGGGCTGTCCGTGATCATCGGAACGAATCGAGATCGCGTGCTCATCGGATCGCTGAAGATCCTGCGCGGTGTAGTGACGCGAAAGCTGTCCGGGATCTGTGCGCACCAGAGACACCTGTTTTCCCAGCTCTTTGTCGACGAGAGCACGCTGCTCTACGGGCTTGGGAATCAGCACCAGCGTACCGGCATTCATCAGCGTCATGCGCGCAATCGGCTGACCAAAGTGCGCGTAAAACTGCTCTGCACAGCCGGGCGGAAGCAGATCGATCGCAAGCTGAATCGCTGCAAAGTCATTGCGCAGATAGAACGCTGTAAAGAACGTCCACTCTGCATCGGTCAGACAGCGCTTCTGCCTGGTCGCGCGCGTCATGTCGTACTGATCGGGATCGAACAGCTCATCCCAGCCTTGACGCACAAACGGAGCCACCTGCGACGGATGAATGCGTCCAAGATACTGTCCAATCACCTTCTTTTCGTGAAAGCGCGACAGTGCGTAGACTCCTTTTGCGCGCTGCCAGTACGGACACAGTCCGCCCAGATCGCCGTTGCCTCCAGTGAGACAGAACGGAAAGTCGAGGACCGCTTCTCCGGGCAGCTTCTTGAGCGTGTCAAAGTACGCGCGCTGACTTGGATCAAACGTGTAGGTTGGATGTGCGCGCTTGATCTGAACGATGGTGACAAGCTCTACGATCGCGATCGCAGACAGCGAAAGGAGTGCGGACAGACGCCGAAACAGAGAGCCTTTGGGAAGCGAAATCTCGACGGCAAGCAGCGCCATGATGGTGCTGTAGACCAGCGTTGCACGGGAATACACCCGACAGAATCGGAACCACGGTAGCGCGCGCAGCAGCGGCAGATGGATGCTCGTTGCGACATACAGAATCAGCATCACCAACAGCGGAAAGTACGGTGAGCGTGGACGATACGCTTTGACCTGAACACTCCCGATGCCGCATAGCAGAAGCAGAAACAGACCGGCACTTCCGCCTCCGATTCCTGTCTCTGCAACGTCTCCCATCACATGCAGAAACGGCGGCTGCATCGACGGATGAAGCCACGGAGTATAGGGAATCAGCAGTCGCAGCGGACTGGCCCACCACACGCCACTATTGCCGGGAAAGCGTCCCATCGACAGAGAATCCCAGACAATTGCTGCGGTGATTGATCCGTACAGCCACGCAAAACAGATCGTCAGCAGTGCCAAGATTCCGAACAGGACGCGATGACTCCGCAGCTCGGCGGGCCAGCCAGACAGAAGCTGGCGCAGCGACACTGGGTTCGGACGAGATCCGCGATACAGAAACCACAGCAGATAGAGGCTCGTACACGCAAACGAGGTCAGCGAAAAACCAAGGACGTGACCCAGCTCCAGCCCAAACGCGAGCACCAGCAGCAAGATCCGTAGGAGCACGAGCCGCAGGCTTACGTTCCGTCGCTGAACGACATCCCAGACGATCGCAAAATCACAGACAATTCCCAGCGTTGTCCAGTGATAGCAAGCGATGTTGTAGTGATACGCGTACTTCTGCATCGAATAGAAGTTCAGTGCGTGCGCAATCACGGTGGTCAGCGCTGCGCGTCGTGATCCAAAGCGGACAAGCAGCAGCAGATACGTTCCCAGCGTGCTCAGCGCGACACCAAACAGATAGTAGAGCTGAAGCAGCGGAGCCTGTGGTGCGCGTGACTTGAGGAGTGCGAACAGGATCTCTCGCTCGACACACCAGCTCTGAAGCGCGACGTTTCCTCCGAACGGATACAGCACTTCATCGGTGTGCAAAGACAGGTGCGGAATCGGCCAAAACGACAGGTGTCGCGACGCGAACCACGGCAGGTATTCGTACAGGAAAGACTCACTGTAGTCGCCGATCGGACCGTCAAAGTTGCGAATCACACACAGCGCATAAAACAGTGCAACCAGCAGAACAGACAGCGTTCCCAGCGCGATCTGGACTGCGCGTGATTCCGTGGGAGCCGATGCATCAGCAGCGTCGGTCGGTGAAGGCGTAAGCGACATAAGGGCCGGACTGTATCACAGCCACTTGGCGCGCTTTGGCGACACGCGGGAAAAACCGATCGAGCGCTCTACTTCGCTTCGGATTCGTTGGTTGCGTGGATCCGACGGACAATCCGCTGTCTCTGTTCGTGCAGATAGTGATGCGCGTCGTCTTCGGTGCTCGCAAAGTAGGTGTAGACCGGACGCTGTCCAATGAGCGTCACGGCGGAAAACAGGAGCTGAATCATTGCGCGCACAAAGGGTCGGACGCCAAGGAATGCGATTCCGTGAAGATGCGGATCCCCTTGTACTTTTGCGTTCACGATGAAGCGACGTGCCTCGGGCGGAAGGGTCGTCGCATGCGTTGTATCAAAGATGAGAAGGACATAGCGAAGCTCTGCTTGGATGGCATTGCGGAGCTGTACGTAGTCCTGCGCATCGGACAGCGAAAAGGCTCCGCGCAGTCGCACAATGAAGACGTCACCTTTGCGGGTGACTTCATGCGATCCAATGCGCGGTTCCACAGCAAGATGGTAGCGCAGGAACCGACGGCGTGCGGCGAGAGTTCTTAGGAGTGCTTGGCGAAGATGAGCGTGGCGTTGGTGCCACCGAAGCCAAAGCTGTTCGACAGTGCGACGCTGTTTTTGGCTTGGCGCGCGGTGTTCGGAACATAGTCGAGATCGCACTCTGGATCGGGCTTTTCCAGGTTGATCGTGGGCGGCACCGCTCCGTCGAGGATCGACAGAATCGAAAACGCTGCTTCCACACCACCGGCTGCCCCGAGCATGTGTCCCGTCATCGACTTGGTGGACGACACCGCCAGCTTGCGCGCGTGATCGCCGAACACGGTCTTGATCGCGACCGTCTCTGCGATGTCTCCTTGCTTGGTCGATGTGCCGTGCGCGTTGATGTAGCCAATGTCGGACAAGCTGATGCCGTGGCTGTGCGCTTCTCGAAGGGCCATTCGCATGCAGCGCTGCGCACCTTCTCCATCGATGCACGGCGACGTCATGTGATAGCCATCTGCCGAGCGACCGTAGCCAACCAGCTCGGCCAGGATGTTTGCGCCGCGACGAAGGGCTGACTCGCGCTCTTCCAGAATCAGCACGCCCGCGCCTTCCGCAATCACGAAGCCATCGCGATCGATGTCAAACGGACGCGAGGCTCTTTCCGGCGCATCGTTTCGCGTCGAGAGTGCGCGCATTGCATTGAAGCCTCCGACCCCGAGCGGTGACACCGTGGCTTCGGTTCCTCCCGCGATCATGACATCGGCAGCGCCTTCGATGATCGTGCGAGCGGCTTCTCCGATGGCGTGGGCTCCCGTCGCGCAGGCCGAGACCTGGCTGAAGTTTGGACCCTTGATTCCCTTGCGAATCGACAAAAGTCCCGGCGCCATGTTGATGATGATCTGCGGGACAAAGTAGGGAGAGATGCGTCCCGGTCCGCGCTCGGTCAGCGTGGCGTGCGTCGATTCGATGTGACTGACGCCGCCGAGTCCTGCACCGATGAACGTACCGATTCGGTCGCACGGATAGCTGCCGTCCGCGCGCGCGCCGGTTTCGAGCGTCAGGTTCGGGTTAAACAGACCGGGCTTGTCGGCGGGCTCTGGATTGATCAGAAGGCCCGCGTGCGCGATCGCTTCTTCCGCCGCATGCAGCGCGTAGATCACAAACAAGTCCAGGTGCTTCGCTTCGCGCTTGTCGATGAACGTCGTCGGGTCGAGCCCTTTGACCTCGCCGCCAAAGTGCGTGCTGTACAGGGTCGTGTCGAAGTGGGTGATGGGTCCGATTCCGCTCTGGCCCGCCAGGCACGCTTTCCACGATGCCTCGCGTCCCAGTCCAAGCGGCGTACAGAGCCCGATGCCAGTGACCACAACTCGTCTTTGCATAAGCTTGCGGTGTATCACAAAGCCCGCAGCTAGGCTACGAACTGGAGTAATTTCAGGTGAGAGAGACATGGCGGTGCCGACTACGGTTCGACCAGCGCTGCGTGGGGTGAAGCAGCCAGCTTGTGCGGCTTCGAAAGCGCCTGCGCGAGGTACGGGACTGCGCTGGCTGCTCGGGGGACTGCTCGCGGTTGGGCTCGGCCTTTCGTCTGTGGCACGCGCGGACTTGGCGCTTTCCGTTGATTCCATCGTCGAGGTATCGTCTAGTCCCTCGGTTCCTGTTCCGCAGGTTGGCTCGACGAGCGCTGCGATCTCTGTGGATGTAACGGGAACGATCGGTGGTGTCTGTCCGGCTCCGCTGCTGCGCAGTCTGGTCCGCAGGCTGTCCGATGTGCGTGATGTACGTCTGCGCTTTTATCCGCTACGCAGCGTCAGTGAGCGGGGAGAAGAGCTGCTCTTGACGGCCTGTCAGCAGCGTCCCAGCCAGTGCGTTCCGTTTCTGCTCGAGCTGTGCGCGCATCCCGCCTGGTTTGCTGGCAGTTCTGTCGCAGAGCTAAGCGACGAGCTGTGGAGCGCCGCGTCGCGACTTGGGCTTTCGGTTCCAGACCTACAGACTTCTCTGCGGGTTCATCGCCAGCGTCGGGCCTTGCGGTCTCTGTGGGAAGGTCCGCTGAAGAATCAGCTTCTGTCGGATGTGCGCGTCAACAGCAAGCGCATCATCGGTTCGCAGGTGGAGTCGCGTCTGTTCGACGAGCTGGATCTTCAGCGTGAGCGAGCCGCAGAGGCGCTGCGCAGCGGTGTCACGCCCGCTTCCCTTCACGATCACCTGATGGATCCGCGCCGCGATCGCGATGACGACAGGCGCTCGCTGGCTCGCTTTTCGCCGAGTTCGTTTGGACGTCTGCGTGAGCCGCCTCGTCATCCAGAGAGCGTCGAGATCTCGCTGTCCGGTCTGCCCTGTCAAGGTCCAGAGATCACGCCGACCACCGTCGTCTTTGTCTTTCATCACGAGCAGTGGAATGCCGGTGCGCAGGCGCGTGCGGTGTTTGATGTGTGGTCTTCGCTCCGAGACCGTGTGCGACTCTGTATGATGCTGGCTCCGGTGTCACCCAGTGCGCGACGCGTGAGTGAGCTGCTCGGACAAGTTGCTGCGGTGGATTCGCATCTGTATTTCCGCGTGCTGGATGATCTGCTCGATGTGATGACGCGACGTCTGTATCTTCGCTACGAAGATGTTGTGGCCGTGCTGCGTCGTCGCGGAGATCTGGCCAAGGTCGAATCCAAAGTCGCGCAAGGAAGACTGCGGATCGCAAATGATCGCGCGCAACTTCAGCTGCTGGATCTGCAATCGGCCAGCTACGTGATCATTGGGAATCGTGTCGTGGGATCGTGGAGCAGAGACACTCTGCTCTCGGATCTGACGAAGGAAACACGGCGCGGTCTCCTCGAAAGACTGCGGCAGAGCAGCGTTTCCGCAAAAAAATAACTGCGCCCCCCTTGCTCGGTTTCGCAGCCGAACTTATCTCTTTCTCTGACCGCAAGGGAACTCTCTCAACGCTGAGCAGAGACTCCCTCCGGTTACATCCAGACCGTTATGCGCCACATGCAGAGCCTGTGGTGCGAGCAACTGATAGGTCATCACGTCTTGAGGAGGAATCTCATGGCTACCATCATCCGTCGTCCTGTGTCTGCTCCGAACTTCCCGTCGCTGTTTGCCGAGTTTGATCCGTTCCGTGCGATGGAAGGACTGTTCCGTGTGCATCCAGCTGCGGACGCTTCTCTGCGTCATGCGGAGTTTGCGCCGAGCTTCGATGTGAAGGAAACCAAGGATGCGTTTCTGTTCAAAGCGGATCTGCCCGGCGTCAAGGAATCGGAGCTGGAGATCTCGCACAATGGCAATCGCCTGAGCATCGCCGGAAAGCGCGAAGCGGAAGAGCGCAAAGACGGTGAAAACTACTTCATGGTCGAGCGCAGCTTCGGCAGCTTCCAGCGTACGTTCACGCTTCCAGAGAGCGCCGATGTCGAACAGATCAAAGCCGATCTGAGCGCCGGCGTCCTGAGCATCGTGATTCCCAAGCGAACGGCATCGCAGCCGCGCAAGGTGTCGATCAACGTCGGTGACGCGAAGAAGCAATAGCGTGGACACAAGCGGAAAGCGTGCCCGCTGGTCCGCAAGCGGTACGCGGAGTGAATCGCGAGATCAGACCCGCTGGCTTGCCTCGTGCGGATAGACTGTCCAGCGCATGACCTCGACGGCAGCGCGCAGGGAAGGGGACTCATACTGCTGTGCGCTGAGATCGGCCTGTTGCGCCGCAAGCCACTCCTTCACTCCGGGGGCTTCATACACGCGCTCGCTCATCGCCACCTGCCACGCACCAGCCAGACTCTGTAGCTTGGCTGCGATGTTGACGGTGTGACCAAAGTAATCGATGTCTGTGTTGAGCTTTACCGCGATGCACGGTCCGGTGTTGAGCGAGATGCGCAGTCGTGTCACAGAGTCCGTTTTTCCCGGTGGGAATCGATCGTGAATCTGCTTCGCGGCAGTCACTGCATCGAGCGGATTGGTAAACGCGCCCATCACCGCGTCTCCGATGGTCTTGACCACTGCGCCGCGATGACTTCCGATGATCGAAAACACATCCGCAAAGTGACGTCGTACTTCACGAAACGCGATCGCGTCACCTTGTTGTGCGTACAGCGCGGTGGATCCAACCATGTCCGTAAACAGGATGGTCTGTTCTCCGATCGCAAGCTGTACGTCTTGTCCCAGATACTCTTCACTAAACAGATCGCGGAACTCTTGCAGGCTCAGGAGTCGTCCGGGATGCAGCGCAAGATCGCTCCACGTTGCGGTTTCCACAATGAAGGTCTGCGCGGTCTGAGAGTCGTTTGACAGCGTCAGCACCGGATCGGGACCGAGCGAGATCCGCTGCGGAAGCGTACTGCTTGTCCAGTCAAAGGAACGCGACTCCGCGTGGACAGAGACATCGAGGAATCCGTAATCCTTCTGTCCTTGTAGGCGCATCCGATAGCGTCCCGGTCGCAGCGAAACGGTGTGCTGGATTGCGGCCTGGGGCAACACACGCTGCTGAAGACGGATGTGTTCTTTCGTCGCTGGCTCTGCACTACAGAAGGTTCGGTGTGCCACTTCGCGAATCGAGGGATGAACGTGAAACGTGATCTCGATCGCATCAGCGACATCGGTTCCAAAGTCGATCAGACAGACATCACAGTGTCCTTCCGTAGACACCGATCCGAGGCTGCCATTTTGTTTGCTGACCCCTCGACAGTGCGGACACATCACATCCCACGATAGCTCTAGGAGTCCGAGTCGCGTGGCATGCAGACAGACCCGAAGCAGGGCATCTTCATCGACGCCAAACGCTTGTGCGCGCTCGCGAACTTGGATGCGAAACAGATCTTGTTCGTCACCATGACGGATCCAGTCTGTCAGCTTGCGAATACAGACATCATCCAGCGATTTTTTTCGCAGCTCTTGTGCGATCGAAATCAGTCGCTCTTCTGCACGCTCGGAAAGCGGTCCCTGTTCTTCCAACAGGGAAAACGGACGACGATTCCGAACTTCCTCAGCCAGCGTCGGAAGCAGTCGCTGATAGTCTTTGTGCAGGCTCGCAAAGCCGAGCTTGAGAAGCGGAATGCTAAAGACACCGCTTGGGATCGATCCAAAGTACGCATACAGCCGCGTGTTTGCTTCATCGATCGGCTGCAAGCGAAACACGGCGTAGACGACCTTGGAAAATCCGTGTGTGTAGATGCGAACAGAGTCCATCTGTCGCTCGGACACCCAGTTCCACGGAACCTCCATCCACTCGTGAAAGACACCGGCGGGACGAGACGTTCCCCACAGCACGCCATCGCGCTCAGAGAACTTCATCTCGCTGACCTTCAGCGCGCGATTCATCCGCGACGTATCGGAAACCAGCCGCCACAGCTCGCTTGCTGACAGCTCGACATCAAAGTGCCAAAACCACTCGAGCCGCTTGTGCTGCGCATATTCACTCGGCCAGGGATGCGCGAGCAGAAACTGTTCCTTGCTAAGGAGAGAAGGCTGGGACGCTGCATCCGCCATGGGGGACTCCTGTGGGAGAGCGCTTCTTTGGCCAATTTTGGATGCGATCCGTCGCGGAGTCTAGGTGTGCAGCTTCCGTACCTTTTGGCGGAGCGTTTGTTTTCCGCAGCACGGTCCGACAGTCTGTACGCCGCGCTAGCTGCGAAGACAGAACGAAGCGCCGAACACCGAGACACAGCGACCGCCGGGACAGTCTGTCGCTTTGCTACAGCGCTTGGGCGCGCAGACTTGGGTCGTCATTGGCTCACCGCTGAGCGTAAAGCCCAGGCCGCCGCTGCCGCCACCGGGAAGGCACTCTAGCAGCGGATCGGCGCACGGACGGCTGGCGTCGCAGCGAAGCAGACAGCGAGGCCCGGTTGGAGCGGGCGCGATCGTGGTTCGCCAGGTTGCGCAGGCCGCGCTCAGTGGACAGCTGACGCCGCTGGGGCCACAGGCGATGGTGCACAAGTGACGCGCGCCGAGCGTCTCACACAGGCCCGTTGCGCAGGATGTGCGATCGGGTAGCTCGTCGGGACCGATGCAGCTTGCGCCGACACTACCGGGAACTGCCGCGAAGCAGACCTTGCCAAACTGAAGCGGAGCGCTGGCGACAGCACCGGGCGCACTGATCGGTAGCTCTCGGCAGCTGTGGTCGGCACGGCAGTCGGTATCGAGTGAGCACGACTTGACGCAGATGGGCTGACGATAGCCGTCGCCAGTTCCGGCATCACCGACGACGTTGCTGCGCGACAGGTTGAGGCACGAGCTGCCGCTTGGACAAGCCACACCGTCGCAGCTCTTGGTACACAAGCCGCTGCCGAGAGAGCCCGGACACTTTCCGTCCCGTCCCGGAGTCGCACTTCCGCACAGACAGCGCAGGCCCGTGTCGCACTGATCGTCGCTGTCACAGCTCGAACCGATCGTGCCGCTGCCGACGACGATCTCGCCGCTTGCTGTGCTGGTTCCACCGGGTCCAGCGACGGCTACAGAGACCAAGTAGCTGCCTGGACGGGTGAGCGTCAGCGTCGGGCTCTTGCTCTTGCTCTGCGCTTCATCGAGGATCGATCCAAGGCCACCATCGCCTGATCCTCCGTCGGAAAGTCCACCATCTGCACTGCTTCCCGACGAAGGCGTGACTTGCCAGCGATACATCGTCACACCGACGGGAAGAAGCACAAGCTGCACCGTCAGTGGCGCTTTGCCCTGACAGCGTGGCTCATCATTCGGAAACGTCAGCTTTTGACAGCCGGAAATCGTAAACAGACCCAGCACGCCTTGTGCTTGGCCATCGTCGGAAACTGGCGCAATGTCGAGCGATCCATCGCTGCGAACCAGCTGTCCCAGATCGAGCGGAGCCGACAGACAAGCCCACAGCGCAGACATCGCACACGACAGGCTCAAAAGACCCACCAGCGTCCAGTTTCTCGACGATGAGTTCGCTCTGTGCTGCGCCATCAGCCTGGAAGTATACTGCGAAGCCGCTCGCGTAGTCCGGTGTAGCGAAGCAAGTCGCCGGTCTGGGTCACTGCGCGTCGGACCGCGCGTCGTCCACCGACCAGCACCACCAGCTTTTTGCCGCGCGTCACCGCTGTGTAGACCAAGTTTCGACGCAGCAGCGGATAGTGCTGAATGTGCAGCGGAACCACGACCGCTTTGTACTCGCTGCCTTGGCTCTTGTGGACGCTCACCGCGTAGGCCAGCTCCAGATCCTCGCGCGCTGTCGCATCGTAGGTCACTTCGCGATCGTCCTCGAAGCGAACCTGAAGCAGATCGTCTTCTTCGTCGCGTGAAAGGATGACGCCGATGTCGCCGTTCCAGACATCCAGCTCGTAGTTGTTTTTGACCTGCATCACCTTGTCACCGACGAAAAAAGTCGGCTTTCCAGGTGCCTGCGTGGTCGGCTTGTCTGCGAGCGCTGCCTTCGCCACCGGGTTGAGCGCCACTTGGAGCGCGCGATTCAGCTCCTCGGTTCCGACTTCGCCGCGATGCATCGGCGTCAGCACTTGCACGTCGGTGAGCGGCGCAAAGCCAAAGCGCTGCGGAATCCGCTCCGACACCAGCCGAACCACCGTGTCCTTGGCTTTCTGCGCGTCTTCCGTCTCAATCCAGTAAAAGTCCGCCTGCTTGTCGCCAATCGGTGCCGACTGCGGCAGCTCGCCTCGCAGGATCGACTGCGCGTTGTCGATGATTCCCGAGCCTTCTTTCTGACGGAAAATCTCGCGCAGCCGTGTCACTTGCAGCCGCTCTGAATCGATCAAGTCCGCCAGCACCCGGCCTGGGCCCACCGACGGAAGCTGATCCACGTCGCCAACCAGCACCACCGTCGCTGCGCTTGGCACGGACCGAAGCAGCGTCACCGCCAGCGGCAAGTCCAGCATCGACGCTTCGTCGCAGACCAGCAGATCCACTTCCAGATCCTTGGCCGTCTTTACGCGCTCGCCGGGAATCAGGTTGAGCTGACGGTGAATCGTCCGGGCCGGATGTTCCGTCGCATCGCTCAGTCGCTTGGCTGCCCGTCCCGTCGGAGCCACCAGACACACCCGCAGTCCAGCCCGCAGATACGCCCGCACCAGCGCCGAAATGATCGTCGTCTTTCCCGTTCCCGGACCGCCGGTGATGATGCTAAGCGGCGAGCTTTCCACCCGATGCAGCGCCGCGCGCTGACCCTCAGCCAGCGTGATGGCAATGTCATGCTCTGAGATCGTCGGAATCCGCGTCCGAATCGCCTGCGTGAGCCGCGCTGCCTGTCGAGTCAGCTCTACTTCTTGCTGATGCAGCGACGTCAGATAGATCGCATCGCCTTCGTGAATCGTCTCACCGTGAGATTGCAGCGACGCAATCGCATCGACAATTCCCCCCGTGAGCTTGTCATCCACCGGCGGTGGCGGACTGTTCGGCGGTGCATCGTCGGGCATCGGCGGTTGAAGCAGCAGCACCGATCGCGCCACCAGCTCTCGCTCGGGCAGATAGCAGTGTCCTGACTCACAGCCCGTCGCCAGTGCATGACGCACCCCAGCCAGCAGACGCAGCGGTGACAGCGGCTCGACGCCCATCGCCTTGGCAATGCGATCCGCAATCTGAAAGCCAATGCCCGCGACATCACGAGCCAGCGCATATGGATTTTCGCGCACTTTGGTGATCGCCGCCTGGCCCCACTGCTTGCGAATCCTCGACGCGTACGCCGCTGAAATCCCGAGCCCTTGCAGAAACACCATCACCGCGCGCTCTTCGTGCCGAGCCCGCGCATCCGCCAGCGCTCGCTGCGCCCGTTTTTTGCCTACACCTTTGACCTGAGCGACGCGAAACGTCTCTTCTTCCAGCGCCGTCAGCGCCTTGGTTCCAAGCTCCTGCACGATCCGTCGCGCAAGCTCTGGTCCGATGCCCGCCAGCGTCGCCATGTAGCGCTCGATGCCCAGCCGAGACTCGGGAAGCTGCGGCAGCGCTTGTTCCGCCCGCAGTCGCTGACCGTAGCGCTCGTGCTGTTCGTAGCGACCGATGATCTTGACCGTTTCCCCGACGCGCAGACCCGCCAGCGCACCGATCGTCACCACCGGACGAATCTGTCCTGGCACATCCAGGCGAATCACCGCAAAGTCCGCGTCCGGCGACACAAACACCAAGCTACCGACGATGCCTTCGACCTGAACCTGTCCTTCTGTCAGCGCAAACGCCATCGGCGAAGGCAGCGGAAGGAGCGACTGCTTGGCGGAGCTGATCTCGGATGTCATCGCGGCGCCACAATAGTCCAGCCCACGCATCGTCGAAAGCGCGAATGTAGGCAGCGGACAAGGACGACGAATCAAGGCTTTTTCCGTCGCTGAAAGCAAAAATTACAGTTGCCCCCCTTTCGCAACCCGCTTGCCAGATTAGATTTGAGGCTAGAAGTTCGAAGGAGAACCCATGTCTCACGCTCATACCCACTCGCATCACCACATCAAGGTCCTGACCGACGCAAGCTTCTCGGCGGATGTGCTTCAGTCCGACAAGCCGACTCTGGTGGATTTTTGGGCTACTTGGTGCGCTCCGTGCCGAGCCATTGCCCCGCACGTCGAAAAGCTCGCCGATAAGTTCAGCGGCAAGCTCAACGTCGGCAAGATGGACATCGACAGTAACCCCAAGATTGCCACAAGCTACGATGTGCGCTCGATTCCGACGCTGCTCATCTTTCACAAGGGCAAAGTGATCGGTCAGCTCGTCGGTGCGGCGCCGCTTCCCAAGATCGAAGCCTTTGTGACGGACGCGCTCAACAAAGCTGGCTAACCGTCGCACCCGCTCGCTGTTTGTCCCACCACTTGGCGGCGGCTTGTGAATAGACAGTCGCCGCGCCGCATCTGTACCTTGTGAAATCATCCGCTTGTGGAGAACCCGAATGAGGCGCTTTCTGCCCCGACTCGCTGCGCTGCCGATCCTGTCCTTGGTTGCTGCGTCCGGTCCGTCTGCTCCGCCCGCTGCGACGACACCGGCGGCTTCTGCGAAAGCTCCAGCGACGGCACCGGCTGCTCCTCCGCGCAAAGCGGCACCTACCGCTGATGCTCAAGCACGACCGCCCGTCGCTGAAGTCGTCGGTCAGCTTCAGAAAAGCTACGAGAGCATCTCCGCGCTGCGTGCGCGCTTTGCCCAGACGCTGTCCGGTCCGATGGGAAAGCGCTCAGCCTCGGGCGGCGTTGCACTGAAGAAGCCGGGCAAGATGCGCTGGGACTACGAAAAGCCCGAAAAGAAGCTGTTTGTCGCCGACGGCACGACGCTGTGGGTCTATGAACCCGAAGACGAGCAAGCCTACAAGCAGCCGCTTAGCTCGTCGCAGCTTCCCGCGCAGGTCAGCTTTTTGTTCGGACGCGGCAAGCTGCAAGAAGAGTTCGAGATCGCGTACTACGACGATCAGCCGCTCGGTGAGCCGGGCGATCTGGTGCTCAAGCTCGTGCCCAAGGTTGCGAGCGCCCAGTATCGACACCTGCTGTTCGTCGTGCAGCCGAAGACGTTCCTGGTCAAAGAGACGATCCTGTTTGACCAGCAAGGCGGCACAAACGATCTGGTCTTTTCCGCCATCGAGACCAATCCCAAGTCTGGCGTCGATGACTCGCGCTTTTCGTTCACGCCTCCGCCAGAGACCAAGATCATCTCGCCGCGCTAGCGCCGTCGTCTGTTTTAGCAGACAACCATCCGTTTTCTTGAGCAGATGTCCAATCAAGCGGACAAGTCGGTCCGTTTGTTGACGCTGAGCCGTTGAGGTTATCCAGCGGCTTCCGCGTCGCCCGAATCGCTGCTGTACGGTGCGGTCTGACCGTGATCGATGAAGTCGGCAGGCGTCGCAGTGGTTTCGTCGATGTCCAGCAGATCAGCGACGGCAGCTTTGACCTTATCCAGCGGTACGCTGCGATAAAATGCGCTCAGTGTCTCGTCGTCGCGCTGACGATCGGTCTTCCACAGCGAAAGCAGCCTGTCGATGGCCTGTGGTCCTCGCTGCGCAGGCAGCTTGCCGACGAGCCGGGTAAAGTGCGCGCGATCTCCGTCGATGCCGCCACCGACGCCCAGGTGATAAACAGGCAGCGCCTTGCCGCCGAGCTTCCGCAGACCGCCTTGCAGGCCGATCGTCGCGACGTGGTGCTGACCGCAGCCGTTGGGGCAGCCCGACAGGTGAAGGCTCGCGCCCGTCAGGCCCGGATCGTCGCCAAGCTGGGTCAGGTGCTGCCGCAGCGCGCGTCCCATCTGTCGAGACGTCGTGACCGCAATCGCGCAAGTCTCCGCGCCCGGACAGCTGACCACGTCGGAAAAGTGACCGGCTCCCGTCGCGGTAAGGCTTGCGGGCAGCAGCTCTTGGTACAGCGCGGCTACTTTTTCCGTCGGAACGTAGCGCAGCGTGATGTTTTGCTCGACGGTGGTTCGGGCAAAGCCATCGCCAAAGCGCTCGGTCAGATCGGCCAGAAGCTGAAGCTGCGTCGCTGTGAGTCCGCCCATCGGCAGCGTCACCGTCACCGCTGAAAAGCCAGGCTGCTTCTGACGGAGCACATTGCTTTTTTGCCAGCGCACAAACGCCGGATCGGACAGCACTTCAGACGGGCTTGTGATCGTCCCGAGCGCTGGTCTTTCAGGAAGCGGCTCGACGGGAGGATGCTGCGGATCGAACGGCAGCGACGTCAGTCCTTCGGCTTTGACCTTCTGCCACTCGACGAGAATCAGCTCTTTGAAGCTGGGAAAACCGAGCTTTTCGATCACCCACTTGATGCGCGCGCGGTGGCGATTTTTGCGATTTCCTTCGCGATGAAAGACCCGCACCACCGCTTCGCTCAGCGACAGCAGATCTTCGGCGGGCAGGAAGTCGATAAGCTCGCCACCACTGCGCGCCAGCGTCGAGGTTCCACCGCCACACAGCACCAAAAAGCCGGGCTGTCCCGACGGGGAAATCCGCGCCACAAACGCCAGATCGTTGATCGGAGCACGCACACAGCCTCGGCGGCAGCCCTCGAACGCGACCTTAAACTTGCGTGGCAGCGACGACGAAAGCGGTCCCCGCAGCAGGTAGCGCGTGAAGGCATCGGCATACGGCGTCACATCGAAGATCTCGTCGGGAAAAACGCCAGCGAGCGGACATGCTGTGACGGTGCGAATGCTGTTGCCGCACGCTTCTCTCGTCGTCATTCCGACGTCGGCCAGCGTGTACATGGCGCGCTCGATGTGCGCCAAGCGAATGTTGTGAAACTGGAAGTTCTGACGGGTTGTGACATCGCAGCGTCCGTCGCCATCCCGCACTGCGACCAGCGCCAGCGCACGAAGCTGCGTCGCCGACAGGATGCCTTGCGGAACCTTGACCCGTAGCATCTGCACGTCGGTCTGCCGCTGGTGATAGACGCCGCGTAATAGTCGGAACGCGCGCCACTCCTCGGCGGTCAGCTCGCCTTTTTCGTAGCGCTCCAGCGTCGCGACAAACTCTTCGATGTCAGCGGTGGTGGCAAAGCCGAGTCGACCGGGAAAGTACGTCCCCGAAGCAGCAGCGAGTTCAGACATAGACGGACGATATCCGTTATAACGGACGTGGTCAAATGAAACAGCCGCAAGTCCGCTCGAGCGAGCTGCGATGGTTTCTGGCACACTGCGGTCATGACCGGCACCACCAAGCGCAAGTCCGTGAATGCAAAGACCAAGTCACCCGCTCGTTCCTCGACGGCGGCGGATGTCGCAGAGCCAGCAGCCAGTGCTGATGCGTCGCCAGCGCACGAGCCTCGCGTCGGTGACAACCTGCGGATCTTGCGGATGGAGCGCGGGATGTCGCTGGCCGAGCTGGCCGAGCGCAGCGAAGTCAGCAAAGCGATGCTCAACCAGATTGAGATGGGCAAGAGCTCTCCGACGATTGCACTCGGCTGGAAGATCGCAAACGGGCTGGGCGTGCCGTTTGGCGCGCTGCTCGGTGAGCCGATGCCCGGCGACTTCGTGGTTCACCGTCGGGATCAAATGCAAGTGCTGTATTCGGAAGGTCGGGCGCTGCGCTCGCGGGCGCTGTTTCCGTCGGGAGATGCCCGCGTCGCTGAGATGTATGAGCTGTCGCTGGATCCCGGTGCCGAGGAGCGTGCGTCGGCCCACATTCCCGGTACGCGTGAGCAGATCCTGGTTACCGACGGTCAGCTTCAGGTCGAGTCCGCAGGCAGCCAAGCAGTTCTTACCGTCGGTGATGTGCTGTTTTTCTGCGCGGATCGCCCGCACCGCTACCACAACCCCGGCAAAGAGACGATGCGCTGCATCTTGGTGATGCTGTATCCGCGCGATCGCAAGCCGCCCGTCGACGCTGCCAAGGTCTAGCGTCTGCGGTCAGCCCACGGATGCGCGTAGCTCCGTCTGAGCCGATAGATACGGCAGCAGCTGTGCTGACAGCGCCACCGTCTTTCCAATCACCAGCAGCGACGCGGCACTGTCCGCGAGGTCAAGCTGCTCACTCGGCTGCTGAAGTTCAAACAGCGTCCCGAGCCACTGCGTTTGATCGGGCAAGCTGGCGGACTGAATCACCGTCGCTGGCGTCTGCCGAGGCCAGCCCGACGAAAGCAGGATCTGCGCCAGCGCTGCGCGGTTCTGACGAGCCATCAGGATGACGACCGTGGTGCTCAGCGGAATCAGCGACGAAAGAATCGTCCGTGCGCTGTCCACGTCGTGTCCACTTGTGACCAGCAGCGACGCGCTCAGCCCACGATGCGTCACTGGAATGCCACACAGCGCCGGAGCAACGAGCGCGCTCGACAGGCCCGGCACGATGTCCCATGAAATCCCCGCCCGTGACAGCGTCAGCGCTTCTTCGCCGCCCCGTCCGAACACAAACGGATCTCCGCCTTTGAGCCGCACCACCTTCCAGCCGCGTCGCGCCAGCCGAACCAGCAGTCGTTCCGTCGCTGCCTGCGCCACTTGTCGCTTGCCACAGCGCTTGCCGACATCGACACAGCGCGCCTTGTGGGCCAAGTCGAGCACGCGACGATCGACCAGCGCGTCATAGAGCACGACATCCGCTTCGGCCAGCCGCTTGACCGCGCGCACCGTCAACAGCTCTGGGTCGCCGGGCCCCGCACCGATGAGAGAGACATGACCGCTCATGCTGCCCGCTCCTTGCTTTCGCTGGTCGCTGAGTGTTCTTCTAACGCCGTCGCTGAAGTCGCTTTCGCTGCCTGTTGTTGGGCAAACGATCCGTCGAGCAGCCTCTGAAGCAGCTCACGATAGCGCTCACCGAGCGGCACTTCATCACGCTTCCACGTCGCTCGGAGCGCGCTGGCTTGGGCCATCCAGTTCGCGATCTGCTCGTCGCTGGGTAGGATCTGTTCGATCACTTCTCGCAGCAGCCGGGACAGCGCGGGCGCCCGGCCTCCCGACGAAATCGCGACGGTTACACCACCGCGAACGATCTGCGCTGCCGCATACGCCGTGGCTGCTGGTGGATCGTCGACGGCATTGACAAACACACGACGGGCCGCAGCGGCCTTGGCGACCTCGGCGTTGACCGCGTGATCCGCCGTGGCTGCAATCACCAGATACACACCATCGAGATCGGCAGCATCCACGCGACGGCAGTGCCAGCGCAGCTCGCCTCGCGCGGCTGCTTGCGCGATGACGTCGCTGGCATCGGGAGCCACCACCGTGATGTCTGCTCCCGCCGTCTGAAGCGCAGCGAGCTTTTGGGTCGCAACTTGTCCCGCACCGACGAGCAAGACCGGACGATCTTGCAGATCCAAAAACAACGGATAGAGCGGTCGCTTCATTTGTATGTCGTCCAATATAACGGACATCGTTTGATTGTCACAAAGATTGGAAGACGAGCGCTTGGCTCAGTCGGACAGACGCAACACAGGCTGGCGCTGCGAGCGTGTTGTCAGCCGGTTTGGTGCAGGCGCTGGCTGTGGGCTTGGCGAGGACGAGGATGAGGACGAGCGGTCGAAACGAGGCGTGCGCTGGGCAAGGGCAGGGCGATTACTGCGGCAGCGTGTGCAAGATGGTTCCGCTCATGCCGCTCACCCACACGTCGCTCTGGCTCAGTCCCGAGATGCTGAGCAAGCGGTTGCGGGTGTTCGTCTCTTTGGCGCTCCACATCGTGCCTTCCATCTTCCACAGCGTGCCTTGGTCGCCGACGATCCACAGGTCGCTGGTGCCGCTCTGTCGCCACAGTCCGCCGAGGTTTACCGCCGGAAGGCCCGTGCTTACGATCTGCCAGCCGCCGCCGTTGTTTTGATAGACGAGTCCGCCATCACCGACGGCCCAGACATCGGTGGACGACGTGCCGAAGATGCTGCGAAGCTCCAGGCCACTGCTGGGGAAGCCGAAGCTGGTGTTGGCGGTGGTGCCAGCGACGTTGCTAAACGCGACGTACGACTTGCCGCAGAAGTACAGCAGGTTGTTGGTGCCCTGCGTCGTGCCCCACATGCTGTTGACGTTGGTGACGCGGTTGGTGGTCGGCGCGTTCGGATCGCTCATGGTGAAGCCGGACCAGGTCACGCCGTTATACTGGAACAGCCAGGACTGATTCGGCGTGCTCGACGTGGCAACGGACCAGATGTTGGCGGATCCCGAAGCCCAGACGCCGCGTGCATGCACCGATACCGTCGGATACGAACCGACGGTCCAGTTTTGCCCGAGATAGCGCAGGAACGTGTTGTTGTCACCGACGGCGTAGATCTCGTTGGGCGACACAGCCCAGATGCCGCTGAGGTTCGCGGTGGTGCCGCTGTCCACTTGGGTCCAGGTGGTGCCGTCGTAGTGCGCGATCAGTCCACCGTCGCCGATGGCCCAGATGTTCTTGGCGGAAAGCGCTGCGATGTTGCGGAAGTTGGTCTCGAGTCCCCGTCGAGAGCTGCTCCACTTGGTTCCGTCGAAGTGCGTCAGCTGACCGCCGGCTCCGCTCACCCAGATGTCGCTGGGGCTGCTGCCTCGGGCGGACGTCAGGGCCAAGTTGGTGCTGGCTCCTTGTGGGGTCCAGGTTCCGCCGCTGCCGCGTAGGATCAGTCCGTTTGTGCCGACGGCGAGATACTGGCCTGCCATCGGGGAAAACACGCCGCCGAGCTGTTCGGTGGTGCCGCTCGTCTGCATGGACCAGGCAGTGCCCGTCAGGCCGATGATGGTTCCGTTGGCACCGACGGCTACGGCAGTGGTTGCATCGCCCCAGATGCTCGCCAGGTTGGCGGTCGTCGGGCTGGTCATCGCCGTCCAGTTGTTGCCGTCGAACTTGCGAATGACTCCAGCGTCGCCAACGGCGTACACTTCCGAAGCGGCCCGACCCCAGACGCTGGTTAGGTTGGTGGTGACGCCCGACGTCAGCGGGTTCCACGTTCCACCGCTGCGGCGCAGGATGGTTCCGCCTTCACCAACGGCAAATGCGTTGATTCCGCTGCCCCAAATCGCTGACAAGCGCTTGGTGCTGCCGGTGGTCTCGGCGGTCCACTGGGTTCCGTCGTAACGGAAGGCCTTTCCATTTGTTCCGACGGCGATGACTTCCGTGGCAGACGCGGCCCAGACCGACAGCAGGTTTTCGGTGGTTCCGCTCGCGACCGCTGTCCACTTGCTGCCGTCGTAGTGATGAATCGTTCCGGCGTCACCGACGGCCCAGACATCATTGGCCGCGACCGCCCACAGGCTCTGGAACGTATTTCCCTGCGGCAGCGGATTGGACCAGCAAAACAGGTTCGGCGCGCACGTCTTGGCCGGTGGCGGCGGCGGACACTGCCGAGGCGATACCGTCTTCATCGACGCGGTGATCTCAAACCGATACGGGCTGCCCACTGGCGTCGATACGGAGCCACTTCCCACCTTGCACAGCTCTGCGTCGTAGGCATCAATGCCCACCGTCAGCGTGCCCGTCAGCTCTTTGGCCAGTCGCAAGCCGAAGCGAGTGAGCTTCGTCGTGACTTCCATTGGCTCCGTGTTGGTGGTTGCTTTACCGTCGAGCGTCGTCGTAACAACCAGCTTGGTTGCGTCCGTAGCCAGCCCGAGTACGTTGATGGCAATGGCGTTGGCGTCCGGCTCGAGCTGACCGGGATCGCAGCTCGACGCCAGCATCGGAAGCGCCAGCAGCAGCGTGTTTCGCCGCAGCCACGTTGACAAACCACACGACAAAACAGGGCGGAAGGCGAGCTGCTTAATCATGGGCCTCTCTCAAAATTGAGGATTTAAGACGGTATCATTCGGCTGAAAGGGCTCGGGCGTTGCGGGAAGTGGCTCTTTCTTGGCAGCGGTCACACCCACGGCGGTTCCAACGGCTCCTGCGACGACAACGCCACCGATGATCGTCCAAAACCACCATTTTTTGTAAATCGGCGTCGCGAGCGTCTGCGACTCAGCGGGGGCGGGCGGCGTCAGGTTGAGCGGCTGCGGACTCGTCGGAGCCTGCGGCGGCTGCATCGTCAGCCCAGGCGTTCCCGTCGGATTTTGCTGATTTCCCGTCGGATTTTGCTGATTTCCCGTCGGATTTTGCGCCACCAAATCCGGCTGCGCGGGCGTGTTTTCCAGCAGCGCTTGCGCTTGCTCGATGTACTTGTTTACCCGTCGCTCCGTCTCTGGGTCGATGTTCGGATCGGCTTTTTTGTAGCGCTCGTAGTAGCCAATCGCTTCTTTGGGACGACCCAGGCGCTGCACCGTGCGTCCGATGTTCAGGAGCAGCCACGGCATCTGTCGTCGCGCATACGCACCTTGAAAGCCGCTCAGCGCCTCTTCGTAGCGACCTTCGTCATACAGCGCCAGCGCCTTTTGGTACGCGGTGCGACAGACGGTATCGCGTAGGCAGCCATCGTCCTTTTTCTTCGGAGCCGGGCTCTGCGCATTGGCACCGGGATCTCCGTCAGCTGACGCAACCTGAGGCGCGCCTGCAACCAACACAACACCGAGAGCCAGCTGTCTAGTCCACGATGCGAGGTTGTTCATCATTGCCCTTGCTTGGCGTCGAAGTGGTTTTGCCGATTCCGGGCCGTGGCTTCAGAATCGGACGAACGACCGGGGCTTTGTCGAGCGTCTCTTTGCGTGTCTCGTTGTCCGCGAGGCTGAGCTTGATCACCTTGTCGGCAAATCCTGGCAGCTTCAGCTTGACCTCGCAGGATCCGTCCGACGCGCTCTGGTCCAGCTCCATCGGTGTTCCGCCCAGGATCTGTCCGTCGGAAACTCGGACGATCTGCGCGCCCGGCGGTGTCGTCTGCACCGACCAGTGAATCTGCTTGGGCTTGGCTGCCACAGGCTGCGGCGGTGCTGGGCTCGCCATATCGACGGGAATCGTCTTGACTGGCTGAACCGTCACCACCGGCTTCGGCTGCGGACGCAGCAGCAAGATCGCCAGCACCCCGAGCAGCGCCGTGCCACCACCGAGTAGCCCGAGCAGCAGCATCTTCGGCGAGCGACCATTTTGCGCTTGTCCTGCCGACAGTCCCAGCGTCGAAGAAGCCGAGGTTCCTGCCGTCGGGGTCTGGTGCGGATTCGTTCCCGGCGGTGTCAGCGACGGAGGCAGCAGCGCCGCCATCGAGATCGCCGGCAGCATCGACGTCGGATGTCGCTGTCCCAGCTCTTCCAGACGAGCCATCACCTGCTTCATGTTCGGGCGCTCTTCGCGCTTCTTCGACAAGAGCAGATGAACAAGCTGCGCAATCTCCTCGGGAACGTGCGGTGCCAGCGTCTTGAGCGGCTGCGGCGGCTCATAGATGTGCATCGCCAGCACTTCACCCGAGCCACCGACGAACGGCGGACGACCCGCGAGCATCTCGTACAGCATCACACCGAGCGAGTACACGTCGGCTTTGTCGTCGATCTGCACGCCGCCTTTGCACTGCTCGGGCGCCATGTAGCGTGGTGTACCCATCACCACGTCCGTCGACGTCTTCGGCTGAGCCTGTCCCGGCGCTGCATCGTCGGCCTGCGCCACCTTGGCAATGCCAAAGTCGAGCAGCTTCACCCGCTCGCGACCCGGAACCTCCGAGTCATGATCGGGCACCAGCATGATGTTGTCCGGCTTGAGGTCGCGGTGA
>ERZ724514.101-NODE-101-length-35635-cov-7.274705_pt1 | contig 35635 bp, 31 predicted proteins | sample MGYA00376047_ERZ724514 | MGnify/ENA primary metagenome ERZ724514 (study PRJEB28724, sample SAMN07190883) | activated sludge metagenome | isolation source: activated sludge of sewage treatment plant in Hong Hong | place: Hong Kong | collected 2016-03-17 ...
ATTCCTGATCGATTCCTGATCCAGTTCGATGCGATGGGAATCGTTCCTTCTGTTGTGCGAAGGATCGGATCAGGACGCACGTTCCTTTCGTGCGCAGTCACATGCCGTAGAAGCCTGCGCTGTGTGATCCGATCCATTTTCAAATGACTATGAATTGCATTTACAAGCCAATTTTACGCTGATTGACTTGATCTAAATGCAAAAGACTTGCATTATTGAGCCATGAGAATCCCACCACTGATTCAAGATGCTGTGTCATCTCAAGGGCTCAGCTTCCTGCTTTCGACACAGCGTGAGTCTCTGTTGCGCATCGCAGAGCCGCAGTGGAACCTGTGCATCTGGCATCGCGCGGCGATACAGCCTTTGTCGGAAGCGCTGCGCGATCTCGCCAGCTCGCATGCGTTTTTCCTGCGCTACGAAGGATGGAAGTCCAAGCTGCGCATCGAGGAGTTTCTTGCACCGATCACTGCGCTGACACCGTCGATTCGGACGCAGTGGGCCGAAGACCTTGCGCTGCTCACCGAGCTGTTTTGTGAAGCAGCGGGAAGTGAGCGCATCACGATGAAGCTCGGAACCAGTGATCGCACAGACTGTCCGGTGTTTCATACCGATTATGTTCCGCTGCGGCTGCTCTGTACCTATGCCGGAGCAGGAACAGAGTATCTGGCAGAGCATGACGTGCAGCGCGCATCACTGGGTCAAGGTGCAGGATGCAGCGCGCAAGCGGCCAACGTACGCATCATGAAGGAAGGCGCGGTGGTCCGTCGCGTAGATGCATATTCTGTAGCCTTTTGCAAAGGTGCAACCTGGCCGGGAAATCGCGGTCGCGGACTGGTTCATCGATCCCCGGAACGGATGGAAGGAATGCCTCCGCGCATCAAGCTCACGATCGATACGATCGAAGAGTAAGCGCACAACACAGCTACGCGCTGCGCGCTTATTCACGCGGAGACTGAGCGGGCAGCACGTCACCTTGTTTGGGAAGGATTCCGCCGCTTGGCACCGACGACAGCGTGACGTAGTAACAGCCCGCAATCTTGGCCGAAGCATCCGCTTCGCTCAGCACCGCAACAGACAGCGATAGGATCGCAGAGACATCGTGATGGACAAACACACGACCCGATGGCGGAACCAAGACCATCAGATCTTTCTGCGCGCCCGTTCCTAAGCGATGATCAATGTCGTCGCCGTAAAACGTCGACAGCAAGTGATATCCCGGCGCAGCCAAGTAGCAGAAGTAGGAAGGCCCTTTGGTCATTCCCACCAGCGTTCCGTTGTCCTTCACAATCGCAGGAACCAGCGCGGCGACTTGATGCGGACGCAGCACACAAATCTGTCCAGTTCCTGGTGGTCCAATCGGAAGCTGCGGAGCAGGAAAGTGTGTCTGAAGCTCGTAGCTCGTACAGCCCACGCTCGTCGAACAAAGCGCAGTCACAAGCAGGCTCTGTGCAGTGCGAATGATGTTCATGATGGTTTTTTGGAGTAGCTGAGGGATGGAGCGCTGGCCAATGGTATTTGCATCTTTTTTATTGAGCGACTTCGCACGCTCTGAACGACGCAACGCCATGCAGCCCCGGGAATCCGAACAGCGCGGTCCGCGAAATGGGCAGCAAACGACACAGAAAGGCCGAAGATTCGCACTCAACCTGATGAATGATTGGGCCATTTTTCAAAATCACGAGCGATTCCGCACAGTTCCGCAAAACATCGCACAGCGCTGTGATACAGCAGATCGAGAAAGGACAGCAGATGATGAAGACCAAGCGATACGATCTGCCAAGCTACACCGCAGGCTGGTTCCAGATTGGCTGGAGCCAGCAGCTTCCCGTCGGTGCGCTCAAGAAGGTAGAGCAGTTTGGCAAGACCTACGTCATGTTTCGGGGACAAGACGGTCAGGTCGGAGTGGTGGATGATGTCTGTCCGCACCTCGGATCGCGGTTTTCAGCGGGAGGCTGCGTCAAAAACAACTCCGTTCGCTGTCCCTATCATCACTGGAGCTTCGATCGCACCGGGCAGTGTACCGACATTCCGTACGCCAAAAAGATTCCGCCCAAAGCCAAGGTGACGGCGCACACGGTCGTCGAGCGCTACGGAATGATCTTTCTGTATCGCAACCAAGCGGGAACGGCTCCTTCGTATGATCTGCCGCAGATTGAGCACTTCGATCCGCGCGACTACGGCTCTCCGCATACGTACGAGTTTCGCATTCGCATCCATGGTCAAGACATCATGGAAAACTCGGTGGACAGTCCGCACTTTGCAGCGGTGCACGGACACAACATGCCGGAAAATCGCTTTCAGCCCGACGGAAGATCGCTGCGGATTACGCAGATGACCTCGCTCAAGCGCTTTGGGACAACGCTGAAAGGACGGCTCGAGTTTCACATGATCGAGCCCGGCTTTCACTACTGTCACTTTCCAGAGATGCCGATGACGCCTGCGCTGGTGTTTTCATCGATCGTTCCCATCGATGGCGAGTTCACCAATCATCGGCTGACGCTGTGGACGAAGAAGTCGCGCGTTCCGTTTCTGTCCCAGTTCGCTGGACGCTTTGTACGCTGGCAGATGATGAAGACGTATCACGAAGACATGGAGATCTGGGAGAGCAAGGAATACCTCACCCAGCCGATCCTGTGCGACGGAGACGGTGCGATCATGAGGCTCCGCCGCTGGTACAGTCAGTTCTATGATGATGCAACGACGCAGAGCGTGCAGCAGGCCTCGTAACAGAGGCGAAGTCCCCAGCAGAGACGATGCGCCAATATGAGGCGTATGATCTACTTCTTTTTGCTGCGCTTTCCGCCCGACTGCTTCTTGGGCGGTGGCGGCTTCCTCACCGGATAACAGGTCATGCCGCAGGCATCAGGAAACAGCGCAGCGCACTCCTTCACCCACTTGCTGGTGATGCGCCACGGACCGACGTAGGGAGCAGGCTCCTGTCCGCTGTCACAGAGCAGCCGCTGGTCACTGTGCAGCTTGGTCTGTCCGCTTTCGGACTTCTGTTCGCAGCGAACGGAGCAGCTGACTTTCCAGACGCCGTCTTGCGAAACCATCTCTTGACCGTTTTCGTCATAGATGGTGCGCTCGGGATGCAGCTCCCACGTATACAGCACCAGACGGAATCCGTCGGGACAGCTCAGGGAACAGCTTGGCTTGAAGGGCTTGGGCTCGGCGGGCTTGGCGGTTCCACTTGGCACAGATCCCAGCAGAACAAGCGCGAAGGCGAGCCTACGAAGTAGCGCGGTCAACATCTCCTTGGTTATCGTCGCACAGGTGCGGTGTTTTCCGCAAGCGGCGCGGTCCTGGCAGCGAGCGGAGGTCCTGGTGTGACAAAGTGCTCGGATCCGCTGCCCGCTGCGATCTATGATGGAGCTGCGCATGAACGAAAAGTCCAAACCATCCGCTCAACCGTTTACCGCAGCACTTTTGCAAGCCATCGAGCGAGGACCGCGCAGGCCGACGCTGGAAAAGCACCTGTCGATGTATCTGGATATGGAGGTCCCCGAAGGACTGCTGACCGTGCTGTCGGCCTGGGCTCGTCACGAGGTCAAGCAGCTACGGATTGGCGCGTTCACGATGGACGATCAGGCGATTGTGCGCTCGTTCCGTCTGCCGGTCTGGGTCAAAGAGGAGTCCGGTCCCGACGCCGACTGCTACATCGACGAGACGCAGATTCGCCAAGACGTGGTGCTGCTGGGAACCTATCGAACGGATCGAACCACGATTTCGCTCGGTGTCTCACGGGACCGTCGCGCCATCAAAGACTCCGTGATTGGCATCGAAGGTCCGGTAAACTACACCTACAGTACGCTGGAAGCGTTTCTGCGAAACTGTCACGGTGGTGCCCTCAAACACGGAGAGCCGTCCGCTCTCGTCCTTCCCTAAGCGACCACCGCTGCGCACGTACACCGCGCGCTAGTTCAAGTAGATGCGACCGCCCGCCGGTCCGGTGGGATTGTGGCAGCCCGCACAGTCTCCCGAAGGAACGGGCGTGGACATCTCTTTGATCTTGCCGTCTTTGCTGACGCGCGCGATGAGCTTTTCGTACTGAAGCGGCTCTGCGGTAAAGAAGTTGCCGCTGCGGTTTGTGTACAGCGTGATGAGGATCTTGCGATTTTCATCGGCAAGCTCGACCTTGACGCCTTCCAGTCCGCCGCTGTTGCACGCGCTGGAGCCGCTCCCGTAGACCGTTCCGCTGGCAGTCCAGACGGCTCCGCTTGCTTGTCCGCCTTGACGATGACAAGCCATGCAGCTTCGGCCCGGCAGCATCGGAGCCTGCGGAACCAAGTTGTCTTCCGTCGGATCTTCGCAGCCAGCCGCTGCGCCTGGTGCCGTATCCAGGTTGACTTCGGCACAAGCAGAAAGACCGAGCATCGCCAGCACGGCAATGCCAAGTCGTGGGTTCATGAACATCACAGACCTCATAGAAAGCGCAGCGCTCGCAGCCGTTACGGCGTAAAGCCAAGGGATACGTCAACCTGCATCGCGTCGTCGATCTTGACGAACATCAGGCTCGGTCGCTCGACCTTGAACTCATCGAGACTGAGCGTAAGGTGTGCTTCGGCGCGGATTCCGGTCGCACTTGTGTAGGTCAGCTTCACCGGCACATCGAGCGTCTTTTTGATTCCGTGAAAGCTCAGCTCTGCTTTGAACGTACGGTCCACAGTGGCAGGAAACGAAGCAGGAATCGGAGCCTCGCCTTGGGCCTTGAGCTCAACCTGCGGAAAGCGCGCGGCTTCCACAGTCTCTTTCATGTGGGAGTCACGGTTGGCATTTCCAGAGTCAAAGGAATCGACCTTGGCACGAATCGCAACTTGCGTTTTTCCGTCGGGAAGAATGCGAGCACGACCTTCAACGGCTTTGCTGACTCCGTCAAACTTGTGCAGCTTGTGAATGAGTCGATAGGTGATGCTGCTGTCCTTGGTGCTCACCGTAAGGTTGGTGCCAGCAGGAACGGCAGCCGGTGCGGGCGCAGGTGCAGCAGCCGTCTGTGCAAACGCAGGAGAGACGGAAAGAAGAAGGGCCAACAAGATCGAGCTACGCATGGATGTTTCCTCCGCTTAGGTTAGGACGAGGGATCGGGGTCAAAAGATTCTAACGGTCAGAAGAAGTACGCGATGGTTCCCGTCGCCATAAATGCGAAGGTTGCATACCCAGTGATCAAGTGTCCGAGCGCAAGCCGAGGCTGGTCAAGTCGTCCCGTTCGCCAGTCCACAATCGGTCCGAGCACCATCTGCGTCACCATGCCTGCCGTCGCCATTGCCATCGCTACACGGTGAATCATCGCGGTATCTAGCCGATACTTTTTCGGATACGGGTCGGGGGAAAAGAGCGCCAGCGATCCCGTCGTCGCAAACATCACCGAGGTCGCGATGCCAAGTCCCAGGTGAGCGCGCTCAAAGCGGCCCGTAAACTGACCATTTACGTATTTGTCCTGATAGTTGAACTGTCCTATCACCAGGGTGGTTGCCAGCGCCGCGAGCGTTGAAAATCCCATCGCTTGGTGCGTGGTCAGCATCGCCCGGCGAATCCGTCCCGCTTTCTCTGTCGCCAGTGCGGCATCCACCGCTGCTTTGGCCTGCTCAGGAGACTCTGTCTTCTTTTTGTCATCTTCAAACAGATCAAAGCTGAGATCTCCACCACTTGCAGCGGGCTGGGCAGCGGACTCTGTCTGTTTGTCGGAAGAAGTCGCTGCCGTCGGAGCGCTCTCTGACTTGGCTGGCTGGGCGAAGCAAACGGAATACGCCGCGAGCCACAGACACAGCACAGACCAGCGCCTGATGCGCAGAGAGAGGTTCATCGATCGGACCAGGACGCTACGATCTGAAGTTCGGTTGCTCACGGACATTGGGCTCTCCGGCTCCGTTTGCGTGGCGGACCACGCTACACGTTGATACCCGAACTTCTAGCGCAACAGAGAGGTCCTGTAAAACCCTCACGTCACGGTCCGACAAGCTACGAACCTCGTTCGGAAAAATAGTCGTCGCAAGTTTCGTTAGATCGGTCGCCAAATAAAAAAATCTGTCGCTTTGTGTCTGTTTTGTTGCACGAAACGGACACATCGTAGCCACTCCTATCAGGAAACACTCTGGCGCGATGTAAGCACCATCTTACGCAGCGCCCGCTTCGACTACGGAGAACCAGCCATGACTTATTCCTTACCAGCCCGTGTACGTCGCTCTGTCCAAACAGTCATACAGCCCACCCAGCTGCTCGGCAGTCTGCTGTGCGCAGGACTCTTTCTGGGATCCTTGTCCGGTTGCCAGGAAGAACCACCGCAGTATCTCGATGTGCTCGACATGACAAGCAGCGGCGACGGCAGCACAGCCAGCAGCGGAATCCCCTGCGATGTGAGCCAAGTGTTATCGAAGACTTGCACCGCTTGCCACAGCAGCACCGCATCAGGACTTCCCAAGCTGCTTACGTACGCCGATGTCACCGCAGCATCGATGGTTGATCCCACCAAAAAGCTGATCGAGCGCGCCATCGTACGGATGCAAGATCCTGCGCGACCGATGCCTCCTTCTGGACTACCGCCTGCGTCCGATGTTGCGGTCCTGCAAGCGTGGGTCAACGCCGGAACACCGATGGGAAGCTGCGGAACCAGCAGCAATCCGTACAACACGCCGCTGGTCTGCACCAGCGGAGTCACATGGATGGGAAAAGCATCCTCGACGATGCTTCCGGGCCGAGCTTGCATCACTTGTCACGCAGCAAGCAGCGAAGCCCCCAAGTTCCAGCTTGCCGGAACGGTGTATCCCACCGCGCATGAGCCCGATTCCTGCGTAGGAACCAGCGGCAGCGGAACCATCACCGTAGAGATCACCGATTCCAAAGGAACCGTGTCCACACTGACTCCCAACAGCAGCGGCAACTTCATGCTCCGCAGCAGTGCGTCCACGCTGGTATTCCCCTACACCGTCAAGATCAAGCAAGGAAACAAGGTCCGCGCGATGAACGCTGCGCAGACAAACGGAGACTGCAACGCCTGCCACACCCAAGATGGAACCGGCGGCGCACCGGGTCGCATCATGGCTCCGTAAGTCTGACCCATCCCGCTTCCTATGGACCTGTGATCAGGTGCCGGAGTGTGCAGCTCCGGCGGTTCTGTTTCATGCTGTCCACGCTTGCTTGCTGCCCGATCTTGCTGTCTTTTTTGAATCCGAATTCCTTCCGCTGCTTTTTCGCTGGGATTCCGCTCACGTAGCGCACGCTTGATCTTTCACGTTGCTCATCGCGTAAGATGAAAACACTGAAGGATCACAGCATTCGGCGTAGAGGGGGCCAGGATGGCTATCAATGGCAAGCCTTGGACACGCTTTTCACAGCAGCTCCTTTGCAGCGTCTTGTGGGCGTTCGGTTTCTTTGCGGTGTTCTGTCTGTCCCAGCGTGATGCAGCAGCAGCGAGCGCGCTCATCGTCGAGCCACAGCTCGAAGGAGAGCTCAGCAAAGACGATGTAACGCTGCTCCGCCACACCACAGAGTCCGCGCTCAAGTCGCAGCAGCTGAGCCTGATTCCTGCTGGAGATCTGGAAGCCACACTGAGCGGAGAAGCCCAACTTCAAGGCTGTCACACCGAGCTGTGTTACGAGCGACTGGGAAGACTGCTCGATAGTCAGCTGGTGACGCGCTATCGGGTCAAGCGTGGCAGCGGGGAAGGAAAGGCCGCCACCGCGTGGAAGCTCAGCGTAGAGATCCTGGATGTGGAAGTCGGTGCGATGGGCGCAAAGCTTACCGAAGAGTGCGCAGCCTGTACGGACAAGCAAGCAGCGGAAAAGCTGGGCGACATGGTCAAGCGCGCGGTGATCGAGTGTGTAGCGCGTCCACGCGGCGGTCTGGAGGTTCGATCAGAGCCATCGGGAGCCGCCGTGTTTGTCGACGGAACAGAGCTTGGCATCACGCCGTATAAGCGCGTCACCTTTGCAGGATCACACAAGGTGGTGCTGCGCCACGTCGGCTTCCGATCCGAGCAAGTCGATGTCGTGGTGGAAGACGGTCAGAAGCAGAAGATCGAGCGCAAGCTCGCAAGCGGAGCAGACCCCGCACCCGTCATCGTGATGGAAAAAGCGCCGGTCTATAAAAAGTGGTGGTTCTGGGTCGCGCTGGGCGGAGCTGCCGTCGTCGCAGCCGGTGTCACAGCCGGAGTGGTGATTGGTACGCGCAGCACTCCCACCACCATGGATCGCACGCTACCGAGCAACACCTTTTCGTTTCAGTTCTAGCGTTCCGCAGTGACGCGCAGCATCACCTGTGCAGCACAACGGTGCGGAGTCGATTCTTAGCGCATATGGAGGATGTGTGATGGCAAGACACGGACGCTCTCACTGGCTGTCTCGATTCCGTCCCTTCTTATTGGGTCCGCTCGGAATCCTGTTGCTGATCCTTTCGCTCACCTCCTGTTCAAACTCCAGCACCGATGGCAGTCATGACGGACCGATCGTTCGTCTGCACCTTGCACCAGTGGACCCAGGAGCAACCACAGTCGCGCTCAAAGTGACCATTCCTGATGCAGCAGGGAGTCCGCAGGAACGGACACAGAGCTTCACAGAGGCTCCTTATGATCTGCTGGGAGTCACCTTTCCTGTGGGAACGCGCGGACAGGCTTCGTTTGAAGTCACGATGTATGGTCCCAACAGCTGTATCCTTGCGACCGGAACTGCGCTGGTGAACATCGACAGCGACGGAATCTTTGATCCATCGCTGGCCCTGTCTACCGTTCCGCTGTGCGGCAATGGCGCGACGCTGTCTGTCCAGGTTGCCAACATCGGAATGGGAATCGGAACGGTTGTTTCCGATCCCAACGGAATCAGCTGTGATGGTCTTGGCAACGGCTGCACCCTGACGGTCACAAAGGGAACCAAGTACACCCTCACGCCCAAGCCCACCGCTGGTCTGTTCACTGGCTGGTCGGGTGGCGGCTGCGCGGGAACAACCCCTTGCGTCGTCACGGTCAACCAAGACACCGTCATTCAAGCGGCGTTTTCTAGCTGCGTCGGCTGGTGCAAAGAGTCCGTTCCCAGCGCCGCTGTGGTCCCGAACTTTCACGGAATCGGCGGCAACGCACCCAGCAACATCTTGGCAGTGGGAGACGGTGGCGCCGCCTATCAGTGGAATGGCGCAACGTGGAGCGCTGTTCCGATTCCTGGGACCGTCGCGTCCAAGACCCTGCATGCAGCGGTTGGCAAGCCCGCAGCGTCGGTTACGTATGTCGCCGGAGACGGTGGAACGCTGCTGAAGTGGAGCAGTGGCGGCTTTACCCAAGTCAACGTAGGCACCAACGCGAACCTGCGCGCGATTGCCATTGGCAACAATGCGTCTCCCAACACGTTTGTGGTGGGCGATGCCGGAACCACGCTGATCCTATCGAGCGGCGGAACCCTCGTCTCCGGTAGCATCGGAAGCGCCAACCTTCACTCGATCTGTCAGCTTCCCGCCAAGACCACCTATGATCTGTTTTTGGGAGGCGCTCCCGTCTCTGGAAAGGCCTTCGCTGCGGAATGGGATGGCAACAAAGCAGTCACCACCCAGATGGCTGCGGGCGGCAGCATCACTGGCAACATTCACTCCATGCTGTGCGGAACCACCAGCGTTCACTACGCAGCGGGCGATGGTGGCGCCATCCTTCAGCGCGTCGTCACCCCAGCTGCCGGTGTGAAGATGGTCGAAAACAGCTGGACCGCAACGCCCAACACAGGGGCCGGAACCACCACCATCCGCGCCATGTGGTCGAGCGGAGACAACTTCGTACTCGCGGTCGGCGATGGCGGAATGATCCTTCGCTTCGACGGAACAACCTGGACCAAGATGACATCCAACGTCAGCGCCAACCTGCACGCGGTGTGGGGAACCAGTCCCACCAACGTCTACGCAGTCGGCGATAATGCAACGATCTTGCACTACTCTCCGTAGCGACGTTCGGACAGCTCCAGAGGCGTAATCACCGCACTCCTTTCGCCGCTCCGTCTTCGTCTTTCATCACTCCTTCCTTCGCGAAACAGACAGACTCCTTTGGCGCTGCGACTGCGCGATCTGCTTGGCAGAACACGCACGACGGTTCCTCTTGTACGCACATCTGTACTCGCTGTCTGTGATCACGCACATCATCCGCGAACGGAATCACCTCACGCGCAGTCACAGACAAGCTTGGGCGCACAGAGCGGAGCGGAACGGCTCTTGCAATCAACTGCGGGTGATTCCTCTGCAAGTGCTGACTCATGCATGCTCTCAAGACAGGACACACGCTCGGTCAATATGAGATCCTTCGCCTGCTGGGTGAAGGCGGAATGGGTGCGGTGTATGAAGCCAGACATACATCCTTGGAACGAAGGGTCGCCATCAAGACGCTTCACGCCAACATCGCATCCAACCAGATCGCGCTTCAGCGCTTCTTTGCGGAAGCCAAGACGCTGAGCCGACTGGAACATCACAGCATTGTTCAGGTGTCCGACTTTGGGACTTCTCCCGACGGAACGGTCTATCTGGTCATGGAGTATCTGCGCGGCGACAGCCTAGGAAAACGCCTGCGCAAAATTCACGATCAAGGACAGACCTTTGCGCCAATTCACGCGCTACAGATCTGCTGGCAAGTCGCAGAAGTCCTGACCATCGCCCACTCCAAAGGAATCATTCACAGAGACATCAAGCCGGACAACTTGATGCTGGTGGCGGACTCTGTGGCGCCGAGTGGGGAGCGGGTCAAGGTCTTGGACTTTGGAATTGCAAAGCTGTCTGGTGAATTTGAACGTGCAGTTGCAAAGACCGATACCAACGCGCTGATGGGGACTCCGATGTACATGTCTCCAGAGCAGTGTGCAGGAGCAGGAAAGGTAGACGATCGCACCGACGTGTATGCGCTCGGCTGTGTGCTGTTTCAGATGCTGGCCGGACGTCCTCCCTTTTATGCAGAGGGAGCCGGTGAGCTGATCGGAATGCACCTGTTCCAGCCGCCTCCTTCTCTGCTGGAAATCTGTCCGACACTGCCAAAGCCCGTCGCTGCGATCGTTGCAAGGATGCTGACCAAGGAAAAGTCGCAGCGTCCCAACATGGCACTGATCGCGGAAGAGCTTCGTCAGCTCCTGTCTGTGCAAACGGGACAGAGTGTACTTGCGCCCGCGCTCCTCGGTACGACAGGAGAAGACAGCACAACTGGCAGTGCAGCGGTGCCGATCACTACGTTTGGACAGTCAACCGGACAGAACATAGCCAATCAGAGACGGAAAAAGAGATCTCTGCTCGTGGTCGGAGTCTGTGTCGGACTGCTCTTGTGGGTCGCGCTCTGGGTGCAAGTCAAAACGCCCCGCACCACCGGATCGAAGCAGTCAGCAGCCGCCCACGCAGCGCAGAACGTGCAGCAGACACCAGTCCTTCACGACGAACCAGGCAGCAAGAAAACAGAGACCAAACAGAGTCCTCCTGTTTCGCAGATTACCTGGCAGATCGACAGCCAGCCAAGTCATGCTTCGGTGCTTGATGAGCGCGGAAACTCCGTCGGTGAAACCCCGTGGAACCTGCAACAGGAATCCGCCGCTGGTACTGCCACGTTTCACCTCAAGCTCACCGGATTTCAGGATCAACAGATCCAGCTGGATCGCAGTGAAAGCAAGCGCGTAGCGCTGATCTTGCGGCCACTTGTTGCGGTAGGTCTGCCCGGAAAAAGAGCAAAGCAACCAGTCCGCATCAAGCCAGAACCGAAGATCAAAATCCCTGTAGCCAGCACGCAAACAGCTCACGCATCGCGTCCAGAGATTCGCTATGAAGAATAATCATCGGTTCCTTCAGCAGCTTCTGTGCTCGTCGCTGCTGCTGCTTCCCTTCCTGGCCCACGCCCAGACGGACAACCCTGTGGACTGCGCTGTCCATCCAGCGTGTCTTTCGCTGTATGAGCGCGCGCGTGAGCAGTCCGGAAGTGGCCACCTGGATGAAGCGCTGCAGCTGTACAAGCAAGCGTATGAGCTACAGCCCGATCCACGCCTGCTGTTTAACGTAGCGCGCATTTATCAGAAGCAGAATCGGTGCGACGACGCGATTTCTGCGTATCAGCAGTTCCTCGATGTCGCGAAGCCGATGAGCGAGCAGCGCAGCAAAGCGCAGGACTATCAGAAGCAGTGCCAGAGCTACCTCGACGAACAGAACAAGCAAAAGCAGAGTGTGATTCCGATTCCGATTCCGAGGCCCGAAGAGGAAGTCGAGCCGCCCCCTGTTATGACCCAGATCGAGTCTAAGCCGCTGTATACCAAGTGGTGGTTCTGGCTCACGATAGGCAGTGTGGCCGCAGCAGGAATCACGACCGCGGTCATCCTGGGTCGACGGCCCACAGACGTTCCTGTTGCTATGCGCATCGAGCCATCCAACACACTGCATTTTGAATTTTAGTAGGAGGGAGTCTGTGTCATGAAGACGCACTGCTTCGATTCTCTGCTTCGGTCTGTGCGCGCAGTGGTCTGGACGATGTTTGCGGTCTGTCTGCTGAGCAGCTCAAGCGGCTGCCCAGTGGAAGAAGGTCCGATCCAAGGACCGCTTGTCCGTCTGAGCCTTACACAGACAGATCCAGCGACGGTCTATGCCATCCTCAAAGTCACAGCAGTGGATCCAAGCGGCACTCCCAAAGAAATGATCGAGCGCTTTGTGAATCCACCCTTTGATCGCTTTGGTGTGGTGTTTCCCAAAGAGACGCGCGGAACGGCTTCGATAGAAGTCTCGCTGTACGGTTCCGAAGACTGTCCGCTTGCCACAGGAATCGATCAGGTACAGCTCGACAGCGACGGAGAGATTGACACCGCAATGACCCTCACCGCAGTTCCGTTGTGCGGAACAGGAGCGACGCTAACCCTCTTGGTCGCCAACATTGCAGGCGGACAAGGAGTCGTCTCTTCCAGTCCGAACGGCATCCAGTGCGATGGCAGTGGCAACGGCTGTAGCCTGACCGTAAAGAAGGGAACAACGCTTGCGCTCAGCGCCGCAAAGACAGCCGGAACCTTCACCGGCTGGTATGGCGGAAACTGCACAGACACATCGCCAACGTGCCAGGTCCAGATCCATCAGGACACGGTGATTCACGCCTCCTTTTCCGGCTGCAAAGGCTGGTGCAAGGAAACCGCTCCGCCCACTGGAACGAACCCGAGCCTGCTTGGCATTGGCGGAACCGCTCCATCCAACATCTTGACCGTCAGTGACGCTGGCATCGTGTATCGCTGGGATGGTGCGATGTGGAACACGATCCAGACTCCTACCGAAGTGAGAGGCACGACCCTTCGTGCGATCGCGGCAAAGGTCGCTGGCGCTGTCACCTATGTAACAGGAGACAAAGGAACCATCCTGCGCTATAGCGACGGAACCTTTGCCCGGATTCAGGGCGCTCCCAATGTACGACTCCGCGCGATTGCCATGGGAAACAGCGCGACCGTCCATGCCGCGGTGGTAGGCGACTCTGGAACCGCCCTCACGATCTCAAGCGGAGGCTCTGTTCAAACAGACACCATCGCGGATGCTGATCTGCTTACCATCTGTCTGCTTCCAGCTCGATCGCCGCTCAGCTTCCTGGTCGGCGGACACAATCCGCTTGGCGGCCGCCGCGCATTTACAGCGGAGTGGAATGGCAAGCAGCTCATCAGCGTACAGATGAAGATGCTCCCGGCAGATCCCGGCAGCGTGTACGCCCTTCACTGTGGCGATTCACTCGCTCACTTTGCATCGGTAGACAGCGGCGTACTGCTTGAAAACGCGGTGACAGGAAACGGAATGACGGACGTGGAAGACAAATGGAAGACCATCGCAAGCGTACCAACCGGAGCCAAGACCGTCCGCGCCATGTGGTCCGCAGGTGATCGATCCGTGATCGCTGTAGGCGACGAAGGACTCATCCTCCGCTTCAACGGTAGCACCTGGACCAAGATGACATCCAACACGACCAGCAACCTGCTCGCGGTCTGGGGTCTGAGCCCAAGCAACATCTACGCGGTCGGTGAAAATGCGACGATCCTACACTACTCACCGGAATGACCGCAGAGAGCGTCTGCCAGAACGTATATTAGGCATCTTGTAGGAGTAAATATACGTCTTGCAGACAGCACCGAGGCTTCGGCTCACTTCGTCGGAAACTGCTCGCGGATGGTCTGCCATGCGGTTCCATCCATCACATGGGTTCGATGCTGGCGAATCTGTCGCACCGCATTCCAGCCGCAGAGCCCCGTGACCTTTCCTTGGCTTCCGTACAGCACAACAAACGGACCGCTTGCGGGATCGCCCTCTACGACCACTGCTTCTGCATCCGCAGAGACAAAGCCGTGGACTTGGATCTTTACGTCAAACTGATCGGTCCAAAAGTACGGAACCGGCAGATAGGGCGTGTCTGTTCCCAAGATGTTCGCGGCTACACAGAGCCCTTGCTCGACGGCATTGGTGCGATTTTCCAGCCGCACAAGCGATCCGAGCTTTTCGTGCGAAAAGCGAGCGACATCACCCACCGCATAGATGTTTGGGGCCGCGCGCAGCCGGGAATCACAGACCACTCCGTCCGCGATCTGAAGCCCACTTCCAGCCAGCCAGTCCGTCGCTGGAAGCGAGCCCATTGCCACCACCACCAGATCGGCGGACAGCTCTTCTCCGCTTTGCAGACAGACTCCGGTGACGACAGAGGAATCGGAACGCAGCGACGCAACCCCCGTTCCCAAGCGCAGGTTGACCCCGCGAAGGGAATGGAGCGTGCCGAGACAGCTTCCGACAAGCGGACCCAGCTGACTGCGCATCGGCAGGGACTGCGGACCGACCAGCGTCACCGCAAGTCCCAAGCTACAGGCCGTCGCTGCGATCTCGGTTCCCAGCACGCCATCGCCCACCACCACCAGCTTTTTGCCGGGGACGAGCGCGCTCTTCAGCGCCAGCGCATCATCGAGCGTCCGCAGCACATAGACCCCCGAAAGCCCATCCTGTCCCGATAGCTTCCGAGGCACAAGTCCCGTCGCCAGCACAATCACATCCGCAGCCAGCACGCGACCCGATGCAGTCTTCACTTCATGACGACTCGCATCCAGACAGACTGCCGGATCGGACAGGACAAGCTCCGCATGCAGCTGATCGAGTGTGCTCTGTGGCCGAAGCTGCGTCTGGGAAGGCTCCATCGCGGACAAAAGGACGCGCTTGGACAAAGGCGGCCTGTCATACGGCAGATGTCGCTCGGCCCCGAGCAAGGTCACGGAGCCTGAAAAGCCTTCTCTTCGCAGCGCTTCCACGACGGTCAAACCGCCCAAGGAAGCCCCAACCACTAGCACACTTGTTGTTGTCATCCTGCACGCTCTTCTAGACGGATCGCAGCGCCCGGACAGACGATCGCGGCTTCTCGGACTGCGCGATGTAGCTCGGGCGGAGGTGTCTCATCCAGCAAGATGACCATGCCATCGTCTCTTTGATCAAATACTTTGGGCGCAACCATCACACACTGACCCGCGCCACAGCACTTCGGATAGTCCACGATGACTCGCATGTATGTATTCCTTCCGTAGATTCTGTTTGGACGCTGCTCGCATTCCGATCGGACGCTGCTCACGCTCTGTTGGCATTCCGATCGGACTCTGTTGGGACTCTGCTTGGACGCTGGCTGCGGCTACCAGCGCACCATCAAGCGCTCCAGACCCCCGATGAGCAGTCCGTGTCGCGCGCTCAGCTCATCCACCGGAACCGCCAGAGCCAGCGTCGGGAGCCGTCGCAGCAGAACGCTCAGAACGGTCTGAAGTTCGGTACGCGCCAAGGCTTGTCCGATGCAGGAATGCGGACCCGCGCCAAACGACAGGTGCGGATTCGGACTCCGTTCCAGGTGCATCTCATCCGATTGTTCATACGCACGCTCGTCGCGGTTTGCCGCTCCCATGCTACAGATCACGGTCGTTCCACGCGGAATCAGCGTACCACCCACTTCGGTATCGACAGAGACGTAGCGAGGAAGTCCAAAGCCCGGGTTCGCATCAAAGCGCAGCGACTCTTCCACCGCAGTCCGCACCAGGGACGGATCGGACAGGAGCTGCTGCCACCGCGACGGAACCGACAGCAGCATTCCCATCATCTTGCCAATCATGTTCGAGGTCGTTTCATGACCCGCAACCAGCAGACCCTTGGCTGTCATCAGCAGCAGCTCTGCCGGAACGGACTGACCCGGACCCGCTGCCGCCGACAGCTCGCTCAGCAGATCGTCGCCTGGATTTTTTCGCTTTTCCTCAATGTGCGACAGCAGATACTGCGTAAATTCCTGCTGCGCTGCGTTGATCTCAGCCTGGCTGTACTGCGTCATGCTCAGCATCGTGTTCGACCAGTACGCGAGCTTGTCGCGGTCGACATCAGGAATCCCAAGCACATCGCAGATCACCCACACCGGCAGTGGATAGCCAAGGTGCGCGGTCAGATCCGCCGGCCCGCCCTGCTTTACCATGCTGTCGATCAGCGACTCGGCCATGGACTCGATCCGCTGCTGCATCGCCGCGATCCGCTTGGCGGTAAACCACTTCATGATCATCCGTCGCCAGCCTTGGTGACGCTCGGAATCGGCCAGCAGCGCGGCGTCTTTGCTTTCGAACACGCTGCCTTCTTCGTTCGCCGTCGTCCGGGCTGCGCCCTCTGCGCTCAGGTTGTGGCTAAAGCGCGGGTCCGACAGAAGCTGACGAACGTCACTGTGACGCGTCAGCAGCACGGCACTGTCTCCGCTCGGCAAGCGAACGTGAGCGACGGGGCACTTGTCACGAAGCTGTGCCCACTCTGTCGGTGGTTCCAGTGCAGATGGCGATCGGAAGGGATAGTCCAGAAGCTCTTTGCTGTTGTCCTGGTTCATTGGCAACCTCCGCACAGAAAATTAAGTCGATCGACTTAGTAAGTCAATGCACTTAGAATCAACTCGGCGCGATCAGCGACGGGAATGTCTCTGAATTCAACCAGAAGGAGCGCGAAGAAACGGTCAGCGCGGCGTGCGAAGAAACGGTCAGCGCGGCGTGCGAAGAAACGGTCAGCGAGGAGACGAACCGACAACGAGCCGATTCGTCGACGGAACTACCAAGTGCCAGAAACGATCGTCAGCGTCTCTTTGTAGGAGTTCACGCCGAGCGTAGTCGTCTTGCCCTGGGTCAAGCGGAAGCAGCGATCGGCGAAGATGCCCGAGACGGGACCCAAGCGGAAGGAATCGCTGTTGGCGCTGGAACCACCGGCATAACAGCCAGAGTTTTCCGCCATGCTGATCGCCAGATCCGCGTCGCCAGCCGCCGTGCGATTGATGTCGCTCATGCCTTTGGTGTAGCGGAAACAAGCCTTGGACATTCCGCCGCCGATGTCGACCTGATAGCCGATGACCGACGAGATGAGGATGAGTCGCCTGGTAGATCCGCTGGAGTAAAACGACGCGTTGCCAGTGTAGTAATCGCCCAACAGCGAGCCCTTGACCCAGGCATCGCAGTCGCCCGTGTCTCTGCAGGTGCGCGTGTACTGCTCGGTCTTGTAGGACCCGAGCGAATACGACGCGCTGCTATACGACGAGTAGCCACTTTCCGACGGAATGCTGGCTTTGGGACGCGTGGTCACGATGTCGTCGATGCCGCGATCGGTGAGCTTGCCGCTGCACTGCACACCGGGCTCGGGAGGAATACACATCCGCGTGGTGTCGGTGTGGTGATACGTCGACCGGCACAGCGACAGCGAGGGACGCGCAAACGCAGCCAAGATCGTCGGACGACTGGCCTGATTGGCGACCTGGCAGGACGCGCTCGGTGCTTCCAGCGAGGTATCGACGCGAACCTCATCACCGACGGTGCGAATCCGATGAACGGTGGGCACGAAGCCATCGGTGCTCTTGGTTCCAGCGCTGTAGAAAAACACCCACTGACTGGCGAAGTCGATGCTACTTGGCGCTTGGGTTCCGAAGTAGCGCTCGAAGGCGGCGGCGCTTGTGAAGATCTCGCGTGTCTCGGTCTGGCCAATGGCTGCCGGAATCGCAAAGCCCGCCACGGCTGAAACAGCGAGGTCCGACGGATCGGTCTTGGTGTCAATCGTCGTCTCGGCATGAACCACTGGATCGGACTCACAGCGGCCCGAGCCACCACTTGTCATCGTCAGGTCAGGATCGCCTCCATCCACAGTGCTTCCCGGATTCGTTCCTCCCGAGCAGGCCGAAGCGATCAGGCAGAGCGAGGCAAAAAGCAGTGGTCGCGATGATCTGTGCAGCATTCGAAGTCTCCCCGATGTGTGAAGCGTCTAGGAACACACGATCTGCCCGACGTTGCCGGCGAATCGGAACAAACGCACAGCGGATCTCGTCAGTCCAGATCAAGTGAGCTTGGCAGCTTAGCACGCGATCCTGACAGGCGGGCACATCGCGCCCGGTGTGTGGGCCGCTGCGTCGCAGTGTTTACGAAGCGTCTTGCCTTCGCATCATGCGCTGACGCTGTCAGACAAAAGCGCTCGTCTGCGCTGCTGTGCGCTGAAGTAGTTCCCCTTGCTGTCGTCAATTTGTTAGCTTCTGCGACATGTCAAAGCCAAGCAGCGACCGCCGGTCGAGTCCTCGTTCTTCTCAAAGCCGCACAGCCGAAGCGCCCAAGCGTCGCAAGTTCAAGACGATGTCGGAAGGGGTGCCAGTCCTCGACAACCGCCAGCGAGCGATCCTGCGAGGCCTGGGGCATCATCTACACGCGGTGGTGCAGATCGGCAAAGAAGGCATCAGTGAAGGGCTGCTGGCGGCGGTGGCGGAAGTGCTCGGACAGCATGAGCTGATCAAGCTGAAGCTGCTCGAGACCGCGCCGGGAGACCGTCACGAGCTGGCCGACGAGCTGGCCAAAGAGTGTCGCGCCGCGCTGGTGCAAGTGATTGGTCGCAACGTGATTTTGTATCGCCCGCGTCCGCTCACCGATCCGCGCCCGAGCCTGGAGATGGAGCTGTAACGAGCATGCGCAAGCTGACCGTGTCTGTGCTGTGCGCGGTGGGCCTTGTGTCCGCGTCGCTGGCTGCCGCACCAACGGCAACGGCCCCCGCCAATCGGGCGACTCCACCGCTGCGTCCGGCGACGGCTGCCGCTTCCACCACCGCTGCGTCGGCTCGCTTGGCGACAGCAACGAGCGCCAACGATCCATTTGCACTCACCGCCGAGCGCTACACGCTCCCGAGCGGAATGACCGTGCTGCTTCGTCGCGATCCGTCGGTGCCGCGTGTGGTCGTCTCGCTGTGGTTTTCCGTGGGCTCTCGCGATGAAGCACCGGGACGAACCGGCTTTGCGCACCTGTATGAACACCTGATGTTCATGGGAACGCGCAACGTGCCCGACAACCGCTTCGACGCGCTGATGGAGTCCGAAGGCGGCGGTAACAACGCGACGACCAGCCCGGATCGGACGTTCTATTTCGACTTCGGCCCGAGTCATCTGTTACCGACGCTGCTGTGGCTGGAAGCGGATCGCTTGACCAACCTGCCGGACACGATGACCGACGAAAAGGTCAATCTCCAGCGTGAAGTGGTCCGCAATGAGCGACGACAGTCCTACGAAAATCGTCCCTATGGCATGGCAGAGCTGCGCGTCTCGTCGGCAATGTATCCCGCCGGACATCCGTATTCATGGCCGGTCATTGGCTCGCACGAAGACCTGATTGCCGCCAGTACCACCGACGTAAAGCAGTTCTTTTACAAGTACTACACACCGTCGAACGCAACGCTGGCTGTCGTCGGTGACTTCAATCCAGAAGAAGCAAAGCGGCTCATCAACACCTATTTCGGCTGGATGCCCAAGCGTCCAAAGCCAGTGTCTCCGTCGCTGCAAACCGGCGTTCCCCAGATGGTGGTTCCCGTCGAACAGAAGATCACCATCGAGGACCAAGTCGCGCTGCCGCGTGTCTATCTGCTGTGGCATGCGCCTCCGACGGGAAGTCCCGAGTTTGGGGAAGCGGTTCTGCTCGGCGATGTGCTCGGCAAAGGCAAAGCGAGTCGGCTTCACCGTCGGCTCGTCGTCGATTTGAAGCTTGCGCAGTCGGTCGAAGTCGAGGTCGATCCGCAGCAGCTTGGTTCGGTTCTGGGACTGACGGTGACAGCACAGCAAGGCGTGACGGCAGAGCGACTGTCGCAAGCGGTGTCCGAAGAGCTGGCTGCGTTTGTCAGCACTCCGCCGAGCAGCGACGAAATCCTGCGCGCTCGCAACGTCCGACTCGTCGAGCTGGCTCGCGAGCTAGAGACTCCGCTCGGTCAGTCGCTGTGGCTTCAGCAGCTCTATGCATGGCTGGGCGATCAAAATGCGCTGACGCAGATCGTCGGAAAGATCCAGTCCGCGACGCCAGACATCCTGCAAAAGCGGGCGCAAGATCTGGGCATTGCGGATGTCTATCGGCGACTGGAAATCCAGGTTGTGCCTCGGCAAGGACAAGCGACGGAAGCGCCCAAGGCGACCGAGCCAGCCAAGACGCAGCCAAAGCCCGTCGCCAAAGCCCATGGCAAAAATCAGCCTCTGGGCGTTCCGATGCGCGCGCCGTTCGATCTGGCGAAAGCACCGAAGCCGCTGCCGCTGAAGTCACCCACGCCACCGCCGAGCGCACACTTTCGGGTCCACGGTGTCGATGTGACGCTGGTGCAGCGAACGGGAACGCCGCTGATTGAAACCGCGGTCGCCATTCCCGTCGGAGAAGCAGATGCAGTGCCCGCAAAGTCCGGTCTGGCCGACGCGGTCGCAGCGATGCTCAGTGAAGGCAGTGGACAGCGCACCGGAAACGACTGGGCGGCGGCAATGCAAGCCGCAGGAGCCAGCTGGAAGACACAGGTCACGTCGGACACAACGCTCGTCACGATGGGCGTTCTTGCGCAGACCTACGCCGAAGCGGCACCGCTGTTTTACGAAGCCCTGCTGCGGCCTCGGTTTGAATCGACCGACTGGAACCGCGTCCGGGGTGAGCGACTGGCCAGCCTCGAACAGAAGAACAATGAGCCCGCGCAGGTCGCCGATCGCGTGCTGCGCAGCGGGCTGTTTGGCGCAGCGGAGCCGTACGGTCGCTGGCCACAAGGATCGGCAGCGACGCTGCAAAAGCTGTCTGCGTCGGATCTGCGCGCGTTCCATCAGAGCTTCTATCCACCACGCGGCTGGAAGATCGTCGTGGCCGGTGACTTCGAGCTGAGCCAGACCGTCGCGGACAAGCTGCTCGGGACGCTGGGCAAGCTGCCGCTGAATCCGCCGTCGTCGCCGCTGGCTCGTCCGATGCGTACGCCGCCCAAGCCGCAAAAGGGACTGATCTTGGTGGATCGTCCGGGCGCGCCACAAGCGGAAGTGCGCGTCGCCAACCTGGTTCCGGGCGCGAGCGATCCTGATCGTCCGGTGCTGGATATGGCCAACGTGCTGCTCGGTGGAATGTTTACGAGTCGTCTGAACCAAAACCTGCGCGAAAAGCACGGCTACACCTACGGAGCACGCTCGCAGGTGATGCGGATGGACGGGCTCGGTTATTGGGTGGCGCAAGCGGCGGTGCGCAGCGACGTAACGACCGAGTCGGTGGTCGAGCTGCGCAGCGAAGAGCGACGGCTACGTGACGAGCTGTGCTCGGCGGAAGAGCTACAGAGTGCCCGAAATGGTGCGATTCAGCGTCTGGTGATGCAGAGCGAACGAACCGCTGGACTGGCTCAGCTCTATGCGACGTTTGCGCGCAATCGTCTGCCGAGCGACGAGTTTGCGAAGCTGCTCGCCGGAGCCCAGAACGCCACACCGACGCGCCTACAAGAAGTCAGCAAGAACCGTCTGAAGCCCGACGAAGCCACGATCGTCATTGTCGGCGATGTTCAAAAGATGCTGCCCAAGCTGCCGCAGGCGCTCGGTATTTCCGATGTGCAAGTGCGCGATGCGGAAGGCAACGTCGTTCCGTCGAAGCCCGCCAAGTGAAGCAAAGCTACAAACTGGACAAATCCTGCAAATTCGCGGGGTTGCGGCTTGACGGGTAGGGCCTTATGGATGTAGCAAAGGATCCTACGGTGGCATTGCTCACCGAGGCCAATATCGACATGCCGCAAACCGAAACGAGTGAAGGTCCGCAATTTCAGCTCGCGGGCCAGTGGGTAGCCGTCGCACAAGTCGAAAAAGGCAAGGGCCCAGGCGGTCCGGTGCTGGTCGACTTCGATGCCGAGATTGATCAGCTCTGCCAGCGGCTCGCAGCCAGCGGACGCAGCGGACTGACCATCTACCGTTACCCCGCTTCCTGATTCATCCCCCACATCACGGGTCGCTGGCGCAGCTTCGGTAGCGAAGACCGCGCACTCGCGTCTGCGCTGCGACGGACTACAGCGAAAGTCTCGTCTGAGCGATGATCGCCAGATCGTCGATGACCTGCTCCAGCGAGCGATCGCTCGTATCAAACAACACCGCATCGTCTGCACACTTGAGCGGCGCCGTCGCACGGGTTAGATCGCGACGATCGCGCTCTTCTTGTTCTCGACGGGTATCGCTGACATCGGCACGGACCCCGCGCGCTTCTAGCTCTTTTTGACGACGCTGCGCCCGCACTTCCGGCGATGCGGTCAGAAAGATCTTGAGCGGAGCGTCGGGAAGCACCACGGTTCCGATGTCGCGACCTTCGACGACGCATGGACCACTGCGCGAGAGCTGTCGCTGAAGCCCAAGCAGCATCGAGCGAACCTCGGGATGCGCCGACACCTGCGAGGCCCCAAGCGACACTTCCGGCGTCCGAATCGCGGTGGTGACGGTCTGATCGGCCAAGTACACGACTCCGTCTTCGTCACCTCGGCCAAAGCGAATCGGGAGCTGCTCTGCCAGCGAACCCAGGCGCGGACCATCGGCCCACGACACACCTTGCTGCTCTGCAAACAGGGCCAAGCTGCGATAAATCGCGCCGGTATCGAGAAGAAAAAAGCCCAGTCGCCGGGCCAGCGCACGCGCTACGGTCGACTTTCCGGCCCCAGCGGGTCCGTCGATGGCAATGACGGGATAAGGAAGCATCGGTTGGTTCTCGCTATCGCTAAAAGAGAGGTTCAAATTCCGTCACTGACGAACCAGCACGGTTCCTTGGGCACCGACGGCATAGATCGGCTGACTCGACGACACTGCGCTGAGCGTTACGGTGGTTCCGCTGTCTTCGCTGGTCCAGGCTCGGGATACCGCGTCTCGTCGGGCAATGATCCCGAGCGAACCAACCACCGTGAGGTCTCGACCGCTCACGCCAAGCGACAGAAAGTGCGGGCTCTGGCCGCCTTGCACGATGGGAGACTCTCGACGCCATTTGTCGGCATCGCGACGGATGAATAGACCGTATTCCCCAGCGACGAACACCGCATCGCTCGTCAAAACGACGCTGTAGAAGTTGCCGCGATCGGCGCTGTCGATGGATACGCTGTCGACGCTCCACTTGCCGCCACTGCGCCGGGCAATGACGCCACCTAGACCGACGGCAAACAGCTCGTCTGCCGTCGATGGAGCGATCGCTCGAAAGTCCGCACTGCTCAGCGCAGGATCGACGGAGTCTTTGGTCCACGCACCGCCCATTGGCTTGCGCAAGATGACGCCAGCGTCTCCGACGGCATATAGCTCGCCTGCGCTGGTTTCCGTGACGGCAAACAAGGACGTGCTAAGCGCCAGCTCTTTGCCTTCTTGCTGCCACTTGTCGACGGAGCGCTTGACGATGACCCCGGATTCACCGACGGCGTAAAAATCACTTCCGACGCTGACTGCGCCGTACAAGTTGCTGGTCAAGGTCTTGGTTCCGTCGACCGCAGGCTCGCTGATCCAGCCCGTACCGCTGCGACGAAGGATCGTGCCTTGGTGTCCGATCGCGAAGACCTGGCTGCTGCTTGTGACGATGGCGCGCAGTGTCTGACCTGTGCGCACGCTCTGATCGGGCAGCCAGCGAAGGCGAGCGGCGTCGGGCTGCGTACCTAGGTCCATCCTGCTCGTCGCCAGATCGACAATCCCCGACGGCTTGAAGTCTGGAACCGTGATCTCTGGATCCGGCAGACAACCGCCAAGCCAAAGCGGCGAAACCAAGGCCAAAACCAATGCACAGCGACGGTAATTTCGACAAACTGAGCGCAGCATGTGGGGCCAAACTTTTGGTGACAGACCGCTGATTGTCAAGTCACAAACCCGCTGCCCTGGCCGAAGGCAGCCGCGTAGGCGTCGTCGTTGACCCTCTCGGCGAAGGCGTGTATCAAGAGGCGACATGCTGACGCAGATCCTGCAGAGCCTGGGGCACAGTCCGCTCCTTCTGTTTATGGCGCAGGCCATCGTCATCATCGGGTTGGCGCGCGGCTTGGGGCTGCTCGTGCGCTACATCGGGCTCCCGATGGTGATTTCCGAAATCCTGACGGGAATCATCTTGGGTCCATCGCTGCTTGGCTGGCTGCTCCCGCACGTATCGGCGGCGCTGTTTCCCAAGTCGTCGCTCGGGCTGCTTCAGCTGTTTGCGCAGACCGGGCTCGTGCTGTTCATGTTTCTCGTCGGGCTGGAGCTAGACACCAAGATGGTGAAGCGACACGGTCGAATGTCGCTGTGGGTCAGCCTGGCAGGCATCGCGGTGCCGTTTGCGATTGGCGGAGGAACCGCGTCGCTGCTCTACGAAAAGCTGTCGAGTCCCGACGTGCGTCCGCTGTCGTTTGCGCTGTTTTTGGGTACGGCACTGTCGATTACGGCGTTTCCGGTGCTCGCGCGGATCTTGTCTGCGACGGGAATGCTGCACTCAAAAGTGGGAACGGTGGCGCTGACGAGCGCAGCGATAAACGACGTGCTGGCGTGGTGTCTGCTCGCGTTCGTGGTGGCGACGGCGAAGTCGCACGGTCTGGCGCAGTCCGTGCTTCCGACGGTGCTGACGCTTGTGTACGTCGCTGTGATGTGGTTTGTGGTCAGGCCGTTTCTAAGGCGGCTCGGACAGCGCGGATCGAGTCGCGAGGGTCTTTCGCAAAACCTGGTCGCGGTGGTGTTTTTGCTGCTCTTTCTGTCGAGCTTTGCGACGGAGCTTATCGGGATTCACGCGCTGTTCGGGGCGTTCGTGTTCGGGGTGCTGCTGCCCAAAGAGAGCAGCTTTGCGACGACGCTGGCCGATCGTCTGGAAGACTTCGCGGTGGTGTTTTTGCTGCCGCTGTTCTTCGCGTACTCGGGGCTGCGCACGCAGGTGGGACTGCTCAATCAAGCGAGCATGTGGGGACTGTTTGCGACGCTGCTGTCGCTGCTGCTGATTGGCAAGTTTGGAACGTGCTCACTGGCGGCGCGCGCGTCGGGCATGTCGTGGCGAGAGTCCGCCGCCGTCGGTGTGATGATGAACACGCAAGGTCTGATGGAGCTGGTCGTGCTCAACATCGGACTCGATATGGGCGTGATCTCTCCGACGATGTTTACGATCATGGTGCTGGTTGCGCTGGTGTCGACGGTATCGACCGCGCCGCTGCTGCGTCTCATCTATCCCGATCGTCTCGTCGCTGCGGAATCTTCGGCAGAGCCGCCAAGTCCGCTCGATGCGTTCTGTTTGCTGCTCTGTGTGTCGTATCCAGCGACGGTGCCGGGCATGCTAAAGCTCACCCGTGCGCTGCTCGGACAGGGCGCGCTGCGGAGTCGAATCTATGCGCTCAAGCTCCAGCGTGTGACGGAGCGATCGTCGTTTTATGTCGCCGATGCCCAAGCGCCGCACTCGGAGGCCGACACGCTGCGTCCGATGATCCAGCTCGCCGAAGAAGCACAGCTTCAAGTCCGTCCGATCTCGTTTGTTTCGCATCACCTGTCGCGCGACATCGCAAACGTGTCAGAGGTCAAAGGAGCGAATCTGGTGCTTCTTGGCTGGCATCGTCCGCTGTTTAGTCGCGCCGCGCTGTCAGGAACCGTCGGAGAAGTACTGGAAGACGCGCGGGCTGATGTCGGCGTGCTGGTGGATCGCGGTCTATCGACGATTCAGCGTGTGCTGGTTCCCTTTCACGGCACCGCGCATGATCGCGCAGCACTTCGCTTGGCGCGTCGGCTGATGGATCAGTCGAGCGTGTCGATTGCGGTGCTCAGCGTCGTCGATCAAAGCGAGCCATCGTCCGCAAACGTCGCGGTCCATGAGGTGCTACAGTCGCTGTTTGGCGATTCCTTCGACCGTGTCACCGTCCAAGTCGCCACCGCCAGCGAGCCCGCCGAAGCCGTCCTGTCGGAGCTACGCAGTGCGCCGCAGCCCTACGATCTGGTGATGGTCGGCGTCGGACGAGAGTGGGGCCTGGAAGCGCGACAGTTTGGCATCCAGCAGGAGTATCTCATCCGCGAGTGTCCGACTTCTCTGCTGATTGTGCGCGGCTACGATCCGCGTGTGCAAGGTCCGCGCGCAGAGCCCTCTGCCCAGTCGGCGCTGAGCCCCAATGGACAGCCGAGCCCAGCGTAACGTCGGCGCGCTTTCTTCGCGCCGCAACATCTGATAGATGCCCAAAGGACGATGATCGCGACTCAACACAGCGTGCATGTTCTCGCTCGATCCCGATGGCGCACGTCCAGACGGTCAAGATAAGAGTCCTTTCAAAGTCCTAATAAAGGAGACACAAGGCATGGCAACGAAGCAGTTTTCTTACGATGTCATCGTGGCGGGTGGCGGACCGGCAGGCTCGACGACCGCGAGCTTCCTTCGCAAGCACGGGCGCTCGGTTCTCGTGCTGGAAAAAGAGCGCTTTCCACGGTTTCACCTGGGGGAATCTCTGCTTCCGTGCGGCGGCGAGATCTGGGACGAGCTGGGTGTTTCCGACGAGATGAAGCAACGCTACATCCACAAACCGGGCGCGCGCTTCATTCACAACGAGTCGGGTCTTTCGCAGACCTATTACTTTTCCGAAGCGATTCGTCCCGATCAGCCGTTCGCGTACGAAGTGCCGCGTGCTGACTTTGACAACCTGCTGCTCCGTCGCAGTGAGTCGCTCGGTGCAGCGGTTCGGGAAGAGACTGCGGTGCGCGATGTCCAGTTTGATGCCCAAGGCGTCGATGTCACGATCCGCAGCGCCGATGGCACCAGCGAAGTGCTCCGCAGCCAGGTCTTCGTCGATGCAACCGGACGCGATACGTTTCTGGGAACGCGCTTTGGCCTGAAAGTATCGGACGAGCTGGTCACGACCAACCTCGCGTGCTTTACCCACTACGAACACTGCGTCCGTCAGCAAGGCAGAGACGAAGGCAACATCACCATCGTGCTATTCGACGGAGGCTGGTGGTGGTTTATCCCGTTTAAGGGAACCGTTACGTCGATTGGCTGCACGCTTCAGAAGGAATTCACGCTGTCGCGCAAAGGACTCAGCGCCGAGCAGATGTTCATGGCCGCGCTCGATGCCACGCCCGTGATGAAGGATCTCCTCAAAGGCGCAACCCGCGTCCGTCCGGTCGATACCACCGGCAACTGGTCCTATCGCTGCAAGCAGTTCTACGGAGATCGATTCCTGCTCGTCGGCGACTCCGCTGCGTTCATTGATCCGCTGTTTTCAACCGGCGTGCTGATGGCAGTGACGTGCGGAAAGTACGCGGCCAAGGCGATTCACGAAGCCATCTCTTTGGGGGACTTTTCCGCCGAGCGCTTCGCCAGCTATCAGCAGCAAGCCCTGCAAGGCGCGGATCTGTTCAAGGGTCTGGTTCACGAGTTTTACGCACGCAACCTGCGGCCTCTGCTGGTTCGCTCGTCGGCACATCCTTCGACCTGCGCAGCCATCACCAGTGCGCTCGCGGGCGATGTCTACCGTCCCGCCATCTGGCAAGGACTGTTTCGCGAAGGCTTCAGCGTGCGCGCGGTGGAAGCGCTCAGCATGGGCCGTTCCTCGATGGAGAGCTAACCGACATGACCATCTTGGCTGGAGACTTGGGGGGAACCAAGACGCTGCTCGCCCTGTGTGATGAAGCAGGAACGATCTTGGTCAGCCAGCGATTCGCAAGCGCTGCGTATCCAGACTTCGAATCACTGGTCGCGGAGTTTTTGGCCGCGCACAGCACCCATCCGGTACCGCGTCGTATGGCGCTTGGTGTCGCGGGTCCAGTGCTCGATTCCGGGCCGCATCAGCTCTGCGACATCACCAACCTGCACTATCGAATCAGCGGAAAGTCGCTGGCAGAGCGCTTTGGCTTTGCGTCCGTTCGTCTCATCAACGACTTTTACGCGGTTGCGCTGGCGGTCGCGCAGGTTGCGCAAGGCCACACGCTGCCCGGACTGACGCTGCATCCCATCAATCCCAGTGCGCAGCCGGTGTCCCGCGCACCGCTCGCTGTGCTGGGAGCCGGAACCGGACTTGGGGAAGCACTGGTGGCCTTTCACGGGGATCAGCCGGTCATCCTATCGACGGAAGGTGGTCACACCGACTTTGCTCCGCACGATGAAGTAGAGCTGGCCCTGTGGCGCTTTGTGGCTGCGCGCTTTCCTGATCACGTCAGCCAAGAGCGGCTGGTCTGTGGACCCGGCATCGTCACGATGTACGAGTTCTTCTGTCAGCAAGGACAGACTCCGCACAGTCCCCAGGTGAGCGCAGAGATCCGCAGTGCCAGCGATCCCGCGCAGGTGATCTCGCGTCACGCACTACAGCAGACCGATCCGCTCTGTCAGCAGGTGATGGAGCGCTTTGTGATGCTCTACGGAGCCGAAGCCGGAAACCTGGCGCTCAAGTCGCTGTCGCGCGGTGGTGTCTATCTAGCGGGAGGCATTGCCGCCAAGATCCTGCCGCTCCTGCAAGACGGTCTGTTTCTGCTGCACTTTGCCAAAAAAGGTCGCTTTTCCGCGCTGCTGCGATCCATTCCTGTGTACGTGGTCGACTGTGCAGAGATCGGACTGACTGGCGCGATCGAGTGCGCGCGACAGCTTCCAGCGGCACCCTGAGGACGAACAAGATCATGCAGAACAACACGGCGCGATGTGCGCTTGCAGTGCTGACAGTGGCGCTGGGATCGCTCGGCTGTCAGCGAACCACCTCGCTGCCACCCATCGAAGCAGCCCCGGCGGTGTCTGCGGAAGCCAAAGCCGCAGGCACCAAGCTCTATTCCGAGCTGTGCGTACGCTGTCACGGCGTGTCCGGCTGGGGCGATGGCCCCGAAGCGCTCGCCAGTCGCAAGGTGCGCGTCCAAGATCTCGGTGATCCGGTGTGGCAGTCCAACGTCAGCAACGATCGCTTGCGCGCGGTCATCTTGCGCGGTGGTCCCGGTGTCCGCAAAAGCCCCGTCATGCCCGCGTTTCCGCAGCTTGCCAAAAGCAAAGATGAGCTGGACGGACTGGTTGCCTACGTTCGCTCGCTGTCACGCAGCGCGCAGTAAGCGCTTTGTGTTAGAACGAGCGCGTGACGACCTGGAAGTGTAAAAAGTGTAGCTACATCTACGATCCCGCAGTCGGCGATCCCGACGGCGGAATTCCTCCCGGCACACCCTTTGAACAGATTCCCGATTCCTGGCGCTGTCCAGAGTGTGGCGCGACCAAGAAGGACTTTGTGGTGATCTCCGCTTCCGCGAATCGATCCACAGCGCCGAGCGCCCCCGCAAGTCCTGCCGCACCGGCTCCATCCGCGCCAGCGTCCGCTCGTCCGTCCGCAGCAGACGCAGCCAGCCTCAGCACGCCCCTACACAGCCTGACCGTTGGATCGCTGAAGGGACAGCGTCAGCCCTAGCCTGCCCGGATCTATGACTCCGCAGCGTCCGCAGGCCGCAGAGCCGCAGGACGACTGTGGTTAAACTCGGCCATCAGCGTCGGTGTCTCTGGACTCTGTTCCGTCAGCGAATCAGGAAGCGGCAGACCCGGCTGACTCTGGCTCGTAATCGGCAGCCAGATCACAAACACGCTGCCTTCCCCCAGCTTGCTGTCCGCAGAGATCGCCCCGCGATACTGACGAATGATTCCGTAACACACCGACAGCCCGAGCCCGACCGTGTGACTCGCAGCCTTGGTCGAAAAGAACGGCTCGAACAGGTGCTTCATCGTCTCTTGCGACATGCCGATGCCGGTGTCCGCGACCTTGATCTCTACGTACTGACCTGGCGAAAGCTCGTGCTGCGCCGATCCTTGCGTCAGCTTCACATTGCGCGTCGAGATCGCAATCCGTCCCTCCACCGGAATCGCATCACGCGCATTGAGCAGAAGCTGAACGATCACCTGCTCCAGCTGTCCCACATCCACCATCACCGCCCCGAGCGACTCTTGCAGCTCCAGCGACAGCTCGATTCCTTTGCCCAGCAGCCGCATGATGAGCGGCTTCATGTCGCGCAGCACCTGGTTCAGATCACACTCTCGCGGGACGCCCTGCTGACGCCGCGAAAACGTCAGAAGCTGCCGCACCATGTCCGCTGCGCGCGTCGCTGCGTGTCGAATCTCTTTCAGATCTTCTTGGCCCGGATGATCGTGCTCCAGCGACTCCGCCAGTAGCTCTGCGTTGCCCGAGATCACCACCAGCATGTTGTTAAAGTCGTGCGCGATTCCGCCCGCCAGCCGTCCCAGTGCTTCGGTCTTCTGCGCGCGCAGAAGCTGCGCTTCCAAGCTGCGGCGATCCCGAATGTCGCGAATCACCACCAGGTGCTGCGACACCTTGTCGTCGTCATCAACCTGCGTCGAGATCGTAAACTCCAGCGGAATATCCTGCTTGTCGGACAGGACAAACGACCCCGTCCGAACGCCCTGCGCTTGTCCCGCGTGACGCTGTAGCTCGAGCATGAACGCTTCGCCAGTCACCTCGCGCAGCAAAGAGCCCACCACCCGCTGCGCATCGATCTTAAACAGCCGCTCCGCCGCGCGATTGGCATACGAGACCCGAAACTCATGATCCACCGCCAGCACCGCATCAGCGACGTTGGCCAAGACCTCGGCTTGATAGCGCAGCTTCCGCTCTGCGTCTTTGAGCTGCGTGATGTCCGTTCCCGATACCACCAAGCGACGGACCTGCTGATCATCGCCACACTGCGGCACCGCCGTGAGCAGCACCCGCTGATGTTGGTCCCCTGAAAAGCCGCGATCCTCGTTGTGCTGGATCTCTCCGGTCGACACCGCGCGATGCAGCATCGGATCGGTCGTACGCAGCTGTTCCCGAGGCAGCACATCCCGGTGTCGCTTTCCCAAAAGTGGTCCCTGCGGCAGTCCCAGCAGCTGATACACCCGAGGATTGAGCGCCGCGACCCGTAGCTCCCCCTGATCATCGACATCGAACACCGACACACCGATGTCAATGTCGCGAAAGACATCAATCAGGAAGGCTTCGCGCTCTCGGATGATGGCCAGCAGCCTGTCGACCACCAGCGCGCCCATCGCCACCACCCCAAAGCGGCTGATCAGCTGAAGCCCGAGCAGCCAGGACCACGACTTGTCGCCCTGCCCCTTGCCCATCAGCGTCCAGAACACGCCCGCGCACATCACCACCAGCGCCGACACCGTCACGCCGCGTCGTCCAAACTGAAGCCCGAGCAGCAGCATCGGCACAACCGTCAGAAACTGCCACGCGCTCGCCACCAAGTTGCCTTGCAGGCTCAGCGACACCGAAGCCAGCACGCCAAACGACACGATCTTGCTCGCCAGCATCGCCGAGCGAAACTGTAGCCCCAGCGCCACCGCCGCCGAGATCACCAGCGCCAGCGCCTGCACCACAAACAGCGGACGCAGCGTCGAACCCACTGACTCCATCGCGGCAATCAGCAGCGAAAACAGACCCATCGCCAGCAGCACCTGGAGGCTCTGCCGAAACAGTCGATCGACCACCATGCTGGCGATCGGAAGCCCGTCGATGCTGCTGTGGCGCTCTCCGCGCGGTGGTGCGCTGGGACTCGGCGGAAACGAGTGGCTCACAGCCAGCGCTCCGGCTGGATCGACTCGAACCGAGGCGCCGGCATCGCAAAGAAGTAGCCCTGCATCAGGTCACAGCCCAGCGCGATCAGCATGTCTCGCTCTGCCACCGACTCGATGCCTTCGACGATGACCTCGACCCGAAGCTCGCGACACAGCTGCACCAGCGACTGCGTCACCGCTTGACGACGCGGATCGTTGTTGATGTTGCGAATCAGCCCCATATCGATCTTGGCCACCGTCGGTCGCAGCCGCAAAAAGCTCAGCAGGCCCGCGTAGCCCGCCCCCAAATCATCAATCGCCACCCCAAAGCCAAGCTGCCGCAGCGCCCCGGCATGCGCCTCGACTTCACTGCGGCTGGAGATATCGGTCCGCTCCGTCACTTCCAAGATCACCCGCGAAGCAAACTGCGTCAGCGGTGCCGACATCGAGATGATCTCGGGATCATCCAGGTCCGAGGGATGCAGGTTCACCAGCAGCCGCGCGTCCTCAGGTAGATCAGAGGCTGCCGTCGCCGCCAAAAAGCGCACCCGCCGTCCCAGGTCCCGCAGTCGCCCCAGTCGCTCTGCCGCCTCCAGCACCGCCACCGGCGTCGGAAGCACCGGGTCTGACGATCGCAGCAGCGCTTCATAGCCCCAGATCCGCTGCGACTTTACCGACACCACCGGCTGAAAGTGCAGCGCCATGCCTTCGAGCACCCGCGAAAACGCCGTCTCCAGTCCGATCCGATCCACCGCCAGCGGATGCTTCGATCCAATCAGCGTCATCGCTTCTTGCTTGATCAGCGCCAGCCGATGCAGCCGCGCCGCCTCTCGCACCGTCTCGACCAGCACCCGGTGATCGATCGGCTTGGTCAGGTAGCGCATCGCCCCCAGCTCCACCGCCCGCATCGCCGTTTCCAGCGATGGATTGCCGGTGGCGAAGATCACCTGCGTCGTCATGTCACGCTCACGCACCGCTTGGAGCAGCGCCACCCCTGACAGGCTCGGCATCGTGATGTCGCTCAAGATCACGTCGAAGCGCTGCGTTTCCAGGATGCCCAAGGCTTCCAGTCCATCGCACGCTTCGGTCACTTCCATCTCGGCGCGACTCAGCAGCCTGGTAAAGATCCGCCGCACACCCGCTTCGTCATCGATGACCAGCACACGAATCGGCGCCTGCGGTAGCACCCCATCGGACATCAAGAAACCCCCGGAGCTTCATCGTAGAAGACAGGACCGAGGGCTTACAAGTTCTCATTTTGGCAGCGCCAGCCGGGTATAAAGCCACGGGGGCAGCAGCGACAGATCCGCACGCGCGCGCAGGGCCGACAGATCCACGCTGCTGACCGTGTTCACAAACAGCACCCGCTTGCCGTGTAGCAGCCCCGCGTCCGCATCCGCCAGCAGCGCCGCCAGCGTCTTGCCGGTGTAGGTCGTCTCCAGCCCCAGACCTGCCGCCCCCGCCAGCGCCACCGCCCGCCGAGACGCCTCTGTCACCGCACCATAGCCAATCCCCGGCCCCACGAAGCGCCCATCCACCGACAGCTGCGGCCCAGGCGTAAGCGACTCTCCCGTCAAGCGGTGCAGAAGGGATCGCGCCCGCCCCGCCAGAAACCGCACCCCCTGCTCGCTCGCAATCGGCCACGGAACCACCCGCACCCCACGCAGTGCGTTGGCAGCCTGCCCGAGTCCCAGCCACAGTCCCGCAGCCGTTCCTCCTGTCCCAATCGTCACGTACACCACATCGAACGGGGGCGCGCCGCTGTGCGCAAGCTGATCCGCGATCTCCAGCCCACCCGCCAGCCAGCCGAGCACCCCAGCAGGCGAGGATCCCCCAGCCGGAATCGTCCACACCGGCTGCCGCGAAGCAAAGCGCGCCTGCACGTAGCGCAGTCCCATCCCCGCAAACGTCTGTGATGGCCACAGGTGCGCCTGCGCCGCCAGCTGCCCGGCCAGCTGCTTGCGCAGGTACGGTGCCGTTTCATCCGTCAGAGGCTGCGGAAACAGCACCGTGTCCACCCGCAGACCCAGCGACTGCCCGTACAGCGCCACCGCCAGCGCATGGTTTGAACCCCACGCCCCCAGCGTCAGCAGGCGAGGCCGCTCTTCTGTCTGCGCGTCATCCATTCCGCCAAGCAGTAGCTCCAGCTTGCGGACCTTGTTGCCGCCATAGATCACCCCCGCTTGGTCTTCCCGCTTCACCCACAGCTCCACGGATGGCGGACACAGGCCATGCACACGGGTCAGCGCCGTAGGAAACTGCCCAAGCGACCGAAACGGCAACCGCTCGCGCAGACCTGGAAAGCGAGCAAACAGAAGTGACATGCCTACATCCTATGTGCTAGACGCAGACAAAGCGCCGTCCAAGTTGAAAGCTCGATGCAGTCACCCACCGTCGCCTCGTCTACCAAGGTTCCATCGTTTCCACAGTCCTTCTGGGTCGCCAACGCGATGGAAATCTTCGAGCGCATGGGCTGGTACGGCTTCTACGCCGTCTCGACGCTCTATCTGACCTCGCCGATTGCGGAAGGCGGACTCGGGCTGTCGTCCAAAGATCGCGGCGTCATCCAGGGTCTATCGACCTTCTTTCTGTACTTCTTTCCGGCGCTGTTTGGCACGCTCGCGGACCGCTACGGCTATCGGCTGATGTTCGCCCTGTCCGCTGCCGTCATGGTCCCTGGCTATCTGCTGCTCCACCTGCCGCATACCTTCTACGGCTTCTTTTTGGTCTACGTCCTTGTCGCCTGCGGCCACGGCATGTTCAAGCCCGTCGTCTTGAGCACCATCGTCAAGACCACCAATGAACAGAACGGCACCCTGGGCTTTGGCATCTTCTACATGATGGTCAACATCGGCGGTCTGCTCGGTCCGCTGATTGCTGGCATCGTGCGCGGCTGGAGCTGGGACTACGTCTTTTACGCCTCTGCCAGCTGGATCGCGCTGATGGGCGTGATGTCGCTCCTGTTTTACAAGGAACCGCCCCACGAGCGCCGCAGCGAGCCCCTGTCCACCGTCCTTGGCCGCATGGTCGCCGTCATTGGCAACGTGCGGTTCTTCTCGCTTGTCATTGGCATGCTGCTGCTCCTCGTCATGGGCAGCAAGTGGTGGACCTTCCGCAAGGCCGGAACCGTCGCGGTGTGGTGGCTGCTGTTTCACCTTGTGTGGGACTTCGCGCTGCGCTTCCGCCGGCCCCGCCCCAAAGAGCCCTTCTATCTTCAGCCGCTCAAGGTCGGCGAAGGTCGCTATCTGCTGTTCCTGCTGCTGATGTCCGGGTTTTGGACCTGCGAAAACCAGCTCGCGATGACCCTGCCGGAATACATTCGCGACTATGTGGACTCTAGCGATCTCGTCGCTTCCTTTTCGCCGCTTGCGTCGTTCCTGACGCGCGGTCTGTCCGCGCTAGGCGTCGATACCTCTTCCTTTTCGCGCGCCGTGCTTGATCATGGCCGCGTCAAGCCCGAGCACCTCATCAACCTCAACTCGCTCGGCATCATCTTCCTGCAGGTCTTCATCTCCTACGCCGCACGCAAGCTGCCCCCGCTCGCGACCATCATCAGCGGCGTGCTGCTCACCGCGCTGAGCTTCCTGCTCTTTGTCCCGTTTGCTGCCCACGGCTCCGGCTGGCTGGTCGTCACTGGCGTGCTGTCCTTTTCCATCGGCGAGATGATGGCCAGCCCCAAGTCCAAGGAATACGCCGGACGGATCGCGCCTCCCGACAAGGTCGGGCTCTACATGGGCTACTTCTATCTGTGTGTCGCCCTGGGCAACCTGTTTGGTGGCCTTCTGTCCGGCAGCGCCTATGAGCACTTTGGCAAGCGCGGCACGAACCGTCCCGACCTGCTGTTTGTGCTGATTGCGGGCCTGTCGGTCGGCACCGCGCTGGTCCTGTGGCTCTACGACCGCTGGCTGCGCAGTCACCCGGTCGCG
>ERZ724514.104-NODE-104-length-34889-cov-8.612763_pt1 | contig 34889 bp, 24 predicted proteins | sample MGYA00376047_ERZ724514 | MGnify/ENA primary metagenome ERZ724514 (study PRJEB28724, sample SAMN07190883) | activated sludge metagenome | isolation source: activated sludge of sewage treatment plant in Hong Hong | place: Hong Kong | collected 2016-03-17 ...
AAAAATTACGAATTACGGGGTTAATTACGGATTAAAAATTACGAATTACGGGGTTGATTACGGATTAAAAATTACGGATTACGGAGTTAATTACGGATTAAAAATTACGAATTACGGGATTAATTACGAATTAAAAATTACGAATTACGGGGTTTTGTCGGGAGTGATACTATTGTGTGGGAAGTGTAATAAGTTTGGTTAAGATTGAGTACATTCATGTTTTAATGACGTTTTGTCTGAAATTCTTATTTGTATGATGAATCAATTCTTTATGAGACGTAGTTGCTTATTGCTGTATTGCTTTGTATTTGGGGTAGTTATAGATGGAGGGCAGTTGGGAGCGCAGGACCTTTATGATCCCAATGTGATCCAGAAAATTGAGATACATTTTGACCAAAGCAATTGGAATGCTCTGATGCAGGCTGAAAAAAATGGGGATGAAAATTACATCATAGCGGCATGGTGTAAGGTCAATGGGGTGCAATTTGACAGCGTGGGCGTCAAATACAAGGGGAATAGCAGTTATAGAGGCTCGAATAAAAAAAACCCAATGCACATCGAATTGGATTACATAAAGGACCAAAGCTATAATGGGCAGGGAGACATAAAATTATCCAATGTATTTCAGGATCCTTCTTTTATAAGGGAGCCGGTTTCATATTACATATTACAAAACTACATGGATTGTCCGAAGGCAAATTTTGCCAATGTGTACATCAATGATCAGCTTTACGGCTTGTACACCAATGTAGAAAGTATCAACAAACGTTTTCTTTCAAATGTGTTTGACAGTAAGGACAATACTTTTGTAAAATGTAATCCCAAACAGGTGCAGCAGTACTTGCCCAATTTGGCTTATAAAGGAGTTGATACTACGCTATACTATGGTCATTATGAAATGAAATCAGATGGAGGCTGGACTGAATTGATGCATTTATGTGATACCCTTGTCAATCATACCGATGCCATTGAAGAAATTCTTGACGTTGATAAAGCATTATGGATGTTGGCATTTAACGTGGTGATGGTCAATCTTGACAGTTACTCAGGCAGTTTTGCTCAAAATTATTATTTGTATCGAGACAACAACCAGCGTTTTGCCTCTCTGGTTTGGGATCTCAACATGAGTTTTGGTGGCTTCCCCAACATGGGAGGTTCAGGAGGAGCCACATTGGACATCTTATACAATGTCAACAATTCAGCACGACCATTGATTCAAAAACTCCTGGCCAACGCCACTTACAAAAAAAAGTATCTAGCTCACATTAGAACCATTAGTCAGGAGTTTTTTGAAAATGGCGCCTATCTAACGGAGGCTGGTAGGCTGAGAACCCTGATAGATGGGGATGTGCAGGCCGATCCCAATAAGTTTTATACTTATACTCAATTTCAAAATGCAATGACAACCGATGTTACTTCCGGAGGCGGAGGGGGTGGTCCGGCAATGTCAACACCCGGTGTTCAGAAATTTATGACATCAAGGGTAACTTATTTCCAATCCAATGCCGATTATAAAAAAGTACCACCGCAGATCAATGGCATTGAAGCCAGAAATGTAAGCAGCGATGGTGCCTACATCGCGGTGCAGATTAATGAAAGTGCTGCTGTATATTTGAGTTATCGTTATAAAAAATCTGAACGATTCGTTACAATTACCATGAAAGATGATGGTATGAGTGCCGATGGAACGGCAAATGATCTTTGGTATGGTGCATTTATTCCGGGTGATGGTGACAACACACAATATTATATTTATACTGAAAATTCCAATGCGGGCTTGTTTTCACCTCAACGTGCGGAGCATGAATTTTATACGCTTCGGTTTGCAACAAGTCAGGCCAGCATCCCTGTAGGTAGTGTAGTGATCAATGAATTTTTGGCATCCAACAAAACCACCAATACCAATTCGGAGGGGAAATATGAGGATTGGATAGAATTGTATAACACTACCAATGGAGATATCAATTTGTCGGGTATCTATCTTACGGATAATCCTGATAACCCTACAAAATGGGAATTTCCTGCAGGTACGGTCATCAAAGCATCATCCTATCTCACTGTTTGGGCTGATGAAGACGGTAAAATAACAGAGGGTCTGCACGCCAATTTTAAGTTATCGGCCGATGGTGAAGAAATCCGATTGTTGAATGGTGATGGTAGTGTGGTGGATGAAGTTAGTTTTGGGGCCCAAATTGCCGATATCTCTACGGGCCGCTGTGCCAATGGCAGTGGAGCTTTTGTAACCATGGCACCCACCTTCGGAAAGGCCAATATATGTACTACTGGTACAGAAGATACAATTGAAGACAACGATTGGACAATTGTACCCAATCCTGTCATTTCTGGTTTTGTGATCAAATCGAAAAAAGTGATTGACTCAATGAGCATCTATGATTTGGGGGGCAGGAAGATACTGCAAACAAATAATGGGGCGTTTGCAGAAAGTTTATCGCCTGGCATGTATATAGTAGAAATTAACAAAGGTGAAGCGCGATTGAAGCTAGTCCAACAGTAACAAAAAATAACAATATTTAAAAAAAGTCACCACGCTGAACAGTTTGGTGACTTTTTTTTGAAAAGTCCCTGCTTATTCAGATTTTTTAACCAGACTAATGAGGTAAAGTAATACCCAGGCCCCGCCAGCTGAAACGAGAATGCGGTAGATAAGGCCATTGCCAAATATGCCCAATTTACCGGCCAGCCATCCACCCAGGATGCCACCGAGGATGCCTACCACCAGATTGCCGACCAGGCCAAAACCGCTGCCTTTCCAAAATTGTCCTGCCAACCAACCGGATAAAGCGCCCACTATTAAAAACCAGATAAATTCCATGTTAGATTAAAATTTGGTAATGAAATTGAATTATGAAATAGATCGAAATCTACAATTTAAATTTGAAATGGGTTCTTTATATAAAATAATAAGTTGAAAAAAATTGAAAAAGCTAAATAAAAGAGTGTTATTGGAAAATTACTTGTGATTGATTATTAACAAGTTGATAATGGAAATTTCAAAGTTTTATCCATTACCTGGCGAGATTATTAGGATAAGAGATGGTGCTTATTCAAGAGGGTGAAATGTGCTCAAAAATATTGTTGCATGGTAAGAATAATAAAGCATACTTCGAAGAAGTAATGTTTAAGAATCTGATTATGAACTTATTTAATATTGAATATTTTTGATGGATAGGAAAAAAGGAATAATTTTGTTTTTCAAAAGAATGGTAAAACCACCATTTTGTTTCAGAATCGTAATGCATGCATCCTAAGAAAATATTAATCGTAGAAGATGAGGCCAGACTGGCAGAACTGTTGGTAGCAGGTTTGCAAGAAAACGGTATGGAGGCAGAAGCAGTGCACGATGGCTATCTTGGAAAAGAGATGGTATTAAAAAACAAATACGATTTAATTATTCTGGACATTAACCTACCACTGATCAATGGCTATGACTTGTGCAAAGAGATCAGAAAATTTGATAATAACATTCCGGTGATCATGTTGACGGCCATGGCGACTCCCCACAATAAGCTGGCCGGTTTTGATGCAGGAGCGGATGATTATATCACTAAACCTTTTGATTTTGATGAACTTTTGGCGAGGATCAAAGTGATCTTCAAAAGGACTTCATTCATGGAAAAGAAGGAAACAAGTTTGATAAAAATTGCTGATCTGGTAATCAATAAAAGCAGTAAGACTGTATCAAGGCAAGGGCAAATTATCGAATTGACTGCAAAGGAGTATACTTTGTTAGAATTGCTGGCCAGTAGTCCGGGAGAAGTATTTTCAAGGGCAGAAATTTCAGATAAAATATGGAACCTCAACTTTGATACCGGCACCAACTATGTAGATGTATATATTAATTATTTGCGAAAAAAAATTGACAAGGAATTTGACCAAAAGTTGATCCACACAAGGGTAGGAATGGGATATTATGTAAAGGACCAAAATGAGGAAAATTGAATATCAGGAACAAATTGTTGCTTCAGTTTTCACTTTTTGTCTTTACAATTTTGTCTTTGTTTTCAATAGCTATTTTATTTTTTTCATCCAGTTACAGATCCAAGGATTATTATTCAAGACTGGAAAACAGGGCAAGATCAACGGCACAACTATTGTTAAACGTAGATGAGGTGTCTGCAGATTTATTGAGGATTATCGATAAAAATACCCTTTCGCTTTACAATGAAAACCTGCGAATATACCAGGAAGATAGCACCATGGTTTATGCCAATATTGCTGATTCAACGGTGAGTGCAAAGCTTCACCTAATTCCTGTTATCGTTCAGAAGAAGAGACTAGAATACCATGATGGTGAGCGAGAGGGTCTTGGCTTGCTGGTGGTTAATAAAGGTGAAAATTACATCATATTTGTTTCAGCTTGGGACAAATATGGACTTTCCAAAATTAAAAACTTAAAGATCGTTTTGGTAATTGGGTTTGTGTTTAGTCTGGTAACCACAGTTTTTTTTGGATTTGTATTTGCCATGAGGGCACTGCGCCCAATATCCAATGTGATCAATCAGGTAAAGACTATTACCATCAACAATCTCAATCAAAGGGTCAATGAGGGCAACCGCAAGGATGAAATAGCTCAGATGGCCATTACATTTAATGAAATGCTACAGCGAATAGAGGATGCTTTCATCTTACAGAGAGAATTTGTGGCCCATGCAGCCCATGAGTTGCGCACCCCATTTACAGTTATGGTTACGGAACTTGATTATACCCTTATGCAGGAAAGAGACAAAGAAAAGTACAAAGAGGTAATCAAATCGATATCGAGAGAGCTTAAAAAGTTGAGTAAACTTTCCAATGGTTTATTGGATCTGGCCAGAATAAGTTTTGAAAAATCCCCGGCAGATTTTAAGATGGTACGCTTGGATGAGATGCTGATTGAGGCTTATCAGCACGCGCTCTCTATTCGTCCCAACAGTGAAATTGAACTCAATCTTGATCAGATGCCCGATGATGAAAACCACCTAAGACTTTACGGCAATGAGCAATTGCTGTCAATATCATTTAACAATCTGATCGATAATGCCTGTAAATTTTCAGAGAATAAAAAAGTGGTGATAAAACTATTTAGTGACAATCAATTTGTGAACGTAGACATCATCGATAGGGGTATTGGTATTCATTCACAAGATCTTAGCAAAATTTTTCAACCCTTTTACAGAGGTCAAAACACTCAATTTATAGCTGGATATGGTATAGGTCTGGCGCTTACGAAAAAAATCGTAGAGCTACATGGAGGCCAGGTTACTGTGGTTTCAGAATTGGGTAAGGGGGCTTCATTTCGTATTTCTTTCCCCATAGTATTCTAATCTCATTTTAATTTTTTTTTAATATAAACCTAATTTATATCTAATGGCCATCTAATTGATCGGGGTAAATAAGATGATAGCTTTGTATTAATATTAAAATTAAATTTAAAGTGTATATGGTTAAGGATAAACACATTTTTATAACTGGTGGCGCAGGGTTCATAGCAAACAGGTTGATCAGGGAACTGGTAAACGAAAATTTTATTACGGTTTTCGACAATTTCTACAGAGACACACTGTCTTCCACAGACCTGAATCAGCATCCAAATGTTAATGTGATCAGAGGATCGGTACTTGATTACGAACACCTGGAAGCCTCGATGGAAGGCGCAGACATTGTTGTACATGCTGCTGCCATTGCGGGAATTGACACTGTAATAAAGAGTCCTACCAACACCATGAAAATAAACATCATTGGTACCACCAATGCCCTGGACGCAGCTGTAAAACATAAGGTAAAAGACCGTTTTGTCAATTTTTCAACATCGGAGGTTTTTGGTCGCATGTCGTTTAAGTCGACAGAAGACAGTACAACCAAGGTTGGAAGTGCCGGTGAAGCGCGCTGGACCTATGCGGTGAGTAAGTTGGCTGCAGAACATTTGGCACACGCTTATCACAAAGAAATGGGCTTGCCCATTGTAACCGTAAGGCCTTTTAATGTATATGGAGAGGGTCAGACGGGTGAAGGAGCCATGCAAATTTTTATCAAAAAAGCAATCAACGATGACGACATCTATATTTATGGAGATGGTAGTCAAATCCGCTCCTGGTGTTATGTCAATGATTTTATTGAAGGCTTAATTCAATGTATTGACAATAAAAATGCAATAGGACAATCTTTTAACATCGGCAATGCCAAATCCGTAATTACAACTTTTGGATTAGCTCAAACAGTATGCAGGGTTTTAAATTCATCGTCTAAAATAATATTCAGACCCCCGCTTTCAGCTGACATTGAATTGAGGATTCCATCTGTTGAAAAGGCTGAACAATTGCTTGGATTTAGGGCTGAGACCATGTTGGATGAAGGCATACTTAGAACGGCAGAATGGATGAGAAAACCTGTTTCCGTGTAAGCCATGCAAAAAGAAATGATCAGACTTTCCCGTCCCGACCTTTCAGAAAATGCCTTACAACAGGTATTGGATGTACTGGACTCAGGCATGCTGGTTCAGGGCAAATGGGTAAAAAGTTTTGAACATCAACTAGCCAATTACTTAGATATAAAACACTGTGTGCTGGTGAGCAATGGCACCGCAGCGCTTCATCTATCATTAATAGCTGCAGGTATTGGGCATGGAGATGAAGTAATTTTGCCGGCGTACACCTTTACAGCTGTTGCCAATGCTGTTGAGCTCACCGGTGCTACACCTGTTTTTGTTGACATCCAACTTCAGGATTGCTGTATGGATGTGAGTGCCATTGAATCTAAAATAAGTTCCAACACCAAGGCCATCATAGCGGTTCATGAATTTGGATTTATGTGCGATATTTCTTTTATCCAACAATTGGCTAACATACACAACATAAAAGTAATTGAAGATGCTGCCTGTGCTTTGGGATCATCCTGGCAAGGCAAGAAGGCCGGTACATTTGGGTATACCGGATGTTTTAGCTTTCATCCGAGAAAAATTCTCACCACAGGAGAGGGAGGAGCCATTGTAACCAACGATGCAGAAGTAGCAGAAAAATTGCGACAATTGCGCAACCATGGCATGGATTATTCTGGCGATGGTATAGATTTTGTATTGCCCGGATTTAATTACAGAATGACAGACTTTCAAGCTGCTTTGGGGCCAGACCAGTTATTGATGCTTGACGATGTAATTGCAGAAAACAACAGACAAGCTGATTATTACAAGAGTCATTTGAGCCATTTGCAGGGTCTGCACCTGCCAGCTGCAATGGATGGTTGTGGTGTTACCTACCAGACGTATCATCTAATGTTTGATGACCCGGGTATGAGGAGTAAAGTCAGGGAAGCACTTGCCGGGGAAGGTGTGGAAAGCAATATTGGAGCATATGCAATTCCTTTTCTTAAATTTTACCAGCAGAAATATCGAAGTCAACCCGAATACTTTCCCAGCGCCCTGGCAGCCTTTCAACGCGGCCTGGCTATACCTCTGGGTGTACATTTGCAGGATGAAGACATGTATTTGATTGTAAGCACAATTCAAAAAGCAATGGAAAATGGAAATAGATAATTCCAGAAGCCCCAGATCACATGGCGATGGTCATTTTGACAATGGTGATTTCAAATTGCTGGGTAAAAATGTAGTTATCGAAAAGGGAGTACTTGTATTTCACCCCGAAAGCATAACGATAGGCGACAATGTGTATGTAGGGCACCAGACCATTCTTAAAGCATATTTCAAGGGCAAAATGGAAATTGGTGAAGGCAGCTGGATCGGGCAACAATGTTTTTTTCATTCAGCGGGTGACATTGTCATTGGAAAAGCAGTAGGAATTGGTCCTGGGGTAAAAATCATAACCTCACATCATGAAGATGTAAACATTACCGAGCCTGTACTGTATCAGGATTTAAAATTTAAAGCCGTAATAATAGGGGATGGAGCTGACCTTGGGGTTGGCTCCATAATCTTACCTGGTGTTAAAATAGGAAAAGGTGCCATTATTGGCGCCGGAGCAGTAGTGAATGCTGATGTACCGGATTTTGCTGTAGCGGTAGGAGTGCCGGCAAAAATAATAAGAATCAGAAGCTGACATGATTGCAATAATTGATTATGGAGTAGGCAATCTGGGGTCGATTCAGAACATGCTGAACTATCTACAGATTGAGGCTAAGATGACGTGTTCAGTGGAGGATATTTGGAAAGCCGATAAACTTATTTTGCCCGGAGTTGGAGCATTTGACGCAGGAATGGAGCAGCTAAAATTAAGCGGACTGAAAGAAATTTTGGATGAAGAAGTACTTGGAAAACATAAAAGCATTCTTGGCATTTGCCTGGGTATGCAATTGATGACAAAAGGCAGTGAAGAGGGTAAAATGCAAGGATTAGGCTGGTTCAACGCACACACTAAAAAATTTGTTTTTGACAATAACAGTGGCATGCTGGTACCCCATATGGGTTGGAACGAAATTAGTATAAAGCACCAGCATACCTTATTTAATGGCTTGGAGGAAGAAAACAAGTTTTATTTTGTTCATTCCTACTATGTACAAGCTGAAGCATCAAAAGAAGAAGCAGCTACTACATTTTATGGTCACGATTTTGCAAGCGTCATGGTGAATAAACACATTATGGGATGTCAGTTTCACCCTGAAAAGAGTCATCGCTTTGGTATGCGACTTCTAAAAAACTTCTGTCAATCTTAAGCCATGGTTCAAAACAGAGTATTGCCGGGTTTATTGGTATTGGAAGGGAAGTTGGTAAAAACTGAAAAGTACCGCAAACCACAATACATAGGAGATCCTGTCAATGCCGTTAAAATTTTTAATGAGAAAGAGGTTGATGAATTGGTAGTGTGTGACATCAGCACTGATCGTGCACAAAAGGGCCCCAACTCCCAATTGATCAGAAGAATAGCAGACGAATGTTTTATGCCATTGACTTATGGTGGAGGCATTACCAACCTTGACCAGATCAGAACTATTTTGAAACTGGGTGTGGAAAAAGTAATCATCAATTCAGCACTGGAGCATGGCACCCGATTATTGTCTGAAGCAGCTTCGGTTTTTGGAAGCCAATGCGTGGTGGCAAGTGTAGATGTTGGCAGAGATTGGCTTGGCAGGAACAAGGTTTGTTTTCAATCTGGTCGCAAAGTTTCATCCGAAAATCCTGAGTCATTTGTAACCAAAGTGATTTCAGCGGGTGCCGGTGAGCTCATCATTAATAGCATAGATCGCGAAGCAAGTTGGAAGGGCATGGACATAACATTATTAAGTCAAATTACCCGAATAGCCGGAGTTCCGGTAATCGCTTCCTGTGGAGCAGGTAGCATAGCTCACATCAAAGAAGCCATACAGGAAGGTGGTGCTTCGGCGGTGGTGTTGGGCAGCATGTCTGTTTACCAGCAAAAAGGTATGGGTGTATTGATTAATTTCCCAACTAACGCTCAGTTAAAGGAGATAAACTATCTGAAAAAATAAGAATCAAGCAATGGAAACTATCGTAGAAAAACAAAGCCCAAACATGAAAGTATTGAAGCCGCATACATCGTCAAAAACCATATGCACACGTTGTATTTACGACAGCAACATTCCCTATATTACCTTTGATGAAACGGGTGTATGTAATTATTGTTTGCAATATGATGAACTCAATCAACTTTATCCTACAGGTGATCAGGGCATGGCCTATCTGAAATCATTGGCAGAGCAGATAAAAAAGGAGCAAAAAAATAAGAAGTATGATGTAGTGGTGGGGGTAAGTGGCGGCACTGATTCGTCTTATATGATGTACCTCGCCAAGGAAGTTTTGGGACTCAGGGTATTGGCTGCGCACTTTGATAATACGTGGAATTCAAAGATAGCTGTTGAAAACATTCAGTGTGTGACCGAAAAACTGGGCATAGATCTTTATACACATGTAGTAGACAACGATGAGTACAATGACATCTTTCACTCGTTCTTAAAAGCATCGGTACCCGATATAGATACTCCGAGCGATCTGGCATTGGCAACCGTTCATTACATGGCTAGTAAAAAATTTGGGATAAAATATATTTTTGAAGGACATTCATTCCGCACCGAAGGAATTTCGCCCCACGGCTGGTTTTATATGGATGCGAAGTACATCCAAAGTGTACAACAAAAATTTGGCAGTAAGCGATTAAAAACTTTGCCCAGTTTATGGATTACCCATTGGTTGAAATGGATCATTTTTGATAAAATAAAAAAGATACGCCCGCTGTATTACCTGGATTACAATAAGGAGCAAGTCAAAACATTTTTATCTGAAACTTATGGCTGGCAATACTATGGTGGTCATCATATGGAAAACAGAACGGCCTATTTTACCAATAACTACTGGCTTCCCAAAAAATTTGGTTACGATCTGAGGTATTGTGAATTTTCAGCTCTGGTGAGGTCAGGTCAATGGACGCGGGAACAGGCGCTTGAAGAAATTAAAAAAGATAAACCATTTGACGCCAACATACTTCTTGAGATTCATAAACGTCTGGGTATTTCAGAAAATGAATTTATTCAGTTAATGGCGGCTCCCAATAAGTCTTATAGGGACTACAAGACTTACAAGAAGACTTTTGAAAAGCTCAGATGGTTTTTTTATATTTTGGTGAAAGCCAATTTAGTGCCTTTGAGTTTTTATTTAAAGTACACTAAAACATACAACGAATAACTTCGAAACATCATGAGAATTTACATAGGTAATGTTGAAATTGCCGGTTATTTTACCAAGTTGCGGGATGGCTTCGAAAAAGAAGGTATAAGGGCTGATCTTTGGTTTTTGAGCAAAAACAAATATTATCAAAATCGCATGCCTTTTTTAGTTAGCGTCAATCAGTGGCTTTTTGACAGATTCAAAAAGGGAGGTTCATCATTGAACAGATGGCTAACGCTTCCTTTTTTGCTTTTAACTAAGGCAGTCATTTTTGTTTGGGTATTGGCCAGATACGATGTTTTTATTCTCAACTCACACGCCTACTTCAATTTTCATGAATTGGCTGTTTTAAAGTATTTCCGAAAGAAAATCATATTTGTTTGCCTGGGGACTGAATCGAGACCACTGTACATGTCGGGGAATTCTATTTTAACCAAGTACGTAAATGAAGGGCAACTGAAATACGGGGTATGTTATGAAGATGTAAAGAGACAAAAAGAAGAAATTGAAAGAATAGAGCGATATGCAGACATAATGATTAACCATCCGCCAACAGCACTTTTTCACAGCAAACCATTTATTGCGTGGATGCACATTGGTTTTCCAAGTGGTAATGGCGAGGGGGCGGCATTGAACAGCAATGAAAGATCCAGGTTGGTAAAAATATTACATGCTCCTTCATTGGCCCTATCCAAAGGCAGTGCAGAGATTGAGGCCATGGTCAACAATTTGAAAGAGCAAGGATACCCCGTTGAGTTTGTGAGATTGGAGAATGTGCCCAACCACAAGGTACTAGAGACCATAAGAGAGGTAGACATAGTGGTTGATGAGTTGTATGCCGATATTCCTTTGGGTGGCTTGGGTACAGAAGCAGCAGTGGCGCACAAACCGGTGTTGAGCGCGGGTTATTATTCCGGCTGTATGCACAGTGATTATCCAGCAGAAGTAATTCCACCCTCCGTATTTTGTCAACCCGAATTTCTGGAGCAGGAATTGTTGTCGCTGGTGGTTGATCGAAACAAAAGGTTTGAAATTGGGGAGGCCAGTGCACAGTTTGTAAAGAATAATTGGAACAATCGTGAAGTAGCGCGCAAATTTATGTGCCTGATCAATGGGGATATACCTGCAAATTGGTATTTTGAGCCTGAAAAAATCAACTGTATCCATGGCTATGGCATGCAGGAAGATAAATTAAAAAAATTCATTTTCGGCTACATTGAAAAGTATGGTGCTGAAGCTTTGTTTTTGGAACACAATCCGGTGCTTAAATCAAAAGTGCTGGACTTTGTCCATGAAAAAAGATTTGTACTGAGTGAAAGAAAAGTTTCTTAAAGATCTGGGCATCTATGGCATCAGCACCTTGCTGGTGAGGCTGATCAATTTTTTGCTGATCCCTGTTTATGCAAGGGTGTTGAGTCAGGATGAATACGGTGCCATGGATCTCATCAATACGCTGACTTACGTAACCGGTGTTTTTTTGTTTTTGGAAATGTACCAGGCGGTGTCCCGCTATTATGCAGAGGCAAACGATGATCAGCGTAAAAAAATTGTGGGAACAGGTCTTAGCCATTACCTGATTTCGATGTTACCTTTATTGATTGTGGTGTGGTTGATAAAAGATCAACTGGCCATGTGGTTGGTTGGTAGTCGTGATGATGGAAACATGGTGCTGCTGGCTTTTGGATCTGCCATGGCCATGGCAGTATTTAATTACCTGCAAACAGTCAGACGATATGCATTGGAGAGTGCAGCTTATGCACTGGCAAGTATTGCATGTGTGCTCACCACGGTTTTGGTTTCGATTGTTTTGGTAGTTTATGCCAAACAGGGCTTAAGCGGAGTTTTTCTCGGGCAGTTGGTTGGCGCTGCAATGGGTTTGGTGGTTTCAATGCAAGGCCACTATAAAGCCTTTATGGTTTCAATAGATTGGAAGATGTGGAAGGAGTTGATTCGATTTTCTGCGCCTCTCACGGTATCTGCTGTTTTATTGTATTTGATGAATTACATTGATAGGTGGTTGATCAGAGACCATCTTGGTTTGGCAGCCGTAGGTATCTATGCTGTGGTCTTCCGAATAGCGGCAGTGCCTATGCTGGTCATGAATATTGTAAGTAATTCATTGCTGCCTCATATATACAGAGAGTATAAAGATCGGCAAAAAGCGGTTGAAATTGGTCGTTTGTATAATTTGATTTGGTCTGCCGGATTGCTATTGGTTGCATGGATGGCCTGGCTGAGTCCTGAAGTTGTATTGTGGATGGCGGGCGATGTATATAGTATGCATGCCTATTTATTCCCTATAGTTTTGCTTTCTGGTTTTTTATTGCATTATTCTTATTTATTTGTGGGTTTGTATTTGGGCCACAAAACCCATTTGACAGCATATCTCTATTTAGCTGGGCTGGCAGCTGTTTATTTATTAAACACGATTTTGTTGCCCCGCTATGGTTTGGCTGGCACTGCCATTAGCAGCATTTTAACAACAGGAGGTATTCTGGTTTTTCAATATTTTGCATCTCAAAAGGCATTTACATTTCCCATACAGTTGAGGTCAATGTTGGTCAATGGAGGCTTCACCATACTTCCCATTCTTGTTGCATTTTATCTCGGCTACCACCAAAAATTGCCTGGTATTGGATTGCGATTATTTATTGCGGTTATAACTTCATCAATATTACTATATCCTTTGCGTGGAGAGCTCGCTATGGCGTGGAACCGATTGAGGTCTTGAATTTGCTGCCATTGATTTTGAATAGAAATAGGTCTGCAGGCAAATTATTGTCAATCCTAAGGGAAGAAATGGTATGACCCCAGACAATCTGGATTAAGACTTGAGGTTAAAAATGCTTACTTTTTTAAGAATATAGTTAGTTTTGTACCCCATCAGATTAATGAAATGAATACTTTATGTTATTATTTTGTATAATACGTAAGTATAAGTAATACAGTAAAATACATGTTAAATAAAATATATAAGTTTTTAAGTTCCCGTTACCAGACCCTGTTTTTAGATTACAAGGTAGAAATGAAACCCCGATATGGTCACGGAAAACCTCCCCATGGCGCTTTGTATGAAATAATTGATCAACAAAGGGGCATTTACCAGGATTTACTCAGGGAAGCCATGGGTTTTGAAAAATACATCGCAGAAATTAAAGATTCCACAGCACAAACTGATCGTTCACAACCGGTGTGGAACAATGGCTTTCTGCCGGGCCTCGACATCATAGGCATTTACACCCTAATTGCCAGATACAGACCATCCAAATACATTGAAGTTGGGTCGGGCAATTCAACCAAGGTGGCATTCAAGGCGAAAAAAGATCACAACCTGGCTATGGAAATTACATCCATTGATCCAATGCCCAGAGCTGAGATCGACCATTTGGCGGATCGGGTGATCAGGCAGCCTTTTGAGAATACCGACTTGTCTTTAATTGATGAATTAAACGAAAATGATGTACTGTTTATAGACAACTCTCATCGCATTCTGCCCAACAGTGATGCCATGGTTTTTTTTATGGACATTCTTCCCCGCCTTAAAAGGGGGGTGATTGTGCACATTCACGACATTTATTTGCCTTATGATTATCCACAATTTATGTGTGACCGGGCATATAGTGAGCAATATGGGCTTGCATTTTACCTGCTGGCCAATGCACAAAAATACCAACCCTTGTTTCCGGCGTATTTTATTTCGGAAGACAAAGAATTGGCTTCTCTCATTGAGCCTATATGGAACCATAAAAATCTGCTCACCGTCGAAAGACATGGAGGCTCGTTTTGGTTACGGATAGGGTAATTGAAAATCTACACTTTTCGGTTGTACTCTTTTAGAGCTATCATAATACAGTAAACTGTAACAAATGGTTTTTATCGCCTGCTTGTATTTGAAGAATATACATACCGGCAGCAAAACCTGCAACGGATACTTCTGTTTTTTCCTCCACCGGAACGGACCAGGCTTGCAGTATCTGTCCTTTGTAATCTCTTATACTGAATGACACCTTTCCCGATGAGAGGTTACGAATTTGTAATACTCCATCTCTGGCTATCGGATTTGGAAAAATGGATGGCCGCCCTGAAACATTATCTGTACTACTTAAAATAGTTACTGGAATACAGCGTGAAGCGTCCTGGCAGATTCCATCAGAGACGATTGCAAAATACAAACCGCTTTGGCTTGGTATATATTCATTGGAAGTTGCCCCGGGAATCAAAGCCCCTGTTTCACAATCACCCCATTGGTAGCTATATCCCGGCGTAGCGGTTAGTTTATTGTCCAATAGACTAACGGTCCAATCTATAGGAGCTTTGAATTTAAATTTTATATAAGCTGTGCTATCGCAACCGTTTGTACCTTTGGTATTGATAACAATTGTTGTATCTGCGCTTATTTTAATATCTCCAAGGGTAACGCTGGAGCCAAAACACAATTCTATTTGCTGTTCTCCCGAGAAAAACGGAATATAGGAAGCTAAGGTGTGGTATACTTTATTGGTCTTCACGGCTTCATTGAAATCAAAATAAATATCTGCCGCATTGTTCATGCGTACATCATAGGGGGCATCCGGCAGCATGGAGAGTTCAAATATAACATGGCCTTGGCTGTTAGCCTCATCACTGTCTTTGCCGGGTAATTGGATATTTGGAAATTCAAACCTTAATATCTGATCTTTCACTTTTACAACATTCATAGGGTGGCTGCTTTGGATGATGCGCAGGCTGGTGAGATCCAAGCCCTGTGGCAGAGAGTCAACCACGTGAACAAATTGAGCAGGGAAATTGCCCGTATTCTGGAATCGTACGGTGTACACTATTTTATTATCGGGGGTAATATAATGATCATTACAAGCACCCATTGGATGTGCTCTTAGATCATTTGGATCGAAGCTGCCTACCACAGGATAACTATATTCAATACTATTGTCTGTTGGATTGGCGTCAATTTCAGTAGGAGCAACCTCGAGTTTTAAAATAAGCCGAGTATCAAATGAAGCAGTTGCGGCTGTTTTCAAGACCAGGTGGATAACCAATGAATCGCTGCCATCCCAAATCCACTGAAATTCACCACCACTGTTATTGGAAGGGGCGGGTAGGGAGGACACCAGACTAACACTTCCGGGCATGGTCAGTTTTAACTTAGAAGGATTATTCTGTGCGCATCCTTTGTTTCTTACTACAATGGTTGCTTCATTTTCAAAGCCCCGAACAAAGGAGGTTGCAACAAGATAAGGAGCATAATCAGGTTCATTGCCTTCCTTTTCTGTGTCAACAAAAAAAGTTAGGTCCCTTTGGCAACCTGTAGCATCACTTACTGCAACCTTATAGTATCCTTCTTTATAAATGACTATTGAATCAATGTTGGAGATAACAGAGTCATTGATGGAGTATTGAAAAGGAGGCAGGCCTCCGGTAAATTCCATTTTGACATAACCTTCCTGACCACACTTAAGACTCACTGTTTTATTGATACGGAGTCCCAACAAGCCGCAATCATATCTTGCCTCACCCTTGATTTTGATGATGCCTGAATTCGTATAGGAGGAATCCGCTTCATTGATAAGGCTCATATATATGTCACCCTGTGCATCTACCCTTATGCATTCCTGAATGCTGTTCTTTGAAAATTGTGAAAGGTTGACAGCGGCTTCCTGCTGACCTAAAGCATTGATTTTTGCTAAATAAAGTTGCCCCACGTTATCAAATGTGTCTAAGCCGTATTTTGGGATTAATACATTTTTATTGAGATCTTCTGTGATTTCAGAAGTAAATAAAATTAATGAATCAGTATGGATAAAGGATTTATCTTCACCTCCCGATAAATCATACTTTACAAGTTTGTTTGTGAAAGGGAAGGTGTAAATATTATTTGGTGTAAAACCGAATGACAATCTTGAGCCCTGGTAGTTTATGGCTGAGAAAGCAGCATCTTTGGTGCCATCCAACTTATACCGTTCGATCCAAACATCGTTGCCCGGATTATCGCTGTGGGCAAACAGTATAAATGCATTTTCCTCTTGCGTAGGTGAAAGGAGGGCATATTCCATATTTATGCCCAATTGAAATGGAATGAGGTCATCTGAAACGACGACATCATTGTGTAGCAGTACAATTCTTTTTGGATACAAAGCAAGGGTATATTCACCCATTTGTAATAGACTACGAATGATGCCGGTGGTGTTGCCCTGCCCACCGTTATATAAGATTTTCACCAATTGTCCTTCTGCACTCCACAATTCTACAGCATTTCCATTCATGAGGATGATTTGTCCGCTTTTATTAAAGACCAAAGTTTGGCCTGCCATGGATTGCTGTGACAGAAATGAAGTGAGCTGAGTGTTGTGGAATAGCCTTATTACAGTGCCATTGATATCTGTGCTTACGATGCCGGATGTAGGGTTGCCATTGTATTCGGTAAAGGCACCATAATAAAAATATTCTCCCGGATAGAGATCACTGGTAGCGCATTTGACAGTGCCGGTTCTGGGGTAGAAACCTGTATCGCCACATGGGTGGGTAAAGGGTAATGATTTGTCAAGTTTTTTTGTGAATTTTCGGATGATACCATCGGTTCTTGCGAGGAAGAAGTTTTCATTTTCGGAAACATAGACGGCATTCAAATTGTGTCCAAAATGTTGTTGTGTAGGATCAGATACATTGAATGAAGAGTAAAAGATTATGCCTTTACTTTTTAGTAAAAAAGAAGATGAAGGGTAGTCGAAGTCCCCAGAAATTGCGTATCCACCATCTTTCAAACAATTGATCTGGTAGGCCTTGCCAGTTGTAGCCAGAGCGTGTGTCATCAATACATTGCTTTCAGCATCGATGGCGGTAATCATTGCCAAATTAACTGAATTCAAAACATTTGAAAGTATCAATGTTTGGTTTGACCCATCCTTTGTAAAATCTAAACTATATACAATTTCTCCTGAAAGATTAGGAGAAGACAGCAAGTTGAGATTAGCATCAATTTCTACAATGGGGCGCACTGTGATGTTTTTAAATTTGTTGAAACTGCCACCCACCCACAGCTTACCAGCAGGGCTTTTGCGAATGGTGTAAACGGTGCCGTTAAAGCCGGTAGACAGGGTAGGTAGTCCTGATGTGCTGCCATCCATATTGAGTACAGCCAGACTTCGGGCCGCTGCGCCATTAAACAAAGTAAAGTCTCCACCCACATAGATGCGTTGCATTTGTTCATCAATAAGAATGCTTCTTATGTTGTTGCTTGCACCAGAGCCGGGTGAAAACGAATTGTCTAAGCTGCCGTCAGGGTTGAGGCGTACAATCCTGCCTGTGGGAAACCCATTCCACAATGTGAATTGTCCCGCTACTAAAATCTTCCCATCGGCTTGGACAGCCAGAGCATTGACCGAATTGTTGGGGCCACTGCCCTTGAAGTCGAATGAAGGGTCAGGATAGCCATTTTTATCCAATAAGATGAGGTTTTTGCAGGAAAAGTGGTTGTATGATGAAAATGTTCCTCCAACAAGAAGAGAACCATTTTTCAATTCCTGCATAACCTCAATAGCACCATTTGCCCCTTCGTTTAAAGTTACATTGTTGTAAGTTTTATCTATGACACCGTATTGTGCAAATAAGAAATATGGGAAAGAAATAAGGACAGCAAAGATGGAATTTTTCATAAGTAAAATTTTGTTATGTAATTAATGCAATAAAAAACCTCATCAACAAGCCATTTAGCCAGTGATTTAAAAGGAAACGTTATTGTAAAAATAATAGATTTTCAATAAATTACACATTGTAATTGTAAAAATATGTATCTCATAATAATATTCTTTCCTTGAAAGTAAAATATTGCGCCTGGCAGAGTAAGTTCCCAGAATAAATGACGAAATGGTAACTCCCTATCCTATTAATTTTTTCCTATCTTTAGAAATATAAAAATTCCAGATGGATCGATTTAATGATGTACAGTTAAAAGACAAAAATTTACAGCAAAACCCTATTGGGGTAGGGTTATATGAATACGCTGAATTTGTAAGGTGTGATTTTTCTGGCGTTGATCTTCGGGGTTTTTCATTTACAGAATGCGATTTTATTGGCTGCGATTTGAGTAATGCCAATGTTCACGGTGTCAGTTTCAGGGAAGTAAATTTCAGGGAGTGTAAGCTGCTTGGCCTGGATTTTGAACAATGTGATGCTTTTGGGCTGGGTTTTCGATTTGACAATTGCCAGTTGAATTACAGTAACTTTTCAAACACAAAGCTTAAAAAAATGCATTTCAAGGACTGCAAATTAATTCAGGTTGATTTTACTGGAACAGATTTAACCGAGGCCCGTTTTGAAAGTTGTGATCTCTTGGATGCTATTTTTGAGCAAACCACATTGGAGGGTGCCGATTTGAGTTCTGCATTTCATTATAGCTTTGATCCGAGCAGGAATAAAGTGAGAAAAATGAAAGTAGCAGAGGCTGGCTTGTATGGGTTGGTGGCAGGTTTTGGAATTGTTGTAGGTAGGTGATAGGGGCTAGGTGATAGGGGCTAGGTGCTAGGGGCTAGTGTTGGCTTTTTTCATTAATTTTGTGTCAAAAGAAAATCGGGTATGAACATTAGGTTATTAGTGATGCTTTTAATTGGCTTTTTGGCCTTGCCGGTGATGGGGCAGAAGAAGAGTTCAAAGAAAAAGACGAAGGCTCCGGCTATGGCTGTTGTGGATAAGATGCCTGTTTTTTTAAATGGTGGACAGGAAGGAGTGTATAAGATTATTGCAGACAGCATGGTTTATCCCAAGTCAGCAAAGGAGGAGCGAGTGGGTGGAAAGGTGCTGGTGAAATTTAACGTTGACACCCTGGGTAAGACCTTTGATATTGGCATCGTTGAAGGCATTCGTCCGGATCTGGATCAGGAAGCCATCAGGCTGGTGAAGCTGCTCAAAAAATGGAGTCCTGCATTGTCAAAAGGGAGAAAAGTTAGAGTAGAAATGAAGTTACCATTGTATTTTTTTCCTGATGTCAATTTTCAGAGGGAGTGGGAGGAGAAGAATAGGAAGTAGGGGCAATTACGAATTTGGCAATTACGAATTACGCAAAACGTGGGGTCAATTACGAATTTGGCAATTACGAATTACGGATACTTCCGTTGCTCTGTTCCCTACGCCGGCTTTGCCTGCATAGGGACAGGTGCCGGATACCTCAGTTGCCTACAACGCATACGTCATTGCAGGGACAGGTGCCGGATACCCCGTAAAAGAGTTGTTAAATTGTAAATGCTGAAAATAAGAAGTATGGCAAAAATGATATCTACTTTAAGAATGGAGTTGAGGCCGGCTACAAGAGAGTTATTGAGAGCAGTAATTGAAAGTGACGAAGCTCTGGGCGAATTATTGGGAGTTTCGGTAGCTGAGGGTTGGACAGAATTTGGAAAGGCTCCGTTTGAATATATGTTAAACGTGCTTACTTCAGATGAAAATCAGGATGGCTGGGTCAATTATTTTCCTATTTTAAAATCAGGGAACCAACTTATAGGTAGTGGGGGATTTAAAGGAGGGCCCAATGATGAAGGTTGGGTGGAGATAGGTTATGAGATCGCTCCTGCATTTCGCAACAGTGGACTGGCTACGGAGTTCGCTATGTCGTTAATAGATATTGCCTTGGAACACCCTGAGGTTACAGGAATTTGTGCGCATACATTGGCTGAAGAGAATGCTTCGTGTGCCGTATTGAGAAAATGCAGTTTTGAGAAGGTCAGTGAATTGATCGATGACGAAGATGGCGCTATCTGGCGTTGGGAATGGCAGGGCAATTAGAGGTATAGCAAAAATGTTTTTTACAAATTTAAGTTGGGCAATGGTATTAATGAGTTTTTGCACAAAACACGTGTATTGCTTGTTGACAATATATAAAGGGCGGTAAGTCTGGTTTAATTTTGTTTAAACCAGACTTACTTAATGCTATTTATGGAGCCTAATCTCCGGGATTTATTGTACCAATGTTGATAATGGTCCCATCAAAGGAGCCAGTGCCTTTGAATAGTCCCTGATTGGCAAAAAATCCAGAGCCACCCAGATAGTTGATTGTGCCGTTGTTTTTTAGGGTTCCCATATTAACAATGGATGCAGTGGGCTCTACTACGAGTGTGTTTTCAAGCCAGCAGAATTCTTTATTATTGGGTATGGTAAGGGTGCCTGTCAAAGAAAGACTAAAGCCATTTGCTTCGATGCATACAGATTTGCTGGTATTAATATTTCCTTCTACAATGTCTTGTAACAACATAAGCTGATCTCCGTCAGCAGCGGCATCGATGGCATCCTGCAGACTGCCATAGGTAACATTTGTAGTGAGATTTTTTATTTTGGAGTTGTCACAATAAGTGAAAAATACCCTGCTGATATTTGGGCTGCTTGGCTCTACCCACAAATCCTTGGGGCTGGTTGTAATTAATGGAAATTGCATACCTAATCTGGTAAATGGAACCGTTATGCCATTAATCTGAAATGAATTAGAAGCATTACCATAGGAGTTTACATTGGATCTTTGTCCCAGAATGCCAATAATATCGCCCTCATTGATTTCGATATCCACGAGTATGGCATTGGTTTCAACATTGTTCTGGGTCAGATAAAGGATGCTAAAATCATTTGTGGTTGTAGAATATGTAGGCACTGCTGTATTGAATTTAAGTACCGCAATGCTTTGATTTCCGCCGCTTGCATTGGTAGGTACATACAGGCTGGTGAGTCTGATGGAGGCCGGACTGGTAAAAGTATAGCCCCTTACATTGCCCGTAAAAAGGGTAGAATGTGGTGGTAGGGTGATGGTGCTGGATCCAATGGCATTGTTGCTATCATCGCAATCTAGACCATTGCTCACATAACCCGTAGCACAACTGTTGCAGGATGACTGGCTTACATTGATATTGCCAAAACCATCTCCATCCTGATCAAGGTAACAGGTTATGGGTGTGCAGCTTGCCGGGGCTGTAGTTACAGGCACAGACTCGGAACTGATGTATGTATTGTCATCATCACAGGTACAACGTGTACTTATGGTCTGAGCAGGACCGTCCTGGTCGTAAACAGGTAGAGTATAGCTCCAACTTGAGCCATCAAAATATTGTATGGTACTACCTGCGGGACAAGGGCTTCCTGTAGGAGCAATTATTTCACCACCGGCAGGGCTGCATCCCATGTCGCAACTACTGTTTATGATCGTTACATTATCCGGCTCTGTTGTAAATGAAGGACAGAACTCATTGTCGATTATACTGATATTGACAGAAGTAATCATTCCCAATGTTAATCCAGCTGATAGGTTGGTTAGGGAAATTGTGGCGGTTTCATTACCCTCAAATACCATATCGTCTGATATGGTGAAAGTTGCACTGGCCTCCGTTTCTCCATCCAGTATGGTGATAGTCGGAGCAGATAATAAATAATCCGACGGGAAAACATCAAATCCAGATACGTCCAGGTCAACCGTCTGGTTGCCAGACACGGGGGCATCAGCGGTAACCGTAAGGGTAATGATGGTTTGTGCTGCTTCTGAACCAGAAGTAACAGACGCACTGATTTGAACGGTTGACATCAAGAAAATGCTATTTCCACAGCCAACAGCAATTTTATTTGGAGAGGCTGCTGCGTGAAATACAATCAAAGCCCAAATCAGAATGGCTGACAAATGTTTCATGTATATGGTTTTGTTTTATAAAACAAAGATAGATAAAACTTTGAACATATTATTTTGCATAATATATATAAAGAGCTTGCTTTTATAAGAAGGACAAACAACGGCGACCTTCCCCTTGAAATTGATTAATGAAATTGCCATACCATCTAATAAAAAAGTGGGCCATGAACAGGGATTTAGTGGTCAAATGGTGGGAAAGGCGAAAAATTAGTTTTCAAGTCAAGACGGAATATTGAAGGTCGGAACAACAATATTTCATGGTCAATGTTCAAAATAGATATTGCAATGGCTTCCCGAAAATACGTATCGATTAAACATAATAGTATGATATACAAATAGATATAAATGATATTCTGAGAGCTACGATAGAAATCGTAGGAATAGAAATATTAGCACCCTATTGGCATTTTTTGGTATAAAATGATCATAAAAAAGTCACACCAAATTAAAAGGGGGAAGTTTGAATTTGGGCTATTGTTTAATAAAGACAAACTTATGGTAAAAGCCATCAGAAAGTAAGAAAGCAAAATACTGGCCTGGAGTTAGATTGGCAACGGAAAAACAACAACCCTCAGTTTCTAAGACTTTTTGGCCTAAAAGGGAGTAAATTCTGACTGTTGGTTTATTTTGACTGCCTTCATTTTGAAAACAAAGCCAATCAGAAACTGGATTTGGAAAAAATTTAGCAGTCTCCGAATGCTCATCAAGGGTTTTTATAGTCACATCCGGAATAGTGTTGATAACGGTATTGGTTGTAATAGGGTCATTTTGATCGAAATGGATTTGGGCGTAATTACCAATTCGGGTTCCATTGGCGAGGTCTTGGTTTGATTGTGGTATTAAAATCAGGGCATTGTCCAAAACCTGAGAAGAAGATAAAATAAATAAAACAAAAGGTAAGTATAGGGCGATTTCTCATAGGTAAATGAATTTTCAATCAAAAATATAATTTTTATGTATTAATAATAACATTAATGTGTATTATTAAAATTATATAACGGTTCAATAGCTCCCTGGTTAAGGGCTTATTCTCACTATTTTGTTATATTTACAATGTTTCCAATACTACCCAATGAAAAAGACATTTTGGACCTTGTTGGCCTGTTTTTTACTAAGTGCCTTAATAGCTCAAAAGCAAACTCTGATATTGGTGCCTGGGAAAAAGGACCTATTGTTGGATACCAACGGAGCCGTGTTTTTTGAGCTCGATGCCCAATATGAGTTCATCAATTCAGAAATCTACAGTGATGATGGCAGGAATGGTTATCACAGAAATGTAGCTTACCCATTCAATGGTTTCCCATTACTTGTAAAACAGAAAAGTAGTGGTGATTATTTGTTGTTGGATAAAAGCGGAGAAAGAAAAGCCTGGCTGCAACCTAACTTGAAAGGAGCGGCTCCAAACCAAGGGGGATTTTATCTTGGTTCAAAAGAGGTGGATGAAAAATTGTATAGATCAACACGATTTATTTTTATGGATGAATCCGGCTATCTTGTCTTCTTAAAAGAAGGATATAGATATGCTTCTTCCTTTTCTGAGGGCATAGCAGCGGTTAATGCAGGGGGGTGGATGTTTATCAATGACTTGGGGCATGAAGTAAAGATAATACCCGACTCATTGAAAAATGCGCGAAGAGTAACTTGTTTTCATGAGGGTGTATCCATTGTATTAATGAATCAACCATCAAAAAGTGGCATGCCAGTTTTGAGACCCTATGTGATCGATGCCAATGGCAATATTTTGGTTAATGTATCGGCTTTGTTCCCGGGTAAGGAAATAAAGAACATACATGCGTTTAAAGGGGGTGTTTCCATGATCGAATTTTTTTGGGATTCCAAATTGCCATACAGTGGCAAGCCCATCGCCTTCATCAATAAGTCGGGCAAAGTTTTGTTGGATGTAGACCATGTCATTGATCAAAAAGTAGGAGAGGGTGGTCATATCATTTTAAGCAGGAGGCAAAAAAATGGTACAGATAAATGGGAAATGTATGAGCCCAATGGAAAACCGATGAAGTTGCCCGCTGGCGTAAATTACATAAAACCGATCTCGAAAAACTATGTGTATTTTTATTTTGATGATCCAAAAATCAAGTTTAAGAGTTCTTTGTACGAGCTCCATACCATGAAATTAGTATATGAAACTACAGGCTATGATTGTAAGGCGGTCATTCACAACAGAGCTTTGCTTACGGGGCCCAATGAAGAAACTAAACTGATACATTTAAAAACGGGTGCTATCTTGTATCGGTCATCATTAAAAGATCAGAAAGTGTATGACCTGGACAGGTATACGGGAAAGATGGAAGATATCAGCATTTTTTATTGTTCAAAAGATGACTGGGTACCCAGGATTGCTGAAATGACAGGGCTCAAGGAACTAAACCTATCCAATTTGACTGTTGAAAAGATTCCGTCTATCCCCAATAAAGAAAAATTTACCTTGTTGCGAATCAGCAACTGTAGGAAGTTGAAAACGCTGGATATCGGCATCAACCAACTCACAAAGTTGTCAATAAGTGGTGGCACCTCACTCACTGGTTTAGATAAATTTGTCCAGCAACAAAGACAATTGAAGGAATTGCATCTCATCAATATGGACTTTACTGGAATTGAGAAATCGAATATTTTGGGTAAATTTCCAAATGCTGTAATTAAAGGAACTGCCAAAGATGCAGATTATGAATTGCAGGAAGTCATTGATGGATTTTAACATAAAAAATTAAGTTATGAGAAGACGGATGTTGGTGGTGACTATGCTGTTTGCATTGATCATTGCAAAGGCGCAAGTGGCAGCTGATATCAGAGTGCCCATTAAATCAGCCATGAAGATGGGGGTTATTGATGGCAATGAAGTTGTAATTGTGCCCACCATCTATGAAAACGTAGCCATATATCCAGAATTCAAGCTGGTGTTACTGAATAAAGATGGCTTGTGGGGGGTATTTGATTGGAAGGGAAAAATGATCCTGGACCATACCATCAGTGCCAACGGCCAGGGTTACAATGGTCGGCCAGAGATTATGCGGGTGAAGAATGGCAATCAGGAATTCAAAGGGGTGTCCACCACAGGCTTGTTGTGTGTGATCGATTTATTTGCCAATGTTAGATATTATGTCAATCCCAATGTCCTATTAAAGACCTATAAAGCATACGGCAATAAGAATATTCAGATGGATTTTAATACGCAAAACATCGATTATACAGCCATCAACAATCTATTTATGGTGGGAAACAGAGGACTGGGCGTCTCATTTATTGATTCTACTGGAACTGAAATAGTGAGTGAAACATTTGAAGATGGCCAGATCCTGAATGCCAATTGTTTTACAGCCAAAAAGGAGGGGAAATTTGCCTTGTTTTTCAAAAACAAACAACTCACCCCACATTCATACGAAAATCGATTTTATAGATCGGAAGATCATGCTTTTTATGTGAACAGAAGGTGGAAAGACAGCAATAATAATTCCTTCAATTATTATTACTTATTTAACAAAGAAGGGGCTATCATTGACTCCAGTACTTATGTACCATTAATATATAATTGGGGAGTTTTGTTGAATCATAACCCGGGATTCATCGTATATAATGCTAAGTTTGAAAAGCAATTTTCCCATGAAGCGTACACAGGTGAAGTTGTCAAACTTGGAGAACAGAATTACATTATAACAAGTTTTGAGGGGAAACAAGGGATTATGAATCTCGAAGGCATAGAAGTATACAAGCCGGAATATAGCGTTACTAAGTATTATGGTAATCGACAATTATCGATTGTCAGGAATGAAAAGGCCGTTTTATTGGATTCAACTTTAACACCTTTTTTTGAAATGGATAGTGTTACTTCGCTTGCACCTACCCTGCGCAAGAATGTATATATGATTGGTAAAAAACGAGGATGGCAAAACCTTTATGGTTTGGTTGATGTCAAAAAGAACATTGTTGAAAAGCCTGAGTGGTCTCAAATTTCGCTAACAGAATGTAATGATTTGGCGGTGCTTAAGACCGACAGTACGACAGTGGTCAAGAACATAGTTGAAGGCAGGGTCATTGTATCAGCTTCAAAAGACTGGAGGGTGTTGGTGGATTGCAGGTCCTCTATCATTCAGGAGCTTGGATTAGAGAAAATCATTAAAAACTATGATTTTTCAGGAAAATTACTGGATTCGTTTTCTGAATCACAGAGAAGGGATTGGTATCAATTTGGTCCCCACAAGTACAGAAGTGAGGAGGTAAATAAGAAGAAGAAGCTTGTCGATAAGGAGGGTAAACAAGTGCTTGCTGCACTCTTTGAGGATATTGAAATGGTGTATGATTTAAAAGCAAAACAGTCCATTTACATGTGCCAAACTGCCAAAAAAGCGCATCCTTCAGCGGTGGTTTACAACGATCAGCTGAAGGTAATCACACCACCAGGATATTCGATGCCGTCAGATTGGTATAGGTACATGGATGAAAACCCGGGCACCCTTTGTGTGGTGAATGATGCAGATGTTGCAAAAAACAAATACTTGTTTCGATTTGGTATTTGTGATTATAGCGGTAAGTGGATTGTACCCCCTTTTGTGGGTACCTTTAAGTACATTGAACCCGGTTTATTTATACTTCATTACTACGAAGAAAAAAAGATCAAATTTTATGACAACAAGGGAAACAAAACGTGTGATGAAGATTTTTTAATGATTGAAAAGGGCCGTGGCTCTGATTTTTTCCAAAACAGGATTTTGGTGGGTAATGTTAATGATCCTGAATATATGAAGAAGGTGGAGGCCTTAAATCTGGAAAAACTTGAAATGGAGGTGGCAGTAGAGAAGTTAAAGGCCCTTGGTGAGCCGGACATGCTTTATGGCTACCTAAATAAGAGTGGAAAAAAGGTATTGGATTTAAAATACCGGAAGGCACAGCCTTTTCCTATGAAAGGAATAACCACTACAGTTGCCACTGAAAAGGAAGGGAAATTGGTAAGCCAGGTGATTGACACCTCAGGCACTGTACTCTTTGAAGGTGATTTTGATGAAAAGGAGTATATTGACTCTATCTATTACAAGGTAAAAAAAGAAGGTAAATGGGCCTTGGCAAACCAACAGGGAGTTGTGCTGACGCCTTATCAATTTGAAGAAATTTATTTTGAACGACGAGATAAATATTTTAAAGCAGAGGGAGGGGGCGAGCGATTTATTATATCCATGGACTACAGGATTTTGAATCTGGGTAAATACTACAACGCATTGATTCAAAAATTAAATGGACTGTATGTGGTAAAATTAATAACGCAGGAGGCCGGTAGTTATCACACCACTGAAAAATTTGTGCTATATGATGAAGACTTTGTGAAACGGGGTGAAATTTTGGATGCTAAAGACATTGATGGCGTGTATTATAATTTGCCATTGCCTCCTGGATATGTTCTGGTAAAAAGGGATTATATGGGTAAGGATGTATATCTTTTTGATGTAAAAAGAAATAAGTCATTGTGGAAGTAGGAGAAGATTATTTGTTTTTCACACACCTGCAGGAATAACCAATCTCTTTGATGCTGTTGAATTGTCCATCTGTGTTGGCAGAGATACCCGATTGACCGTTTTGATTGGTATCTGAAATTTCAAGTACGACAATGGCATTTTCACCATAACTGCCGGCTCCTTTATTAACAGACCACCACGTACCTTTATTGCCTTTATTGCCAAATCTCCAGGAGCCAACCCAAAAATTAGATTCACCTCCGGGTACCGCATTAAAGCCACTGGAAGCTGTGGGTAGGGTAGAGTTATCCCAAAGTGCAGTGGTTGATAATTTGAGGTTGTTGATGCCTCCAGCTGCCTGTACCAGGCTGCTGAAATCTTTGTTGGTTGGGAGGCGCCAGCCGTCTGGACAAATACCTTGTACTGAGCCCTGTGCCCCATATTCCAGGGGAGCTGTGCCTCCGGAAACTTCTTCAAATGTGTACAATCTGCCATACAAGAGATTGTCGGCATTGTCTTCATCATTGTACCAATGACCTTTGCTTCCTGACTCTGAGTAGCGCAGATTTTCTGTCATCCAGATCAGATTGCCAATGGTTGCTGTGCAGTATTCATTACCGTCTCTTGGATCTGTAAATTTTTGTGTGCAGTTTGCAATTACAGAAGGATCCAGGATATTGTCGATGAGCACACAGCCCAAGCCGGCATCAATGTAAATCTGGCGAATTACCTGGTTGGAGGATTGGATGAGGAAGGCATTATCGGTGTTGCAGAAATAAGTATTAGGCAATTGATTGTTGTCTACCCATATATTATATCCGCCACTGTGAGCTCCATTGCCCGTGGCAAAGTCGGAACCAATATTGAGGACGGCGCCTGTGCCATTATTAATAAATGTAACATCGCGGAAGGTGGGGCATGTGTTGATCTCCACAATGGGCCAATCCAGTTTTTTAAAGCGCGTTTCAAATTCGGGCGATTCAATCCCATAGGAAGAAGGTATCCACCCAAAAACTGGCTGGCCTCCAAAAAATTCTACTTCTGCAAAGGCTACACCCCCGATGCCAAAAAAAGCATCTAAACCTACACGGGGCTGTGGATTTGAAAAGCTGCCTTTGTGCAAAAGTTCAGTTCTGCCATAGCCATATGCGAAAACACCGCATTTAACCTGATCAGGGGCTCCCATGATGCCAATAAAGGCATCAAAGCCCATTTTAACTTCTGCTGTGCCAGCACCTGTAGCCTGCCAGCTTGAATTTTGATTGACCAATGGGTCATGTTGTGTAAAACTATATTGAATGGTATCGGCTGTGGTTTCGTCGTATTTAAAATCGATGGTATAGTCGCCAAAAGTTTTTGAAATTTCCGGTGTATGTACATCTCCTGATAATTCAAGTGAGCCCACAATTTTTGGTTGAACATAGATGGCCAGACCGGTTGTGGCAATAGGAGCCACTTCAATGGCCGGAGCTTTGGCATCTCTTTCATAACTTACGGAAGCTCTGGCAACGTAACTTCCGGAGTAACGCAGTTGCAGGTCTTCAAGATGGAAGTGAAATTTTGGGCTGCCTAAAATTCCGGATGATCCATTGTAAGAGGATGTAAAAAAGGATGCTGTTTGATTGTAGGATATTTCTACATCCATATCGGGTTCGATGTAACCTGATAGCGAACTATGCTCACCTGTTTTCCATTTATAATTGCTTGTAAAAATATTTCTGGAAACAGCTGTGAAACGATCAGACCTGGTATCGATGGTCCATGATTCGTAGGCATCTTTAAGGGTTGCTTGTGTTGTATTAAAGGTAATGTTGTTGTTGTCGTTTTCTATTGAACTCACTTTTCGATAAAAGGCAAGTCCCCTGGTTGTGCCTGTGCTGACAAGAACATCACCCACTTTGATAACTTTAGCCCATGCTGCCAGCGCAGATGCTTTAATGGAGGTACTGTCAATTTTAATAACATCCGCTTCTTGTTCCGGTTTTAAAAGAGTTGTATTTTCATTGAGAACTACATAATTGTCTTTTACCTCTGTTTCAGATTTTATGTCATTGGGATTGAGTTCTTCACTCTGACAACTGCCCAAAATGATGATGGTTAGTAATAATATGATATATGAGTATTGTTTCATTTTGAAAGCTTAAAGTTGAACAATCAATTCATCGCTAAACGGACCCTTTTTACCTTCAGGTGAGATAGCCTGGACCCTGTATCTTGTAATACTTCCTTTAGCAGCAGTATCTGTGTAAGTTAGATTTGACAAAACGTTGATGAGTTGTTGTCTTCCTTCTCCAACAGCTTTATAGAGCATGAATTTGTTTAAGTCATTGTCACTGCCGTTTTCAATTTTCAGCAATACGGTGTTTTCGTTGGCTGAGTAGGTCAAAGTGGGTTTTTGGGGCTTATAACTCAGAGCTGTGATGCTTGCTATATCAACTGCTTTACTGATGAGGCCTCCATCGTCGACCGCATGGATTTTATATTCATAGGTGATGCCTGCTTTGACCGTTTGGTCTGTAAAAGAAGGTGGGATTTTTGTGAACTGTTGCAACAAATGCCATTCACCATCGTGATTTTTTCTCCACAAGTCGTGTCTTACTACATCCCGTGAACTGGATGGCAGGATGGTCAACCTTATGCCTTCTTTCAAAACCTTGTAATCGCCAATCAAGGCAGGAGAGGGAGGAATGCGATCCGGCCTGCTAATGGCAATGGTATCGGAAGTGGGGCTGCGCATAAAATCATCGTCTATGGCTACTATGAAATAATATCTTTTTTCATTCATTAGAGAAGTTCCAATACTGTCAATGTAGATGTGAGAACGATGTGTTTGGGCATTGAGTTTTATAAAGCTCCTTTTTTTACCGTCAGCTGCATAAATGTTGTAACCTACCACATCTTTTTCAGGATGCTCGTTCCAGCCAAGGGTTACTACGTCGGAGGAATCAGCATAAGCTACCGGTGTGGCTGGTTTGGATGGCGGAATCATGTCAAAAACCCTGGTGTAGAGTGGAGTGGAATAAGAAAAATTGCCAGCTGTGTCTGCCGCAATCAATCTGTATTTGTAAATGCCTGCTATTGTCGGTTTGTCTGTTTTGTGATCTTCTGTACCTTTTGCCCAATTGAGTAAAGTTTCTGTTTTATCGCCAAAAGACCTCTCCAGGTGGAAGACATGGTGGTCAGAAGTGGGTTCAACGGTCCAATAGAGATTTTTTGTGAGGTGTTCCATTAATGTATCGGCATATAACGATGGACTTGGTGGCGGTGTTTTGTCGCGACCCATAGCTATGACCGGTTCAGAAGGCAAACTTTCATCACCGAAGGCATCATTGCCTATGATCCTAAAGTATTTTTTTTGATAGTTGGGGCATGGAGTTGTGAAAGAAATGTATTTTTTTATTTCTGTTAATTTTTGATCCATCATTTGCACAAAGGGAACCTCGTTCAATTTTTTAAACGTTTTGCCGTCGTCGGATGATTCTATCCAGTAAGAAGTGTAATGATAGTTGTGGAGTTTTTGATCCCAAAACAAAACAATGGAAGATTCTTTTTCTTCTACATTATAAATGACTGGTTTAAAAACGGCTTTTTTATGGGTGACAACTTTGTAGGCTATGACATCACCTGCCACTACTTTATAGGCATAATTGGCTTTTGGGTCAATGTTATTATCAGTGAATCTTAGACCTGCCGCCTCTGCAGCAAGCGCATATTGATCGGAGACAAGGTGCACCAGCGACCAGCGGTTGTTGAAGTTGTCTGTCTTTTCCAAAACTGACCCATAATCTGAAAAAGTTGAGTTTTGCCAGTTTCGATAGAGGTTTTCCAGGATTACTACCAGGATTTCATTCTTTTTACCCGAGGCCGCTGTATTTTCAATTCTGGTGGAATCCCACGGCATAATTTCGGCTAATTTTTCATACTTGCCATTGGTGGATATATTTCTTCGATAAATGGTAACCGGTTTATTAATATGGTTATACCATAACTTTGCATCGGTATATCCCCACCGCAAAGTAATGGAATCCCGATAGTGTTTGCATTGCAATCGGATGCCTGCATCTTCGGTCTGCTGGGCGAAACACATTGTGGAAATGACTGCGGTCAGACCAAAAGCCAATAATAGATGGATGGAGCGGATTCTCATTCCGTTGATTTATTTGTACAAATATGTAAATATGTTGTAGGAATGGCCTAATTAAAACAGGTAGAGGGGAAAAATACTGGAAATCATATAGGGGGTAGGGACTAGGGGTTAGGTGCTGGAACTCGTAATTTTAAATTCGACATTCGTAATTGAAAAATAGGGGATAGGGACTAGGGGCTAGGTGCTAGAACTCGTAATTCGTAATTGAAAAATAGGGGATAGGGACTAGGGGTTAGGTGCTAGAACTCGTAATTTTAAATTCGTAATTCGTAATTGAAAAATAGGGGCTAGAGATTAGGGGATAGAGGGATCAATGTACATCAAACTGCATGGTTTTGGTTGTTCCCCAGTCTTCTTCATCGTAATTAAACGATTTATTTGCGCGGAAACGAACTTTGTTGGAAAAGCCATTTTGACCCGGTCCCTGAATGAGGTTGGAGTTGAGGATGGTATTGGTGATAGACTCAAGATTCTCAATTAAGATACTGACCTGACTGCTGTTGAGGGTCTGGTTGTAATTGGCACTGCCTGTGGGTGGATCGCAGGTATTTTCTACTATGTCAATCCACTGTTCTCCAAAGTCTGCATATTCCTGGGCGTCGTGAAGGATGTCTTCCAATACGTAGTATTTAAGCGAAAAGTCATTGGCATAAGAGACGTTGTTTGAAGGATTTCCTCCAATGGGTTGGTAGATCATGAAGATATTATCATCTTCATCTCCATTGCTTAACACGGTGCTGTTGATGGCGAAATCATTGAGGGGGGCATACAAGTCTTCTGAGTGGGTCCAGCCGTAGTTGGTAACCGGTAAACCCGGGAAAAGCAAGGGGACTACGGATGTGTTGTTTTGGTTGGAACCATTGTTGTTGCTGTTGTTACTGCCAAAATTGTTTTCATTGGTGCTGATGCCGCCCCCATTAGAGCTACCTGACCCTTGGGTCTGTGCAATACCTATACCACCGGTGCCACTTTGGGAAATGTTGACTGAACTTTCACATCCGGTAGGTTCGCCCCTGTATTCATCATTGTACACTACCGCGAAATTTCCCAATTTAGGTTTACTAAGATTGGTATGAAAGCCTGAAATGAAGGGATCTGCTATTTCTACCCTTGGAGGCGCTTTATGGTTTTCATGCAGGTTTTCATCGTCCACTTTATAACCGAATATATCGTATTTATCAAACCCTTCGAAATTTTCAAAATCGAGCTGGTGGTAATTGTTTTGGGCATCAACGGTTACCTCTGCCGTAGCCATTTTTTCTGAAAGCGTATTGAATCGACTGGTTTCAAATTCAAAGGCATGGAGCAATACCTCTCCATTGGCCACCTGGGATAATTGAGAAAGCTCCGGAAGTTCTGGTTCCACTTTGTATTCAAACGATAAACTATCTGAATTGTATGCCTGCAGCAGGTTCTGGTCGATAAGAATTTTTCTTGCAGTACCGGCCAGGGGTGAGGCACCGGGAACAGGTTTTGGTTTTCGCACAACTTGTACAATATACTCTCTGTTGTTTTCAAGATTGGGTTTATTCCAGTTTAATCTCAAGTTTCCGGTATTGTAATTTACTGTTTGTCGGCTCACTTCTTCGCCCATATAGTCTTTGTAAACTGCAAAATAATCGTACTGCTTACCCCTGGTGTCTTCCAGGTAGTAGTAGAGGTCATTGATATTGCTTTGGGTCTGTACATAGTGACCTCCGCTGTCTTCGTTTTGAAGATAGAATTTCTGGTTGGTTATGGGTTTGGTCTTTCCAATATAATATGCGGGCATGGGGTAGGGTAGTGGACCTGTTCGGAAGGTGATTTCTTTTTCTTCTTTCCAGGTTTGCCCATTGAGTGATACCAAAACTTCGTTGCCATTGTTCCTTTTTTCAAGGGCTTTGATGACGATTTTCATTTTGTATTCCTTTCCATTTTGCGCGCCGTTGGTGGGGCCTAATAAATTGCGTGGTTTATAGGTAGCGCTTCTGCCGTCTTCGGCCAATAAGTTGTAGTCTGTATCCCTTTGGGCGGACGAACAATTATTGCATTCGGCTGTCAGTTCAAACTTATCCAGGATGGGTTTGATTTCATGGATTTTTCCATCCACATCAGGAATGCTCATCCATTCATCTATCGGTACGGTAAAACTCACGCTGGGTCTAACCCCCGGATCGATGTCGGTATTTTCTTCTTCATTCGGGAAATACTCTGCTATCACCGGAAAATCAAATGGACTGGTTTGTGGCGGCGCACATTTATCTCCAATGGAAATCATCATGCGGGAAGTTCCCTTAATTGTCCCTCCCAGTAAATTGTATTGAAGTATAGCCCTGCCATCCAGCCACATGGGATCCGGTCCTCCGGCTTCCAGCATCATAGCGGCAATCAGTTGAATGATTTTAACATCGATTTCTTTGCCCAGAATTTTTCCCTTTACGCCAATGGCGCCCTCAAGTCCTGCATAAGCCCTACCTGTGCCATACCATCCGTTTACACCCGGATCATTCACAACGCCGTTTGAAGTATAACAAGATTGTCCATCCAGATTGACCAGCATAATATCAAAGCCGGTAAAAATCGAAAGGCTGGCATAAAATATGGCCCGAATCTCGCAAGAGGCTGTTACGTGGGATCCCAACACGATGCCATGTCCCCCGGAAGCCTGTGCGGGATTTCTTTCATCTTCTTTGTTGCCTCCGTCAAAACTGCCCTCATCTGAAGATTGAAGTCCGAAGAGGGTAGCTACTGCACCGGGTGGAGCAGGCAGTTCGCCGGGTATATTCTGACCCGTCATCAGGTACATCATGGCACTAAATCCTGCATCGATACCCAGGTGGTTACCTGTCTTCTTATTTTGGGAAAGGTTAAAGCCCGGTAAATCAAAGACAACGCCGCCCATGTCATTGATGTATGGATTGCCTGCATTGAAAAACCAGAAAATATCATCGCTGTCGCTGTTGCTGTCCTCACCCGGAAATTCGCTTTCAGGACCAATGGCGAATCCTGAACGAATGAGCCGTTTGT
>ERZ724514.105-NODE-105-length-34883-cov-8.227949_pt1 | contig 34883 bp, 25 predicted proteins | sample MGYA00376047_ERZ724514 | MGnify/ENA primary metagenome ERZ724514 (study PRJEB28724, sample SAMN07190883) | activated sludge metagenome | isolation source: activated sludge of sewage treatment plant in Hong Hong | place: Hong Kong | collected 2016-03-17 ...
GCTCGGTCAGGCACATGGTGCCGGTCCACTCGCCGCTGACGAGTGATGGCAGATAAAGCGATTTCTGCGCCTCGGTGCCGTAGCGTAAAAGGGTATTGATGCAGCCCAGGCTCAATCCCGGATACATGTTGAACGACCAGTTGGCGGCGCCCATCATCTCGGTATTGAACAGGCTGAGCGATGTCGGCAGCCCCTGGCCACCGTATTCTGTCGGAAATGAAAGACCCTGCCAGCCGCCGTCGACGAACTGACGGTAGGCTTCCTTGAAGCCAGCCGGGGTGGTAACTTCGCCGGCGTCGAAGTGGCAGCCTTCTTGGTCGCCGGAAAGATTGATCGGCGCGAGGACCTCTTCGCACAAGGTGGCCGCGCCTTCAAGGATGGCGTCCACCATGTCGGGCGTGGCTTCGCCGCCGTTCGCCAACGCGGCGTAGTGCGCGGGGTAGTCGAGTACCTCGTTGATCAGGAAGCGCATGTCGCGCAGGGGAGCTTTATAGGTCGGCATGGTGCGTCCTTTCGAGAATGTGACGGAGTGGCCTGGCGCTGCGCGCTGCGTGCGAGCTGCGCCGTGCGGCCAGTTTCGTCAGGTTACGACAAGTTGTGTACAATCGTACACCTTAATATTAGATTGGCTGCTCTATTTTTATGGTTGCCACGTATTCATCTGATTGTTAGCTAGATTTTTTCCAACCATGCGTATTTTTTTCAGATACGAGTGTTTCAAAATATGGAAGCAGGAGCGCTGCCATGGCACCCAGAAAAGCCGCATCGAAGGATTCCGAGCCCCTGCCTCGCAGCGCGCGCAAGGACTTGACCCGCGCGAGGCTCCTGCAGGCCGCGCTGACCCTGATGGGCGAGGGGCGCAGTTTCACCAGTCTTGGATTGCGTGAAATCGCCCGCGAAGCCGGCGTGGTTCCCAATGCCTTCTACCGCCACTTTCGCAATACCGACGAACTGGGCCTGGTGCTGGTTGAGGAGGTGGGGATTACACTGCGTCGGCTGTTGCGTGAGGTACGCAAGATGGATGTGGCGCCGCGCGACATGCTGCGGCGTTCAGTCAGCGTCTATCTGGAATACGTCAAGCTGAACCGCTTGCAGTTCCTGTTCATCTCGAGCGAGCGATCAGGGGGCAGCCGCATCCTGCGCCTGGCGATTCGCAATGACGTTACTCACTTCACCAATGAAATGGCGCAGGATTTCCGGATGCGCGGCCTTTACGCGCAACTGCCAACGGCAAGCTTGCAGATGGTTTGCGGAATGATCGTGATGACGATGCTCGCGGCGGCAACCGATGTTCTCGACATGCCCCCCGACCAAACCCTGCTCGAGGCCGAAATGTCGGAAAACTTCGTTCAGCAACTCAAGATCATCCTGTTTGGCGCGACCCGGTTGAACGACGCATTGACTAGAAGCTGACGAAGTATAGAAATTCAACCGTTCAGCGTGATTGGTAGACTTACGGCGGCTTACCGACTCATTGCCGACTGAGTCAGCCAGCAGGCCGCATGGCGGCAGTGGCCGACGAGCACTTAGGCCGTCCGGCAGTGTTGGCGCGCGCTCAAAAGTACCCAGTATTGCGCGTTGAACTTTACTCAGGGACGCTAGCCGCTTGTCATGGTGGCGGCTGATGGCAATTGTGGCGTAATTCTCGGGTTGAACACCTCCGTTTTCGTCCTGTAACGTAATGCGGCGATGGATTCAACGGCTGACCACAGCGATGGATGATCGGCTCGGCTTTCGGTAATCATGCTCACGGCGCGCTCACGAAATTCGGGGCGATACAGTTTGTGTGGAAACAACAATGGACAGTGTCAGTTTCAGCGCCATATCAGTAGGCCACCGAGGATCAGTCCGGCCAGAAAAACCGTATCGACCGCCAGCATCAGCACCGGGCGCCAGCCGAGACTGGCTAGTTGCTGCAGCGAGGTCTTGACGCCGAGCGCGGCGATCGCCACGACCAGGCACCAGCGCGACAGGTGCGACGCGGCGTCGGTCACCGGTTTGGGAATGATGCCGAGGCCGTTGATCACAACCAGAATCGCGAAGCCGATCAGGAAACCGGGCAGCAGCGGCGGGCGATTTCCGCCCTCGCCGCGCGTGCGGAAGACCAGCGAGAAGACGAGCACTACCGGCAGCAGCATGGCAACGCGCAGCAGCTTGACAAATGTAGCGCCATCTCCGACTTCCGGTGAGATCATGTAGCCGGCAGCGACGACCTGGGCGACATCGTGAATCGTCCCGCCGAGGAAGACCGAGGCGGCGCCCGGGTCGAGATCAAGGGCGCGGGTGATGGCCGGGTAGGCGATCATCGCGACCGTCGACAGGGTCGTGACGCCGACCACGGTGAACAGAGTGAAACGCTGGTTTTCCTCGCTTTTCGGCATCACCGCGGAAATTGCCAGCGCCGCCGAAGCGCCACAAATGGCGACTGCGCCGCCGGTGAGCAGGCCCTCGGTCTTCGGCCGACCGAGGAGGAGGCCAACCAGCACTCCGAACAGGATGGTCAGGACGACGCCACCAATCACCGTCATGATCGGTACGGCGCCCAGCCCCGAGATCTGCTCGGCGGTGATGCGGGCGCCAAGCAGCGCGACGCCGAAGCGCAGGATCTGGCGCGACGCGAATTCGATGCCCGCCTTGACCTTCTCGCCATTGGCGGCGAAGTTGAAGGCCATGCCGAAAAAGAGCGCATAGAGCAGCTGCGGCCCACCCTGGTGTTCGGCGACGAAGGTCGCCGCCATGGCGATGGTAATGGCCGTCAGCACGCCCGGCCAAATTATCGGCCAGTCGGGAGGTTGCAGTTTGGCAGTTAGAGCCATGATTCTTTCCGAAACGAATTGAGGTTTACCGATAGGAGCGATGATCAGCGGCCGAAGGCCTTCGCCTGCGCCGGCGTCCTGAGCAGGAAGTGCGACAGGGCAGGAATCAGGACGAGGGCGCCGATCATGTTCCAGAGGAACATGAAGGTCAGCAGTATGCCCATGTCGGCCTGGAACTTGATCGGCGACCAGGCCCAGGTCACCACCCCGGCGGCCAGCGTGATGCCGACTAGCGCGACCACCTTGCCGACAAACTGGATCGAGCGCTTGTAGGCGACGGCAAGCGAGGCGCCGGCACGCTGCTGCGCAAGCTGGATGCTGAGCAGGTAGAGGGCGTAATCGACACCAATGCCTACGCCCAGCGCGATGACCGGCAAGGTCGCGACCTTGACGCCCATACCGAGCATGACCATCAACGCTTCGCAAAGGATCGACGTGAGCACGAGCGGCACCACGGCAACCACCACCGCCCGCCAGTTGCGGAAGGTGATGAAACACAACAGGATCACCGCACCATAGACGTAGAACAGCATGGTCCGGTTGGCTTCCTGGACGACGATGTTGGTCGCTGCCTCGATCCCGGCATTGCCCGCGGCAAGAAGGAACTGGCGATCCGCGCCGGAATGCTCCTCGGCAAAGCGGGCCGATTCCGCAACAACCCGGCTCAGCGTTTCCGCACGGTGGTCGGACAGATAGGCGATCACCGGCATCACCGAGCAGTCGTTGTTAAAGAGATCGGGGTTGTTCACCGAAGCCTGCTGCGCACCGTAATTCAGAATGTCCTGATTGCGCGCCAGCGTCAGCCATTTCGGGTTGCCCTCGTTGGAACCGGCAGTAATCTGCCGCACCGCATTGCCGAGGAATACCGTCGTCTGGACTCCGGGCAACTGCTGCAGATTCCAGGCCAGGCGATCGGCTTCGACCAGCGTCTGGTAGTTGAGACAGCCTTCTGGTGCCGTCTTGACGATCACTGCGAACTGGTCACTGGAAAGCGAATAGCTGCCGGCGATATAGGCGTTATCGCGGTTGTAGCGCGAATCGGCACGCAACTCGGGAGCGCCGGGCTCGAGGTCGCCTATCTTCAACTGGAGACTGACGATGAAACCGGCCACGGCGAGAACCGCGGAGACCAGGATGGCGCCCAGGGCCCAGCGGCGCTCGGTGAAGTTTTCGAGCCAAAGCCAGATTGCGGCAAGACCGCCCTTCGCTTCGTTCGAGTCCGCGCGCAGGCTCCGCTCGGCGGCCGCCGGGCTGACCCCGCTATAGGAGAGTAGAACCGGCAGGAGGATCAGGTTGGTGAAGATCAACACCGCCACCCCGATGCTGGCCGTCAGAGCCAGATCCTGGATGACCGGGATATCGATGATCATGAGCACGCCAAAACCCACGGCATCGGCAAGCAGCGCCGTCACCCCGGCCAGGAACAGGCGGCGGAAGGTATAGCGGGCAGCGACGAGGCGATGCGTGCCGCGCCCGATATCCTGCATGATGCCGTTCATCTTTTGCGCCCCGTGCGATACCCCGATGGCGAAGACGAGGAAGGGCACGAGGATCGAGAACGGATCCAGTTCGAAACCCAGGAAGGCGACCAGCCCGAGCTGCCAGACCACGGCGATGACCGAACAGGCAACCACCAGCGCCGTGCTGCGCACGCAGCGTGTATAGAGATAGATGATGGCGATGGCGATGAGCGCGGCGATGGCGAAGTAGGTCATGACCTGGGTCAGGCCCTCGATCAGGTCGCCGACCAGCTTGGCGAAGCCGATCATGTGGATGCGGACTCCAGGCTCGCCGGCGCCGGCCTTGCCGGCGGTATCGAAGCGGGCCCGGATGTTTTCCTCCAGCGCGGCGGACAGGGCGCGATAATCGATCGCCTGGCCGGTTGTCGGATCCTTGTCGAGCAGCGGCACGACGATCATACTGGACTTGAAGTCGTTGCCGACGAAACGCCCGACGATGCCGGAACGGGCGATGTTGAGCTTCAACTGCTCGGTGGCTTTCGGCGAACCGTCGTAATTGTCGGGCATCACCGGGCCACCCTGAAAGCCCTCTTCCGTCACCTCGGTCCAGCGCACCGCCGGAGTCCACAACGACTTCAGCCAGGCGCGGTCGACGCCCGGGGTGAGGAACAATTCATCATTGATCTTGCGCAGCGTTTCCTGGTATTTCGGATCGAAGATGTCGCCATCGGTGTTCTCGACGACGATGCGCAGCACGTTGCCGAGGCCACGCAACTCGTTGCGGTTCTCCAGGTAGTTCTTGATGTAGGGCTGGCCCTGCGGAATCATCTTCTCGAAGCTGGCATTGAGCGTCAGCCTCGTGGCTGCCCCGAACAGGAGCACCAGGGTGACGACCACGCAGGCGACGACGACGGCCAGGCGGTTGTTGAAGATCAGCCGTTCGAGCGCGGTCCCCGACTTGGGATCGAAATCGGCCAGGCTCCGCACAATCGGCAGGCGATCCATGAGGTCGGTTGTAACGGCCATCTTTCGTGTCTCCTGAATTTCAGTTTGTTTTAGGTGTTGATTGGTCGGTTGTTACTGGACGGCCTGCGCGCGGACACCACGCGGGCCGGCAATTACGGCGGCATCCTTGCCCAGGCAGGCAACTGCCGAAGCTGGCGCCGGCTGGTCGAGCTTGACTGGCCGGAAGTTTTCGCCAGTGTTGTCGCTAACCAACAGGCGCCCCGACTGGCTGACGAGGACAAGCCTTTGTTCGCCGCAGGATGCAGCGCCGGTGATGCCGTCCTGCAAGCCGGTCTCGACCTTCTGCCACTTCCTGCCGCCATCGACGCTGCGGAAGGCGTTGCCGCGCAGGCCGAAGACCATTGCGGCATGCTCGCCGCCCGTCACGCCAAAGAAACTTCCCTTGTAGCCGGTATCCAGCTTGGAAAAATTCCCGCTGGCGGAATCCAGCCGGAGGACAAGCCCTTGCTCACCGGCGACGTAAAGCCCGCCGCCAACCTGGCGGATGGCATAGAGATGCAGCCGGTTGGGATTTTCGGTACGGTGAAACCAGGGTTCCCAGGTCTTGCCGCCATCGGCGGTCCGGAAGATCAGGTTGAAGGCGCCGACGATGAAGCCATTGTTCTCATCGGCGAACCAGACGTCGAGAAAGGGATTCTCGGAACCCTGGGCGCCGATGCGTTTGGCTTCATCGACCAGCGCGGCGGCGGTCGCAGGCGATCCGAGCGCGCCCTTGTCAGGGTGCGCGGCATAGAAAGTAGCCATCAACTGTCCGGCGCTGCGCCCATCGAGCTGTTTCGACCAGGTGGCGCCACCGTCTGCCGAGTGCAGGACGACGCCATCGTGGCCGACCGCCCAGCCCTTTTCGGGCGTCGGAAAGGTCACCGCCACTAGATCAGAGGTGACCGGCACCTTCGCCTGCACCCAGGATTTCCCGCCATCGTCGGAGTACACGATATGGCCGCGCTGGCCGACAGCGACAACGCGCTTTCCGGTGCTGGCCACACCGTTGAGCAGTGACTTGCTGGCGAAGGCGCTTTCCCGTGCAGGCGTGTCGAGCACGTCGCGGAAAACGCCAGCCGCTACTGCCGTCAGTGGCAGCGCGAAGATGAACGCAGCGAGCGGAAGGGCAATTTTCCGGATGAACATGGCTTACCTTGGTAAAGAGGGTTGGCACAGGGCGCGGGGGTTCCCGCGCCCGCCAGGGTTTTGCTGCTTAACGGATGCCGGCGCCGGCCAGGGCGTCAGGCGACCAGTCGCTTTCCTTTGCCGCTTTGCCCGGGCGCATCCCGCCCGTTTCGGCGGTATAGCCACTCAGCGAGTAGGAGCCGGCGATCAGGTCGTAGAGGCCGTGCATGTCGGCCCACGGCGCCGGCGTCTCGTAGCTCGGGGTCTGGTAAGCGAAGCCGGCACGGAACAACTGACCGCGAGCGTCATACTGGTCAGACGCGACGATGGTCCACGAGTCTTCGTCGATGTAGAACGTGCGCTTGCTGTAGATGTGGCGCTTGCCTTCGCGAAGTGTCGCCTCGACGACCCAGACGCGGTGCTGTTCCCAGCGGACGATATCCGGGTTCAGGAACTTCGGCTTTAGCAGGTCGTCCTTGGTCGAGTTGTAAGCCATGCGATAGGTGTTGTAAGGCACCAACATTTCCTTCTTGCCGACCAACTTGAAGTCGAAGCGGTCCATCGAGCCCAGAAACAGGAAGACGTCGTCGAAGGTCGACGTGCCGCCGGTACCCGGATTCGGGGTATCGTGGGCGAAATCCGGTGCAACCTTGGTACGGCGCTGGCCGGGCAGGTACGTCCAGGCACGGCGGTCCTTGTCGGCGTAATCGAGCGGATCGATGATCATCATCGCCTCGCCGGCGCGGCGAGCCGGACCAGTGTAGGAAATGCGCTGCTTGTAGTAGGTACCCGAAGCAGCCTTCTCGGCATCCCAGTACGGATACTCCTGAACGATCGAGCCTTCGGTCGAGACTGACGGGCGGCCGGAGGCGTCGACATTCCAGTTGCGGTACTTGACGTTGTAGGCGACACCCTGGAAGCGGACCAGATGGTTCCACATCACTTCGTAACCGGTCTTCGGGATCGGGAACGGCAAACCGGCATGACAGCCTTCCATCGAGCGACCAGCATTGGTCGTCTTGGCGCTGACGGCGCACTTCGCCGTATTGTCGGCAACCCACTTGGGGTAGGCGACCGAACGATTGCTCTTGTAGACGTCGATCCGGTAGTCCGGATACTTCTTCATCAGCGCCTTGGTGCCTTCGGTCAGCTTGTCAGCGTATTTGTCCATCGATTTGCCGTCGACCGAGAACAGCGGCTTGTCGGCGGCGAAGGGATCGGGACGCAAGCCCTCACCGGCCTTGAACTCGGCCGGGGCCTTGGTCAGGCCGCCGCTGTAGGCGGGAATGGTGCCGTCCTTGTTGCCGGCCTTTTCAGCGCCGGTCGCAGTCAAGGTCGAGCCGAGCTGCTTGGCCTCGTCGGCGGTGACGCCGGCCCAGGCCGTACCGGTGGCGGAAGCCAGTGCGGCGATCAGCAGGGAGTGTTGGAATCGCATGAGAGTCTCCTTAGAAGGTAGTCTTGAGGGTCAGGCTGATGAAGTCACGATCCTTGAGCAGGGTCGTGAAGCCGTTTTGAGTAATAACCTGGGCGCCGAGCGCGCCGCTCGTGCCATAGTCGTTGATCTCGCCGAAGTAGGCGATGTACTTCAGGTCGACCCGATGCTTCTGGAAGATGTCGAAGCCAAGGCCGATGCTGTAGTTTCCGTTGCCCTGGTTGCCGCCGAAGATGGTGGCGGCATTGCCGCTCAGGCCGCGCGAGTAGGTGATCGGCAAGGACAGGTCGACACCTGGGAAAACCTGGTACCAGGTCGGGGTGAATGCGGCACCGAGCCCGAAGTAGTTCTTCGTTGCGCAGCCGTCCCACTTGTTGCCGGGAGTATTGGCCGTCCCCAGATTCTTGTTGAAGGTGCAACCACCGTAGCCTTCGGCCTGGAAAGTTTCCTTGCCGCTATCGACGCTCAGCCAGCGGCTCCAGACCAGTTCGGCAGCCCAGGTGGCCGCATCGAATATCGCCGTATCGGCGATGATGCCGGCGGCGTTGATCAGGCCATGCATCGTGTCGCCGACCGGGCCAAGTGTCTCGCCCTCGCCGGGGTTGACCTGTTTGCCCAGATTGGCCGGAGCGGCCACGACAGCAGGTACTCCTAGGATTTTCGAAAGCAGCGGCGTGTTATGGCGATAGGAGAGTTCCGAGCCGACGCTGACGCCGGCGATGTTCTTGGCGAAGCTGACGCCGAACAGATCGATGTCGTCCTTGTAGATCAGGTTGTACTGGCTTGACGCCCCAATAGGAACCGGGGATCCAGCCTGCCTGAACACGCCTCCCAGGGCAGTGAGAGCAGGGGTGAACTGGGTAACCAAGCCTTGCGGCAGCTTGTCCGCATAACGGCGGTAGTAGAGGCCGAATGTTCCGTCAAGAGCCTCCGGCGACCAGCGCAGGTTGAGACCAAATTCGCCGTTGATCTGAGCGGGTTCCATCGGATTGCCACGCATATAGCCCACGTAGGCTCCGCGGGACCCGGCTGCAAGCTGGGGAATATTCGGTAGCTGACCGATCAGAACCCGATCCGGACCGTTGAACGCAAAGTCGACCGGCCCCAGATAGGTGCCGCCTTCCGGATAACGGTAGGCTTCCCATTCGAGGAAATACTGGGCGCCCACCGACAGCGTGTCGGTCAGCTGAGCCTGGCCGGAAATCTGGTTGAGCGGACGGAACAGTTCCTTGGCTTCGACACCCGGGGTCGCGAAGCCCTTCTGCAGGTCGAGCGGCATTTGCGAGTAGGCGATGCCATGCAGGGCGCCACCGAGGAACAGGGACTCGCCCCAGAAAACCGTGTGGCGGCCGGCGCGAACCTTGGTCGGCACGTCGCCTAGATCGAAGTTGGCGAACACGAAGGCGTCGAGAATTTCACCAGACGGGCCTTCGTAGAAGCGCTTGGTGTAATTGCTGAATTTCTGGTTCGGGTAGCTGGACAGGCCGGCAGCCGCGAACTTGGGGTTCGCACCGCTGTCGTCGCCGTAGGCTGCGTCATACCAGCCGGCCGCGCTGACGCGAAAACCGAGCGTCTTTTTCCAGGCGAAGTCGAGTTCGGACAGGACGTCGACGCGGTTGGTCACGATGTCGCCCTTGTCGAACAGGTAGGTCCCTTCGTCGGAAGCGATGTTGTTGCCGATCAGCGTATTGCGGCCCTGCACGCGGACACCTGCGTTGTAGCGCAGCGTGTTGTCCCAGCGCATTTCGATATCGTCATTGCCGACGTCGATGTTGAACGCGTGGGCATTGGCGCCGGCGCCGAGCATGGCCATCGCCATGGCGATCGGGCGCATGCGCTTCCATTGCTTGCCTTGTCTCTGGTTGGTTTGCATTCCTCTCTCTTCCTTCCTTGGTTCTGAATTGACCGATCGGAGTTATGGACTCCGGCTACTGACGAGATCAAATTATCCGGACCACGGAAGAAGATGCCCCCCCAATGAATAGGGGGATGAGGTATCGAAGGGGGGTATCCAGCAAGCGACGGGGGTGCCCCCCAATCGCCTACGCAAAAGCTTGTTTAAGCGCTGTCTTCAAGCAGGCCGAGCAATTGTGCGCGGCGCACGACATGCTTGCGCGTGCCAGCATCGAGCTTGCCGAAGAGGTTCTTGACGTGCCACTTGATCGTTTCCTCGCCGACCGACATCGCCTGGGCGATCTCCTTGTTGGAGAGGTTGCGCGCCAGCAGCTCGAGAACTTCGCGCTCTTTCGGTGTCAGCACCATGCTGGGTACCGCGCGCGGCGCCGTGCCATCGCGTAGCGGACGCGGGTGGACCGCGCGAGGAACGCTGGCCGTCCGGACAGGATCGGTGCCGCCCGCCGCTTCTTCAGCCAGGCGGCGGACCCAGTCGGCAATGATCGGGTGGGCGTCTGCAAACGTGCGGGCCAAGCCAAAGGTCTCGGCAAGATTGATCGCTTCGACCAGGAGCGAGCGCCCGTCCGCCCCCTGCCGGTCGAGCGCCAGCGCACGCAGGGCCATTATTTCGAGGCGCAGGCGACCAAGCTTGAGGTTGTCCGCAAGCGCCGAGGCCGGGGCCAGTCCCGCGAGCGCACCAGCCCAGTCCTGCGCCGCGATGGCGACGTTGACGTGCGAGAGCAGTTGCAGCAGCGACGCCGAACGATGCCACAATGAACCCGCCGGATGTTCGCTCCGCGCGATGACTTCGTCGACCCGCGCCACCAGTACGCGGCAGGTTTCGGCGCGGAACCGGCCGGCGTGGATGCGAATCTGCTCGGCGAGACTGGCAATGCAGAGGCGGGGCAGGTTACGCGCGACCCCAATGGCGCCGAGCCCTTCCAGCAGGTCGAGGGCGCGGTGCTCGACACCCTGCGCTGCCGCGATCCGCGCCGCTGTCCGGTAGCCGAGCAGCGTTGTATCCGGCGAGCCGACGCGTTCGAGGACGTCCAGCCGGTTGGCGAGGATGGCTGCCGCCTCGTCGAGCCGGTCCCTTTCATAGAGCGCTCCAGCCAGCAGCGAAGCCAGCATGCAGGCAACCGGATGGCGACGCCCGAGTTCCGTCTCGGTGCGCGCCAGCGCGGGCCGCAGCACTTCCTCGCCAAGCAGGACCTGCCCTTCCCAGAGATAGCTCAGGCCAACGATGAAATCCACCCAGCCCGCCGAATAGGCTTGCCCCTTGCCGATGTTGCTGCGCGGCAGATGCTGCAGAAAGTGGCGCGCCTGGGGCGGATCACCGCCGAGGATTGCAAGGATCGCCAGGCGATTGGCGTGCATCTGCGCAAGCCGCGGCCCACTGTGCGGCGGCGATTCGCGCCAGGGCGCGAAGATCTCCATGCAGCGGTCCGGGTCGTCGGCGAAATAGGCTGCACCGCTGAGAATCAGCGCGCACTCGTAGCGCAGTTCGGCATCGCCCCCCGGTGTCTCGAGGATCTTCCCGACCAGCCGCCCCGCCTCTTCCTGCCGCTCGCTCAGCGCGAGCGCCCAGGCCGCCGCCAGGCGCAAGCGCGGGCGATGTTCGAGTTCGGCCTCGGAAATGCCCTCCAGCCATTCGAGAACCGCCCCCTGCAACCCTTGGGTCACCGCGTCGTAAAGTGATTGCTCGGCGAGATCGAGCGCCATCTCGCGCTGCCCGGCGGCGCGGGCGTGGCGGGCCGCCTCGCGGGTCATGCCGTGCGCTGCCAGCCAACGCATGGCGCGGGCGTGGAGTTCCAGCCTTTCCGCTTCCGGGAGCGCCTCGACGCGAAGCCGCAGCGCGTCGCAGACGAGGGCATGGAGGCGGCACCACTCGCTGTCGTCGCCGACCATGAAGATCGGGGTATCCCGCACCAGGCGAGCCAACTGCCCCGGCGCATCGTCGCTCCCGGTGAGGCAGCGGCAGAGATCGGGGTGGACGCTGTCGAGCACCGAGATGCGCGCCAGGAAATCGACATCGCCCGCATCCAGCTGGTCGAGGAGCCCGCCGACCAGTTCGACGCCCCGCCAGTCGTTGCGGGCCAGCATCAAGCTGATGGCAGCACGCGGATCCCCTCGCCCCTCGACGGCGGCGAGCACGAGTTGCAGGCCGAGCGGCCAGCCTTCGGCAAGCTCGTGCAGGCGGGCGCAGGCATCGGCGTCGACGTTGGGACCGAAGCGATTGCGGACGAAGGCGATGGTCTCGTCAACGCTGAAACGCAACATCTCGCCGCCAACCAGCACGCACAGCCCGTACGCGGCGAGGTCGGCGACCGCGTCGTCGAGATGGCTGCGTCCACCGATGACGACGCGCAGGTTGGGGGGCAGGTTGTGCAGAAGATAGACGAGCGCCTGGAGATTGCGCTCCGAGAGCCGTTCCGCCTCATCGACCATCAAGATGATGTCGAGCGCAGTCTGCCCGACTTCCGAAAGCCAGGCGGTGACCCCTTCCAGTTCACCCACCGAGGCATCGCCCCCTTCGATCAGGTGGCGCCCGAAGGCCGGACGGCCGCAACCCACGCGTACCGCAAGGGTCAGCGCCTGGAGGAAATGGCGGGGGTCATCGCGGTCGTCAGCCGACAGCCACGCGACGGCCGCTCCGCGCGCCAGGAATTCGCGCCGCCATTGGCCGAGCAGCGAGGTTTTGCCGAAGCCGGGCGGCGCCTGCACGACCAGGACACTGCGTTCGCGCAGGTTTTCGTCATCGAGGCTGAGCCTGGGACGCAGCAGCTGGTGGCGTGGCGCCTTCGGAGGCGTGGTCCGCAGCATCAGCCCCGCAAGCACCGTTCCATCCCGGCCGTATGAATTGGTCAACGCTGTCCCTCTCCGTTTGCGGAAATGCTTCTTGTCAGCGGGAAAACATTCTTGGGTGCAAATTCAACCGCAGACGGCAGACTCGCCGCGAGGCCCCGCAGTTGAGATGAATTTAACCACATGGCAGGAATTCCTGACAGTCACCCCCCCCTTTTTCGAGGGGGGCACAAGTGCATTGGAGGCCTTACGATGCCAACCATATCACTAGGCCTGACAAGGAATGCGACGCATGGAATTCATCGATGTCTGCTCACTGGACGAGATCCCTCCCGGGAAGTCGCGGGCCGTGCGCGCAGCCGGCAAGGACGTGGCGCTGTTCAACGTCGAGGGCGTTGTTCACGCCCTCGAGAACTCCTGCCTGCATCAGGGCTCGGCGCTGTCCGGCGGAGAGTTCTGCAAGCATGTAGTCAAGTGCCGTTCCCACGGCTGGCGTTTCGACGTAACCACCGGCGCCCTCGTGGGTTCGGACGTGTTGCGCGTGGCGTGTTACCCGGTCGCGGTCGCCGACGGCCGGGTAGCGGTCGCAGTGAATGCTTAACCCTGTAGTGCGTTCAAGACAAATCTAGGAGCCGACATGTATCGCCATCTGCTGGTCCCCATCGACAATTCCGACCTGTCCACCATCACCATCGGTCGCGCCGTCGAATTCGCGCTTACCCTCGGCGCCAGGATCACCTTTTTCCACGCCCGTTCAGACCACTCGTCGTCGCTCATGGGCGATGCCGACATTGTCCGCATGACGGCGCCCGAGGACTACGCCTACAACTTCGAGGGCCGTGCCCGCGAACTGCTGACCAAGGCCGAGTCGGCCGCCCGTGCCCGCGGCGTACCCTGTGCCTCGGCCAGCGCGGTGAGCGACTCGCCCTACACGGCCATCATCGAGGCGGCTCGCGCCGCCGGCTGTGACCTGATCTTCATGGCTTCGCACGGTCGACGTACCACGCTGGGCATGATGCTTGGCTCGCAGACGCTGAAGGTACTGGTCAATTCGGAAATCCCGGTGCTGGTTTCGGCAATGGCCGAACCCCCGGTGCCCGCCCAGGCCATCGCCATCATCCGTGACGAACACCGCTCGCTGGCCGCCGTGCTGCACGCCTGGCAGCATCTGTTCAAGGACGCGCAGGGCAAGGATGCCCGCCCCGACGCGGGCCTGATGCAGGCAATGGTCCGCTACATCAAGGATTTCCCGGTCGCCCTGCACCACCCCAAGGAGGACGACTACCTGTTCCGCAAGCTGCGCGAGCGTACCGCCGCAGCCAACCCGGAACTCGACGAACTCGAGCACCAGCACGTGCGTGACGAGCAGATGGTCGTCGAACTCGCTGCGCTGGTCGAGCGCTACGCAACCGGCGATGCGACTGTGGCGGAAATGGAACAGGCCGTCTCGCGCTACGCCCAGTCGATCTGGGAACACATGGGCCGCGAAGAGGGAGTGATTCTGCCGCTCGCCCAGCGCCACCTGACGGAAGAAGACTGGATCGAGATCAACGAAGCCTTTCAGATGAACCGGGATCCCCGCTTCGGCGGCGACACCGACGCCGAGTTCAAGCGCTTGTTCTCGCGCATCGTCAATCTGGCGCCAGCGTCGAACTGACCCTGCCAGCCGTACCAGCCAACAAAGACCATAAACAGGAGAGCATCTTGGAAAAAGCAGTCCGCTTCCACCAGACCGGCGGCCCGGAAGTCCTCACCCTCGAGGACGTGACCGTCGGCGAACCGGGGCAAGGCGAAGTCCGCCTGCGCCACGTCGCCGTCGGCCTCAACTTCGCCGACACCTACTTTCGCAACGGCACCTATCCGATCCCGCTGCCCGCCGGCATGGGGGTCGAAGCAGCCGGCGTGGTCGAGGCCGTCGGCGACGGCGTGAGCAACGTCGCGGTCGGCGACAAGGTGACCTACACCGGTTTCCTGAACACGCTGGGCGCCTACAGCACCGCCCGCATCATCTCCGCCGCGCCGCTGATCAAGCTGCCGGAGGGTATCGATTGCGAGACCGCTGCCGCAATGACCATGCGCGGCCTGACCTCGGCCTACCTGATGCGCCGCATCTACCCGTTCAAGGCCGGCGACACGCTGCTGATCCATGCCGCCGCCGGCGGCGTCGGCCTGATCGTTTCGCAGTGGGCCAGGCTCCTTGGCGTGCGCGTCATCGGCACGGTGTCGACCGACGAGAAGGCGGCCGTCGCCAGGGCGTATGGCTGCGACGAGACGATCAACTACAGCCACGAAGACGTTGCCAAGCGTGCTCGTGAATTGACCGGCGGCGTTGGCGTCAATGTCGTATTCGACAGCGTCGGCAGGACTACCTTCACGGCTTCGCTTGACTCGCTAAAGCGCCGCGGCCTTCTGGTCTGCGTCGGTACGGCGTCGGGCACGATCCCTCCCTTCGATCCGCAAATCCTGGCGATGAAGGGTTCGCTCTACATCACCCGCCCGGCACTTGCCGACTACATCGCCGACCCGGCCGAGAAGGCTGAACTGGCCGGCGAGATCTTCGGCCATGTGGCAGCCGGCCGCATCCGGATCGAAATCAACCAGCGCTACGCGCTGGAAGACGCGGTGCAGGCGCACCGCGACCTGGAGTCGCGCAAGACGACCGGGTCATCAATTTTCGTAATTTAAGGAACGAGGAGACAACCCATAATGAAAATCGAACAACTGACCTGCGCCGTCGGCGCCGAACTGCTCGACGTGAATCTCGGCGACGCCGTGCGCGACGACGACCTGTTCAACGAGATCTACGCCGCGCTGCTCAAGCACAAGGTGCTGTTCCTGCGCGACCAGACCCTGGACAGGCTGTCGCGCATCGACCACATGGCCTTCGCCCAGCGTCTCGGCCAGCTCGAAACCCACCCGATGGCCCCGAGCCATCCGGAAGCGCCGGGCCTGGTCCAGATCTACAAGAACCCGGACAGCCCGATCGACCGCTACGAGAACGCCTGGCACACCGACGGCACCTGGCGCGAAACGCCGGCGCTCGGCTGCGTGCTGCGCTGCATCGAGTGCCCGCCGGTCGGCGGCGACACGATGTGGGCCAACATGGTGCTGGCCTACGAGAAGCTGCCCGAGCACGTGAAGAAGGAAATCGAAGGCCTGATCGCCAGCCACAGCTTCAATTCCTCGTTCGCCGCCGCCATGCCGCAGGAAAAGCGCCTGGCGATGAAGGAGCAGTACCCGGACGCCGAGCACCCGGTCGTGCGCACCCACCCGGAAACCGGTGAGAAGGTACTGTTCGTCAATGCCTTCACGACGCACTTCGTCAATTACCACACCCCGAATCGCGTCCGCTACGGCCAGGACTACAACAAGAACGGCAGCGACCTGATGCAGTACCTGATCAGCCAGGCCTACAACCCCGAGTACCAGGTGCGCTGGCGCTGGCAGCCCTTCAGCATGGCGATCTGGGATAACCGCTCGACCCAGCACTACGCGGTCATGGATTACCCGCCGTGTCATCGCAAGATGGAGCGCGCCGCCATCATCGGCGACAAGCCATTCTGAACACCGTCCCGGCCGACTACCGCGGTCGACCCCGAAAAACGGCCAAAAATCACTTCAAGACCATTTCAAGGAGAAACACATGAACTTTATCGACGGATCCCTGTTTCCCGAAAACCAGCAGAAGCTCGTCATCACCTGCGCCCCCTACGGCCCCGAATGGGAGCCTTCGGATTTTCCCGAAGATATCCCGGTCACCATGGAAGACCAGATCCAGAAGGCGGTCGATTGCTACAACGCCGGCGCCACAGTCATTCACATTCACGTCCGCGAACTGGACGGCAAGGGCTCCAAGCGCCTGTCCAAGTTCAACGAACTGATCGCCGGCATCCGTGCCCGCGTGCCGGACATGATCCTGCAGGTCGGCGGTTCGATTTCCTTCGCCCCGGAAGGCGAAGGAGAGACCGCAAAGTGGCTGTCGGACGACACCCGCCACATGCTCGCCGAACTAACCCCCAGGCCCGACCAGGTGACCATCGCCATCAACAGCAACCAGATGAACGTCGTTGAACAGATGTGCGAAGCCGACGTCGCCGGCACCAGCCTGGGAACCCCCGCCGGCCGTTTTGCCTACAGCGAGATGACCATTCCCGCCGGTCCGTCCTGGGTCGAGGAGCACATCAAGCGGCTGACGGCCAATGGTATCCAGACCCACTTCCAGTTGGCCAACATCACCCAGCTCGAGACCGTCGAGCGCAACATGCGCCGTGGCGCCTGCAACGTGCCGCTGATTCTGACCTGGGTTGCGATCGGTGGCGGCTTCGATGCCCCGAACATCTATAACCTGGCCAATTTCGTCCGCGCCTGTCCGGATGGCGCCGTGCTGACCCTGGAAACCTCCATGCTCAACGTCCTGCCGCTGAACATGATGGCCATCGCCATGGGCCTGCACGTCCGTTGCGGCATCGAGGACAACATCTGGACCCAGGACCGTTCGCGCAAAATGACCACGGTCGAACAGATCGAGCAACTGGTGCGCATTGCAAAAGAGTTCGGCAGGCCGGTCGCCAACGGCAAGGAAGCCCGCGAGATCTACAAGATCGGCACCTTCTACAAGGACGCCGACGAGACCCTGGCGGCCAACGGCTTCGCGCCGAACCGCAAGCCGGGTCAAATCGGCTTCACGCAGTACGCCAAGGCCGCCTGAGCGGTATCCCCTCGGGACGGGCAGCGAACACTGCCCGTCCCGCAGCCTGACATAATTAAATTGGTTCAGGCCAGCCGCTGACGCGGCCGGCCGGCGCCTGACCAAAGAATTCGAGGAGACAGCAGTGGCCATCCACGTCGCCGATGCCGGCATCGACATCCGATATACACCGAAGGTGTCACGTACTTTCGCCTGGATCGTCTTCGCCCTCACCTTCGGCCTGCTGCTCTCCGACTACATGTCGCGGCAGGTACTCAACGCCGTGTTCCCGGTGCTCAAGGCCGAGTGGGGCCTCTCGGACACCCAGCTCGGCTCGCTGAACAGCATCGTCTCGCTGCTCGTCGGCCTGCTCACCTTCCCCCTTTCCCTGCTCGCCGACCGCTGGGGCCGCGTGCGCAGCATCGTCCTGATGGCCGCCCTGTGGAGCCTGGCCACCGCAGCCTGCGCCGTGGCCGAGACCTACGGCCAGATGTTCGCCGCCCGCTTCTTCGTCGGCGTCGGCGAGGCGGCCTACGGGAGCGTCGGCATCGCCGTCATCATTGCCGTGTTCCCGCCTCATCTGCGTTCGACATTGAGCGGCGCCTTCCTGGCCGGCGGCGCCTTTGGCTCGGTGCTCGGCATGGCCCTGGGCGGGATCATCGCTGCACAGTTCGGTTGGCGCTGGGCGTTCGGTGCAATGGCACTGTTCGGGATGGCGCTCACCATCCTTTATGCACTGGTGGTCACCGAGAAGCGGCTCAACCCCGACGGCATCGCAACGTCGCCCGCCAGGGCCGGAAACAGCGTCGGTGGCAAGAGCTTCCGCTCTCTGCGTGGCCTGCTCACCGGGCTGTTCTCGTCGGTCTCGGTCTGCTGCGCCTACGTCGGCAGCGGCCTGCAACTGTTCATGATGGGCTCGATGATGGCGTGGCTGCCCAGCTTCGTGAACCGCTATTACGAACTACCCACCGACAAGGCAGGCCTGGTTGCCGCCGTATTCGTGCTCGCCGGCGCGATTGGCATGACTGGCTGCGGGATCATCACCGACAGGCTGAGCCGCAATTTCGCAACCCGCAAGTGGTCGGTCGCCATCGCCTATTCGCTGCTATCTTCGGTGTGCCTGATCGTCGGTTTCCATCTACCGACCGGCATGGCCCAACTGGCGGTCCTCGCCGTCGGCATGTTCTTCGTCGCCGGAACCACCGGCCCGGTCGGCGCCATGGTCGCCAACCTGACTCATCCATCCATCCACGCCACTGCCTTTGCAACGTGGTCGCTGGCCAACAACCTGCTTGGCATGGCGCCCGGCCCCTTCCTGACCGGCTCCCTCGCCGACCGCATCGGATTAATCGGCGCGCTGCAGTGGATGCCGCTGGCCGGCTTGGCGGCCGCAGCGGTTTTCGCCCTCGGCCGGCGCAGTTACGCCGGTGACCTGCAGCGCATTCACGCCCTGCAGGCAGCCGAAAAGAATTGAACAATACGGAGTTCCCGATGACCCAAGCCACGCAGCCGACCATCCTCTTCGTTCCCGGACTACGCGATCACGTCGAGGAGCACTGGCAGACCATCCTGCAGAAGAAGATCCCCGGTGCACGCTCGGTACCGCCGCTCGAGCACGACAAGTTCAGCCGTGCTGCCCGCGTCGAGGCTCTGCAGACAGCGCTCGCCGAAATCGACGGCCCGGTCATCCTGGTCGCGCACAGCGCCGGCGTGATGATCACCGTCAACTGGGCCCAGATGTATGATCGCCCGATCTACGGCGCCATGCTTGCCGCACCGGCCGACGTCGAATCGCCCATGCCGGCCGGCTACCCGACGGTCGATGTGCTGCGCGCCAACGGCTGGCTCCCGATTCCCCGCGCCCGCCTGCCCTTCCCGAGCATCGTCGCGGCAAGCACCAACGATCCGCTCTGCGTCTTCGAGCGCGCCTCCGGCTTCGCCCGCGACTGGGGCAGCCGCTTCATCGATGTCGGCGCTGTCGGCCATATCAATCCGGCCGCCGGATTCGGCGAATGGACGCAGGCGGAAGATCTAATCCGCCAGCTGCGCTGACCGGCCGGGCCGCCTCCCAGTGAAAACGCTCTCCCCGGCAGCGTTGACCGCGCTGCTGGCGGTGATCGGCCTGCTCAACTCGCTATGCTCCGACATGGTGATTCCGGCCTTGCCCTCGCTACGCGACGACCTCCAAGTGAACGAGTGGCAAGCCCAGCAGACGATCTCGCTGTTCCTTGCCGCCTGCGCCTTCATGTCGTTGTGGTACGGCGCACTCGCCGACGCCTGGGGCCGGCGCACGGTGACGCTTGGCGCGCTGATCGTCATCGCCGTGACCGCCATCGCCAGTGTCGCGACGAGCCAGATCGAGCAATTGTGGGCATTGCGCACACTGCAGGGAGCGGCTTCCGGCGCCGGCCTGGTGATCAGCCGCACCGTCGTGCGCGACCTGCATATGGGGCCGACCGCACAACGCTTGCTGAGCCACATCATGATGGTGCAGATGCTCTCGCTCGTGGCAACGCCGGTGCTTGGCGGTTGGCTGGCCGTTCACTGGGGCTGGCGATCCGTGTTCGTCGTCCTCGCCGGCATCATGCTCGCGCTGACACTCGCCTGCTGGCGTTGGCTCCCGGAAACCCTGCCCCGCGAACAGCGCCGTCCCCTGCAATTGGGCGCGATGTGGCATTCGTACCGGGCCGTGATGCGGTCCGGCACCTTCGTCCGCCTGTCGCTCGCCCATGTCGCCAACTGGGTCAGCATGGTGATTTATGCCTTTTCCGCGCCGGCGATCGTCATGCGCCACCTGGGCCATGGTCCGACCGAAGTCTACCTGGTCTACATTCCGATCACGGTCGGCCTGCTCGGCGGATTCGCCCTTTTGCCGCGCCTGGCGCGGCGCTGGACGGGGGGCGCCATCCTCAAGGTCGCCTACCGCATCCTTGGATTTTCAATTGCGCTCAATCTGGCGGTTTGCTGGCTGTTTCCCCCGAGCCTGATCCACACGCTGCCCTTGCTTCTCTTCGCCATTGGGGTAGCGCTGGCTTTGCCCATTCTCATCGACTGGGCGCTGACCGCTGTCCAGGATAACGCTGGGGTTGGAAATTCCTGCCAGACCTTCATGCAGTTGGCCGTGATGGCCGTCGGTGCCGGCCTGCTCGCCCCGCTGCTCTGGGATTCAATGTTCAAACTGGCCCTCGGCACCGGCGTCATCACCGCCATCGGTGCCTGGTGCCTGTTCCGCGAACGGCTGTTCCGGCAGACCAGCCCCTGCCCCGCTCCCTGAACCATGCGAGAAACCATGTCCGAAAAACTCGTCGTCACCTTCTATTTCGACCTGATCTGCCCCTGGTGCCTTATCGGCAAGCGCCACCTGCGCACCGCCCTCAAACTGTTCCGCCAGCGGCATCCCGGTGTCGATATCGTCATCGAATGGCGCTCCCATATGCTGCTTCCCGGAACGCCGGAGCATGGCATTCCCTACCAGGAATTCTACGAGCAGCGCTTGGGCGGCCCGGCCGCCGTCACCGCCCGCCGTGCCCAGGTCCAGGACGCGGCGCGGGCTGCCGGCATCGAGATCGCCTTCGAGCGCATCGAGGTCATGCCCAACACGCTGGCGGCGCATCATCTGATCGACTGCGCCAAGGAATGCGGCAGCGCCAGACAAGTGGACGAGCTGATCGACCGCCTGTTCACCGCCTATTTCATGGACGGTCTGAATATCGGCGACGCAACGGTGTTGACCGCAATCGCCGCCAACACCGGCTGCCCGACGTCCGAAATCGCGGCCTGCCTCGAATCGACACAACATCAGCGACGCTTCTTCGAAAAGCTTGCCGCGACAGCCAACAGCCAGGTCTCCGGCGTTCCGTTCTTCGTTTTCAACGAGCGCCTGGCGATCTCCGGCGCCCACCCGCCGCAGTCCTTGCTGGCGGCGATGGAACAGGCGCTGCAGCCGGCATCCGCGATCCAACCGAATTGACCCATTCAGCCGCCCAGCCCGAGGCGGCACCCAACACCAATCAAAGGAGAAGACTCATGGAAAACCCCGTCCCCGCCTGGACCCCATCACCCGAGCGAATCAAGAACGCCAGGGTCACCGCCTTCATCGACTGGCTGGCCAGCGAGCGCGGCATCCAGCTCGCCGACTACGACGCCCTGTGGCGCTGGTCGGTCAGCGACATCGACGCCTTCTGGGGCGCCGTCTGGGATTACTTCGCCATCCCGTCGGCAACGCCGCGCGGCAAGGCGCTGGCCGATGCCCGCATGCCGGGCGCCGTGTGGTTTCCCGGCGTCGAACTGAACTACGTCGAGCAGGTCTTCCGCCACGCCACAGACACCAAGCCGGCGATCATCTTCCGCAACGAGACGGGTGCTGACCGCGACGTCTCGTGGGCCGAACTGCAGCGTCGGGTCGGCGCTCTGGCTGCCACGCTGCGCGCGCAGGGCGTTGGCCGCGGCGACCGCGTCGTCGCCTTCATGCCCAACATTCCCGAATCGGTCGTCGCCTTCCTCGCCGTCGCCAGCCTCGGCGCCATCTGGTCGGTGTGCTCCCCGGACATGGGTCGCGTCGCCGTCCTCGACCGTTTCCGCCAGATCGAACCGAAGGCGATGATCGCCGTCGACGGCTACCGCTATGGCGGCAAGGCGCACGACCGCCGCGCGCTGGTCGGCGAGCTGCTGGCCGAACTGCCGAGCGTCAAGCATCTCGTCCTGCTGCCGACGCTCGACCCGGCCACCGGCACCGCAGGCTTCGCCAACGCCACGACGTGGGCCGACGCCACCGCCGGCAACGCGCCGCTGCAGGTCGAGCACGTACCCTTCGACCATCCGCTGTGGGTAGTCTATTCCTCCGGCACCACCGGCCTGCCCAAGCCGATCGTCCATTCGCAGGGCGGCGTCGTCATCGAGCACGTCAAGGCGATCAACTTCCACCTCGACCTCGGGCCGGGCGACCGCTACCACTGGTACTCGACCACCGGCTGGATGATGTGGAACTTCCAGGTCGGCGGCCTGCTCGCCGGCTGCACCATCTGCCTGTTCGACGGCAACCCCGGCACCCCCGACCTGAACGCCCTGTGGCGCTTCGTCGCCGAGCGGCAGATCGACTTCTTCGGCGCCGGCGCCGCCTTCTACGCCTCGTGCCAGAAGGCCGGCATCGAGCCGACGCAGGCCGGCGACCTCTCCCGCCTGCGCGGCCTCGGCTCGACCGGCTCGCCGCTCTCGCCCGAGAACTACCGCTGGCTGCTCGACCACGTGCGCAGCGACCTGTGGATCAACCCCATCTCCGGTGGCACCGACCTGGTCAGCGCCTTCATCGGCGGCGTGCCGACGCTGCCGATGCACGTCGGCGAAATGCAGTGCCGCTGCCTCGGTGCCAGGATCGAGGCCTTCGACGAGGCCGGCCAGCCGCTGACCGACGCCGTCGGCGAACTGGTGTGCACCGCGCCGATGCCGTCGATGCCGCTCTATTTCTGGAACGACAAGGACAACCTGCGCTACGTCGACAGCTATTTCGACACCTACCCGGGCATCTGGCGCCACGGCGACTGGCTGCGCATCACCCCGCGCGGCGGCGCCATCATCTACGGCCGCTCCGACGCGACGATCAACCGCCACGGCATCCGCATGGGCACCAGCGAGCTGTACCGCGCCGTCGAGGATCTGCCGGAGGTGCTCGACAGCATGGTCGTCGACCTCGAATACCTGGGCAAGGAATCCTACATGCCGCTGTTCGTGGTTTTGCGCCCCGGCGAGCAGTTGACCGCAGCATTGACCGCGACCATCCGCGAACGCATCAAGGTTGCGCTGTCGGCCCGCCACGTGCCGAACGACATCTTCCAGGTGCCGGCTATCCCGCGCACGCTGACCGGCAAGAAGCTGGAACTGCCGATCAAGAAGCTGCTGCTCGGCCAGGCGCTGGAAAAGGTCGTCAACCCGGACACCCTGGCCAACCCGGAATGCCTCGCCTGGTACGGCGAGTTCGCGACGCGCCGGCAGCACGTTATGGCCTGACAAGTGACAAGCCCACGCACGATCGAGAAGGCGCCCGCCCCGACTGCCTATGCAGCAACGCAATTCCGCCAGACCGGGCGTCTATCTCGCTGTGCTTTTCCACGTCAGGCGCCACAAACAGCGGGAATTCGATTGCCTCGACCAGTCCCTGGACGCAGTGATGTAACTTTCTTTAAGGTGTGTGATAACGACTGTTATGGCGAGCAATGGTGAAAATGATCGACACACACTTTCTTGCTTAACCGGAACAATCGGCATATCGTGAAACCAGGTTTTTCGACGAACAAAAAAAGCAAAGCGGGAGAAAGACATCATGGATGTAATTCGCGCATTATTCGAATCGCAAATTCTCTTTACCCTGTTTTTCACGGTGGCCCTTGGTTACTTGGTAGGCGAAATAAATATCAAGGGATTCTCGCTGGGGTCAGGGGCAGTGCTCTTTGTCGGCCTGGCCGTCGGCGGCTTCGCACCCAAGTCAGCACCGCCGGCGCTGATCGGTACGCTTGGCCTGCTACTTTTTCTCTACGGTGTCGGTATCCAGTACGGCGCCCAATTCTTCCGCGGCATGACCACGCCGGAGGGGCTCAAGGCCAATGCCGCTGCCTTTCTCGGGGTGCTCGGCGCGGGCGCGGTGGCATTGGCCCTGGTGCCACTGGCTGGGGTCAAGCTCGATCAGGCACTCGGCATGTTCGCTGGATCGGGAACCAGTACGGCAACGCTACAGGCGATCATCGCTGCGCTCAAGGGTGACGGGGCCGCGGTCGGCTATTCGGTGGCCTACCCGTTCGGCGTCGCCGGCCCCATCCTGTGCATCTACGCGCTCAACGCGATCCTCAAGCCAAAAATTGAGCAGCCTGCCAACCAGGCCATCGAACTGGCCGAAATCGCGCTGCGCAATCCCGACTTCATCGGCCAGCGGTTGTCGGTATTGACTGCGAAGCTGCCTGCCGGTGTCGCTATCGCAGCGGTTCGTCGCGAACACCACAATCAACTGCCTGCAGACAGCCTCGTGCTCCGCGTCGACGACGTGCTGCTCGCAACCAGCACAAACCCTGAAGCCCTCAAGGCGGCCACCGCCCTGTTCGGCGAACTGCAGCCCGGGCGCATAACGGCTCACCGCGAGGATCTCGACTACCAGCGCTTCTTCGCCTCAAGCAAGGCAGTCGTTGGTCGGGCGCTCGGCGATATTGTTTTCCCCACTGGTCTCGATGCTTCGATCATCCAAGTCCGCCGCGGCGACGCCGACATGCTGCCGCATCCCGAGCTGATTCTGGAATTCGGCGACCGTGTCGGTCTTCTGGTGAATCGCAAGGACACCAAGGCGCTGCGCAAGTTTTTCGGCGACTCAATTAAAGGCACGGCAGAACTCAGCTTCATCTCGATTGGCATCGGCGCCGCGCTTGGCCTCGCTCTTGGGCTGATCCCGCTGACCATCCCCGGTGTCGGCAAGCTGACGCTGGGCCTTGCCACCTTGTTACTGCTCGCGCTTTATCTGGGCAAGATTCGGCGTAGCGGTCCGTTCGTATGGACGATGCCGTTGTCGGCCAACCTCGTTCTGCGCAACTTCGGCCTGACCATCTTCCTGGCCCAGGTCGGCATCGCCTCAGGACCCAAGTTCTTCGCTACCGTCGGCAGTGAGGGCATCACTTTCCTCGCCTACGGGGCACTGATCCTGATCGCGCTGGTGCTGATCACTGCTGCGCTGGCGCTATGGGTGTTCCGCCTGCCTTTCGACACCACGGCCGGCGTTATCAGCGGCGCCACCGGCAACCCCGCCATCCTCGCCTTCGCCGGGCGCGTCGCGCCGACCGACAAGCCGGATGTCGGCTACGCGATGATCTTCCCGTCGATGACGGTGGCCAAGATCCTCTTCGTCCAGGTCGCCGCCGCCTTGCTCGGCGGTTAGCCGATCAGCGAACAAAAAACATCAGGAGACATGTCATGAAAATTGCCGTATTCAGCGCCAAGCGCTACGACCGCGAATACCTCGACGCTGCCAACGTCGCCCAGGGGCACACGCTCAAATACCACGAGGCGCCGCTCGACCTCGATACGGTTCATCTTGCCGCCGGCTACGACGCCGTCTGCATCTTCGTCAACGACAAGGCCGATGCCGAGGTGCTGGCGCAGTTGAAGGCAGGGGGCACGGGGCTGGTCGCCCTGCGCTGCACCGGCTTCAACAATGTCGACCTGAAGGCCGCCGCACAGCTCGGCGTCAAGGTCGTGCGCGTCACCGATTATTCGCCGTACTCGGTGGCGGAACATGCAGTGGCGCTGCTGCTGGCGATCAACCGCAAGATCCATCGTGCCTACAACCGCACCCGGGATTCCAACTTCGCGCTCGACGGCTTGATGGGTTTCGACCTGCACGGCAGGTCGGTCGCGGTGATCGGCACCGGCAAAATCGGTCGGGTGTTCGCCAAGATCATGGTCGGTTTTGGCTGCAACGTGATTGGCTACGACAAGTATCCATCCAAGGAATTCGAGGAACTTGGCGGTCACTACGCGCAACCCGGCGAGATCGGTCGCGACGCCGACATCGTCTCGCTGCATGCGCCGCTGACGCCGGAGACATACCACATCATCAACGCCGACACGATTGCCCGCGCCAAGCGCGGTGCGCTGCTGATCAACACCAGCCGCGGCGGCCTGGTCGATACCGAGGCGGTGATCGAGGGTCTGAAGAGCGGCCAGATCGGCGGCTTCGCGGCCGACGTCTACGAGCAGGAGGCGGGGCTTTTCTTCCGCGACTTGTCCAGTGTCGTCGTCACTGACGACGTGCTGCAGCGCCTGATCTCCTTCCCCAACGTGATCATTACCGGCCACCAGGCGTTCTTCACGCAGGAGGCGATCACCACCATTTGCGAGACGACGTTGAAGAGCGCCACGGAATTCCAGAACGGCCAGCAGCTGAGCAACGAAATCAAGGCATCCTGACACACCGGTTTTGCCAGGGGATCGTCATGCTCGATCCCACAACCGCTACGATTGCCGGCACGGCGACCCGAACACCTGGATAGCCTGACCGGCTTGCTGCCACCCGCTCCGGAGCTGGCGGGCAAAAGAGAGGGGCCGTAAGGCCCCCTTGAAGTCCAGAGAATACCGGCGCTCTCGACACGGTATCTCTGTCGCAGAGACCTTTCCCTTACCTGAACAGCACCTCGCCGCCGAGTCCGGCGATCGCGACATCGCCGGCGAGAACAGTCAAGGCCCTGGCCTGTGCGAGCGGGAGGACCTGCTCGGCATAGAAGCCGGCGCTGGCGAGCTTGGCGGTAGAGAACGGCAGGTCGCCCTCGCCCCGCTCGAGATAGCCGGCAGCGGCGAGCGCTGCCTTGCCCATCAGCCAGCCGCCCGTGACGGCGACCGCCAGGTCGAGGTAGGGGACGGCTGCGGTCAACACACCAGCAACGCCGGTTTTTGCATTGGCCAGAACCCAGTCGGTCGCCTCTTCCCAGGCCGTGAGGCCGGACGCGAGGCGGCGGCCGATGGCCTGGAGTTCGGGGCGGGACGATTCGTTCAACGCGCGCGCCGTGGCCGCCACCTCGGCAAAGACCACACGGGCGGTGGCGCCCTGGTCGCGCAGCAGCTTGCGGAAGATCAGGTCGTTGGCCTGGATGCCGGTCGTGCCCTCGTAGATGGTGGTGATGCGCGAATCGCGCCAGTGCTGGGCAGCGCCGGTCTCCTCGATATAGCCCATGCCACCATAGATCTGGATACCGAGCGAGGTTACCTCGATACCCATCTCGGTGCCGCCGCCCTTGACGATCGGAATCAGGAACTCGGCCAGCCAGAGGTCGCGCTTCTTCTGCTCGGGATCGGTGCCGGCGTGCGCCCGGTCGAGCAGACCGGCAGCCATGTAGGTGGTGGCGCGGCAGGCTTCGACGCGGCTCTTCATCAGCATCAGCATGCGGCGGATGTCGGGATGGCGGTCGATGGTGACCAGCGCTTCGCCGCTCACCGCGTCACGGCCCTGCTTGCGCTCGCGGGCGTAGCCCAGTGCCTGCTGGTAGGCGCGCTCGCCGAGGGCGACACCCTGCAGGCCGACGCCCATGCGGGCCTCGTTCATCATCACGAACATGTACTCGAGGCCGCGGTTCGGCTCGCCCATCAGGTAGCCGACGGCGCCGCCGTTGTCGCCGAAGGCGAGCACGGCGGTCGGACTGGCGTGGATGCCGAGCTTGTGCTCGATTGAGACGCAGTGGGCGTCGTTGCGCTCACCAAGCGAGCCGTCGGCATTGACCAGGAACTTGGGCACCAGGAACAGCGAGATGCCGCGCACCCCGGCCGGCGCATCCGGCAGACGGGCGAGGACGAGATGGACGATGTTGTCCGTCATGTCGTGGTCGCCGTAGGTGATGAAGATCTTCTGCCCGAAGACGCGGTAGCTGCCGTCGGCCTGCGGCTCGGCGCGCGAGCGGATCAGCGCGAGGTCGGAGCCGGCCTGCGGCTCGGTCAGGTTCATCGTGCCGGTCCACTCGCCGGTGATCATCTTTTTCAGGTAGATCGCCTTCAGCTCGTCGCTGGCGCAGGTGAGCATCGCCTGGATGGAGCCGCCGGTCAGCATCGGGCACAGCGAGAAGGCCATGTTGGCCGAGGCGGTCATTTCCTTGACCGCAATGCCGAAGGTTTCGGGCAGCCCCTGGCCGCCGAAGTCGACCGGCATGGCGAGACCGTTCCAGCCGCTGTCGCAGAAGGCCTTGTAGGCATCCCTCCAGCCTTCCGGTGTGGTGACGCCATCGGGACCGAGCTTGCAGCCCTGGGTATCGCCGATCCGGTTGAGCGGAGCGAGGACCCCGCCGGTGAATTTGGCCGCTTCGTCGAGAATGGCGTCGGCCATGTCGGGCGTCGCCTCCTCGTAGCCGGGCAGTTGCGCGATTTCGGACAGGCCGACGATCTCGTCCATCACGAAACGCATTTCCTTCACGGGCGCGCAGTAATCACTCATTTCTTCCTTCTCCTGGAATGTTCAGTCAAACGCGTTCGAAAATGCCGGCGGCACCCGTCGGACGGATGTTGCGGTTCAGCCAACGATCTGCTCGCGCATCGCCTTCTTGTTGAGCTTGCCGACGCTGGTCTTGGCCAGCCCTTCGACGAAGCGCACCTGGTCTGGAATCGCGTAGCGCGAGATTTGGCCGGTGTCGGAATACTTCTGTACGTGACGCCTGATGTCCTCGAGGGTGGCAGCCTGGCCTTCCTTGAGCACGATCAGCGGCAGAGGACGCTCGCCCCACTTGTCGTCCTTGATGCCGATCACCGCCACTTCGTTGACTGCGGGATATTCGGAAATGATGCTCTCAAGTTCCAAGGACGAAACCCATTCGCCGCCGGTCTTGATGACGTCCTTCATGCGGTCGGTGACCTGCAGGCAGCCGGCTGCGTCGATCACGCCGATGTCGCCGGTGTGCAGGTAGCCGCCCGCCCAAAGGTCCTCGGAAGCGGCCGGGTTGTGCAGGTAGCCCATGGTCAGCCACGGCGTGCGCACGACGATCTCGCCGGCACTGGCGGCCTGGCCGTCGCGCGGCGTGTCGAGCATGTCGGCATCGACCGTACGCATGTCGACCAGCGGGACCGGGTAGCCCGTGCGGATGCGCTCGACTGCCTGACGCTCGCTGTCGTCGGCCGCCACGTCGGCCGGGACGCGGGTCAACGTCAGGATCGGGCAGGTCTCGGACATGCCGTAGCCGGCGAAGATGTCGATGCCGCGGGCGATGCCGGCAGCGGCCAGGCCCTTGGGGAGCGCCGAGCCACCGATGATGACCTTCCAGCCCGAGAAGTCGACGTCCTTCGCGGCGGCACTGGTCAGCATCAAGTGCATGATGGTCGGGACACAGTGCGAGAAGGTCACCTTTTCGTCGCGGATGTACTGGATCAGCGTGTCCGGCGCGTAGCGGCCCGGATAGACCTGCTTGACGCCGAGCAGCGTGGCGACGTAGGGCAGGCCCCAGGCATGCACGTGGAACATCGGGGTGATCGGCATGTAGACGTCGCCGCGATGCAGGCGGCCATGGTCAGGCGCGCTGCCGAGATGGGCGGCGACCGCCAGGGTATGCAGGACAAGCTGGCGGTGGCTGAAGTAGACGCCCTTGGGCAGGCCGGTCGTGCCGGTGGTGTAAAAGGTGGTGGCGCGGGTGTTCTCGTCAAAGTCCGGAAAGTCGTACTGCGAGGAAGCCTGGGCCAGCAGCGCCTCGTACTCACCGGCGAAGGGGATCTTGAAGGAGGCCATGCCGCCGCCAGCATCGCTGATCAGGATGAACTTCTTCACCGTTTCCAGTTGGTCCTTGATGATCGCCAGCAGCGGCACAAACTCGGCATTGACCAGGACGACGTCGGCCTTGGCGTGGTTCAGCGTGTAAAGGATCTGCTCCGGCGACAGGCGGATATTCACGGTCTGCAGCACGGCGCCCATCATTGGCACGCCGAAAAAGCACTCTAGGTAACGGTGGCTGTCCCAGTCCATCATGGCGACCGTGTCGCCCTGACCGACGCCGAGGCCGGACAGCGTGTTGGCCAAGCGGCCGATACGGGCGAACAGGTCGCGATAGGTCTGGCGGTGCGCGTCGCGATAGACGATTTCCTGATCGGCGGCAGTGGCCATCGGCGTGTGTAGCAACTGCTTGATCAGCAGCGGGTAGATGTAAGCGGACGGGGTGACGGCAATGGTGCTATCGGACATTCGAGTTCTCCTTGCAAACAGATTGTCTGGAATGCGTGCAAGGATAGAGAACGCTCGCGCAACCAGTACCACCCGCGACGGGGGGGCTTGCCTTCACGCAGGCTGTAATGCCCGGCCCATTTCACAGTGAATGCCCCCCAAACTCAAGGACGTTTAACGGCCGCGCCCAGCCTTGAGCGGCCGCGTGGCGCTATGCTCGGCAACGGCCGCTCTGGCCGATCTGCTGGAATTGGCCGTCCGGCAGGTTCCTGAGTGAAGCAGTCCTCCAGGCGTCCGGTCTGGAGAGAGGGTAGCCGGCAGGTATTGGCCGAGAGGGTGAGTAGGACCCTGCGCCAGCAAGCTGCCGTTCGCCCAACCCTGGAATTTTCAATGGGTGCAATGCGGCACGTACGCCACTGAGTACATCCGGCCAATTGGAGTCATTCGATCGCTGAAACTGTCGGGCCGCTATGATGCGCTATGTAAAGTTTTTACATAGCGCACCTGAACAGACCTTCGCAAATCTCTCGTTCGAATGGCTGCTTACAAAGTTCAGGGTAAGCGCCCGGCGAACCCACCTTGTTTTTCAGGCTGAGGTATTTGGCAGCCAGCGATGCGGCAGCAATTCGCTGATGCGACTGTTGGGTTGAGTCGGCAAGCGAGACAGGATGTCCTTCAGATAGGCGAAGGGATCGTGGCCGTTCAACTTGGCGGACTGGATCAGGCTCATGATGGCGGCAGCCCGTTTGCCGGCGCGCAGGCTGCCGGCAAATAGCCAGTTCTTCCGGCCCGTGGCGATGGGCCGGATACGGTTTTCGATCCAGTTGTTGTCGATCGGCACCTGGCCATCGCCCAAGTAATGGGCGAGCGCCGTCCAGCGTTTGAGGCTGTAATCGATCGTTTTGGCCGTGGTGGAACCGTTGGGCACCTGGTGTCGGTACTGGGTCAGCCAGTCATGGAATTCATCGAGAATCGGTTTGGCCTGCTCCTGGCGTATTCGTCGCCGTTCGTCCGGGCTCAGTTCGGCGACTTCCCGCTCAACCTGATAGAGCTTCTGAATATAGACCACCGCCTCCTGGGCAATCTGGCTCTGATTGTTGGCGTGCAGGTCGAAGAATTTCCGGCGCGCATGTGCCATGCAGCCCGCTTCGGTCACACCGTCGGCGATCAGGGCCTTGTAGCCCGCGTAGTCGTCGCAGACGAGCGTGCCGCGCCAGGTGTCGAGGAATTCCTGGGCATGCTTGCCGGCCCGGCTGTCGGCAAAGTCGTAGATCACTGCCTTGACCGGCTCAAAAGCGCCGATGCTGTAGGACCACAGGTAGGCCCGATGCGTCTTTCCCTTGCCGGGGTCGAGCATCGCCACCGGAGTTTCGTCGGCATGCAGCACCGGGTAGTTCAGCATTTCGGTCTTCAGGGCATCGACCAGCGGTTGCAGGGTGACGCCCATCTGGCCGACCCACTCGGCGAGCGTCGATTGCGGAATCGGCAAGCCGGCCCGGCCAAAGATCCCTTCCTGACGATAGAGCGGCAGGTGATCGAGATACTTGGCGATCAGCACATGGGCGAGCAGGCCGGTGGTCGGGATGCCCTTGTCGATCACATGGGCGGGCACCGGAGCCTGCACCAGCGTTTCACATTGCCTGCAGGCCCACTTGCCGCGGATGTGGCGTTCGACCGTAAAGGTGCCAGGCGTGTAGTCCAGCTTCTCGGCGACATCTTCGCCGATGCGTTGCATCTGGCAGCCGCAGGCGCAGGTGGTCGAGTCCGGTTCGTGGTGAATCTCGGTACGCGGCAGTTCCGGCGGCAACGGGGTGCGCTTCGCTTGCCCCTTGGTCTTGGTTGTTGCTGCGCGGTTCAGATTGACCATCGTGTGCGATTTGCACTGACCACCTCTGATTAACCAAACTGCCTGTCCGAACGTGGATCTCGAGATGCTTGGCCCTGGTCAATCGGCGACGCGCAGACTGGTCAATCTGAACCGCGCAGCAACACATAATGAGCTTGCCTCTACTGAAACGACCTCACTTCTCAAGTTTTTCGCCAACGGCGGTTTGCGCATCGCTAACAGGTTGCACGCCCAGTCCCCCGCCCAGACCTTGCGAGTCGGCGATGCGCGCCAGGGCCAGGTCTTCGGGAAACCTGTAGTGTTCATCGACGCTGCGATCCAGAAGCGTCAACTGCTGGTGCAACTCGGCATGCCGATGCGGCGGCAGGGTTAGCATGAGATTCTCCAGCAGCGAACGCATCCGGCGCACGACCTGGATGCTGCCCGCTCCGCAATGGCGTATTTCGGTACAGGCCAGGTGCACAAAGTCCTCCCAGTTCGGCGTGCGTAAAATCAGTCGGAGTTCGCCGGCTTTGTCGCAGATCTCGTCGCCGCGCAAGTCTTGCAGACCGACCCGCCGCAGCAGACGCTGCAACTGGTCGATGGCGAGAACCGCCGTCGTCGGATCGTTGATAGCCGCTGACAGGGCCTTGATGGCGATATCGACCAGGATGCGCAAGGCAAAGGTCGGATCCTGCTCCATCGTGCGCTCGGTTCCGGTCGCGACTTCCGCGCGCAACTTGCGCTCGTCGATGCTGCCGGCACCACCATACAGGCGGAACAACGGTTCGTCTGCCGCCAGGAAGTCACCGATCTGCGGGACAAATTCAATAATCCCGCCGGAATATCGTGCCTGTGCAACCAGGGCCTTCAGGTTAACTGCGAGCACCGAGCCCGAGGCTCCCGCATGAACGACGATTCGGTCCGGAGGGGGAAGTTTGCGGGATGGCTCGTGGGTCCTCGGGTGCGAACTTTGCTCAGGATAGACGCTCCTGATGACGGCGAGCCCCGACTCCCCGACGCGCGCCACAATGCTGACCGGACGCAGCATTCTTGCCGCGTAATCGATCAGAAACAGAAAAGTCACAATGCTGAGCAGCCCTAAACACGCAGACAGAAAGGCGTTCAATTGATGCACCGTTTCGTCCATCTGGCGCAAGGTTCGCATCGCGAAAAGCAGCGTAACGACAAACAGGCCGACGCAGGACCTGACGACGTTGTCGCGCAGGAAAATGGTCGCGATGACACGCGGCGTATATTGTCCTCCCGCGACCTGGATGGCCACCAGCAGCGAGCCGAAGGTAAAGACGAGAAAAGACATTGATGCGGTGATAGTCGTCTCGAGCATCGAACGTACACCTGCCGTGGCGCTGACGACAAGCACGGTCGCCGGGCTCATTGTCCCGGACGCGACGAGCCAGTCTCCGACGGCAGCCGACAGACGAACGAGCACCATTTCGATGACAACGGCGACGAACGGGACGATCCACAACGCAGACATGACATAACTCTTGAGCGCATACCAGCGGTACCAGTTCAATTCGATGAACTCATACTTGAAAATCGACCACGCTTCACTTGATCCTTTCCGGATGCGGGTCAATGCACGTGTCCATAACGTTTGCTGCTTCATTCGATTACCCTTCACAAAAAGGCACTGGACAGGTGGCGCCAGCTATCTCGCGGCAGGTGGCGCGATCGGTAGTCCGCCGGAAACTGGCGCCGTCGCCGAGCCCCTGGGCGACGCATCGGGAACGATCCGTGAGCCCAGTGAGGTAGGCTGGATAAAGTGGAGTCCGACGGATCGTGTCAATATTCGGTGCGGGTGGACTTCATGCGAATCCGGACATTCTGGCTGGGGGCAATCCATACGCCGTCTGACCTTATCCGCCGAGCGCCCGAATCGCCATCACTAGTGCGAAGCCGATACCGGTCATCAGAAAACCAACCTTCCAACTCCCGTAGCCCGCGTAGCGACCTAGCGCGAGACCATCAAAAAACAGCATCACCAGCGCAACATCGCGCGACACGGACTTCGCCAATCCAACATCATCGAAAATCACGAATGGCAGGACGACCGGAAACGTTGATGCCACGACGATCAGGAAAATGGCGAGCGCGGCGAGAAGGTCGTTCCCTCGTAGCTGCGGCCGTTCTGGCAGCGAAGCTAGTGCCATGATTCGTCCACGGATGGCTTCAATTTCCATCGTCGAAACAAGTCCCGCCGCAACCCGGGACAGGGAACGCTTGAGGATATCGTCGCCTGTCTTGCGATCCAGCGCGTTTTGTACCGAGCGGACCAGGGTCAAGGTTCGGCCGCGTTCGGTGATCGTGCGAACCAAGTACATCACCGCGTCAACCAAGCCCCAAGCGAGGTTGCAGCCCAAAGCCGCGAAAAACATCGACCGAATCTCCTCGCGCCCTGACTGTGCAACGGACATGGCGCCGAAGAAGCTGAGTGCCATGAACAAACCGAAAAGGAGTTCCGATATACGATCGACCGGATTGAGGATCGGTTCGTGGCTATCGTCATCGATGGCGTTGGCGACCCTCATTTAGCTCCACTCCCTTATCTTGTCCAACGATTCTGCGCGTTTCCCCGGCGACCCGCAACGCCCTTGTCAGCAATGTCAATGGCAAGCCCGTACGAGGCGACAAGAATCAGAACGGCTCAGCTTGGACGATGCAGAACCGAACGCCGGCCATCCTGGTGGCCACTCAGTTGGGACTGGTTGTGCCGGACGCCGACCCTTCCAGACTCATCATGGCGACGGCGACGTTAAGCCCTTTGGTCGGATCAATGTTGTTGGCGGCCAAGCTGTTGCGCCTGGGGTTTGTGGCCAATTTCATTTCTGCCCCGGTGCTGACCACCGGCTTCAAGGCGGGAATCGGGCTTGTGATCGTGCTCGATCAGACACCAAAGCTTCTGGATATCCACATTGCGAAACATGGTTTCATTTACGACATATTCAGTCTCGTTCAGTACTTACCTGAAACGTCGTTGATGACACTCCGCAGTAACCGATAATCAGAGCAAGATCTTAAGGGGCTGGGCGGCTGGTATCCGATGGGTTACCTGCCGTTCGCTCAGCTTGATTTTTTAGAGCCACTACGTCCGCACCTGGCCGGTTGGGTGAGTTCGCCAAAGGCTGCTTTGTAGCATTCCGGTTCGCAGAA
>ERZ724514.107-NODE-107-length-34703-cov-6.541849_pt1 | contig 34703 bp, 27 predicted proteins | sample MGYA00376047_ERZ724514 | MGnify/ENA primary metagenome ERZ724514 (study PRJEB28724, sample SAMN07190883) | activated sludge metagenome | isolation source: activated sludge of sewage treatment plant in Hong Hong | place: Hong Kong | collected 2016-03-17 ...
GCCGACGGCGACACCTACCTCTTCGGCCGGGGCAGCGGCGCGGAGTCGATCACGGAAGGCGGCGATGCCGTGTCGACGGATATCCTGCGCCTGAATGCCGGCATCGCGGCAAGTGATGTCAAGGCGATCCGCTCCGGCAACGACTTCGTGCTGCAGATCGTCGGCACGACGGATCAGGTCAAGGTCACCGGGGCCTACGCCACCGGCGCCGGGGCCTCGGCGCGCATCGAGCGGATCGAGTTTGCCGACGGCACGGTGTGGAACGAAGCAGCCATCCGGCAGCGGATATTGGATGGCTTGCCGACATCGGCCAATGACAGCATTACCGGCTTTGACGGAGATGACACGATCCACGGCCTGGCGGGAAACGACACGTTGTCGGGCAGCGACGGCAACGACACCCTGTTTGGCGACGCCGGAACCGACACGTTGAACGGCGACGCCGGAAACGACACGCTCGCCGGCGATGCGGGGACCGACACGCTGAACGGCGGGATCGGCGACGACGTGCTGGATGGAGGAGCCGACAACGATACCCTACAAGGCGGAACGGGTAACGATACCTACCGGTTCGCTCGAGGCACGGGCCAGGACACCATATCCGAGAGCGATGCAACAGTGGGGAATCTCGATACGGTGCTGGCAGATGCCGATGTGTCGCCGACGGATATCCGGGTGTGGCGCGACGCAAGTAATTTGTACTTGGGCATTACCGGCACGAGCGACAGGCTGACGGTAAAGAACTATTTCACCTCGGATGCAAACAAGGTGGAGCAGGTTCGTTTTGTCGGCGGAACGGTTTGGGATGCGGCGACGCTGCTGGCCAAGACGCAGATTGCCACTGAAGGCTCAGACTATCTGATCGGCGGCACGAGCGCCGATGTCATCGACGGCATGGGTGGCGCTGACTATATCGACGGCGGGGCAGGCAACGATACCCTGCTGGGTGGCGCTGGCGACGACACCATGATTGGCGGTACCGGTAATGACCTGCTTGATGGTGGTCTCGGCTCCGACAGTTTGCAGGGCGGTACCGGCAACGATACCTATCGCTTCGCGCGAAATGGCGGGCAGGACACCATTGTCGATTACGACACCGCGGTCGGCAACCTGGATGCGCTGGAATTCGGTCCGGACGTAGCGCCGGGCGACGTGAGGGTGACGCGCGATACGAACCACCTGTATCTCTCCATCAACGGCACGACGGACAAAGTAACACTGAACCGCTATTTCTGGTCCGACGCGGATCGGGTGGAGCAGGTCCGCTTTACGGATGGAACCGTCTGGGATGCCGCGATACTGATTGCGAAGAGCATGCTGGGCTCGGAAGGGGCCGATACCTTGATCGGCGGGGCGAGTAACGACGTGATCGATGGCCTGGGTGGTAACGACAGCATAGACGGTCAGGGCGGCAATGACACGCTGATCGGCGGCGCCGGCAACGATACGCTGATCGGCGGTACCGGCAATGATGTTCTCGACGGGGGTGCTGGAGCGGATACGCTGCAAGGGGACGCGGGCAACGATGTCTACCGCTTCGGTCGGGGTAGCGGCCAGGATACGGTTACGGAAAACGATTCGACGGCGGGCAACTCAGATTCGGTGGAGTTCGGAAGCGAGGTTGCCCCAACCGATGTCGTCGTGACCCGTGACTACAGCCATCTGTACCTCTCGATCAACGGTACTTCAGACAAGCTGACGGTGAGCCGCTACTTTGACGCCGATTCGTACAAAGTCGAAACGGTACGGTTTGCTGACGGCACCGCATGGAATGCCGCCGCCTTGCTGGCAAAGACATTGATTGCCACGGAAGGACCGGATCTTCTGATCGGCGGCTCGGGCGACGATACCTTCGATGGCCTTGGCGGCAACGACACGATCGACGGACAGGCCGGTGCCGATCTCCTGACCGGCGGCGCGGGAAACGACACTTTGGCCGGCGGTGCCGGTGACGACGTTCTGGTCGGCGGCGTGGGGACCGACCGGCTCAGCGGAGGCACCGGATCGGATACCTATCGGTTCGGCCGGGGAGACGGCCTCGATACCCTTGTCGAAGCCAGTTCGGCGACTGATGTGGATCGCCTGCTATTCGGTCCCGGCATCGCCCCCATCGACGTCTCGCTGCGCAAGAACAACACCATCACTTACCTCGGTACGAACAGCACGACCGACCGCATCGTCCTTGATACCACCTCCGGATCGATCGAGCAGATCGCGTTCGACGACGGCACCCTGTGGGACGCGGTGGCCATCGCAGCACACACGGTGGTGGGGATTGCCAACACGCAAACCGGGACTGCAGGAAACGACACATTCTATGTAGACAACAGTTCGGACGTAATTGTCGAAGGAGCAGGTCAGGGCAACGATACGGTAATCGCGGACGTCAGCTTTACGCTGGGGACGAATGTCGAGAATCTAACTCTTACCGGGGTCTTCGATCTCACTGGCAACGGGAATGCGCTGAACAACGTACTGAGGGGTAATAGTGGCGACAATATCCTGACCGGTGGTGCCGGAATCGACACCCTGATCGGCGGCGCAGGCAACGACACGTATACCGTCGGCGACGGAGGCTACTCGGGGCAGGAATCCACCGCGGATCTCGATGTGATTGTCGAATATTCGAATGAAGGTATCGATACGGCCAACGTCGTGCGGTTCGACTACACGTTGGCACCGAACGTCGAGAATCTGGTTGCCTCCAGAACTCAGCTGATAGGCGTCTCCGACGCTTATGGGTTGCCGCTGCGCGGCCGCAATCTCACCGGCAACGCGCTGGACAACGTCATCGACGCACGCAATGCCTATTACACGGGGGGTAACAACTATGTCACAACTCTGGATGGCGGGGCGGGCAACGACACGCTGATCGGCGGAGACAACGCCGACCTGTTCGTGCTCGACAATCCCGGCGACGTAGTGATCGAGAGTACGTCTTCTTCTACTGCTGCATGGTCGATTGACACGATAAAGGCGTCTTTCAGCATCCGGATTCAGGACGGGATCGAAAACCTCATTCTGTCGGGTACGGACGCGCTGGAGGGTACGGGCAACGCCGCAAACAACGTGCTGCAAGGCAACGCCGGAGCCAACGTGCTGTACGGCCTGGCAGGCGACGATACGCTGCTCGGGGGGGGCGGCGCCGACACGCTGGTCGGAGGAACAGGAAACGATACCTACTATCTCGATCCCCGGTACGGGACCGAGACCCCATTGTTTTTTCCGCTGCCGCCGGCCGAGGATACGATCGTCGAGTTGGCTGGCGAGGGCACTGACACCGTAGTCAGCGTCTATTCCGGCTATACGCTCGGCGACAATCTCGAGAACCTTGTCCTGGGCGGATACAAGGTGAGTACGGGTATCACCGATTATTACAACTATGCAGCGAACGGAACCGGCAACGATCTGGACAATTTGATTCAAGGCAATCAAGTCGCCAACGTACTTTCCGGAGGAGCGGGCAACGATATCCTGGACGGGAACTACGGCGCCGACACGTTGCAGGGGGGCGCGGGTGACGACGTCCTGAACGCAAACAGCCAGTATACGAATAGCTCTGACGATTCCGCCAACATATTCGATGGGGGGGCCGGGAACGATACCCTGAACGGTGGTGCGGGGTCGGATACTTACCGCTATTCCCGCGGTGACGGCGACGATGCGATCGTCGAAACCGGCGCATACAGCGGTGGCCCCGATATCGCAACGGACAAGATTGTCCTTGGGCCGGGAATTTCCTCCTCCCTCGTATCTATCGCGAAAAGCGGCAACGATCTCGTGCTCGATCTCGGTGCCCCGGGCGACCGGATAACGATCCGGAATTGGGAGCTTGCCTCGACCAATCGGATCGAGCGTATGGAGTTCTTCGACGGAACGGTTTGGTCAACTGCCGACATAGTGCAGCGGCTCGCCGGCCCAGTGCCGACGCTGGAATCTCCCGTTGCCGATCAGGCAACCCATGAGGATGAATGGTTCCAGTTCGCCATCCCATCGGGTACCTTTGCGAACCCTGGCGGGGGAGGGGAGCTAAGCCTTGGCGCCACGTTGACGGATGGGTCACCGCTTCCTGCGTGGCTGGCGTTCGACTCTGTTGGCGGGCGATTTTCAGGAACGCCGGCAAATGGCGACGTTGGACACCTGAGCATAAAGGTGACTGCCAGGAATGCGGGCGGAGGTTCAGTTTTCGATGTCTTCGATCTTGCAGTGCTCAACACCAACGACATTCCTACCGGAACCGTCGGCATCAACGGCAATGCGGTGCAGAACCAGACCCTGTCCGCCACCAATACTCTGGCTGACGAAGACGGCATGGGCACGGTGGGCTACCAGTGGCAGAGTTCCGCTGACGGCGCGACCTGGACTGATGTCGCCGGTGGAGTGGGTACGACGTTCACGCTGAGCCAGGCCCAAGTCGGTCAGCGGGTTCGTGTCGTTGCCGGCTATACCGACGGCCGTGGCACGCCCGAGAGCGTGGCGAGCCCAGCCACCGTGGCTGTTGCCAACGTCAACGATGCGCCTACGGGTGGCGTCACTGTTTCAGGTGCTGCGGCCCAGAACGAGACCCTGTTCGTCGTCAATACCCTAGCCGACGTAGACGGCCTTGGTGTCGTCGCCTACCGATGGCAGGCCAGCGCTGATGGTGCGACCTGGACCGATGTGGCCGGTGGAGTGGGTGCGACGTTCACGCTGAGCCAGGCCCAAGTCGGTCAGCAGGTTCGCGTCGTCGCCGGTTATACCGACGGCCATGGCACGGCCGAGAGCGTTGCCAGCTCAGCCACCGTGGCGGTAGCCAACGTTAACGATATGCCGACAGGGAGCGTCACGATTTCAGGTACTGCGGCCCAAAACGAAACCTTGTTGGCCGCCAACATCCTGGCCGACGAAGACGGCATGGGCGCGGTGTGCTACCAGTGGCAGAGTTCCGCTGACGGCGCCACCTGGACAGATATGGCCGGTGCTGTTGGATCGACAATTGCGCTAAGCCAGGCCCAGGTCGGTCAAAGGATTCGCGTGGTCGCCGGTTATACCGACGGCCACGGCACCACCGAGAGCATTGCCAGCATGGCAACAGCGGAGGTTGCCAACGTCAACGACGCGCCCGTGGCGAACGCCCCCATCGGCAACGCAATGGCCAGGGAAGCCGACGGATTCAACTTCGTGGTGCCGACGGATGCGTTTGCCGACATTGACCCCGCCGACGCGCTGGCCCTGTCGGTCTCACGGGCCGACGGAAGCGCCTTGCCGGGCTGGCTGGTCTTCGATGCGGCGATACGCACGCTCTCCGGCACGCCGGGCCTCTCCGACGCCGGCAGCCTCGACCTGCTGGTCACGGCGACCGACCTTGCCGGTGCCAGCGCGGTTCAGGCCTTCAGCATCGCTGTCTCCAACACCAACCAGTCACCGACCGGGGGTATCACCCTGTCCGGAGACGTCAAGGTCGGCGCTCTGCTCTCCGTGGCCCATGATCTGAAGGATCCGGATGGACTCGGCGAAATCAGCTACCAGTGGCAGAGTTCCGGCGGCGGAAACGACTGGGCCGACATCGCTGGTGCGACGGCCAGCCAGTTCGAGCCGGGTACAGCGCAGGTCGGACTTACCCTGCGCGTCGTCGCCACCTACACGGATGGCTGGGGAACACCGGAATCTGTCGCCAGTGCGGCGTCAGTTCCCGTCGTTTCGGCCAACCTCGACCTTGTCGGCACCGGCGGCAACGACAGCCTTATCGGGGCAGAAGGCAACGATTCGCTTAACGGGGGGCTTGGCGCCGATTGGCTCTCTGGTGGAGCGGGCAACGATACCTTCCAGCTTTCCGCCGATGGTGCCTGGGTGTCCGGCTATGTCTGCCGCAACGACGGCAGCCCGGGCCATGCCGGTAGCGGCAAGACGGTATCGATCACGGGCCTGGTCAAGAACTTCGACGCCATGGATGGTGGGCCGGGCGCCGACCTGCTGTTGGGCACGGCAGGCAACGACGTCATCGTTCTTGATGACGCCTACAGCCCCAGCCCCAACGGCCTGGCACCGCGCTTCGCCTCGATCGAGCGTATCGATGCCGGTGACGGCAACGACGTCGTCGATCTCACTAGCAGCCGCTGGGGATACGGCGACGTGGCCGTGGAGGGCGGCAGCGGTGACGATGTGATCTGGACATCCGGCGGCAACGACGTGCTTGCCGGAGGTGTCGGCAACGACGTCCTGGACGGCGGTTGGGGCGTCGACACGATGCTCGGCGGGGTAGGGAACGACAGCTATTTCGTCGATAACGTCGGCGACATCGTGATCGAAAACCCGAGTGAGGGCACGGATACGGTCCAAAGCGCGATCAGCTACACCCTGGGTACGGATGTGGAGAACCTTGCGCTGCTGGGCACCACTGCGATCGACGGCACCGGCAACGACCTGGCCAATGCGCTGACCGGCAATGCAGCAACCAACGTGCTCAAGGGCGGCGCCGGCAACGACACGCTCAACGGCGGCGCGGGAGCCGATTCGCTGATCGGCGGCCTCGGCAATGACATCTATGTGGTCGATTCCATCGGCGATACCGTGATCGAGCTGGCGGGTGAGGGTAGCGATACGGTCCAGACCTATATCGACCTGACACTGGGCACGAATCTCGAGAACCTGACCCTGGTGGGCACGGTGGCCGTGAGCGGCACCGGCAACGACGCCAATAACGTCCTGACCGGCAATGCCCTTGCCAACATCCTGCAGGGCGGACTAGGTAACGACAGCCTGAACGGCGGCGCGGGAGCCGACACATTGGTCGGTGGCCTGGGCGACGACAGCTACACGGCGGATAACGCCGCCGATGCGGTCGTCGAACTGGCCGGGCAGGGTACCGACACGGTCAATAGTTCAGTGAGCTACGTGCTGGCAGCCAATGTCGAAAAGCTCACACTGACCGGATCCGCCGCGATCGACGGTACCGGGAACGAGCTCGACAACCTGCTCACGGGCAATGCCGCGGCCAACACGCTCTACGGCGCGGCGGGGAACGACAGCCTCAACGGCGGTGCCGGCGCCGATACCCTCGCGGGAGGCATCGGCAACGACACCTACACGGTCGATAGCGCGGCCGATGTCGTGATCGAACTGGCCGGTGAGGGCACAGACCTCGTCAATAGTTCCGTTATCTATGCACTGGCCGACAACGTCGAAAATCTTACCTTGACGGGTAGCGCGGCGATTGGCGGTACCGGCAACGATCTCGACAACGTGCTGACCGGCAACTCGGCAATCAATGCGCTGAGCGGAGGGGCGGGCAACGACTGGCTGGACGGCAAGGGTGGCGCCGATGTCCTGGCCGGAGGAACGGGCAACGACACCTACGTCGTGGATAACGTTGGCGATTCCGTCGTCGAGCTGGAGAACGAAGGTAGCGATACGGTCCAGGCCGCGGTCAGCCATACGTTGGCGACCCATGTCGAAAACCTCATCCTGACGGGAAGCTCGGGCCTCACCGGGACCGGCAACGCGCTCGACAATGTACTGACCGGAAACACCGGCAACAACACGCTGACCGGCAACGAAGGAAACGATACCCTGGATGGGAAAGCCGGCAACGATGTACTGGTCGGCGGAACCGGAAGCGACATCTACGTGCTGGGCCGTGGCTATGGCGCAGATACCGTTAGGGAAAGCGATACAACGGTGGGCAATGGCGACGTTGCCCAGTTCCTGGCCGGGATTGCGACTGACCAGATCTGGCTACGCCATACCGGCTACAACCTCGAGGTGAGCGTTATCGGATCCGGTGACAAGTTCGTCATCGAGAACTGGTACAAGGGATCGGCCTACCATGTCGAGCAGTTCCAGACTGCCGATGGAAAGACGCTGCTCGACAGCCGGGTTGAGAATTTGGTCCAGGCCATGGCGGCCTTCGCGCCGCCTGCGGCCGGCCAGACCACTTTGCCTCAGAACTACCAAGATGTGCTCAACCCCGTCATCGCGGCGAACTGGCAGTAGAAGCGTTGGTTAGCGCCAGGCGAAAGCCCCTGATGAGGCGACGCAACGGCCTGCCGCCCTGTTGTTCGGGTTAGTTGAGAACGGCTTCTTCGCGGAGAATTGGGCAGCTTGCTTAGTGGTTGGTCGTCAGGTCGCTGGCGGCGGATCGACGCCTGATCAATACTTGCGCTCGAAGGGAATGCAAATTGAGCAAGGAGATCTACACAGGGCGCAAGGCCAACGGCTTAGTGGACACGGTGGCCGGCAGGGTCTGGGCGTGGGCGATGCGCCACAAGGTGCTGTCCGGCATCGGCGTGCTGCTCGTAGTCATCCTGATCCACGACCTCACCGCGATGAGCGGCCGGCCGCAAGACAACCCGCAGCCGATGCAGCGGCGGCTGGTGCAGGGCAGCTTCCCCTACGACCTGGGCTGGGACCTGCGTATCGAGGTCTCGTACTACACCCGCGACCCGGCGTGCAAGCGCACTGCGCGCGCCTTCGGTGTCTTCAAGCAGGCCGAGGTGACGCGCGAAGCGTGGCGCACCCTTCCGGTGGTGCGCGACGGCGGCAACCGCTACCACTTCGAGTTCTTCGACGATGCGATCCTGCCCGGTGAGTGCGATTGGCACGTGCAATTCGTCCATTACGCCATCATGAAAGACGGAAAGAAAGTCCAGGGTGGGGCAATTTTGGGTTTCCCGGGACGGTTCAATGTGATTCGCCACAAATGCAATAGCGTGTCGCTAGGGACGTTGTCAGGTGTTGCTTGTGCGAGCGGGACTGAGCGCCGCAACGACCCCGCAAAAACCGACTATCAAATCGACTATATCTGGGAGGAACCGAAGCAAGGCCGCCAATAGGTAGTTGGAAGTTTATCGGTCAAGATATAATTAGACATAATGCCAATTATAGGTAGTAACGAATAGCCCACACGGCCCCAAGTCACCGCGCGGCCTCGATATCCTTGAGGTAATCGGCGACCTCGGTATGCCCGAGCCTCAGTGCGATTCCCCGGGCAGTCACGCCATCGTAATCAGTCAGTCCCCAATCTGCATCGGCCTCGACCAGAAGCCGGACCAGATCAAGGTTGGCCAGGCGCGCGGCCAGCATGAGGGCTGTCATTCCATTGGGCGCGCGAGCATCGACATCCGCCCCTTGCTCGATAAGCATGGCGGAGACTTCCCTGCTTCCGCCAAAGACCGAGTAATGAAGTGCGGTCCAGCCCTCATGCTCGACCTCTGCGCCGGCCTCGATCAGGCGCTTTGCGACGCCCAGGTGCCCCTTCAATGCCGCAACCATCAATGCCGTATCGCCGAATTGGTTACGACGATTCACTCCGGCGCGCTGGGCAAGCAGCGTTTCAACCAGGGGCAGATTGCCCGTTCGCGAGGCGATCATGAGCAGCGTCGTTCCCGTCGGGTCGGCCGTATTCGGATCCATCCCGCGCTGGATTAGGTTGGCGACGACCGAGCTGTCACCGCGGCCGGCAGCGGCGAGGATGTCTTCGTAGGCACCACCCTGGGCGGTACCGATCGAAGAAATTAAGCCAAATAACAACAGAATCTTACGAAGCATTGTTAATGTGAAATATTCTGAAGAAGTTGGCCGTGGTCGCTTCGGCAAGGGCGTCGAATTCCATGCCTCGCAGTCGCGCAATCTCCTCGGCCACATGACGAACAAGTGCCGGGTGGTTCAGCTTGCCTCGATGGGGTACCGGCGCCAGGTACGGGGCATCCGTTTCGACGAGCAGGCGGTCGAGCGGAACATACCTTGCAACCTCCTTGATCTGGAGTGCGTTCTTGAAGGTTACGATGCCAGAGATCGATATGTGAAATCCCAGATCCAGTGCGGCCTGGGCAATTTCCCTGGTTTCGGTAAAGCAGTGGAAGATGCCCCCGACTTCGCGGGCGCCTTCTTCGCGCAGCAGGCGCAGGGTGTCATCCCCGGCCTCTCTTGTGTGGATAATCAACGGCTTGCTGGCTTTTCTCGCGGCGCGGATATGCACCCGAAACCGCTCCCGCTGCCATTCGAGGTCGCCTTTGAGCCGGTAGTAGTCCAGCCCGGTTTCGCCGATGGCAAGTACCTTGGGATCCCCTGCCAGCGCAACCAGGGTCTCGACATCCGGTTCGGCGCCCTCCTCTTCTGTGTCGGGATGAACCCCTGCCGCCGCATACAGGTTGGCGAAGCTGCGCGTCAGCGCGAGGACGGACGGAAATCGCTCCAGAGTCACTCCCGCAATCAGCGCCCAGCCAACTCCAGCCGCCTTCATTGCATCGACTAACTCGGACTCCCGGCCCTTGAAGTCGGGGAAGTCCAGGTGACAATGTGAATCGACCAGCAGGGCGCTCATGGTCCGGGGCGGGCAGCACGCAGGAACTGCGCGGCGAGGTTCTCCAGGAAAAGCAATGGATTCAACGGGTGCCTCGCACTGCGCCGCAGGTCGGCAATCTCCCGCCAAGCCGATCCCAGGGCGACGGGGTCCAGGCGTTCGATTCCCTTTGGCCGCGCCCAGCCTCCATGGAAGCGGACGTTTCCGCCAGCGTGCTCCAGCGCCAAATCATGGAGCCAGCGCTGTACCCCGTCCACCAGTTGTTCCATGCGAAAACCGCCATCCCCTTTGAGCAAGCCATCCCAACGTGCCGCCAGCTGCATCGGATCAGCGGGAGGGTTCAGCAGGGAGTCGATAAGGCCATCTATCTGGGGCAATTGCTTCTGCTCGTTCCACTCGGCGACCCGCAGCGGCGCTCCGCCGGCCAGATCAAGGAACTTGCCTGCCTTGCGATCAAGGCCCTGCTCGCCCAGCCAGGCGATGGCGGCTTCCCTTTCCGGTCGCCCGAAAGGGACCAAGCGGCAACGACTACGGATGGTCGGGAGAAGCGTCTTCGTTCGCGATGAAAGCAATATGAAATATACAGTTGAAGGAGGTTCTTCGAGTATTTTAAGAACTGCATTCGCCGCCGCCGAATTCATGGCCTCGGCCTCGGAAATGAGAACAACGCGGTTTCCGGCACGATGACTGCCAACGAAAACGAAGTTCTCCAGCTCGCGAATCTGGTCGATCTTGATGGACCGGTTGGCACGCTTCCTGACGTTGTCGGCTACTTTCTCTGCGCCGTCCTCTTCATCGCCTTCTGCTTCGACCAACCGGAAATCGGGGTGGTTTTCCGCGGCCAGCCAGCGGCAGGCCTGACAGGTGCCACAGGCCTGGTGCGAAGAAAGGGGCATCTCGCAGAGCAGAAGTGCGGCCAGCCGCTCGGCGAACGCCCGCTTGCCGACGCCGGGCGGGCCCGCGAGAAGCATTGCATGAGGCAGGCGCTCGAGCCCTTGCCCGAGTAGGCTTCGCCACTGATCCAAGGAAGATAAATCTTTCTCTATCATAACGATGCAACGATTACTTCAAGTTCTTTCTTTATCTCTTCCGGCGAGCGCGTGGCGTCTACAACGCGGACTCGGCCTGGATTTTCCGAGGCGATGCGCAGGTAGGCGGCCCGCACCCGCTCGAAAAAGGCGGCCTGTTCCTGCTCGAACCGGTCCGGATTGGGTGTCGCGGCGTGCAAGCGCTTTTGCGCAATTTCCACCGGCACATCGAAAATCAGGGTCAGGTCGGGTTGCAGGTCACCCAGCACCCACGCCGACAGCGCGCCGAGTTTTTCCCAGGCGAGGCCCCTGCCCCCGCCCTGGTAGGCAAACGAAGCGTCGACGAATCGATCACAGACAACCCAATCGCCGCGTTCCAGGGCCGGTTCGATGACCGCGGCGACGTGTTCGCGCCGCGCAGCGAACATCAGCAGGGCTTCCGTCTCGAGGTGCATTGGCTCGGACAAGAGCAGGGCGCGCAGCTTTTCCCCAAGCGGCGTGCCGCCCGGTTCGCGCGTTGCCACGACAGTCCGTCCGCGCTGGCGAAGGGTATCGACCAGCCACGTGTGCTGGGTGCTTTTTCCTGCGCCATCAATGCCTTCCATGCTGATGAAGCGTCCGCGCATTCCCCTACCGTCCCTTCTGATAGCGCGCCACTGCGCTGTTGTGATCTGCCAGGTTTGCCGAGAACTGGCTCGAGCCGTCGCCACGTGCAACGAAATACAACCGGTCGCTCGCCGGAGGACGCGCCGCCGCCTTGATCGACGCCAAACCTGGCAGGGCGATCGGCGTCGGTGGCAATCCCGGGCGCGTATAGGTGTTCCAGGGAGTATCGCGCAACAGGTCCGCCTTGCGCAGGTTGCCGTCGAAGCGCTCGCCGAGCCCGTAGATTACCGTCGGGTCGGTTTGCAGCAGCATGCCACGGCGCAGGCGGTTGGCAAAGACGGCTGCGACCAGCGGGCGGTCGGCTGCAAGCCCCGTTTCCTTTTCGACGATGGACGCTAGGATCAGCAACTCGTAGGGCGTGCGCAGCGGGCTGGTGGGATCGCGCCCCTCCCATGCCGCAGCAAGCCGTGCGCGCATGGCCTTGTGGGCGCGGCGCAGGACATCGAGGTCGCTGCTGCCCTTGTCGAAGAGGTACGTATCGGGAAAGAACAGGCCTTCGGCGCGGGTTTCGCGGGCACCCAGCCGGGACAGGACTTCGGCTTCCCCGAGGCCTGCCGTGTCATGCCTCAGGTCCGGGTGTTCGTCCAGCATCGCGCGAAACTGGCGGAAGGTCTTGCCTTCGACAAGCACCAATTCGCCCTGCGTGACATCCCCGCGCGTCAGCTTGTCGAGAAGTTCCAGGGCGGTCAGCCGTGCGCCGACTTCATAGCTGCCCGACTTGATCTTCGACGCGCGACCGAGCAATCGCCCCAGAAGCTCCATTTGCCACGGCGGCAGGTCGATTCCCGATGCCTGGATTGCCTGGGCGGCCGAACGCAAACTGGCGCCCGGCGGTATGGAAAACGCCGTCTGGCTTTCGGACGTCGCCAGAGGGCGGCTGGCCAGCCAAACGACTCCCGCGATGGCGAACAGAAAACCGAGGACCAGGCCCAGCAGGACCCGCTTGAACGCACGCATCGAGGCTTGAATAAGGAGGCGGCGGACGCCATCTGCTCCGCCACGCGGATGATAGCATTCCGCCTCCCTCGATACGGACGCCGCCAATGAATCCCGACTGGAATTCCTTCATTTCTGCAAGGGGCGTTGCCCCCGATGGGCAGAGCTTCGGCGATCTCGCCGGCGAGCTGGCTGCGGCGCGCGACGGCGCGATCATCACGCCGCTTTCCGACCAAGGCCTGATCCGGGCGAGCGGGCCGGAGGCTGCCGAGTTCCTGCACAACCTGCTGACTAACGACATCAAGGGCCTGGCACCCGACTCCAGCCGGCTGGCCGGCTTCTGCACGGCCAAGGGACGGCTGCTTGCCCTCTTTCTGGTCTGGCGCGAGGGTGACGACTACCTGCTGATGATGCCGCGCGACATCCTGCCGGGCGTCCTCAAGAAGTTGTCGATGTATGTGCTGCGGAGCAAGGTCAAGCTCACCGACGCCACGGGAGATTTCGCGCTCGCCGGCGTATCGTGCCGCGGTACGGCGCCGCTACCGGCCGCGCTTGGCGGTGCGGCCGGCGGACTGCCCCGCCTGGGCGTCGCAGCGATGGCGAATGGTCGTTCTGTGCGCCTGGATGACACCCGATGGCTGGCGATTTGGCCGATGCCGTCCGCCGCCGCAAACTGGGAAAACCTCGCCGCGAATTGCCGGCCCGTCGGGCTGGCGGCATGGCAGTGGCTGGAAATAGATGCCGGGCAGCCACGCGTGGTGGCTGCAACCCAGGAGGCCTTCGTCCCGCAGATGCTCAACCTTGAGCTTGCCGCGATCGGTGCCGTCAGCTTCACCAAGGGCTGCTACCCGGGCCAGGAAATCGTCGCGCGCACCCACTATCTGGGCAAGGTGAAGCGGCGTACCTTCCGTGCGCGTTCGCCGTCCGCGGTTTCCCCCGGGACGCAGGTGTATTCACCTGAGACCGGCGATCAGCATTGCGGCACCGTGGTTAGCGCGGCACCGTCGCCGGCCGGCGGATTCGAGTGCCTCGTCTGTGCCCAGATCGGCGCCGTGGAGGCTGGCGGCGTGCGCGTCGGCGCGACAGACGGTGCACTGCTGGAGTTCCTGTCCCTGCCCTACCTGGTCGACTAGGCCGTGTGCCTCATCCTCGCGGCGTGGGGAATCCATCCGGGCCATCCGCTCGTGGTCGCCGCCAATCGGGACGAGTTCTTTGCGCGCCCGACCGCCGTCGCAGGCTTCTGGGCCGATGCGCCGTTCCTCTGTGCCGGCCGCGACCTCGAAGCCGGCGGTACCTGGATGGGCGTTACCCGGACGGGACGCTTCGCGGCGCTGACGAATTATCGTGACCCTGCGCAAATGCGACCCGCTGCGCCGTCTCGCGGACGCCTCGTCGCCGATTTTCTCGCCGGATCCGAAGCGCCCGCATCCTATCTCGCCCGCACCGCCGAATACGGTCGCAGCTGCAATGGCTACAACCTGCTGGTCGGTGACGGCAGGGAGTTATGGTGGTCGTCGAACATGGGCGGCGCTGCCCGACGCCTGGAGCCCGGGGTATACGGGCTCTCGAATCACCTGCTCGATACCCCCTGGCCCAAGGTCGGGGCGGGCAAGACGGCCCTGGCGCAAAGCCTCGCCCTGCTTCCGGACGAACGTCCGCTGTTCAACCTGCTGCGCGACGATGGCATCCATCCCGATGACGCGCTCCCGAGCACGGGAGTACCGCTCGAATGGGAAAGGCTGCTCTCGTCAGCCTTCGTACGCTCCCCGGACTACGGCACCCGGAGCTCGACCGTTCTGCGCGTAGGCCTGGACGGCTGGGTGACGTTCGACGAGCAGACCTGGCTGCCGGGCGCCGTGGCCGGCGGCCGCGTGCGCCATCGATTCAGGACGCGCGCCGCATGAGGCGGTGCGGGATGCCCGCCTCGATGAATTCCGGACCTTCCGCGACAAAGCCGAACCGTTCGTAGAAACCGGCGGCCGGGACCTGGGCGTTGAGTTCGAGCGACGACAGCCCCGTCGCCGCGCCCTCCTCGATCAGGCGCTCCACGAGTGCGGCGCCAACACCCTTCCCGCGCCAGTCGGCACGAACCGCAATGCGACCGAGATGGCCGTCCGGAAGCAGGCGGCCGGTACCGATCGCCGCACCTGCGGCATCCCGCGCCAGGACATGGCGGCAGCCCGGATCCCGCCCATCGATCTCGAGCGTAGCCGGCACGCCCTGCTCGCGCACGAACACCGCGTCGCGTACCGCGGTAGCGTCGCGCTCCAGCAACGCCCAGCCTCCGGACTCGAGGCCGAACTCGACGATGTCGACCACCGTGTAGGGCGGCACGCGATCGAACAGTTCGATGACGTCCCGATTGCCCAGGCGGATGCAGCCATGCGAACGCGGCACGCCGAGCGGCTCGCTGTCCGGAGTTCCGTGCAGGTAGATGTAGCGCCGCATGCTGTCGACGCTGCGGAGCCGGTTGCGCCCCGGCTCCTTGCCGGAAAGCCAAAGTATCCGCGAGAGGATCCAGTCGCGACCGGGAAACTGCGCGTGCAGTTCCGTACTCCAAAGCTCGCCCGTTTCGCGCCGGCCGATGAATACCGAATTCGGCGGCGCATCGCTTCCGATCTTGGCCCGCACGATATGACGGCCTCGCGGCGTGCAGTGGCTGCCGGACTGTTCGCCGCCGCCACGCGACGAGGTTGAGACGGCATAGCGGCCCACCAGACTGCCGCGCGCATCGTGCAGCTCCAGGGTCTGGTCGGGCAAGCTGATCCGTATCCGCATCGGAGGTCAGGCCACCAGCGTACGTCCGCGGCGGGCCGCGAAGAACCCGGAAAGCAGCGTGCTGCACTCCTCGCCGCATACGCCGCCGACGACCTCGGTGTGGTGATTCAGGCGCGCCTCGCCGAAGAGATCGACCACGCTGCCGGCGGCGCCCGTCTTGGGGTCGCGGGCACCGAAGACGACGCGACTCACGCGCGCATGCATGATTGCGCCGGCGCACATCGCGCACGGCTCGAGCGTGACGTACAGCGTGCAGCCGGGAAGGCGGTAATTGGCCAGTCGTGCCGCCGCATCACGCAACGCCACGATCTCGGCATGCGCCGTCGGATCGCTGCCACCGATCGGACGATTGAAACCGCGCCCGACGACTTCGCCATCGAACACGACGACGGCCCCCACGGGAACCTCGCCCGCAGCCCCGGCTTCGCGCGCCAGGGCCAGCGCCTGCCCCATGAACATTGCGTCATCCATGGGGCGATTATGGCATCAGGCGTTCTTCGTGACGGCGCCTCCGGACTCGGTCAATTGCGCCTGCGCGGCAGCCAGGCGTGCGATCGGCACGCGCGGGCCCGAGCACGAGACGTAGGTGAGTCCGATCCTGTGGCAGAAGGCAATGGACGCAGGATGGCCGCCGTGCTCGCCGCAAATTCCGATCTTCAGGTCCGGGTTGGTCTTGCGACCTTCGGCGACGGCGAGTTTCATCAGTTCGCCGACGCCCTTCTGGTCAAGCACCTCGAACGGGTTGTCGATCAGGATGCCCGCCTCGACATAACCGGGGAGGAACTTGTTCTCGGCATCCTCGCGGGAGAAGGAGAAGGTGGCCTGCGTCAGGTCGTTGGTACCGAAGCTGAAGAACTCCGCATCCTGCGCCATGCGGCCGGCGCGCAGGCAGGCACGCACGACTTCGAGCATGCTGCCGAACTTGTAGCCGACATTGATGCCGTGCGTCAGTTCCACCACCTTGTGGATGCGCTTGACGTAGCTGTGAATGCGCACCAGCTCCTCGACCGTCGCCACCTGCGGCACCATGATCTCCGGGTAGACCTCGATGCCCTCCTTGGCGCACAGTGCCGCCGCCTCAAGGATGGCCTGGATCTGCATGGAGTAGAGCTCGGGGTAGGTGATGCCGAGCCGGACGCCGCGATGGCCGAGCATCGGATTCACTTCGGAGAGCGCGCGCACTTTCTTGAGCGTCTTCTCCTTCTTGAGAATGACATCTTCTTCGAGGTGGCTGTCCTTGAAGTCTTCCATGCTGCGACCGAGCTTGGTGAGGCCGTCGGCGTACTGCATGTAGAGCTTCGGGCTGAGCAGCTTGAGCGTTTCGGGCAGCTCCTCCAGCGCCTTGAGGGAATCGCGCAGGTGGTGCAGGTGGGCGATTTCCAGTTCCAGCTGGGCTGCGGTCGGCAGGAATTCGTGCAGCGGCGGATCCATCAGGCGCACGGTGACCGGCAGGCCGCGCATGGCCTTGAAGATGCCCTTGAAGTCGGCGCGCTGGATCGGCAGCAGGCGGTCGATCGCGGCCTGACGTTCCTCGATGGTTTCCGCAAGGATCATCTCCTGCACGATGGGCAGGCGATCCGTTGCGTTGAACATGCGCTCGGTGCGGCACAGGCCGATGCCCATGGCACCGAACTCGCGCGCGCGCGATGCGTCTTCCGGGGTGTCGGCGTTGGCCATCACCTTCAGTCGCGCGACCTGGTCGGACCACTTGAGCAGCGTCTGCATGTCTTCGCTGAATTCGGCCTGGACGGTCGGCACTTCGCCGGCATACACATGGCCGTTGCTGCCGTTGATGGTTACGACATCGCCCTCGTGCAGCGTGGTATCGCCGATCGTCGCGCTGCGCTTGACGTCGTCGATATGGATGGCCTCGCAGCCGGACACGCAGGGCTTGCCCATGCCGCGGGCGACCACCGCCGCATGCGAGGTCTTGCCGCCGCGGCTGGTGAGGATGCCCTGCGCCTGGAAGAAGCCGTGGATGTCCTCCGGCTTGGTCTCCTCGCGCACGAGGATGATCTTTTCGCCGTTGCGGCCGCGCGCTTCGGCCGTATCCGCGTCGAAGACGATCTTGCCGGACGCGGCGCCGGGGGACGCCGGCAGGCCGATGGCCAGCGGCTTGCCCTTGAAGCTGGGTGACAACTGCGGCACCAGCAACTGCTCGAGCATGGCCGGATCGATGCGCAGCAGCGCCTTTTCCTTGCTGATCAGGTTCTGCTTGAACATCTCGACCGAGGTACGCACCATGGCGGCCGCGTTCATCTTGCCATTGCGCGTCTGCAGGCAGTAGAGCTTGCCACGCTCGATGGTGAACTCGAAGTCCTGGACTTCCTTGTAATGCGTTTCGAGGCGGTTGTGCAGTTCCAGCAGCTGCCGGTAGATTTCCGGCATGTCGTTTTCCATCTCGGCGATCGGCTTCGGCGTGCGAATGCCGGCGACGACGTCCTCGCCCTGGGCGTTGACCAGGTATTCGCCGTAGATCAGGTTTTCCCCGGTACCCGGGTTGCGCGTAAAGCCGACACCGGTTCCCGAGTCGTTACCCATGTTGCCGAACACCATGGTGCAGACGTTGACCGCAGTACCGTTGGCCATCTCCTTGGTGATCTTGAACTGGCGGCGGTAGTCGATGGCACGCTTGCCGTTCCAGGAGCGGAATACCGCCCCGATGGCGATTTCTAGCTGCTTGTAGGGATCCTCGGGGAACGGGCTGCCCGTGTTGGCCTCGACGATCTTGGCGAATTGGTCGCCCAGTTCCGCGAGGTGCTCAGCCTTGAGGTCGATGTCCTGCGAGGCACCGACCTTGCGCTTCATCGCTGCCATCGCGTCGTCGAAATGCTTGTCTTCGATACCGAGCGCGATCTTGCCGAAGAGTTGGATGAACCGGCGCCAGGCGTCATAGGCGAAGCGCGGGTTGTCGGTGAGCTTGATCATGCCCTGCAGCGTCGTCTTGTTGAGGCCGAGGTTGAGGATGGTGTCCATCATTCCCGGCATCGACATCGAGGAACCCGAACGCACGGAGATCAGCAGCGGATTTGCTGCGCCGCCAAATTGCTTGCCGGTCTTCTTTTCGAGGTCCTTCATGTACTTGAGCACCTCGTCCCAGCAGCCGTCGGGTAGCTTGTCGTGCTCGAGGTAGCCAAGGCAGGCTTCGGTGCTGATGGTAAAGCCCGGGGGCACGTTGAGGCCGATCTGTGTCATTTCGCACAGGTTGGCCCCCTTGCCGCCAAGTAGCATCTTGTTCTTGCCGTCCCCTTCCTCGAATGCGTACACCCATTTCCGAGCCATTGCGACCTCTCCTTTAATCGGGAAAACCGGATTTTGCGCTATGCACAATTTTGAGATATTGCCATGCTACGTTGCCAAGAGGGGTATTTTAGGCAATGAAAACCGCTTTGCCGGCAATAAGCGGAATCCATGACCGAGTGAAGGCGCCTCCACGCACCCAACGCCTCGACTGAACAGTAGAATGAACTCATAATCAACGGGCTACGTTGATCGTACGCCACCCAACCCACAGTCTCCTGCACACCCGATAGCCATGGACATCGTCCTTGAAAAGCGCATCCGCGAATGGTCCCTTCTGGGTCTCGTGTTGACCATGGTCGTGGTTGCCAATCTGCCACGGCACGTGCTTCAAGACTACGGCATTCGGGTCGAGCTTCTCATGGCCGTACTGGGCGTGCTGATCGTGCTGGCCCTGTTTCTTTATGTGCGATTCTTCTTCTTCATCGTCTGGATCCTGCTTGCCGCAGGCGCCAACCTTCCTGAACAATGGGCCGAAACACTCGGCCTGAGCCGGGAGGCGTTGCTTGGCACCTTGATCCTGATGGTTGCGATGTCCCTGCTCAACTACAGTGCAAAGCTGCTCCCCTCGGGCCTCGAGCCCAAGCCACGCAAGCAGAACCGGGAAGCGCTCGACGTCCTGATCGACGCCATCGACAGGCACAATTTGTCCTATGTACGTACGCTGTTGACCATGGATTTCGACATCGATGCGGCAAACGATGAAGGCATTACGCCGTTGATCAAGGCAGCGCAGAAGGGCGAGTTCAAGGTTGTCCAGATGCTGATAAAGCGCGGCGCGTCTCCCCTGATCGAGGGGCCGTCGGGCCGCGCCTCGCAGGTGGCCCTGCAGAACAATTTCCCGGCGGTAAACGAATTCCTGCGCAAGGTGGAGGAAGTTCAGGCCGCGGATGCCGCGCGCAAGGCGGAGATCGCGGCCAAAAAGGCAGCGGCGACCAGCTCACCGAAATCGTCACGCGCGACTGCCTCATCGGTGTTGCGCTGCCCAAGCCCGGCATGACGTCGAACATCAAGTTCCCGGTGCATAAGGCGGCCAAGCCCGCATCTCATTAGGCTCCCGACGAACTGGAGAGATGGAGAGAAACATGGCTGAGCTGAATACCGCGGCACCGGTCGAGGACCTGGTCGCCGAAGCGGCAAACTGGACTCCAGTGCCGCTTCTCGAGGACCTCAAGGAAAACGGACGTGCCTGGGAGGAACTGGCGGCCGAATACGGCGTGACCAATCCGGATCCGCCGTGGAAAACCAGCCTCGACGGGATGTGTGAGGTGCTCGCAGCCGGAAGCTGTTCGTCCATGGCGGCAGTGGAAAAGGCATGGCTGGCAGGGGACACCGAGCGCGCAACTCTCGACGGCACGCCCCCGCTGCCGCTTCTTGAACGCAGGTGGGAGGAGGATGCCCTGTCCGAAACGCTGTATCAGGACGTCCCCTATCCCGAGCGGCAGTTGCTGGCCCTGGTGCACTCGCTCATCAAGCGCGGTTTGGTCAACCGACGAAGCTGACGGATCAGATCGCCGCGTGGTACATGCGGCGATGGAACAAGCCGCTGGTCTCGAGCCGATCCAGGGTCTTGGCGACAGCCAGGACGGAAAGATCCAGCAGCGGCTCGATCACGATAACGCTGAGATAAGCCGCACCGAAGGTGGCCACCTGCGCGAGGTTTTCAGCGCCGAACCCGCTCCCATAGAAGGCCCAGAACGCAACCCACGCGACGACGCCGGCCTGGAACGAGGTCGACAGTGCCAGCGCCTGCTTGTAGCCGACATCCTTGTAGGCCGTATTGGCGGGGATGACGCGCCGCGCGATCGAGTTAACAACAAAGAGGGGAACCAGCAGGCTGGTCACGTTCATGCCGTACTGCGGCAGGTCGGCCGGGGCAAACAGCATGCCTTGCAGGAGGAGCCCGGTCGCCAGACCGAAGGCGGCCGGTGCAGCGCCGAACATGAGGAACAGGGTCGAGCCGAGGATGAAATGGACCTCGGAAACACCCACCGGATAGTGCGGAAGGACCTCGAAGAAGCAAAGGACGAGCGCGGTCGCGATGAGCGTACGCAAGATCACCGGCCCGAGGCCCTCGGACTTGGCAACGTCGCGTGCCAGCTTGGCAGCGTAGCCGACGGCGCCCGTGGCGGTTACGAATCCGAGCGCCAGCTTGGCGCCGACAACAACTCCTGGCTCGATATGCATGTTTCCTTCCTCCTGACCGGGCTGCGCAAACCGCTTCCCCGGGGGTTGATTGGGGTGTCCGGCCAAGTGCCGGGACAGAATGTCCGCAGGGACCTTAGTCGCTGCGGGTCCGTAACCCGGCTTCAGTCGGAGCTTGAATTACACAAACAAACAAGGGGTTATATGAGCCGCTCGCACTACTTGCGGCCGCAACTAGCCCTTGACGCCTAAATTGTGTTGGATTGAAATAGCCATGTCCAAGACTATTTTCCGATCCTCATCATAGGAAATTGCTATGCAAGGTCCGGACAGGCCGGGGAGAATCCGGCCCAGAGGTCCCGCGCAGGGACCGTCATCGGGCGCGCGCGGCGCCCCTTACTCCCACTCGATCGTACCGGGCGGTTTGCCCGTTACGTCATAGACGACGCGGCTGATGCCGCGAATCTCGTTCACGATGCGATTCGAAACCCGCGCCAGAAGCTCGTGGGGCAACTCGGCCCATTTGGCCGTCATGAAATCCGATGTCTGCACGGCCCGAAGGGCGACGACGTAGTCGTACGTGCGCCCGTCGCCCATCACACCGACGCTCTTGACCGGAAGAAAGACGGCAAAGGCCTGGCTAACCTTGTCATACCAGTCCGCTGCCCTCAACTCGTCGATGAATATCGCGTCGGCGCGACGCAGCAATTCGGCGAACTCGTGCTTGACCTCGCCAAGGATGCGCACGCCGAGCCCGGGGCCGGGGAAAGGATGGCGATAAACCATTTCGTGAGGAAGGCCGAGGGCAACGCCCAGTTCCCGTACTTCGTCCTTGAACAACTCGCGCAGCGGCTCCAGGAGCTTGAGGTGCAGGGTTTCGGGCAGGCCGCCGACGTTGTGGTGGCTCTTGATGGTGTGGGCCTTCTTCGTCTTGCCACCGGCCGACTCGATCACGTCGGGGTAGATCGTGCCCTGCGCCAGCCATTTCGCCCGCGGCAGCTTCTGTGCCTCGGCCTGGAACACCTCGACAAACTCGCGGCCGATGATCTTGCGCTTTTGTTCCGGATCCGCAACACCCTTTAGGTGCCCCATGAACTGCGTCGTCGCGTCCACATGGATGACCTTGACGCCGAGGTTGCGGGCAAAGGTCTGCATTACCTGCTCTCCCTCGTGCAGGCGCAGCAGCCCGTTGTCCACGAAAACGCAGGTGAGCTGGTCCCCGATGGCCTTATGCAGCAGCGCCGCCACGACGGAAGAATCGACGCCGCCGGAGAGGCCGAGAATGACCTCTTCACTGCCGACCTGATCCTTGATCTTGGCAATCGCTTCGTCCACGTAGCCCGGCATGTTCCAGTCGCCACGGCAGCCGCAGATGTCCCGCACGAAGCGGCCGATGATTTCCCGCCCCTTCAGGGTATGCGTCACTTCCGGATGGAACTGGACGGCATAGAAGCGTCGCGCCTCGTCCGCCATCGCCGCGATCGGCGTCGCGTCGTTGCTTCCTATGATGCGGAACCCCGGCGGCAGGGCCGTCACCTTGTCGCCGTGCGACATCCAGACTTCCAGCAGCCCATGCCCTTCGTCGTTGCTGCGATCCTGAATGCCCTCGAAGAGCTTGGAATGTCCTTGGGCGCGCATTTCGGCGTAGCCGAATTCCCGCTTGTGCGAGCTTTCGACCTTTCCGCCAAGCTGGGATGCCATGGTTTGCATGCCGTAGCAAATGCCGAGGACCGGCACGCCGAGTTCGAATACAAGCTGCGGCGCCCGCCACTCCTCCGCTTCATACACGGAGTTCGGACCGCCGGAAAGGATGACTCCGGCCGGCGCAAAGTCGCGGATGAACTGCTCGCTGACGTCGAAGGGATGCAGTTCGCAATAGACTTGCTGCTCCCGCACGCGCCGCGCAATGAGTTGCGCGACCTGGGAGCCGAAGTCCAAAATCAGGATGCGTTGATGGGACATAGACCGGCGGTGCTCGTTGATCGTCGGCTCCCATCCGGGGCCGGGTGGCAAAACGGGAACAGGGGAAACCCGCGCTTCCCCCGTTACCCCTTTCCTATCACTCAGTCGATGTGATAGTTGGGTGCTTCCTTGGTGATCTGGACGTCATGCACATGCGACTCGCGGATGCCGGCTGCCGTGATTTCGACGAACTGGGCTCGTTCACGCATCTGGTCTATCGTTGCACAGCCGACGTAGCCCATCGAGGATCGCAGGCCGCCCATCAACTGGTGGATAACGGCCGTGACCGGCCCCTTGTAGGGAACCCGGCCTTCGATGCCTTCGGGAACGAGCTTCTCGACATTGGCGTCGGAATCCTGGAAATAGCGATCCGCCGCGCCCTCCTTCATCGCCCCCAGGCTGCCCATCCCGCGATAGGACTTGTAGGAGCGCCCCTGATACAGCACGGTCTCTCCCGGCGCCTCTTCGGTACCGGCAAACAGGCCGCCGAGCATCACGGTGCTGGCGCCGGCCGCAATAGCCTTGGCAATGTCCCCGGAATAGCGGATGCCGCCGTCCGCTATGAGTGGGGTGCCGCTGGCGGCAAGGGCATTCGCCACAAGATCGACGGCGGTGATCTGCGGCACGCCGACGCCGGCGACGATGCGTGTCGTGCAAATGGAGCCCGGGCCGATGCCGACTTTCACCGCATCGGCGCCGTGATCGACCAGGGCCCTGGCCGCCTCGGCCGTGGCAATGTTGCCACCGACGACCTCGACCTGGGGAAAGGTCTTCTTGACCCATTCGACCCGTTTCAGCACGCCTTCCGAATGGCCATGCGCCGTATCGACGACGATCAGGTCGACCCCGGCTTCCGCCAGGCGCTCGGCCCGTTCTTCAGTACCTTCGCCGACGCCGATCGCAGCCCCAACCCGCAGGTGGCCCTGCTCGTCCTTGCATGCGAGCGGATGCTCGCTGGATTTCAGGATGTCCTTCACAGTTACCAGGCCGCGCAACTGAAAACCCGGCGTGACGACCATGACGCGTTCCAGTCGATGCTTGTGCATCAGCGCCTTGGCCTCTTCGGCGGTACTGCCCTCACCCACCGTGACCAGGCGCTCGCGCGGCGTCATGATGGCGCGCACCGGCTGGTCCAGGTTCGTCTCGAAACGGGTATCCCGGTTGGTGACGATGCCGACGACAATACCGTTGTCCACGACAGGGAAACCCGAGATGCGGTGGCTGCGGGTCAAGGCCAGCACCTCACGCACCGTCATCGTCGACGGAATGGTGATCGGGTCCTTCAACACCCCGGACTCGAAACGCTTGACCTTGGCCACCTCGGACGCCTGCGCCTTGGGGTTGAGGTTCTTGTGGATGATGCCGATGCCGCCTTCCTGCGCAAGCGCTATTGCCAAGCGCGCTTCCGTCACGGTATCCATGGCGGCCGACAGCAGCGGCAGGTTGAGGTAAATCTTGCGGGTGACGCGGGTGGCGAGGCTGACGTCGCGGGGGAGGATCGCCGAGTGGGCGGGAACCAGGAGGACGTCGTCGAACGTCAGCGCCTTCTGGAGCAGTCGCATGGTGGATTTCCTTGGTGCCAAAAACGCATTATACGCGAGACCCAAGGGCGGCTTGACGCTGCCCGCCAAACCAGCGACTAAAGTCTATTCGGCGTCCCCGCCACCCTTCTTCATGACCTTGCCCTCGGCCGCACGCTGCTTGCGCACCTCCTTCGGGTCGGCAATCAGCGGACGATAGATTTCCACGCGATCCCGATCGCGAAGGACGGCATCGGCCTTGGCCAGTTTCGCAAAGATGCCAATCTTGTTCGCAGCAAGGTCGATCTCCGGGTATCTGGTCAACAAACCCGAGGCTTCGATGGCCTGCCCGACGGTACTTCCGGGCGGCAGGGCTACCCGGGCAACCTCCTGTCGCTCCGGGCGGGCATATACCACCTCGACGTTGATGCTCTCAGCCATAGATCTTTTGTGCTCTCTTGACGAAGGAATCGACGAAGGTATCGGCGATGTGGTTGAAAACGGGCCCCAAGGCCTTTTCCAGCAACTGGCTCGAGAACTCGTAGTTCAGCCGGAATTCTACCTTGCACGCGGCTTCGCCCAGCGGGGTGAAGCGCCAACCGCCATCCATGCGCGAAAACGGGCCCGAGGTCAGCCGGATGTCCATCCAGCGCGGCACTTCCTTGGCGTTCTCGGTCGAAAACTGGGTCGTGATGCCACGGTAGTTGACCCTCAGGGTTGCCGCCGTAATGCTCTCCGTCCTCTGGAGGAGATCGGTGCCGTCACACCAGGGCAGGAACTGGGGATAGTCCTCGACCCGATCCACGAGCACGAACATTTCGTGCGGCGTGCGGGCGATGAGAACCGACTTTTCGACCAGGGCCATGGGTGGCGCAGCGCCGGGGGGCGGCAGCAACGGTACAGTAGAATGCACATTTTATCGCGCACTCCATGAGCATCGCCGAAAACAAGAAGGCCTTCCACGACTACTTCATCGAGGAGCGCTACGAGGCCGGACTGGTGCTCGAAGGCTGGGAGGTCAAGGCGATCCGTGCCGGGCGCGCACAGATCAAGGAGGCCTACGTCGTCCTGAAGAACGGCGAGGCATTTCTGATCGGGGCGCACATCACGCCCCTGCTTTCCGCATCGACCCATGTGACGCCCGATCCGACGCGCACCCGCAAGCTGTTGATGCATGAGGCCGAACTAAGCAAGCTGATCGGGAAAGTCGAGCGCGCCGGCTATGCCCTGGTACCGCTCGACCTGCACTACACGCGCGGCAGGGTCAAGCTGGCGCTCGGGCTGGCCAAGGGCAAGAAGCAGCACGACAAGCGCGATGCGGAGAGAGAGCGTGACTGGACGCGAGAAAAGGGCCGATTGATGCGCGAACGGCGCCGGACTTCGTGACGCCGACCACCCTGCTCTGGCTGGTTACCGGCTGCCTGATGCTGCAGCCCCTGTCCACCGACCTCTACCTCGCCACCCTGCCGGGGATGGCGGCCGATTTCGGTGTCACCGCCAGCGCAGTGCAAAACACCCTGTCGTTGTTCGTCATCGGTTTCGGGACGGCACAACTCGTCAGCGGCCCGCTGTCGGACCGTTTTGGCCGCAGGCCGGTGATGATTGGAGGCGTTGCCCTCTATCTCGCTTCGAGCATCGCCTGCGCAATCGCGCCGAGCCTGTTCTGGCTGGTCGCGGCGCGCTTCGCCCAGGCCATCGGCTGCTGTACCGGGGTCGTTGTCGCCCGCGCCGTGATTCGTGACGCCTTTCCGCCGACCGAGGGAGGACGCATGCTGGCCAAGGCGAGTTCACTCCTTGCGATTGCGCCGATCCTCGGCCCCATACTTGGCGGGTATCTGCAGCTGGCCTATGGCTGGCGCGCCGCCTTTGTCGCCCTCGCGCTCGCCGGGCTGGTGGTCTGGATTGCCGCCCTTACCCAGATGCGGGAGTCGAATACGCAACCGGACAGCGAGGCCCTGCGCCCGGCAAGGCTCTTCCGCAGCTACCTCGAGGTAAGCCGCAGCCCGGCGTTTTGGGCGTTTGCGCTGCCAGGCACGCTGTCGTATGCGTCCATATTCGCCTTCATTTCAGGAACACCCTTCATACTGATCCGCGTGCTCGGCGTGCCCCCGCAGCAGTATGGCTTCTGGTTCGCCGCAGGCGTGATCGGCTATCTCTGCGGCGCCATGCTCTGCCGTCGCCTGATACCCCGTGTCGGCCTGCAGCGCGCGCTCAGGCTGGGAACCTGGATCGCACTCGCTGGCGGACTGCTGTTCGTCGCGCTGACCTTCGCCGGGCTGGCAATGCCGGCCACGGTAATCCTTGCGCAGTTCCTGGTCATGGGCGCACATGGCATCAACTTTCCCAGCGCGCAGGCGGGCTCGCTGGCTCCCTTTCCGGAAAAAGCCGGCGCAGCAGCGGGACTATTCGGCTTTATTTCCATGCTCGGGGCGTTTGTTACCGGCATTTGGGTTGCCGGCAGCCACGACGGCACGGTGCTGCCGCTGGCGTCTATTGCGGCCGCCGTCGCGATCCTACTGTTCGTCTCGGCCCGGTTGTTCCCACACGCCGGGCGAAGCACCTAGCGCGGCCGGCCTCAGTAAGCGAAGCGTCCGGCGAGTTCCCCAAGCCCAAGTTCCTCGAGTATCCGGGTGGCACGCTCCCGGGCGTTGCCTCGCGCAGCACCCTCGCGACGCGCCACGATGAGCTCGTTCTTCATCGAATGCTCCCAGCCGACAAGTTCGGTCACGCTGACGCGATAGCCGTGCGACTCGAGCAGCAGGCAGCGCAGGACGTTGGTCACCAGGCTGCCGAATTCGCGGGTATGGATCGGATGCCGCCATAGCTCACCCAGGGCGCTCCGCGAGAGCGCCGCGGCCTTGCCGGCCCGCAACGCTGCCGCGACCTCCGCCTGGCAGCACGGTACCAGGACGACAAAGCGCGCCCGCCGTGCCAGCGCGAAGCGCAGCGCATCATCCGTCGCCGTATCGCAGGCATGCAGTGCAGTGACGATATCGACGTGCGCAGGTAGGTCAGCGGACGCAATTGCATCGGCTGCCGAGATGCCGTGAAAGCGCATGCGGGAAAAGCCCAGACGATCCGCCAGCGCACGCGCCCGCTCCACGAGGTCGCCGCGCGTCTCGATGCCGTGCACCTCTCCGCCGCCGGATGCCTTGAGAAACAGATCGTGCAGGATGAACCCCAGGTAGGACTTGCCGGCGCCATGGTCTACGAGGACGGGTTCACGTCCCTCGGCGCGTACTTCATTAATCAGGGGCTCGATGAAGCCGCACAAGTGGAAGACCTGCTTCAGCTTGCGCCGGCTATCCTGGTTGAGCTGCCCGTCGCGCGTGAGGATATGCAGTTCCTTGAGCAGTTCGATTGACTGCCCAGGGCGGATCTCGGCCACTGCCGACACGATTGCGGCTCAGTCCTCGCTCGGCAGGCGCACTATATGGCCACCCGACTTCTCGTCCTTTTCGAGGACGAGCATCTGCTGGCGCATCGCCTCCTCGAGCAGCTCGCCGAAGGAACGGTAGCCATAGTAGGTCTCATTGAAGCCGGGTTTGCGCCGCTTGAGCGTCTGCTTGACCATCGAGCCCCAGATCTTCTCGTCCTCGCCGCGTTCGGCGATCATGGCCTCGACGGTCGCCACCACCAGGGCCAGTGCCTCCTGCCGCTTGGGATCTTCCGCCTTTGACTCTGCCTTCGGTTCCGGTGCCCTGGTCGCTGCGCCACCCTTGCCGGCCGCCTTCTTGGCAATACGGGGCTTCTTGGCAGGAAGTTCGCGCACCAGGTCGTCGTAGAAAATGAATTCGTCACAGTTGGCGGCGAGCAGGTCTGACGTTGCTGCCTTGACGCCTACCCCGATCACGCGCTTGTCGTTCTCGCGCAGCTTGGAAACCAGGGGAGAGAAGTCCGAGTCACCGCTGATGATGACGAAGGTGTCAACGTGCGACTTGGTGTAGCAGAGATCCAGCGCGTCGACCACCATGCGGATGTCGGCCGAGTTCTTTCCCGACTGGCGAACGTGGGGAATCTCGATCAGTTCGAAGGCTGCCTCGTGCATGGGCGCCTTGAAGTCCTTGTAGCGGGCCCAGTCACAGTAGGCCTTCTTGACGACGATGCTGCCTTTGAGCAGCAACCGTTCGAGCACCTTCCTGATGTCGAATTCCGCGTACTTGGCGTCGCGTACGCCAAGCGCAACGTTTTCGAAGTCGCAGAACAGTGCCATGCTGCTTATTTCTGGTTGGGAGGCCATCATGGGTGTCCTTTGCCTGAGGCCGCGATGATATCAGCCGCGAGCGCAGTCCTCCGGCGCCGGATGTACGCTGTGGCAGCGGAAACGCGTCGAAAATTTTGCAGCGGCCCCGGCTGAAGCGTGTCCGACGGGCGATAATGCACCTTTGCGGGGCAGGGAAAGAAGAAGCGGAATGAAGCGGGTTGACGACTTTCGCCTGAAGCTGGGCACGGCGGAGCTGGTGCCGATCATGGTCGGCGGCATGGGCGTGGACATCTCCACGGCGGAGTTGTCGCTGGTGGCGGCCCGCCTGGGTGGCATCGGCCACATTTCCGACGCCATGGTGCCGACGGTATCGGACCGACGCTTCAATACCAAGCACGTCCGCGACAAGATGAAGCAGTACAAGTTCAACGTCGCCAACGCGGACAAGGCAGTGGTCAAGTTCGACCTGGGTGTGCTGACGGAAGCGACGCGCATGCACGTCAGCAAGACCATGGAAGCGAAGCGCGGTGATGGCCTGATCTTCGTCAATTGCATGGAGAAACTGACTATGAACGCGCCGCGCGAGACGCTGCGCGTGCGACTTGGGGCAGCGCTCGATGCCGGCATCGACGGCATTACGCTCGCCGCCGGCCTCCACCTCGGCTCCTTCGCGTTGATGGAGGACCATCCGCGCTTTCGCGACGCCAAGCTCGGCATCATCGTCTCGTCGCTGCGCGCCCTGCAACTCTTCCTCAAGAAGAGCGCGCGCACCAATCGTCTGCCGGACTACGTGGTGATCGAAGGCCCTCTGGCCGGCGGCCACCTGGGCTTCGGCATGGACTGGGCGAGTTTCGACCTGGCAACGATCGTCGCCGAAATCAAGGCGTGGCTCGCGGCGGAACAACTCGACATTCCGCTCATTCCGGCCGGTGGCATCTTCACCGGATCGGATGCCGTGCGCTTCCTCGAGGCCGGCGCCGGCGCCGTGCAGGTCGCGACACGCTTCACGGTCACCGACGAATGCGGTCTGCCCGCCGAGGTAAAGCAGGAGTATTTCAAGGCGACGTCCGACGACATCGAGGTAAATACGATTTCGCCCACCGGCTACCCGATGCGGATGCTGAAGAACAGTCCGGGCATCGGCGATGGAATCCGCCCCAACTGCGAGGCCTTCGGCTACCTGCTCGATGCCAATGGCAGTTGCCAGTACATCGAGGCGTGGAATCGCGAGCTCGCACGCCATCCGGATGCGAAGAAGATACATGTGATGGACAAGACCTGCCTGTGCACCCACATGCGCAACTTTGAGATCTGGACCTGTGGCCAGACGACCAACCGGCTTAAGGACACCAGTCGTCGCACCGAGGACGGGCGCTATCGCCTGTTACCCGCCGAGCACGTCTTCCGCGATTACCAGTTCAGCACGGACGATCGGATCGCCCTCCCCGACTAAATCGTCGGTCACAGCAGATCAATGCTGATGGCCGCCCTCGCCATGGATGTGGCCGTGGGAAATTTCGTCCTGCGTGGCGGCGCGAATATCTGCAATCGTGCACGAGAACATCAGAGTCACCCCGGCGAGGGGGTGGTTGCCGTCGACGACAACCTTGTCGTCTGCGATGTCGGTGATGGTGAATAGGCCGTCTTCGCTGCCGCCGTCGTCGGCACCGCGTTCGAACTGCATACCGACTTCGATGTTGTCCGGAAACAGGTTGCGCGGCTCGACGACGACGAGTTCGGCGTCGTATTCGCCGAAGGCTTCCTCGGGAGAGAGCCGAATCTCAAGCGACTCGCCGACATTCCTGCCCTGCAACTGCTCTTCGATCTTGTCGAAGATGCCACCGTAGCCGCCATGAAGATAGACGAGCGGCGCCGCACCATCGTCGATCTGCTCGCCGTCGCTGTCGCGCACGCTGTACTTGAGGGTGACCACGGTGTTCCTAGCGACTTGCATGATGTTTCTTTCCCCTGCCGTTGAGGCTCTTGACCAGTTGGAAGACCTCGGCGGCGTGTCCCTTGGGATTCACGTCGTAGAGGGCGTGGCGGACGATCCCGTCCTTGTCGACCACGAACGTCGAGCGTACCACGCAGAGCTTCTTGTGTCCGTCCTTTTCCCGGAACTGGGACACGCCAAACTTGCGACAGACGTCACCCTCCTCGTCCGAAAGCAGGCGTACCGAGAGGCCGTGCTTGTCGCGGAAGTCTGCATGGGAAAGACAGTCATCGCGGGATACGCCGAGGATCACGCAGTCGAAGCGGGCGAACTCGCCTTCGTGGTCGGAGAAGTCCGTTGCCTCCAGCGTGCAGTAGGGCGTACCGTCGCGCGGGTAGAAGAACAGCACCGCGTTTTGCCGCCCGCGCAGCGACGCGAAGTCGAACCACTCCATGTCGGCATCAGGCAGCGAAAAGTCCGGCGCTTTCTCACCCTCGTGCAGCACGCGGTTCCCCCATATCGGCGAACTCGATTCATTGTAACCGGTTCCGCCGGAAAGAAATCAAGTGCCGGCGGCGGCCTCGTCGAGCTCGAGAACGTCCTCGCGCCGATGGGGGGAAGACAGGTACTCGAGGGAACGCATTTCCACCAGGCGACTGACGGTGCGCTGGAATTCCGCTGACTGTACGCCCTGCACATAGAGTTCCTCGGCCGGGCATTCGGCGCCGACGATCAACTTCACGCGATGGTCGTAGAGCACGTCGACCAGCCAGGTAAAGCGGCGTGCCGCATTCGCATCGTTCGGGCCCATGCGGGGCACGCCGGTGAGAAATATCGTATGGTGGCGATTGGCAAGCCACAGGTAGTCGTTCTGCGAGCGCGGGCCGCCGCACAGCATAGCGAAGTCGAACCACACCACGCCTGGTGCGCGGTGTACCACTTCGATCGAGCGGCCGAGGACCTCGATCGGCTTGATGTGCCCTTCCCCGCCGGCGATGGAGCTGAAGGTTTGTTCGATGGTGGCCTCGGCCTCGCCGCGCGTTCCGGTGACATAGACGTCGGCCTGCGACAGGGTGCGCAGCCGATAGTCGATGCCGGCGTCGATCTCGATGACGTCAAGCTGCCTCTCCAGCAGATCGATGGTCGGCAGAAAACGTTCGCGCTGCAATCCGCTCGGATAAAGGCCGGCAGGGGGGTAGTTGGATGTGATGCAGAACAGCACGCCGGCATCAAACAGCGCCTGCATCAGGCGCGCAAGAATCATCGCATCGGCGATGTCGGAGACGTGGAATTCGTCGAAACACATGAGTCGCGTCTGCCGCGCGATCCGTGCGGCGACCTTGGCCAGTGGATCGGGCTCGCTGCGCAATGCACGCAGGGCTTCGTGGATCTCCCTCATGAAGGCATGGAAATGCACGCGCCGCTTGCGCTGGTAAGGCACGGCAGCGAAAAAGCAGTCCATGAGGAAGCTCTTGCCGCGCCCGACGCCGCCCCAGAACCAGACGCCGCGCGGCAACTCGGGATGCACCAGCAGCTTGCGCAGGCGGTCGCGGCGCGCCGCCTTGAAGGCAACCAGGTCGTCGTAAAACTTCTGCAGTCGTTGTGCGGCGGCCTGCTGCGCCGGATCGGCAACGATGCCGCGCAGGGTCAACGCGGCATTGAAGCCTTCGATCATGCCGTTCTTCGGCACCTTGAGGATGGTGTGCGGCATGTGCGATACGGGCGGCAAGGCAATCCCCGCCCGGAGGTACGGACTAGAAGTGAAGCGGGCGCTTGTCGACGGCGAGTGCAGCCTCGTGCATGACCTCCGACAGCGTCGGGTGCGCGTGGCAAATCCGCGCGATGTCCTCGGACGACGCGTTGAATTCCATTGCCGCCACGGCCTCGGCGATAAGCTCCGACGCATTGGCGCCAATGATATGCACGCCAAGAATGCGGTCGGTGCGCGGACAGGCAAGCATCTTGACGAAGCCGGTGGTATCGCCCTGGCCCAGCGCGCGACCATTGGCGAGGAACGGGATCTGTCCCACGCGATACTCGGTGCCCTCGTTCTTGAGCTGCTGTTCGGTCTTGCCTACCCAGGCGATCTCCGGGTGCGTATAGATGACCCAGGGGATGGTGTCCTGATTGACGTGCCCCTTCTGGCCGGCGATGCACTCGGCGACCATGACCCCCTCCTCCATGCCCTTGTGCGCCAGCATCGGTCCCGGCACCACGTCGCCTACCGCCCAGACATTGGGCAGGTTGGTACGGCAGTTGTGGTCGACGTTGATGTAGCCGCTTGGACGCAATTCCAGCCCGACTGCGTCGGCACCAAGGCCTTCCGTGTTCGGCACGCGACCGACGGAGACGATCAGGCGGTCGCATTCGAGCTTGCGCGCTTCGTCGCCGACTTCATAGTCGACGGTCACGCCCTTCTTGCCCGCCGTGACCGAGACAATCTTGACGCCGAGTTGTATGTTCAGGCCCTGGCGCTGGGTAAATACCTTCCAGGCCTCCTTGGACACGGACTGGTCCGCTGCCGCGAGGAAGTCCGGCACCGCCTCCAGGATGGTCACTTCGGATCCGAGTCGCTTCCACACCGAACCCAGTTCAAGACCGATCACACCGGCGCCGATCACGCCCAGGCGCTTCGGCGTCGCGTCGAAGGATAGGGCTCCGACGTTATCGCAGATCACCTTGTTATCCACCGGGATGCCGGGCAGGTGGCGTGCCTTGGAGCCCGTGGCGACGATGACGTGCGTCGCTTCGACCACCTCGCCGCTGACATCGATGCGCCAGCGCTCATCCTCGCGCCCGACGAAGCGGCCATGGCCCGGCAGCAGCGTCACCTTGTTCTTCTTGAACAAGCCGCGGATGCCGCCGGTAAGCTGGGTGACGATGTTGTCCTTGCGCTTGACCATCGTCGCCACGTCGATCTTGACGCCCTGCGCAGAGATGCCGTGCATCTGGAAGCCGTGCTGCGCTTCCTCGTAGAGTTCGGAAGAACGCAACAGTGCCTTGGACGGAATGCACCCCACGTTGAGGCAGGTGCCGCCCAGGCGCACCTCGCCCTTGGGATCGGCATAGGACTCCGACTCGATGCAGGCCGTATTCAGCCCGAGCTGTGCGCAGCGGATCGCGGCCACGTAACCGCCGGGACCGGCACCGATGACGACGACGTCGAATTGCTTGCTGGCCATGGTCGTCACCTCAAACGTCGAGCAGCAGGCGCGCCGGATCCTCGAGCGCCTCCTTCATGGTGACAAGGCCAAGCACCGCCTCGCGCCCGTCGATGATGCGATGGTCGTAGGACAGTGCAAGGTAATTCATCGGGCGGATGACGATCTGCCCGTTCTCGACGACCGCACGATCCTTGGTGGCGTGCACGCCGAGGATGGCGGACTGGGGCGGGTTGATGATCGGCGTCGACAGCATCGAGCCGAAGACGCCGCCGTTCGAGATCGAGAAGGTGCCGCCGCTCAACTCCTCGAGCGACAGCTTGCCATCCTTTGCCTTGGTGCCGAACTCGGCGATCTTCTTTTCGATCTGCGCCAGGCTCAGCTGGTCGGCGTCGCGCAGGATGGGTACGACTAGCCCGCGCGGGCTGCCGACGGCGATGCCAATGTCGAAATAGCCATGGTAGACGATGTCGTTGCCATCAACGGAGGCGTTGATCACCGGATACTTCTTCAACGCGGCTACGGCAGCCTTGACGAAGAAGGACATGAAACCGAGGCGCACCCCGTGCTCCTTCTCGAACTTCTCTGCATACCGCTTGCGCAGGTCCATGACGGGCGCCATGTTGACCTCGTTGAACGTGGTCAGGATGGCATTGGTCGCCTGGGACTGGACGAGGCGCTCGGCCACGCGCGCGCGTAGGCGCGTCATCGGCACGCGCTGCTCGGGGCGGTCGGCAACGATGGCTTCCGCGTTGACGACGCTTGGCTGCGGCAAGGCCGGGCGCGCTGCT